>Ga0105054_10001056_pt1 | contig 45294 bp, 39 predicted proteins | sample BON02_FD_78091 | JGI IMG/M metagenome (GOLD analysis project Ga0105054, IMG submission 78091) | Freshwater microbial communities from Lake Bonney liftoff mats and glacier meltwater in Antarctica - BON-02 (megahit assembly) | ecosystem: Environmental > Aquatic > Freshwater > Ice > Glacier...
AACGGGTCAAATACCCGGCTGATGTGCTCTTCGGCGATTCCGGGTCCAGCATCCTGCACACAGATTTGCAGCTGATCGCCATGCAATTGTTTGGCTTCGACTTGAATCGCGCCGGCTTGATTGGCATTTTTGGCGCCCCCATGGATCAATGCATTGCGTAGCAAGTTTTCAAATACCCGCCACAACAGCTCGCGGTCAGCATCTATCAGCAGTGCGCTGCCAGCCTTCAATTCGATCAATGGCAGGCCTTCCGGAATTTCATAATTCACGGTATCGACCAGGTCAGTCAGCAATTCCATCAGATCAAAATTCTGCAAATTCAAATCCAGCGAACCGGATGACTCACGCAATAAGCTCAGAACCTCATTCACCAGTTGTTCGAGCCGGTTACTTTCAAGCTCGATTCGATCGAGCTCGCTTTCCACCCTGCTCTGCACCGGTCCGTCGGTATCTTTGTTACGCGCAATTTCCAGTGCAACTCTCAGCCGTGCCAATGGCGAACGCAGCTCGTGGCTGACGTCCCGCAGCAAGCGACTGCTGGCTTGTTGTGACACCTCCAGGCGACCAGCCATTTCATCCAGATCCGACGCCAGTTGCCCAAACTCATCCTTGCGGGTATCCAGTGGTGACCCAACTCTGACCGAAAGGTCACCGGTCGCTAATTGTTGGCTGGCACGGCTTAGCTGAGCCAACGGTTTTGCCAGATAGTGTGCCAACAGCCAACTGATCAGCGCGCTGATTAAAGCAGCCACCACCAGGCGCAGCTCAACCCCTCTCGCGTTGGGCGCCAAAATTGCCCGGGGTGGACGACGATCGACGCTCAGCAGCCTATACTCGCTGCCATCTGCCGCCACGATTCTTTCCTGCGCAAACCTGACCCTCTCCTTCTTTATCCTGTTCAGCGTCTGGTCTCTCTGCAACAATTCACGGCCTTCGGGATCCAAAATAAAAATATGCTTCTGCATGCCCCGGGGCAATGACTTGAGTGTCTCAACCAGTTGTTGTTCGCCACCGGTTTTGAGCTCACTGTCCAAGCCTTGCTTGAACCGATTCAAATTGACCTCAAAACCACGACCGGGTCGCTCGAAAGCGTTTTCTGTCACCAGGCGCTGGTTGATCAAACTAACCAGCACCGCAAACGCCATGATACTCAGCCACATGGCGAAGAATATTTTCCAGAAAAGCCGCGGGAATTTCATTGGTTATCCCGGTATTGATAACCAATACCTCGAATGGTTTCTATGCGGTCATTATCTTGCTGGTCGGGTCCCAACTTGCGGCGCAGGTTGCTGACGTGCATATCTATACTGCGGTCGTACGCGACCGGCTCGCGCCCCAAAGCTGCCAGATATAGATCCTTTTTGTCTACCACTTCACCTTTGCGTTGCAACAGCAACTGCAAAATGCTGAACTCGGTACTGGTCAAATCAATCGAGATACCATCTTTCAATAACTCTCGCCTTCCCTGATTCAACTCCAGATCAGCCGCCTGCAAAGTTGTCGCGCCTGCCTGCCCCTGCGAACGACGCAAAATAGCGCGCACCCTCGCCAGCAACTCACGCGGGTTGGCAGGTTTGGCCAGGTAGTCATCTGCGCCCAATTCCAGTCCAATAATCCGGTCCAGATCATCTCCTCGGGCAGTCAGCATGATCACAGGCAACTCGGACTCTTTACGTAACAATCGCAACACATCCACACCATTCATTTTCGGCATCATGATATCCAGCACCATGGCATCCAGCCCCGGCCTGCGGGCTTCCTGCAAAGCCTGCTCACCGTTGTGTGCCAGGCGCACCTCAAAACCTTCCTGCCCGAAATACTCCCGCAGCAGTTCGCACAACTCGGTATCATCATCTGCAATCAGTAAGGTATTTGACATGGCCTTATTTAACTTGCTCGGGTCCGTTGAATTTTCCGTTGATTTTAACCAACTATGGTGCACGTGGCGGCAATTTACATTTCTTTACACAACCCAGACCCACTCAGACATTGATCTGGTGTCTCATAGTCAGCAAGCAATTCTGCTGCTTCCACATTCGGAGAACCCGATGGAGAACATGATGAACAAATTTATGACGACGCTTTTCGTCAGTGCATTATTGATTGCCGCCGGCAGCGCTATGGCCGGCGAGCAAGGCAATCGCGGCAAACACCAGCGCGGCGGACCTGAAGGTTCGATGATTATTGATCAATTTGCGCGTGAACTTCGCCAACTGGACTTGAGCGACGAGCAGAAAGCCAGTGTCAAAGTCATCATGCAGGATTTGCGCACGAAGTCCAAATCAATCAGCGACGATCTGAGAGACAATCAAATGCAGCTCAGAGACGTGATCCAGGCTGATACCTGGGACGAAAATGCTGCAGCGCAACTGGCCGCCACTGAAGGTGACCTGACCGCACAGCGCACCCTTCTGACCAGCAAGGCGCTGGCCGGCATCTATGCTCAATTAAATAGCGAGCAACGTGCCGAAATGGAAGCCAAGGCTGAGGAGCGTAAAGAACGCCATGCAAAATGGCGTGAAAAATTTGAGGGAAATTAGACCAAAGCTGGGTAGGCCGAATAAGTCAGCTTGATTTTTCAGCAGTAAAGCAAAAACCCCGGATCGAATCCGGGGTTTTTTACGCTTTGCTTGTCAGCAAACCTGCAGGACGTTCATGAGCTCTCGACATTCATCGTGTCAATTGCAATTGTGAACCGGCACCAATGATTCCCAACCCCATCATCAGTCCTTGGCCTGGATTACTCGCAAGGTGCTCTCGAGCTCTGCCCGACTGATGTAGCAACCGTAAAACACCCGTTTACCCACGTAGCCCATGCGGCCGTGAAGGTTACGCCAGTTGTCGAATATCAGTGCCTTTCCAGGCCGTAGCGGGATCTTTAGCCAGTTATTCTGATCCATGACATGCTGATTAAATAGCCCATAGGCATAATAAAAGCGCTCGGCGTCTTCCTTTGATAAGTGAAAAGGTGCGCGGTCGTAATTGTTAAACGTCATCTGCACCAGTTCGCCGGCTGAATTTAAGCGGAACACGGGTCGTTCCGCTCGCAGGTGCACGCCAGGCTCCAGATAGTGTGCCGGAACCACGATCTCTGTCAGCGTTTCGTATGCCTCTGGGTCTTCGACGCGGATTTTCTCGGCAATCGCGTAGCCATCCACCTGAATACTTTCGCCGCCCTTGCCATCGAATTCCAGGCAATTGAAAAACTGGAGTCCGGGCGCGTCGTGGTAGTAGCTCGAGTCCGTGTGCGGTTTGAGGTATTGCGTCGAATACGCTGTGTCGCCGTGATCCTGCAGCTCCGCGGACAGCATCCACATTCTACCGAATATCGTTTCCTGGATGCGACCGACGCGTTGTGCAATGGCCTTGGACGCTTCCTGCGTCGGTGGAGTGCCTTCAATCACAGAAAAACCGTAGACGGCGATTTGTTCCAGCCAGTCCAGCAAGCCGTCGTCACCACCCATGATGCTCTCGTAGGAAATCGTTGGAATAACCGACAGCGGCGAGTCCTTGTCCCACAATATCCTATTCTTCGAGGACGCCAGCTCGCAGCTTTCCAGCGTGCGTCGCGTTCCACTGGCGAAAACAGCGTCCGTGATAGTTGTAGACAGGGAGTCGGGCCAATCGATCTCGATCTGATCAAAATCCTCGCTGATCCGGACGTCAACGGGAGTGACATCGGGAGGAATACTGAAGGTATCTACCCGGCGCTGCAACGTCTCCGGATCGAGGCTGGCTTCGTCAGTGCCATGGTCGCGTAACCAGAACCACGAAAAACAGACAAGCTCATCGTCGTTGAAGCGAACCTCGAGCCCGTCTTGCGTTGTAACAATGTTTTTGATATAAGACGATTGAGACTGTCGTCGTGTCGACTGCGCCGCTGCGCTTGCGCTGCTCATAGTTCGATTCCCCGGGTTTGCATTTAAGAGGTTCTTATTATACACCTGAACAATAGGAGAAATCCAGCTATTGATCACGTGTATAATAAGATTATGTGGCAGCAAAGATAACAGTCGGGGAGGCAGCATCGTGACAAAATCAACAACTCCTGCCTATCGGCGGTTGTCAGAGCACGAACGTCAAAATCTGCTCATCGATGCCACCATTGCCGTTCTGTTGGAATCTGGCCTGAGCGGCGCCACGGTGCGAAAAATTGCGGTAGTTGCGGGCGTCACACCCGGGCTCTTGACGCATTATTTCTCGGGTAAAAACGCGCTGATTAGTGCCGCATATCGCCGTCTTGCCGAGAAACTCCATGCGGACTACGTGGCAGCAAGTGTAGCCGCCGGCAGTGATCCGGTTGAGCGTTTGAAAGCGTTCGTTGGATCCGCTTTTCAGCCGCAAACGCTCGACAGGAATTTGCTGCTAGTGTGGACCAGTTTCTGGAATTCTGCGCTTACAGACCCGGACTCGGAAGCGGCGAATGTCCACTATGAAACAGCGCAGCGAACCCGCGCGTACGTCGAGCATTTGCTTCGCGAGGCCTTGTTGTCGGTCGGGCAGAAGGTCGACGAGGCGGAGATTCGCAAGCGCGTGATTGCTGTTTGGAGCCTGGTCGACGGCATGTGGTTGACCTGGGGCCTCGACCCCAGCCTGTTCGACGCCGATAAAGGCCGGCGGATTACGTTCGAGATGCTCGCTGCGTATCTTGCCATGCCGACGCTTGCCGAATAGTCGGCCGGACCAGGAACAACTCACGACGCATCGGTGCAGCCCTCTTCGGCCACGAATTAGTGCAGGCCGACTCCCATGATTCCGTCACCGACAATAGCAACCCCGCTTGCAAGGGAATACCGATTGAACTAAGCTCGGTCGTTCATTCAAAAGATCTGCGCCATGAAACTCATCTGGTCTCATCAAAAATTACTGGACTGGTGGCCGCCACCCGCAACGGGTTGGTAGCGGAGTTTCAATTCTGTTTTATGGTAAACCCTCTCTTGAGGAGGCGTAGAAAAAATGAATATTGCGAACGTCACACAAGGCGAGCGCGGCCTCAGAATCATCTGGAACGATCAAGCAACAGCCGAATTTCCGTTCGTCTGGCGCTGCCATCGGCCGCTGCCATCCTATCATCTCACTTCTTGACGATGGCTCAATTGAACGCAATGAAATCAACAGTCGTATCCGGGTCTTAACCCGGGAGGAAACCTAATGCCTTTAGAAATGAACAGAGAAGTTTTTATTACATGCCCGGTAACCGGTTCCGGTGGCACCCAGGACCGGTCTCCTAACGTACCGCGTACGCCGAAGGAAATCGCCGACAGCGCGATCGAGGCCGCCAAAGCTGGCGCAGCTATCGTGCATTGTCATGTTCGCGACCCTGAGACCGGGGCAGCTTCGCGTCGAGTAGATCTTTACCGCGAGGTGACCGAGCGAATTCGTGAATCGGATACAGATGTGATTCTCAATCTCACGGCGGGCATGGGTGGAGACATGGTTTTCGGCCCGGCCGACTCGCCTTTGCCTTTGAATGCGGCCGGCACGGATATGGCCAGTGCGGCGGACCGCGTCGAACATGTCGCAGAGTGTTTGCCGGAAATTTGCACGCTGGATTGCGGCACGATGAATTTCGCCGAAGCCGACTATGTCATGACGAACACGCCCGGCATGTTGCGCGCCATGGGCAAAATGATGGCCGACCTCGGAGTTTGCGTGGAAATTGAGGCCTTCGATACCGGACACCTCTGGTTTGCAAAGCAGTTGGCTGAAGAGGGTATCATCCCGAGTCCTGCACTGGTGCAGCTCTGTATGGGAATCCCATGGGGCGCGCCGGACGATCTCAATACCTTTATGGCGATGGTTGCGAATGTGCCGAAAGACTGGCACTTCTCTGCATTCTCGCTGGGTCGAAACGAAATGCCTTTTGTTGCGGCAGCAATTTTGGCCGGCGGCAACGTGCGCGTGGGTCTTGAGGACAATTTGTATCTGGACAAGGGCGTGCTGGCAACGAATGCTCAACTCGTTGATCGGGCGGTAACGATTATTGAAGCGATGGGCGCCAAGGTCATGACGCCTGCAGCGGTGCGAGAGAAGCTGCAATTGACCAAAAGAGCGCCTCGATGAAGGCGGCCATTATCGGCGGTGGTGTTATCGGCGGGGCGTGGGCTTCGCGTTTTCTATTGCACGGTTGGGACGTCTCGGTTTTTGACCCGCAACCCGACACTGCCGAACGCGTCAATGAAATTCTGCATAACGCCAGAGCATCGCTTCCCGCGCTTGCCGATCAGCCGATGCCGAGCGAGGGCCGGCTCAGCATAGAAACGAGTATCGCGACTGCGGTTGCCAATGCTGATTGGGTGCAGGAAAGCGTTTCTGAACGACTGGACTTGAAACATTCGGTGTTTGCCGGGATTCAGGAGCACACCAAAGCGGAAGCGATCATCGGTTCCTCGACGTCTGGATTCAAACCAAGTGAACTTCAGGAAGGTGCGACCAATCCCGGCCAGATTCTCGTTGCGCACCCATTTAACCCTGTCTATTTGCTACCGCTCGCAGAGGTCGTCTCCGGCCCGGCAGTCAGCGACGCCACCACGCAGCGCGCTTGTGAGTTGCTGCGATCGATCGGCATGCAGCCGTTGGTCGTGCGAAATGAAATCGACGCGCATATCGCCGATCGATTACTTGAGGCAGTTTGGCGCGAGGCCTTATGGTTGATCAACGATGACATAGCTACGACCGAAGAAATCGACAACGCTATTCGTTACGGCTTTGGTTTGCGTTGGGCGCAAATGGGTTTGTTCGAGACCTACCGGCTCGCTGGTGGTGAGGAAGGAATGGCTCATTTCATCCGCCAGTTCGGCCCGTGTCTGCAATGGCCCTGGACGAAGCTCACTGATGTTCCGGAGCTCACCGAAGAACTCATTCAAAAAATTGCCAGCCAGTCGGACGCGCAATCCGGTGAATACGATATTCGTGAGCTGGAGCGAATTCGGGATCGAAACCTGGTCGGCATCCTGCGTTCACTGAAAGAGCGTGACTACGGTGCTGGTCAAGTGCTGAACGAGCATGATGCCCGCTTGTCAGAAATGAGCAGTGACCGCTTAGCGGACTCCGACTCCACACCGTTACGCTTGCTGGATCTTACGGTGCTGCCTGCGTGGATTGACTACAACGGACACATGACCGAATTTCGTTACATACAGGTCTTCAGCGACAGTTGTGAGGCGCTGTTGCGCCGGGTGGACATGCTCGATGACTACGTCGCCGCTGGCCATAGCTACTACACCGCCGAGTCGCACACGCAGTTCTTTGATGAGGTCGCCGTAAATCAACCGATGTACACGACAGTGCAGATCCTAACGGCTGACGGGAAGCGTTTGAAGGTGTTCTATCGACTGCACGCAACAAATGATGATCGATTGCTGGCAACGCTCGAAGCTATGTATCTGCACGTTGACAGGAAGGCCGGCAAGGTAGTAGCTGCCGATCCGGTAGCCACCAAGAAACTCATGAGCATTGCCGCGGTTCACGCGCAGATGCCAACACCGGAAGCCGCTGGCCGTTACGTCGGACAGCGATAACAAGGAATACACAATGGATTTCCAACTGAGTGACGAGCAACAAATGATCGTAGATACGGTACGGGCTTTCGTAGAAAAGGAACTCTACCCGCATGAAGAAGAGGTCGAGCGAACCGGGCGAGTACCGCCTGAAGTGGGGCAAGAGATAGCGCAGAAGTGCAAAGACATGGGCTTCTTCGCGGCTAATCTTTCAACCGACGTTGGTGGTGGCGGTTTGAATCACCTCGACTTCACGTTGCTTGAGCGCGAGCTGGGACGCGCTTCGATGGCGTTGTCCGTATTCTTTGGCAGACCGTCCGGCATTCTCGAGGCCTGCGAGGGTGATCAGCGTGAGAAGTATCTGTTACCGGCAGCGGCAGGCGAGAAATTTGACGCGCTCGCCATAACGGAACCGAATGCGGGATCTGACATGCGTGGTATGAAATGTACAGCCGTTCCGGATGGCGATGACTGGATCGTGAACGGAACCAAACACTTCATCAGCCACGCGGATATCGCCGATTTTGTGATCGCCTTCATCGCGACGGGAGAAGAAGAAACACCGCGTGGCATCAAAAAGAAAATCAGTTGTTTTCTCGTTGATCGTGGTACGCCGGGTTTTGAAATTCTTCCCGGATACAACTCGGTGTCACATCGTGGGTATCACAACTGCATTTTGAACTTTGACAACTGTCGTTTACCGAAAGGTCAGATGCTTGGCGAGCCACACCAGGGGTTTGAGCTCGCCAATAGCTGGCTTTCCGCCACGCGCATTACAGTTGCCGCAATGTCGGTGGGTCGCGCACGCCGGGCTTTTGAACTCGCTTTGCCGTACGCAGCCGAGCGCAAGCAGTTCGGCCAAACCATCGGAAAATTTCAGGGCGTGTCGTTTAAACTCGCCGACATGATCACAGAAATCGACGCGGCCGACTGGCTAACACTGTCGGCCGCCTGGCGACTCGACAACGGCCTGCCAGCCAATCGCGAGATCGCCAGCGCCAAGCTCTACGCAACAGAGATGCTCGCGCGGGTTACTGATGAGGCATTACAAATATTTGGCGGCATGGGTCTGATGAGTGACTTGCCACTTGAACGCTTGTGGCGTGATGCAAGAGTCGAACGAATCTGGGACGGCACTTCCGAAATTCAACGACACATCATCGGTCGCGAATTATTGCGGCCGCTGGAAAACTGAAAGGTAAATAGAAATGAGTAAAGAAGAAGTAAAAACACGCATCGTCGGAGGCATCCTCGAAGTTACTGTTGACCGCCCGAAAGCGAATGCAATTGATCGTGCAACCAGCGTTGCGATGGGCGAAATTTTCGCAAGCTACCGGGACAATCCCGAATTGCGTGCCGCGATCATTACCGGTGGCGGTGAGAAATTTTTCTCGGCCGGCTGGGACCTGAAAGCAGCTGCGGGAGGTGAGGAAGTCGATGGCGATTACGGCGTCGGCGGTTTTGGCGGCATGCAGGAACTAGAGAATTTTAATAAGCCGGTCATCGCGGCGATCAATGGCATATGCTGTGGCGGCGGATTCGAAATCGCCCTGTGTACAGACATCATTATTGCCGCGGATCACGCGACTTTCGCATTACCAGAGATTCGCTCGGGAACGGTTGCCGACGCTGCATCAATTAAGCTGCCGAAACGAATTCCTTACCACGTGGCTATGGAAATGCTGCTAACCGGCCGCTGGCTTGACGCACAAGAGGCTCATCGGTGGGGGTTCGTAAACGAGATCGTCGCGGCTGATCAACTGTTGGAACGAGCCTGGGAGATAGCGCGCTTGATCGAGTCGGGCCCGCCACTCGTGTACGCGGCGATAAAGGAAGTCGTACGCGAAGCCGAAGACATGAAGTTTCATGATGCCCTGCGGAAAATTATCAACAGCGAATTCCCCACAGTTGCGACACTTTATTCCAGCGAGGATCAAATGGAAGGCGCCCGTGCTTTCGCAGAGAAAAGGGATCCGGTTTGGAAAGGCAAGTAGTGTTGCTGATCAGTCATCATGACTAAGGCAGCGAAGCTCAAGGTCTTGCTGCGACCCAAATCCATTGCTGTTTTTGGCGGAGCCAGTGCTGCCAAGGTTATTGATCAGTGTCAGCGCATTGGATTTGATGGTCAGCTTTGGGCCGTAAACCCCAAACGCAGCGAAATTGCGGGCGTCAAGTGTTTCCCGGGCATAGAGGCGCTGCCGGGAATACCGGACGCCAGTTTTATCGCAGCTCCTCCCGCGGCGACTCTGGATATTCTCCGTGAGCTGGACGGTATAGATGCTCCTGGAGCGGTGTGCCTGGCAGCGGGTTTTGCTGAGACAGGTTCAGAAGGCGGCGAGCTGCAGGAAAAGCTGCGAGAGGCGGCCGGTAAAATGGCAGTCATCGGGCCCAATTGCTACGGCTTCATAAACTATCTCGACGGCATAGCGTTATGGCCTGATGAACACGGCGGGCAACGCTCGGAGCGCGGCGTCGCGCTGATTTCACAAAGTGGAAACATCGCCCTTAACCTGACGATGCAGCAGCGCGGGCTGGATTACTCCTATGTGATCTCTGTCGGCAACAACAGCGCACTGGAGATGCACCACTACATTGAGGCTTTGCTGGACGACCCCCGTGTAACAGCGATTGGTCTGCATGTCGAAGGTCTGACTGACATTCATGCTTTCTCCAAAGCAGCAATTCGGGCGTTGCATAAAGGCGTGCCGATTGTTGCACTGAAGGCCGGGCGTTCCAGTCGGGGCGCCGAGATCACGTTAAGCCATACCGGGTCACTCGCAGGCTCGGACGAACTGTATTCGGCATTGTTCAAGCGCCTGGGTATTGCTCGATGCAACACCGTTACGCAATTCCTTGAGACAATGAAATTCGTATCGACAGTCGGTGCGCTGCGGACGTCAACCGTCGCCTCAATGAGTTGTTCTGGCGGTGATGCGTCAATCGTTGCAGACAATGCGGAACTGCTGATGCTCGAAATGCCGGCGTTTTCCGATGCGTCAGTCGGCAAACTTCAAACATTGCTGGGACCGAACGTTGATGTTGCCAATCCACTCGACTACCACCTCTACGTGTGGGGCAATCTCGAAAAGCTCACGGCCAGCTTTACCGAGGTGCTGCAAAACGAATTCGCCTGTACATTGTTGGTGCTCGATTACCCGCCGGGCGACGACAACGATGATGCCGCCTGGCGAATCGCAGAGCAAGCATTGCTGGCGGCGGTTGCAGCCACCGGGCAAAGGGCCGCGATCGTATCGTCGCTGCCGGAAACGATGTCTGGCGTGGTTCGCGAACGCCTGAAAGCGGCCGGCATAACCGGCATGCAAGGAATCGAAGACTGTCTTTTTGCTATCAAGGCAGCGGCAACCATCGGCGAAGCTCAGAAAAATGTAGATGCGATTGTTCCCGTCATGCCGGCAAGCGCCATTGGGGCTGCCACGACGATGCTTGACGAATGGCAAAGCAAGCAACTCTTGTCGGCCGCAGGGGTGTCGATACCGGCAGGCGAGCTCTGTGTCCTCGAGGAGGTCGTTGAGGCCGCGAATCGCGTTGGTTACCCAGTCGTGCTGAAGGCGGTATCGCACGAGCTTGCTCACAAGAGCGAAGCAGGTGCTGTAGTGATTGGCTTGAAAAATGATGATGAAGTACGAGAGGCTGCCGCGGCCATGGCGGGCGAGTTCGATCGGTTCCTCATTGAAGAAATGGTGGGCCCTGCGGTAGCCGAGTTAATCATCGGTGTCTCACGTGATGCGACTTTCGGTCTTTCCTTGTTGATCGGCACCGGCGGCACCCTGGTCGAACTGCTAAACGATACGGTGTCACTGTTGCTGCCGGTCCAACGCGCAGAGATCGCTGCCGCAGTTTCATCTCTAAAAGCGGGTACATTGATCAACGCTTACCGTGGCAGATCGAGCGGAGATCTTGAGGCAACACTCACCGCGATCGAATCGATCGCTGCATTTGCTACAGTGCACGAAGACACATTACACGAGCTCGATGTAAATCCGTTGCTGGTTACTCCCACTGGCGCGGTTGCAGTCGATGCTCTCATTCGCAGTTGATATGAACGCGGGTTTGGGGCGGTTCCCGCGCTCACCTTGTCCATGCAGTCTTGCCAGATGCAATGCAATCATGCTCAGGGCCAGAGAAAAATGATTGCCAGTCCAGCGGAAAAGTGCGAAACCCCGCCAGTGGATCATCCACCCGTTCCCGCTGCATCCCGATCAGCAAGCCTAAACCGACGACCAGCGCCAGCCGGTAAAGTATTTGTGTTTCTTCTGGCATCAAAAGCCTCTGGACAATTTACAGCTTATATCGATTCAAAAAACCCGATTGATACGGCAGTATAGTGAAGTGGACCCCCAACCGTCACATACTGAATCAACGGGAACCGCTTTATCCAGAGGTATCCAGCATGCAATAAAATTTCTTCACATAACCGGTGGTTTTCCAACTGCAAACCGTACCCTCGGGGACCAGGAAAACGTCTCCGGCAACGAACACGTTAACGGTTCCGTCCTGTTCGGTAATCGTGATTTCTCCTTCCAGTAATTGAACAAACTCGTAACAGGGGAATGGAAGCATTTCACTTTCGAAAGCCGTGCTATCCCACATGCCTATGAAAAAATTGCCAGCATCATTGGTAAATGCATTGCTATCATGCTGTACAGGGGGATCAGCTTTGATCACAAATGGGTCAGTGGTATCCAGTTTTTCCTTAGCCTTCTGCAAGGCTTGTGCATTGAGCACAATCACCCCGCCATCCGCGCTGTCAATGGCCCGTGTATCCGCTTCTGGATCTGCATAGGTGATATAGAATTTTCGCAGGAAACCAACCTGTTTCCAGCTAATAGGAATGCCATTGCGTATACAGAATGTTTCACCCTCATTGACGTGCGTTACTTTTCCATCGCCATCAACCATATCAACCTGACCTTCAAGAACCCACATCATCTCATCACCAGGATAAGGTCCGAATGCCTCCTGCATATCAGTTGTGGTCCAAACGCCTGCGCTCAAACCCAATTCGTCATCATTGAAGTACTCGTGCACATGTTGTTCCGGCAATGCCCCCTGAAAATCAGCCTGGGCCAGTTGCATGGCTGGCAGGCCGGTATTGGCCGGACCGTGCGTTTCAAAACGGATCACTCTTTTTACATTGTTCATCAGGTTTTCCCAGTTCGGATTAATGGTTACATTTTTTGACAGTTCTTGGCTTAATTTATCAGGCCACACCCTGATCGATTATCTTTCTTCTTCCGGCTCATTGAAAGGGCCGCGACTCGATCCGGAAATTGCCCATTTGTATGGAAGCGAAACCGAAGCCATGCAAATCGGAGGCAGCCTTTGAATCGCTAGGCTCTCAGACATTGGTTATCAGGATCGTATACCGGATTTTGTCGTGCCGTGGCCTTGCAACGCTCGCCCAGTAATTCCACCACAAAGCGGGTTCCCGGTTCTGCATATTGAGGCTCAACGTAAGCGAAGCCGAGGCTCTTTTGCACAAAGTGCCCGTAACCACCGGATGTGGTTATGCCAATGATTTTGTCACCGTCATAGACCGGTTCACTGCCTCTCACGTCTGATTCGCTGGCGTCGAGATCAAAATAGACCAGCCTGGTAGCGAGGTCTTTGTCCTTTTGCTGAAGGCTGGCTTCACGACCAACAAAATCACCTTTATCAAACTTGATAAAGCGCTCCATATCGGCGTCCAGCATGGTCACCTCGTTGGTCAATTCAGCGCCCCAACCACGATAGGCTTTTTCGATCCGCAGGCTGTTGACGGCGTAGAGCCCGAAGTTGGCGATACCAAATTCCTCACCCGCCTGCCAGAGTGCATCATATACGGCTTCAAGGTCCGCCATTGGTGGATGCAGTTCCCAGCCCAATTCGCCCACGTAGTTCACCCTCAGAGCGCGTAACGACACACCCGCAACCGTAATCTCCCTACCGGTCAGCCACCGGAATGAATCATTCTCGAGACTGCTGCCAGTCAGTTTTGCCAGTACCTCACGGGAGCGCGGTCCCGCCAGCACCAGTACGCCCCTATCGTCAGTGATATTCGTGATCTCTACGTTCTCAGTATCAAGCTTACCCTGCACCAGGTGGTCAAGGTCACGCGCTTCAGCCGCTGCGGCTGACAATGCATAGTAATGGTCGTCACTTAGGCGGGTGATGGTTATCTCGCCTTTGATGCGGCCCTGTTCCGAGAGGATATGGGTCAGCACTATACCGCCGACCTTTACTGGCATGCGATTAGCACAGACCCGGTTAAGAAAATCTCCGGCATGCGGGCCGATAATGTCATATTTGGCAAATCCTGACAGGTCCAGAACACCGACTCGCTTACGCACAGCCATGCACTCATCACGTATCACTTCAAACACATTGTTGCGCCGGAAGCTGTATTCCTCTTCACGACCATCAAGTGAAAACCACTTGGGCCGTTCCCAGCCGAAGGTCTCAGTATGAACACAACCCTGCTGGCATAATTTGTCGTACAAGGGGCTGGTGCGACTGGGTCGCCCTGCCGGAAACTCCTCGTCTGGCAACGGGGTGATATAAGTTAAACCATAGTCCTGAAAACCCTTGGCAAGCATATAATCGTCATCGGCATAGTCGCCAAAACGCCGGGGGTCGTAGCCGGTCATATTGATCTCAGAGTCACCGTGCAAGATCCATTGTGCGAGATATTTTCCGGCACCTGCAGCCTGTGCAATACCAAATGAGGAACCACAACACATCCAGAAATTCTTAATCCCTGCAACCGGCCCGAGCATGGGTGGTCCATCGGCGGAATGCGGTATGGCACCATTGATAATGCGTTTGATACCCGCATTTTCCAGCCCCGGAACCCGTTCCATGGCACGCCCGAGCCACGGCATCAAGCGCTCCAGGTCTTCGGGAAACAGTTCGTTATCCGAGTCCCAGTTGGGAAAGCCCCGCGGCGCCCAGGCCTGAGTAATACCGACGGGTTCATAGATACCAATTACAGCACAGTTCTGCTCCTGCCGGATATAGGATGAAGCATGCGGGTCACGTATCACTGGCATCTCTTTATCACGGCCTGCGTACTCGGCTACCGGCCCGGTGACCACGTAATGGTGCTCTATGTTGCACATCGGCAAATCAGCGCCAACCATTTGTGCCACCCGGCGGGCAAAACAACCTGCCGCATTAACTACAATCTCGGCGGTTACGGTGCCCTTTTCGGTACCCACCGACCATTCACCTGAAGGCAGCGCCTTGATATCAGTGACGCGGTTATGCCGCACGATCGTGGCACCCATATTTTTCGCACCACGTGCCATTGCATTGGTCAGACCTGTAGGGTCGGCATGACCGTCATCAAGGGTCCATGCCGCGGCCATCACCCCATCGGTGTTAATAAGCGGATCAATACTACGAATTTCATCGGGTCCAATGATCTGCATACGAAAACCAACATCGTTTGCTATCCCGCGCATCCACCTGAACCAGTCAAGATCCTCTTGTGTCCTGCCAAGTCGTATCCCGCCTGATGCGTGCCAGCTGACATACTGGCCGGTCAGTTCTTCAAGCTTCGGGTAAAGTGTATTGCCATGGTGATGAATCCTGGCCATGTTGTAATTGCCAACCAGGCTGGGACACTGACCCGCGGCATGCCAGGTCGAACCGGATGTCAGTTCACCCTTTTCAATCAACATGATATCCGAACAACCTTCTTCAGCAAGGTGATACAACAGGCCCACACCCATGATTCCGCCACCCACAATAACGATACGACTATGCGTTTTCACCCACCTCTCCCTGATTGATCAATATTGTTGTTAATACCGCACCCTGTTAAGTACGCTTTGTCAGGTTTTGCCAAATTATAGAAGAATCCAGGTTTAGATATTGGTATTCTGGCATTTCCCTATACTGACCACGTAAGTAACAGGTGAAATTCTATGGCAGTAAATACAAGCAAACAATTAAGCGCGAATGACCTGAAATTTAACCCACCTCGCTTTAGTGAAGCCGTTTTACATGATTTTTTACACAGCCAATTTGGAATAACAGGTGACTTAAAGCCGCTGGCAGGAGAGCGTGACCAAAATATACAAGTCACAACTGGTGATGGGGAAAAATATGTTCTGAAAATTGCCGGCCCTGACGAGCCGTATGAAACGATTGATTTTCAAATCAAGGTGTTATTGCACCTTGAACAAAAAGACCCGGGCTTAATTGTTCCACGCCAAATTAAAAATAAATTGGGCGGGCAAGCCAGCCTGATAAAAGACCAGAAGGGTCGAGCGCACTGGGTACGCCTGGTAAGTTTTGTAGAAGGTGTTGCGATGGATAGCTATGACCATCTGAGTTTCGACGCTATTAAAGCTATCGGGCGAATTGCAGGCAGGTTAAGCGCAGCCTTGAAGGAGTTTGAACACCCCGCTGCTGATAACTTTATGCCTTGGGACAGTTTAAACGGTCTGATTTTTTCTGAAGAGTTACGCGGGAAATATCTACCCGGTGATTTCAAAGAACTGGCCGAAACACATCTGCAACGATTAAAAGCTGATGGTATACCAAAGCTTTTGGCGCTACCCCATCAAGTTATCCATCATGACGCACACGCTGGCAATGTTATTTGCGAGGCAGATAACCCTTCGGCCGTTACCGGGGTAATTGATTTCGGAGACCTGACCTATCGGCCAGTCATCCTGGATATTGCCATCTCGTTAACCAGCGTTTTGACACATAACACAGACATATTAGGCGCCACGGCCGTTTTGTTGGAAGGCTACCAGGAATATACTGCCGTTGCTGACGAACAATTAGAACTGCTCTATGATGCTGTGGTCGCCAACTATATTATTGCGGTACAGCTATTAAGTTATCGATCTGTACATCATACTGACGACCCGGAAAAAATTCGCCAGGAAGATCTTGCCGGCACGATTGAGGCCGCCAGAATATTTCTGGAATTTGATCGCACAATGTTTACTGCCCATATAATGAACGCCAATTAATCAGCCTTTTGCTGCTGGAGAACTAAGTGTCAAACATCAACCAGAACCTGATTAATCGCCGCAGCAAGGCATTAGGGCCTACCTACAGTCACTTTTATGAGAACCCCTTACAAATTGTTCGCGGTGAAGGTGTCTGGCTATATGATGCAGATGGCAAAAAATATCTTGATTGTTATAACAACGTCCCATCGGTTGGCCATTGTAACCCGCATGTCGTGGATGCTATTTGTGAACAGGCACGCACGTTAAATACCCATACACGCTACTTGCATGAAAATATCATTGAATATGCTGAAATGCTAACCGCCACCACGCCGGAAGATGACTATGTGGCCTTGTTTGTTTGCACCGGAACCGAAGCCAATGACCTTGCTTATCGCATTGCCTCCACCGTTACCGGTAACCAGGGCGTCATCATCACAGAGAACGTTTATCATGGTAACTCGACGCTGGTAGCAGAATTATCCCCATCCGAAGGACGCGACCACCCCCGGCCTGATTTTGTGGCTGAAATCGCAGCCCCGGATAGTTACCGTGGAGAAACAGATGCCAATGAAGTGGATAAAGCGATCGGGCAATTAGCAAGCCATGGTATCCAGCCTGCCATGCAGTTAATTGAAGGGGCTTTTGAAAACCCGGGGTTGTTTACACCTGATAAACAGTATTACCACGATATGCTAAAGAAAACCCGTGCCGCTGGTGGTTTGATCGTTATTGACGAGGTGCAATCAGGCCTTTGTCGCCAAGGTGAAAACTTCTGGTCTTACCAAAACTCCGGCTTTGTGCCGGATATCATCACCATGGGCAAATCGCTTGGCTGTGGCCATCCATTGGCTGCAACCGTTGTAAAGCGCAGTGTGATTGAAAAATTTGGCAAAACTACCGACTACTTCAATACCTTCGGTGGCAACCCCGTTTCAACCGCTGCCGGACGTGCGGTTTTGCAATATATCCATAAGGAGAACATCCTGCAAAATGTTCATGACACAGGCATTTATTTTCGGGCAGGGATAGCCAAGCTTCAGGAAAAACACAATGTTATCGGCGATGTACGCGGTAAAGGTATGTTCATCGGTATTGATTTAGTGAAAGATCGGGCAAGCAAAGAACATGCACCGGTTGAAGCCGCCAGGCTGATTGAATTACTGCGGGAGGAGGGCATGTTAATATCAACTGTTGGTGTTAAAGCCAATGTTTTAAAAGTCAGGCCGCCATTAATTTTCAATAAAGAACACGCCGATATAGCGCTTGGCATGATGGCTGATGCCTTTAATGCCCTTTAATCCGTATCCTGACTCTCAATTTCCGCCAGCACATCATCCAGCTTCACATGCCGGATATCGGTGCCCAGTGCCATGTAAATAATATTCTCGGCGATGTTCTGACAACGATCGCCCAGGCGCTCCAAAGAGCGCACCGCCCACAGCACATTGATCACCGACGGCACACTTGCGGGGTCGGCAACCATCTGCTTGATCAGCTGTTTGATGATTTTTTTATAGCGTTTGTCGACCAACTTATCCGACTTCACAACTTCCACTGCGGTTTCAACATCGGCGCGTGCGAACCCATCCAGAACCTGACGCAACATGTCGCGTACCAAAGCGCCCATGAAGGTCAGCTCGGTACGCATACCCTCACTTAATACGCCGTCTAATTCTTCAGAAGACATTTTGGCAATACGTTTGGCTTCGTCACCAATTCTTTCCAGTTCATTGGTGGTTTTCACCACCGTCATCACCAATCGCAAGTCAGATGCAGCGGGCTGCCTCAGGGCGACGATGCGAATGCATTCCTCATCAATATCAACTTCCAGAGTGTTGACTCTTGCATCAGCAGCGACCACTTCTTTGGCCAGCACTTTATCGCCGCTAACCAGCACCTTCAATGCATTGGCCAGTTGTTCTTCAACAATGCCGCCCATTTGCAAAACCTGGCTACGAACATCTTCCAGTTCCACGTTGAACCGGCGAGAAATATGTTGGTTCAGATGTAATTTATCCATGACCTTGTCTCAGTATATGTTTTTGTATCAGCCATACCGACCGGTGATGTAATCCTCGGTTTTTTTCAACCGTGGATTGGTAAACACCTGAGTCGTGGCACCAAATTCTATCAGTTCGCCCATATACATAAAGGCGGTGTAGTCTGACACGCGGGCGGCCTGCTGCATATTGTGGGTCACCATGATAATGGTAAATTGTGACTTTAATTCATTAATCAACTCCTCTACCTTCAAAGTTGAAATTGGATCGAGCGCCGAACAAGGCTCATCCAGCAATATGCATTTGGGCTGTACAGCAATGGCACGGGCGATGATCAGACGTTGTTGCTGCCCGCCAGACAAGCCAAAAGCGGAATCATTTAAACGATCTTTGACTTCATCCCAAAGCGCGGCACCCTTAAGCGCCCATTCTACAGTCTCATCCAACTCGCGGCGCTTGTTCATGCCCTGAATACGCAAACCATAAGCTACGTTTTCGTAAATGGATTTCGGGAAAGGGTTGGGCTTTTGAAACACAATGCCGACTTCCCTTCGCAGCTCCGGCACATTCACATCTTCAGCGTAGATATCCCGGCCATTGAGCACGATTTTGCCTTCGATCCGGCAGATATCGATCAGGTCGTTGAGGCGGTTAAAACAACGCAGCAAGGTTGATTTGCCGCAACCGCTGGGGCCAATAAAGGCCGTCACCTGCTTTTCAGGAATGATCAGATTCACATCCTGAAGCGCTTGCGCCCCGCCGTAGAATAAATTCAGATTTGATACCGTCACGGCGGTCGGGTGTTTATCCATACCTTCAACGATATTTTGAGGTTTGATAGGCGATTTGATTTGCGATTTGATTTGCGATTTAACTTGTTGGGTTTCCTGCTGTGTCATGATTCCAATCCACGATATCTTTCACTTAAACGGTTACGTACTTTAATGGCGACCAGATTTAACAACACAATCACCACTACCAGTAGCAGGGCAGTGGCATAAACCAACGGCCTGGCGGCTTCGACATTGGGGCTCTGAAAGCCAACATCATAAATATGAAAGCCCAGATGCATAAACTTGCGTTCGAGATGTAAAAATGGCCAGTTTCCATCTAATGGTAAAGACGGCGCCAATTTGACCACGCCAACCAGCATCAGCGGGGCAACTTCACCGGCGGCACGCGCCACAGCGAGAATCAGGCCCGTCATTATACCGGGAGATGCCATCGGCAGCACCGTGCGCCACAGCGTTTCCCATTGGGTAGCGCCCAGTGCCAGAGAACCTTCCCGGATGCTGCGGGGAATGCGCGACAGGCCCTCTTCGGTTGAAACTATCACCACCGGCAAGGTCAGCAAAGCCAGCGTCAACGAGGCCCAGAACAGTCCGCCTGTTCCAAATGTGGGCGCGGGCAATGCTTCCGGATAAAATATCTTGTCGATACTTCCCCCCAGGGTATAAATGAAGAAGCCCAGGCCGAAAACCCCGTAAACAATCGATGGTACACCCGCCAGATTATTGACGGCAATACGGATAAAGCGCGTGAACAGGCCCTGGTGTGCATACTCTTTCAGATACACGGCTGCAATGACGCCCAGCGGTGTCACAAACACACTCATCAGCAACACCATCAGGACGGTACCGAATATGGCCGGAAAAATACCACCTTCAGTATTCGCTTCGCGCGGATCCTCACTGACAAATTTCCATAAGCTGTGGAAAAAGTAGCCGATCTTGCGGAAAAAACCCATCTGGTTGGGTCGGTGTGCATCTAAGATTGATGCCATTGGCAGTTCCAGTTCCTGCCCCTCAACCGTATTGACGATAACTTCATCGCGTCGCAATTCGGTATACATCTGATTCAGCTTTTCTTCGAGCCCGACATACTCCTGCTGCAATATAGCCTTGGCTTTATTAATATCAGCGAGGTGCGCGGCGTCATCTTCGCCGCTGATCTCAAGTTTCCGCTGCTTTAAACGCAGCCTTTCAAGACTATAGTTAACCCGCCCGATCTCGTCATTCTGTAATTCATCGATTTCTTCCCGGATCGCATTGGCATAAGCGAGGCTATCCTGAAAGTCATCCCAGATATCGGCAGATGACTGCAAATCGCCTGCCACACGAACTCCGACAAGGCCGCCAATGAAAACACCCCACTCATCACGTTCTAAAATCACCGTGCTACGAGGAACCGTTGTCGATACGATAGACGGCTCGAGGATCCAGACAAAATCGCTGGAATAGATATCACGATTGCCGGTTTTCAACAAAAACCGCCTGACAAACTCGGTGCCTTCAGCCACCTCGACCCCAGACTCTCTCAAGCGCACGGCCGTCACTGTTTCTGTCTCAGTTACCTGACCGGCCACCTTGACGCTTTTGCCTGCTGCATCCAGGTAGACCATTTCCTGCACTGCCGTTGGCCAGAAGTGCCCTGCTCCGCGCACGGCGATGAGAGACAACAAGCCAACCACCAACAAGATACAAGCGCTCACAGCGGCGGCATTCAACCATATCCATGGCGTGCCATTTCTTATCCAGCGTGTCAGTTTATTCATATGGCCCATCCATTGACTTGCTCATCACAATGAACTGTATTTTTCACGCAGCCGCTGACGAATCAGCTCAGCTGCTGTATTGACCACAAAGGTAAACATAAACAGCACCAGGCCGGCCAGAAACAGAATGCGGTAATGGGAACTGTGCACGGCTGCTTCCGGCATCTCAACGGCAATATTGGCAGCCAGCGTGCGCATCCCTTCAAACAGATTCCAGTCCATAATGGGCGTGTTGCCGGTGGCCATCAGTACGATCATGGTTTCACCCACTGCTCGCCCGAGACCGATCATCACCCCGGAAAACATACCCGGACTGGCGGTCGGTAAAATGACTCTGATCAGGGTTTGCCAGGGCGTTGCACCCAGCGCCAGAGAACCATCGGAGAGCGACTTGGGCACGCCATAAATGGCATCTTCGGCAATCGAAAATATGGTTGGTATTACTGCAAAGCCCATCGCACAGCCAACCACCAGTGCATTGCGCTGATCGTAGGAAATGCCGGCTTCGCGGCTCAGCCAAATGCGCAGATCCCCGTCAAAAAATACATTCTGGAACGGCACCGCAAACTTGAATGACAACCACCCCAGAATCACCAGAACCGGCAACAGCAGAATCGGCTCCCAACCGGGTGGCACGAGTGCTTTGTAACGACCCTGCCCATGGCTCCAGAACCAGGCAAATACCAGCAAACCTGCAGGCACAACGATCAGCAGTGAGAAAAACCCTGCCAGGTTTTCCTCCAGAAACGGTGCAAACCATAAGCCCGCCAAAAAGCCCAGAATAACGGTCGGTAAGGCTGCCATGATCTCAATGGTTGGTTTAACCATGCGCCGCAACACCGGCGACATAAAATAGGCTGTGTAAGCCGCGCCAAGTAATGCCAGAGGCAGCGCAAACAACATTGCATACAGGGCGGCTTTGAGCGTGCCAAATACCAGCGGCGTCAAACCGAATTTGGGTTCAAATTCGTTGCTGGAGGCAGAGGACTGCCAGATATATTCGGGCTCTGAATAGTTCTCGTACCAGACTTTCGACCACAACGATGAAAACGATACTTCCGGGTGCTCATTGTCGATATCCAGCAAATCCACTTTGCCATCGCGGTTAACGATTAACATGCCTGACGCGCGTGGCGCCAATGCAACCGCTGCCGGCGCTCCACCATCGAGTTTTCGCTCAAGCACCAGGCGATGTGCAGTGCTGTGGAATATGGCCAGACTTCCTTCATTATCGAGCGCTACAAAGCCTTTGCGGCGCTGCTCTGGAATGATTTGGGTAACCGTGGAGAGCTCAGATTCAAAGCGCCGTACAATGGCCAGCGTGTACTTGTTGTCATCTCCACGCAACGGAAACATTTGGGTAATACCACCATCCACATCACCAACAAGCACGGAAATCCCGCCCAACAACATGCTCATTGTGCTGATACCCGATGGTGACACCTGGACAGCCAGCTGCATTTTCATACTGGAAATTTCTACCAGATGAACTGCACCTGCAGCATCGCCCAGAAACAGCCAACGGTGATCATTGCTGATGGCGATTCCGCTGATCTCGAAATCAACCGGCAAATATCTGATGTCGCGGTTTAAAGTGATTTCACCGCTGAGGAAATTCTCTTCCTTGGCGCCCCACTCCAGCACCACCCGCATGTCATTGGTTGCGGCCGCCAACACATATTCGTTGTCACCATCCGACACGGCAAGTGAACGAATGCCACCTTCAGCTACTAAAGGTGTAGCACTGTCGCCATAAGGAAAAACCAGTTCAGGCACGATGCTACGCAGCGCCACGCCTGCGGAAAAATCACTGCTGTAATGATGTTGTAACATTTTGACGTTACCGTCCGAAAAAGCCACGGCAACCAGGCCGCTATCGCCGGTATCTGCAGCGGTGGCAACAACATCCTGATTGGAATCGGACAAACTGGCGGACTCGACAACTTGCAGGTCATCGACATTAAAAAACTCAACACTACCCTTCTTATCGATTCTCAAAGCAATTTGCTGCTGCTCTTCAATCGCCAGAAACTCGCTTGGTTGCTCGCTCCAGTCGGTGCGCTGGCCTATCTCTGCAAGCCTCGATTCAGCCGGCATAAACAAAGGCGCAACCACATACAGCAGATAAAAAAGGATCAGCAAAACCGCACCGATGACGGCAAAACCACCGAGCGCAATGATCCACCTGGCCATCTTATCTTTTTGTCCACGCCAACGATGGAAACGATCAGATCGTTGAGCGATCACCGCGGGTCCGGCTTGTTCAGCAGATTTCATGGGCGCATCTTAAATGGCAAATGTGACAATTATGTTACAACGACCAAGGTGGCTTGTTGTAAAATCTCTTCAACAAGCGTTATTACGTCAATTACCCACCATCCAGGATCGCAGGGAGATCATCATGTCTGGTAGTTATCTTAGTGGCATTTTCGGGAAATCACCCGTTACGCCGTTGCAGGAACATATGGAAAAAGTGGTCTCATGTGTCAGTGAGCTGATTCCGTTTATGCAAGCTGTTCTGGATGATGACAGGCAAGCCCGCGGCGTGCACCATAAGAGAATCGTCGACCTGGAGCAGGAAGCCGATGAGATGAAAAAAGACTTGCGCTTGCGTCTGCCCAGCAGCCTGTTTATGCCAGTCGACCGCCGCGATGTTTTGGAAGTGCTGACCATGCAGGACATGGTCGCCGGCAGTGCCAGAGACGTTGCAGGCCTGATCACCGGACGCAATATCCAGATCCCCGCCAGCATGGCAGAAGGTTTCACTGCACTGGTGCAGCGCTGTATAGACGCCTGCCAACAGGCACACGACAGTATTTTCGAGTTGGATGAGCTGATTGAAACTGGTTTTGGCAAACTGGAACGTAAACGCGTCGGTAAATTACTGAGCAAACTCGATGATATCGAACAGGATACCGATGAGCAACAAGTGGCATTGCGCAACTCGTTATTCCAGCTTGAAAATGATCTGCACCCGGTCAACGTCATGTTTCTTTATAAAATAATAGAAAGCACAGGTGGTATTGCGGATCGCGCGCAGCGCGTTGGAAGCCGTTTACAGTTAATGCTCGCGCGCTAGGGGGACACGACAATGGAAATGGATTACGCAATCTGGTATTTGGGTTTGGCTGCCGCCTTCGGCTTGTTTATGGCCTGGGGCATTGGTGCCAATGACGTCGCCAACGCCATGGCAACGTCGGTAGGTTCCAAGGCGCTCACCATCAAACAGGCTATTTTGGTTGCCGCAGTTTTCGAATTCGCCGGGGCTTTTCTGGCTGGCGGACAGGTAACTTCAACCATCCGCAAGGGCATCATTGATGCATCGCACGTCAGCGATAACCCGGAACTGCTGGTATATGGCATGCTGGCATCGCTGCTGGCGGCAGCGGTTTGGTTATTGATCGCCTCGCGCAAAGGCTGGCCGGTCTCCACAACACATTCCATTGTGGGTGCCATAGTCGGCTTTGCTGCCGTAGGTATCGGTATGGAATCTGTTTATTGGGGCAAAGTCGGGTCAATTGCCGCGTCCTGGATAGTTTCACCCCTGTTGGCCGGCTTTCTGGCATTTTTCATTTTTATGAGCGTGCAGAAATTGATTCTGGGCACCAAGGACCCTTTGAAAAACGCTCGTAAATATGTACCGTATTACATATTCGCGGTTGGCTTTATCCTGGCTTTGGTAACCCTGATGAAAGGCTTGACACATATCGGGTTGGATTTAAGCACCGGAGAGTCTGTATTGATAGCCGTCGGTAGCGGTATCGCCACTATGTTTATCGGCATTCTCGGCATCAAGCGGCTGAAGCTGGATCCCAGTCGGGACGCCAACTTCCGCTTTGCCAATGTCGAAAGAATATTTGGTGTGCTGATGATATTCACCGCTTGTGGTATGGCTTTTGCACATGGCTCGAACGACGTTGCCAACGCCATTGGCCCGGTAGCTGCGATTGTCAGCATTGTCAAAACCGGCGCTGTGTCTCAATCGTCCCCCCTGGCAACCTGGGTTTTACTACTCGGCGCCATTGGTATTGTTCTGGGGTTGGCGACTTATGGCTGGAGGGTTATAAAAACCGTCGGCAAAAACATCACAGAATTAACGCCTTCCAGAGGCTTTGCGGCAGAACTCGCTGCGGCATCGACAGTCGTCATTGCGTCCGGTACAGGTATCCCCATTTCCACCACGCACACCCTGGTCGGGGCTGTTATGGGGGTTGGTATCGCCCGTGGTATCGGCGCGCTGAATTTGCGCGTGATACGCAACATCATGTTGTCATGGGTGGTTACACTGCCCGCCGGCGGCATACTCGCCATCATCTTTTTCTTCCTGTTGAAGGGCATTTTTTATAACGGGCCGGCGATCTGATTTCGAGCCCGGACGCTGCCTTCAGCAGATAATTTGCAGTTGTTATGAGTAAAGATATTAAAGATCCAACTTCCGGGTTTAGCACTTATGTGGCCACACTGTGTGGCCGCCTTGGTATCCCGCAAGACTATGGTCTGCAGCGCAACCTGCCCTTGCAACCGGAATGCCCGCAGCCGGTTTCAATCGGCAAAGACCTGTTTGACCGGGAGCAATTTCTTGCAGAAGATGCTGCTGGCGCCTGGCTGAACCTGCAAAAGGCTGCGTCTAAAGACGGCATTGAACTACAAGTGGTGTCTGCTTACCGGCCGGTGGAATACCAGGCGGGTATCGTTCAGCGCAAGCTGGATGCCGGCATCGCCATTGATGACATTCTTAAAGTATCGGCTGCGCCCGGCTTCAGTGAACACCACAGCGGCCGTGCGCTGGATCTGACCACGCCCGGTTTTGAAGTTTTGGAAGAAGAGTTTGAGCTAAGCCTGGCATTTGCATGGCTGCTCAATCACGCGCATGAGTTCGGCTTCAGGCTGTCATACCCTCGCGACAACCCGCACGGCGTAGCCTATGAACCCTGGCACTGGTATTGGCAGGACCGTTCTATTTAATCACTGGAAGGTGTATTGCACGCCGATTGAATACTCACGACCTACCTGAGTACTTCTGGTAACTTCACTACCCTGAGTCAATTCAACTTTCGGATCCAGCAGGTTCTTCAGTTTCAACTTCAGTTTCCAGCTACCAAAACCCTGTGCATACACAAAGTCCAGTGATGGCCGCGGTTGCTCGAGAATATCCGGGGCACCGGCAACACCTACATCAACGATGCGCTCACCGAACACATTGTATAAAAGTGCTGCGTTGATGTTCCTGTCCTCATCGTCATAGCCAAGCTGCAGGTTCCATACAAACGGTGACTGTCCCTGTAATGGACGTTGGGTCGATGTCTGGATATTGGAATTGGATTCGGCCAGGGTGATTTCGGAATCAATCCAGGCGTAGTTGGTGTTGACGTAAAATTTGTCCCAAACAGCACCCCAACCCCACCAGCCGTCCAAAAAACCCAGAGTCTTGTAGAGTTCAAATTCGACACCGAAGTTTTCCGCAAAATCTGCGTTATCAAATGAGGTCAGATCACTGTCGGCGGACGCCAGAATGACAGATTCAATCGGATTCTCAAACTGCTTATAAAACACGCCCAGCGAAACAAGTTCTCCCGTGTTGAAATAGAAGTCCCAACGCAGGTCGTAGTGAGTAATATATGCAGCAATCAGATCCGGGTTACCTTTTACCAGGCGGTCAAGAATCGGGTCTTTGTAGAGCGATTCGGACAGCTCTTTAAAATCCGGTCGATTAATGGTTTCAGCATAACCAAAGCGGATCTGGTGTTCGCCTATAAACCAGGTTCCATTGAAGTAGGGAAATATATCGTCGGTATCCAGATTGGACTCTACCGCATTGTTTTCCGGATCAAACAGATTGAACGTGCTAACAGATTGAGAAGACTTTTCATCTCTGAAGCCCCCGCCCAGACGTAATTTTTCGGAGAAATTGGCATCAATACCCAGATACCAGGCATCCATATTCTGCTTGGCGGTATAAGCATCTGTGGCAATCGTCACTTCTTCCAACTGCCAGCCGTTCGGGTCGATGGTATCTGAGAAAATGATGTCCTCCAGCGACTCATTCCTGCGCAATTCGATGTTGCCGGACAAGCGCCCTCGAGACTTAAACGCAAACCTGCGAATAGCAGAGTCACGGGTTTTCTTAACCCGGTTAATTCCGGCAAGAATCGCAATATCGGTGTTATCAAACAAGCTCAGCGGTTGCGATAAATCGATGTTCCAGCTGTTACTGTCATCCTCCAGTTCGCTCCAGCGACGCTGATTGCCGTCGTTTCGGATGGAGAATATGAAGTCATCTTCCTCAGGCGTTAATGTGTCGGGATCATAGCGATAACGGCGGGCATCCGGTGCATCAGATTGCGCCACAGCAGCAGTGTATTGCCAGTTGACCTTGAGGCCAGCAAGGGCCGGAAATAAACTTTCCCCATTCAGCTGATTGGCGACCATTTGCCGCTCGACCCACTCCAACTCGGTAAAGCGCACATCACCGCCGCTGGCATCCTTGTTAAAGCCCTGCTCGATTTGCGCCTTGTCAGTGGTATTACGTAATAGCATCCAGTTATACGCAATGCTGTGGTTGTCACCCACTTCCAGACCCAGCGTCACAAAACCGCTCAGATCAATGCTGCGGCCAGTGATGTCGACCGTATAGTCATTCTGAGACTCCAACACGCCACCACCGGCGTTGATATAGTCGGTTCGCTGCTGAGTAATCGAGAGCCAGTCGTCCTTGTAGTTGACTGCGGCCAGAAACCCTAAGCGGGTGCTGTCACCGACATCCCATACGTAGCCACCGGCAGCGGCAAGACTGGTGTTCGGATCAATTTTCTCATTGTTCAGGTCATAGTTGGCCGGCAACGACTCACCGACACTTTCCAACACGTCCGGCTGGTAACCTTCACCGGTAAAGCGGTTGAATGGTTTTAACTGGGCACCGTCTGCGATTGCATCTTTCAATTCACTGCTCAGCCCGCGACTGCCGTCATCATAACCAAGCCAGTCGCGGCCACCACCGTCGTACCGCAGACCGTCCCTGAACGTCGTCCCCTGACGATATGCCAACGAAAAGTCGAGCGTAAAAAAGGGCGCTTCCGGTACGCTTTTTGTCTTGATTTCAACAGCGCCCCCGCCGAATTCACCCGGCAGATTAGCGGTATAGCCTTTCTGTACTGCAATACTTTCAATAATGCCGGTCGGAAACAAATCCAGCGGCACCACCCGGCGTGTCGCATCCGGGCTGGGCACGTTGGCACCATTAAGCAAGGTACTCGAATAGCGCTCGCCAAGACCCCTGATGTAAATGAACCGTCCATCCACCAGTGTCAGACCGGTTACACGACGCAAAGCGCCTGCTGCGTCGCTGTCTCCAGATTTCGAAATCTGTTCAGCGCCCAGAATATTGGCCACCACCGCATCGGAGCGCCGCTCTTCCAGCACCGAGGCAAGACTGCCGGAAATATAGGGCTCGATAACCACAAACTCCGGTAGCTCAGTGCCGCTGGGTGTCAATTCCAGTTGCAGACTGGCTTGCTCACTGGCGGTTACTTTGACGGCATCACGAGTCAGGGTGTTGAAATTAGAATGCAGCACCGACACCGAATAATCACCCGCCGACAATTCCAGCTCAAACTTGCCATCCTTATCACTACGGATATCGCGCGACTGCCCGCTGATAAAGATTCGTGCACCCTCAACGGCAGAGCCATCTTCTGCATTCAAGAGTGTGCCGCTAAGCTTGCCCGGTTCACCGCTGGTGGCAGGGTCTACTTCAGCGGTCGCAGCCACCAGGCCGCCTAAGCCGGACGATTCAATATCCGTCAGTGCACTCAAGCCGCGGGTAATATTGACGATCCACTGACTGATTTCACCTTCGTGAGCGATAATCTGTTGGTCCAGAACCAATAAGTCCTGCCGGCGTAATTCCAGACGGTGCAAGCCCGCTTCGATATCCATTTGCACCAGACCCTGGTCGTTGCTGGCCCCGACCACAACCTCATCCAGCAGCACCTCGATACCCCCTGCCGGCAGGCCATTGTCAAACACATATAGAGTAAGCCCCGAATTCTGTGCGCAAGCGACACCTGCCCACAGGACAGACAAAGCCAATGCGGCAATTAAAAGCCATCCACGCTGGAGTCGGCGCGGCTGAAGTCGGCGCGTAACGAAAAATCTCAAAGACACTTCCATGGCTCCTCAGCGCAATCTTGCATGGAGCGACGTAATTCGGCGGCTTTTCTGAACAAGTCCGGCCTGGTGAGCGTCTGCAATCCTGCTTCCGCCTGTTCGAAATCACCGGCCATAAACTCTGCATATGCCAGCGCATAAACGATGTCCTCGTCCTCCGACAGACCTACACGCTTTAAGTCAGGGCGCATGGCAGCAGCTTGCTCAAAGCGTCGCAATTCCAACAACAGTGCGAGTCGCTGTTTTAATTTGATGGTCTGATCCGCAATCTGCCCATTTAGCATCAGGGCGCGCCACAGGCGACCGGCACGGCGATAAAGTTCCGCCGCCTCACTGGTTAAAGTGCTGTCCACCAGTGATGCCTGATAGATTAAATCGGCGGCCGTATTGGTCTGACCCTTGTCCAGATACGCGTGCGCCAAAACTTTGTCGACCTCCGTATCACCGGGGAAGATCAGCCGGGTTTGCTCCAGCAACTCAATGGCTTCATCCAGCTCACCACCGGCACGCAGAGCGTTGCCCAAAGCAACATAGTCTGCCAGCTTGCCTTCGCTTTGCTGAAGATAAAGCCGGCCCTGTGCAACTGCTTCCTGAAACAACCCTAGTTCCACCAGAAAGAACACTTTGCGGCGCAGAAAGCTTTTGTCCCTGGGAAACACTTCTGTGGCCACATCGAGAGTTGCCAAGGCCAGAGCATACTCATCCAGTAGCCAGTGGCATTGAGCCCGCATGTGATACACCGAGCTGATGCGATCCAGTGCTGAGCCAGCGTTATCCAGTGTTTTTAACACATCGTTATAACTTTCCAGCTGAAAATATACCTGTGCCAGATAAACATAAACCACTGACTCGGCCTGGCCGGTAGCGACCGCTTTTTCGAGCATGTTAACCGCTGCTTCCGGCTCTTCCCTGCGTAAGTGGGCCATGCCTTTCAAGGTGTAATAGCGCAATAAGTTGGCGCCCTCTTCTTCAAGGTCGACCTGATCCAGCGCAATAATGGCACGGTCCAGGTTGCCATCGCGCAACATCAAGGCAGCCAGGTCAAGATAGTTAACGTCATCGTTCCTGGCTGCCAGGCACGGCGCCGCGCTCATCAACAGCACCGCCAGTAGCATGATCGGCAACATGATCAGTAGCGCCGGCTGCATAGTTTGGTTTTTTCTCATCACCGGATTATTAACTCAGGTCAAAGCGAATGCGTTGCCGGGCCCAGGCTCGTACCGCCTTGCCCTGATACATCGCAGGCGCGAATTTCCATTGGCTGACACCCTGAAGCGCCGCATCATCAAACAGGCCTTCCGGGTAAGACTCCACCACCGTGACCTGCTCTATTTCGCCTGTAACCCCAATCAGCAACGACAGCACCACATAGCCCTTCTGACCTTTGGCTTTCGCTCTGGGCGGGTACTGCATGGCTGCCTGAAAGGTCGCTTGAGGCGGATCATCAACAGTGTCATCGGTCATCACCACGCCATTGGCGCCGCCCAGCAAATCGCTGTCCAGACCGTTGAGGTCAGACATGTCATAGCCAGGCAGCCCAAAATCGATGCCGGACAAATCGGTACCCAAACCGCTAAACGCCGGCGGCGGTGGCCTGGGATTGCGTTTTGGCTTTGGCTTGGGTTTTGGCTTGCTGACAGTCTGCTTTTCCGGTGGCGGCTTGCGATTGAAAACAATCTGGTCTTCATCGTCTGCAGAGTTCCGGTCAACCCCATCGGCGAAGCGATTGATCATCACCAGCATCCCCAACACCAACACGCTACCCAGAATCATGGATACAAAGCCTGCTGCCAGTCGCTGGATTTTAAGGCGGGAATTCATGTCAGCCGGCTCCGGCTTCCGCCACGGTAGCCACGCCGACATCGTTGGCACCTGCCAACCTGGCTTGATCGATAACCTCCACCAGACGCCCGGCCGGCACTTGATCATCCGTCACAACCAACACGGATTTGCCGGTACTGGCATCCAGCAGATCCCTGATGCGACTCTGAACGACCCACACTCTTACCGGTTCACCATCGAGGTAGATTTCACCCTGGTTATCGATATACAAGCGGATGGCTTTGGTTGAAGCCGTCGAACTGGATGCAGCCGCTGGCCGATTCAGATCGAGCTTCATATCCTTGACAAAGGTTGTCGAAACCATAAAGAAAATCAGCAAGATAAACACCATATCAATCAATGGCGAAATATTAATATCTTCAATGGTTTCCTTTCTTTCACGATAGCGCATAGTCGGTTCCTTCAGTGCACAAAATATCTTTGATCTGCGCCAATTCCAGCTGCATATCTTTCTGACGACGGCTAAGAATGCCGTTGATGACCAAGCCGGGAATCGACACAGCCAAACCCATCTGTGTGGTAAACAATGCTTGTGAAATACCCCCGGCGATGCCGCCGGACTGCGAGTACAACGACATATCACCTAACGAGTCGAAGGTCTCAATCATGCCGATGACCGTGCCCAACAAGCCCAACAGAGGCGAAACCAAAACGATGGTGGTAATCAGCACATGAAACTTGCGGATTTCCTTTTCTTCTTTAGCAAAGGCATCATCCAGAAAGGCGCGCAAATCCAGCCTGCCAGACTGTTTTAGCGCTATGCCTTTTCTAGCAGCCCTGACCAGCACACCCTCACCTTTGGGCTGCTTGTTATTTTCAATGCGTTCAAGCAGGTTTCTTGCACCGCGTTTGGTGCCGCGCTTTAAAGCAGCCCAGCGATAGCCAATGGCGAACCAAAGAATCAGCAACAACACCACAAGCGGTGGCATAACCCAGCCGCCAGCCTGCATATAGCCGATAAATTCCTGAAATATAGATTGCTGCATGATTCAGGCCTTACGGCGGTGCTCTTTGTACTGATTAATCACGCCAAGCGCACCTTTTTCCATATCATCCTTGATGCTCTCAGCCCACCCGGACAACACATTGCCCATCAGCAAAGCCGGAATCGCTACGGCCAGGCCAATTTCAGTTGTCACCAGCGCGATGGAAATACCGCCGGACAGTAACTTGGGATCACCGGTACCGAACTCCGTGATAATGTCAAAGGTGGTAATCATGCCGGTAACGGTACCCAGCAAGCCCAACAACGGCGAGACAGCAGCGATAACCAGAATCATGGCGCCAAAGCGATTGAGGTGGGATGATTCGTGCAGAATCGACTCTGAAATGATGTCTTCCAGATGGGTCCGGTCACGGTCCAGATTGCGCACCGCGGCAGCTACAACTCTTGCAGTGGAGCCCTTGAATTTCTTGCAAGCCTCCAGTGCATCGCTAATTTGGCCTTTGCGCACCAGACCACCAACCGTGGTCACAATATTGTCGGTCGCAGCTCCAGCCCGGCGTAGAAAGATCAAGCGAAGAATAATCAACACCAGTCCCAGAGCACCCAATGCCACAATGATCCAGGCAATTGTGCCGCCGCTTTCAATTACGCTCAGTACGGTTTTTCCGGCGGTTTCTTCAATCGCTTTCGATTCAGTTTCAAACAGGAACATGCCCATGGAATCCGGTGCATTGCCCGCAGCCAATGCAGCAGCCGTTTCCGCAGCAGGCTTCGACCAGACCTTCAATCGGCCCTCGCCGGCGGGTGCCAGCGCGCCATTGGCTTTAGCGCTCAACCCATAGGCAGCAACGTTACCAATACGTAGTATTTCACCCTGCACCTCAGTACCATCAGCCAGGAAAAACGCACCGGGCGCACGCCGCATACTGCTGATATTATTCAGCAATTTTAGTGCAGAGCTGAACAATGCATCAACCCGTGGACCACCCTGGCTGGCAAGATAATCGGCCGACTTCAGCTCTTCAATAGCAAAAGGATCCAGTGTCGACTCGGCTTGCTGAAAGGTGGCTTCCAGTGTGGTGCGGGCATCATCCATCGTTTCCAACTCACGTTGGGTATCGGTCATCTGTGTTTGCAGGCTTTCCGAATTCGCCTGTGCATTGATCCAATCGACTTCTGCACGACTGATCGCCACTTCCTTATCAGACTCCTGGCGCTTAGATTCCTGCTCAAAATCCGAACTGCGCATTTTTAAATCTCGCAACTGTGCGTCCAGAAATGCGTACTCTTTCTGATAAGCTGTTCGCAGATCATTGTCCGCTTTTGTTTCATCAACTTGTGGTACTGGAATCGGCGCAGGCTGGGCCGGTGCAGTGGCACTGGCATCCTGTGCGAAAGCGGCATCGCCAACCAACCCACTTAGTAACAACACAATAACCGCAGAGATAAACCGCCCGTTCACAGAGTTCATACCCATCAGGCATGATTTGTTGGCTATTTTCATGATCCCACTCCTGACGCAGCAGGTGTTGCAGGCGGTAACGCCACCGGCAATTCAAAGTACCCCTGGCGAATCTGCTTTCTGAGGGAATCAAACAGCTGAGCAACCTGCTCCTGTTCAGTACCGCTATCCAGCATTTCAAATCGCCAGCCACTGTCACCACGTACGGCTCGACCATAGGCCAGGTCGCGGGTGCGGAAAAACATCATGACACTGCCCAGTTTGGCAACATCAACCAGCATGTTTTCACCTTGAATTGATATGGACTGAGAATAAATCGCATTCTCACGCGACAGTCGAATCTCGTCTTCTATGAATGCCCACAAGCGGTTAATGCCACGCTGGGCGTTGATGGAACCATTTTCCAATTGAGCCTGCAGCTCATCCAGATCGGTCAGACGCTCCTTTACTTTAAAAGGCAGCCCTCTGGCAACGTAGCGTCGTAATTCACCAATTTGCTGTAACGCTGAAGGCCGCAACACATCGGAATTGACGCCACCCTCAATTATCTCTGCACGCATCTCGTCCAGACTTTTCTGCAATTGCGAAATCCGCAGTTGCTCACGATCACGGCTGGCTTCCAGATCGGACAGTTGTGCCGTCAGGTAAAGCATTTTATTTTTATGCTCTTCGCGGTTTATATCCAGTTCACTCTGCAGTTCATCCACCTGCCCCCGCAGATTGATGAGTCTTTCGGCGAGGCTGTCCGGTGACTGTTGCGCGGCTGCCGTCATGGCAATTAGTAGGCCGCTCAAGGGCAGCAAATAGCGGAGGCTCTTCATGTCATTTTTCCTGTCTGCACGTTTCCGTTGCTGTCGTATCCCCGTTACAGGGCTATCAGCGCGGCAGTATAGGGAGCACATGTGACATTCTTGTGACAAGGCAGCAGTGAGTGGCAAATACGCCCGTTGTCACAAAGATGTAACCAAATAGTCACGATTCTGAAAAGAACGCCCCCTACTATGCGCCATTAACCGCCGGCCACTTTGGCGAGCGGACTTTTAAATTAATGACTTTTAATTAATACAGAGGATTGTTTTGATGAGTGCTAAAAAACGGCTATACGGCAAGCTTGCCGGATTTACGATGCTAAGCTTTATCACCTTAGGCTTAGCCAGTGCAGCCAATGCAGAGTTTATCGACCAGTGGGTTACCGGTTCATATTTTGAAGAAGACACAGCATCCCGTCGCGGGTTGTTTCTGAAGTACATTGCAACGGGGCCTGAAGCGGGCGTGTTGTTTGCTGCTTACTATACATATGACGAAACCACAGGCGAACCTTTCTGGGTAACCGGTTCCAATGCAGTTAAAGCTGGCGACTTCAGCGTTGACATGGATCTGATCCTGGTAGAAGGCGGCTCATTTGGTGCTGTGGTCGGCAACCCTGTCACCACAGATGCCCAATGGGGTACAGCTACCGTCACCGTTAACAGCTGCAGTAATATCACCTGGAGTTGGACGTCACCCAATGTAGCCGATGGTACATTGACTCAATCCAACATTCAGGAAGTGGTCAACGGTGTTCCCAACAGCCAGTGTGTATATCAGGAAGCATTTACCGGATGTCCGGATTTTGCAACTGCCGGTGCTGATGAACGTACTTGTGTGATCGCCGGTGGTGAATACACGCAGGACCTGCACCTGACAAACGACACTTTGTGGGCACTTAATGGTGCTGTATTTATTGGCACGAAGGACAATGCAAACAATAGCAATGCAATCTACATTGAGCCGGGTACACGCATCATCGGTATTGACCAGTCAATTCTGGGCATTTCACGTGGCGCAAAAATATTTGCTGAAGGCACACCGACGGCTCCTATCGTAATGAGTGGTGTAAATACAGCATCCGATCCGGTTAACCCGGGCCGTGCAGGAGACTGGGGTGGATTGACCATCAACGGTAAAGCACCAATCAATACTTGCAATACCATCGGTGCATGTTCTGCCGAGGGTGAAGGCGAATCCGGCCTCTACGGCGGTGATGATCCCAATGACAGCAGTGGCGTATTGCGTTACTTGCGCGTCCAGTTTGCCGGCATTTTGTTCACCGATGAAAACGAGTTGAACGGTATCGCTCTGCAAGGTGTTGGTCGCGGCACAGTTATTGAAAACGTTCAGGTTCACGCGAATGCGGACGACGGTATAGAGTTTTTCGGTGGCACCGTCAATGCTCGCAACCTGGTGCTTACAGACATTGAAGATGACAGCGTAGACTGGACGCAGGGCTACGAAGGTCGTTTGCAGAACGTATTGGTTATTCAGGCCGGCAATGTAGAAATCGGTGCTGACAAGGGTATTGAAGCAGATAACCTGGAAGCCAACAATGATGCAGAAAACCGTGCCAAACCATGGATTTCAAATGCCACCTTCGTCGGTCGCCCAGATACCACCGCTGCTGTTTTCCGTCGCGGTACTGGCGTCAACTTTAGCAACTCTATCTTTACCGGCTTCGGCAAATGTATCGATATTGATGATTCATCTACGTTCACCAATGCTGGAACGCCATCAGACTTGAGCGGCAACACAACCATGGAGAACACCATCCTTGATTGTGACAGCAACTTTGTGGAAGAATCCGGTGATCCATGGACAGTACAAGCATGGTTTGAAGCCCAGTCCGGTAACATGCAAATCAACCCTAACCTCGAAGGCGTGTTCCCACCAGCAAGTGCGCCCTACCTGAAGGGTTACCCGTTGGATATGGAGAAGTTTGATTCCTTCTTCCAGAACTACGACCACATTGGTGCTTTCTCAAGCGCCAAGTCAGCGTGGACTCACGGTTGGACTTTGCAAGACTTCTAAGCGTGGATTTTAACCAGATAAAAAGGTGCGCTCCGGCGCACTTTTTTTTGAGCCGGATATGACACTAGTGTACCCGCTCCGGCAACATTTCCTGGGTCACGTTGACCTTCCGCGAACTGGGGTTCAGATCAAAAGGCAATTGCACATCAGTCAACCCCATGCGATTTAAAAGCCCACGTAATTCCAGCGCCAACAAAGGGTAGATCTGCCGGGACAAACTGGCATGGTTATTACTGAACTCGGAAATATCCATCGGCTCGGCAGAGGTCTGCTGATAAACCGTTTCAATGCCAACTTTGGCTTTGAAGGCCGGCTTGGATTCCTTGTTTAAGCCACCCACACATACCAGCCGGGCACTCACCTGATATGAAGGCAACTTGTCTCCCGAACTTGATTCAATCAATCGCGGAGTCAAATTCATTTCCATTTTTGCATCCTGTACAGCGCCATCTTTTTCAACGCGCAGGACTTCACCGTGCAGCAAGGTAATCTGGAAGGTTTGGAGTACAAAGTAGTCGAGTAGATTCATACATGTATCTCCATATAAGTGGTTAGCTTCAACATACTAGATATTGGTCCTGTCAGAGTAAAGTCAATCGTCAGCCACACGCCAGAAATACCAACTGGCAACGGAGCGATAAGGCGCGAGGTGCTCAGTAACCGCCAATACCTCTTCCGGCTTTGGAAGGGCTGGCAAATTGTAAGTGTGCTGCACACCTTTCTGAATGCCCAGATCGGCGCCCGGCATAACGTCAGGCCTTCCCAGGGTAAACATCAAATGCATTTGTGCCGTCCACGGACCTATTCCACGCACCCGACACAAGTTTTCAATCACGGCTGCATCGTCCATTGCGGCCATTTTGCGCGGACCGGGCAGACTTCCAGAGCTCACGTGTTCCGCCAGATCAAGGATCGAAAGCGCCTTGTTATTCGACAAACCGACAGCTCGAAATTCGGCAACAGACAGGTGCACTGCTTCAGCCGCGCTCGGCCGGTCGTCACTGAATAAAGCCTCAAAACGACCATGTATGGTACCTGCAGCCCTACCGCTCAATTGCTGATAGATAATCGACCGCGCCAGTGAAATAAAGAGATCGGAATCCTTGCTGACTTCCAGCGTAAAAGCACCTTTCCCGGAAATAAGCCTATCAATATGTGGACAGCTTTGTCGCAACGTCCTGACAGCTTCGGCACGGTTGTAACGAAGCTTGCTCATGATTTCCTCCAGAATGGCCAGGCAAATGACCAGGCGGCCAGCAGCCACCCCAGCATCATTATGAAGCCCCCCACCGGCGCTGCCCCGGTAAAACTACCCGCACTGATAACGCGCAAATAAAGGCTGCCACAAAAGATCACCGTGCCCAGCAGTAAAGCGCCAACAGGCTCGCCATGAGTGCCACTGGCCTTGCCAGCGGATTCATTCCTGCGGGCATTTCTGAATTTCCCTGCGCTTTCAATCTTCCCCGCCCTTTCAATCTTCTTGCTGCAGGGGCTTAAGAAGGTCTTCCTGCATTTTTGCCATCGCATCAAATTTCTGCTTTGAAATGCTGTAAACCCAGCCATTCGCGCGTTGGTTAATATCAGCAACCCGCTGTTTTACGTTATCTTCCGCCCTGGCAACCGCTACTTTATCTTTTTCCAATGCCGAAAAGTCGGTTTTGGGGTTGCTGGCTTTCAAGCGCAACCAGTACGTGTTGTCTTTTTCGCCCAGCCCTAATTCGGCTCGCTCTATTTCGGTCAGCTCTATTTCAGTAGGGTCTTGTTCGCGTAAATCCGCGATTATCTCAACACCTGAAAACAAAAGGACCCGCATTTTTATCGAGTCGCTCCAATCGTTGTCTTCTGCCGGATGCACCGATTCCATATCCAGCAAAGACAAAGTGCTGGCCAGGGAGTTTACTGCCCAGACTCCACGAAGTTCTCGATCTGCAAGCTTATCCGCCAGGTCGAAATCTTTCTGATCAGCCGAAATCCGCATAATCAGCACTCGCTTATTATCGGGATGAAGCACCTCGACTTGCGCGACTTCAGATGCGCTAATGTCGATAATGCGCTTGTCAACCCAGCCCAGAAGCGTGGACGGTACATCCAGTAGCTGGTCAATGAGGCCGCTGGCGGCACTGCTTTGCAGTCTGACATATTGGCCAACCCGGTTTTTAGCACGATGGCCAATAATCACGGAGTGGATTTCGCCATTGGCACTCAACTCCAGCATGGTGCCATCGGCGCTTTCAGATGCCAGATCTGCCACGCCCAGACGGGAATAATATTCAGGTTTGTCGGTTTTAACCTCGATGACCCGCGCTTTGGCCAGACCTGCAAGGATCTTTTGCAGTTTCGGCCAGTTGGCAGCATAGTCATCCATCTGCTCTACCTGCCACTCATCGCCTGTCCTGTTTAAGGTTGCCAGCGTGACATTACCCGCCGTCATCACATTAACCCGATCAACCTCGTTGATGGTGCCTGCCAGACCGGGCATGAACAAATCATATTCAGAATTGTTCTGGTGGGTTGAATCTTCCCGTTGAGACAGAAAGAAAACGGCCAGCAAACCCAGCACCGTCGCCAGAACCAGATATAGAAAACCGCGACTCATGAATGACCTCCTGCACGACGTTTACGCCGGTATTGGCCAAACAATAGCGCCACAACCATAATCAACACGGGCACTAAAACAATATTGATCAGTTTCAAACGCATACCCAGCGCCTTGATCTCCTGAGTCAGATCGTGTTGCACCTGGCGCAACTCATTGCGTATGGTGACTTTCTGATCCAAAAAGCGCTGCACTTCCTCTTGCTGCTCAGCGTTCAACACGGTCAATTCGCCATCCTGTCGGCTGGTCTGAATGCTGCTTAGATTTTGCTCGGTTTCTGCCAGCTTATCCTGCAGGTTCTTCTCAGTGTCACGGAATTGTGACTCGGCAGATAAACGCAAAGCTTCCACTGTGCTGAACGGACTGGCGGTGCTGCTTCTCGCCCGGATAGATATCAGATCGGAACTGCCGAGTAACTGGTCCGCCAGATTGGCTACCAGGGTGCCATTGTCAGAGAAAGAGTTGACCACTGCCTGCCCCAGAAAATTCTGTTTTTGCACCCAAAGGCGATCAGTCAGGATGTCAGTATCAGCAAACAGTACAACGTTAATTCCCGCGGCTTCTGACTGCATTTGTTGATCATCATCAGTGACCCCTGCTGGCGGCACATCGAATGCCGACTTTGCCTGACCTGTAACGCGAGCAGCCAGGGCATACTCATCTCCGGTTGGCTCAAAGCCCTCTTCCAGTTCCTGAGGATTTCTGAGAAACCTGAATCGGTTCACGTCAATCGGCGCGGCCGCGTTGCTGCTGTAAACCAGAGGTTCAAACGCTGTAGTGGCATTCTCCTCGGGTGCCAGCCAGCCACTTGAAGAGAAGTTCAATACTTTCAAATCCGCGCTGGCAACATCCGACTGATTAATACCGTCTTGCTTGACAGACAAGATGCCAAGGTGGCGCATAGGCGGTTGCCCGGCACCGAGGGTAACTTGCAGTGCGTAATTTCTGTCCCCCACCACTCTGGAAGGATCAAATTTAACGCCCCAAGCTGTCAGCAATGGCCCCAGTGTCGAGCTGCCACCGGCCTTCATTCTGGCCGAAGGGTCGTTGGGGTCGCCACCGGTATCCGCCTCTGCAAATGGATCCATAAACGCCATCACCTTGCCACCACGCAGCACATATTGGTCAATCTGGTAGAGCATCGACTGACTCAGGTCTTTGGGGTGTATCAGCACCAACAGTTCGAGACCATCCGGCAATACCGCCGAGCCTGACGGGATATTCTCAACATCAAAAAGCTGGTCGAGTTGTTGATAAATCACCCAGCTCTCCGGCATGTTTTGGGAAACCGGATCAAATTGCGGCAACAGTGGCAACTCTGAGATCAGGCCGACCTTAAGTTCGGTGGGATGTGACAAGCTCGACACCATTTTAGCCAGGTCATATTCCAGAAACTTTTCTTTGTCGGGATGTAAAAATGGAATGATCTGCGGGACGTCCAGCGGATTGGTGCCCACCAAACCGAAATAAAGCACATCACCTGCGTTACCGACCGGCGCGCTCTGCAAACCATATTGCGCAGCCTGGTCTTCCTCAGGCGAAAATGCCACCGGGTTGATGTGATAAAGGTGGATTTTGCCCTGACTGCGATCAACAAACTCCTGCAGCAACTCATCCGCCCAGCGCGCATAGCTCCTGAACTGTGGCAGTTCACGACTGACATCTTCAGAAAAGTACAGATACAGATTTACCGGCTCATCCATATTATCCAGAATGTCCCGGGTTCCTTCATCAAGCGTGTAGAGCCCGTTCTGGGTTAAATCCATGCGTACGCCCTTGAGCAATACGGATGAAACAATACTCAAGGCGATGAATAATACGGCCAGCAGCACCAGTGTGCCGGCGGAGAAAAGTGTATGTTTCCTGTTTTTCATCAGTCTGCCTTCTTCATATTCAGGATCAAAACATTAGCCAATAACCAGAAGCCGATAACCAACACAAAATAAACCAGGTCGCGCAGATCGATTACGCCTTTGGAGATATCTGCAAAGTGCTTGAAGAAACTTAGCCCGGCAATACCATCAAGAATGATTTGCGGCGCCCAGCTTTGAAACAGGTTCATCACCATTGGCAAGCCGCTCAACAAGAATAGAAAGCACACAACCACGCTGAGTATGAATGCCACCACCTGATTGCGGGTGGTAGCCGACATGCACGAACCTATGGCCAGAAAGCCACCTGCCATCAGCCAACTACCCAGATAGCCTGCCATTATCACACCGTTGTCCGCAGAGCCAAGGTAATTGACCGTTATCCACATCGGGAAAGTCAGCAACAAGGCGATGCCTATAAACAACCAGGCTGCTAAAAACTTGCCCAATACCGCATCTACCGTTGTTAATGGCAGCGTAAATAACAACTCAATGGTGCCGGATCTCCATTCTTCGGCCCACAATCGCATCGAAATCGCCGGTACCAGAAACAGATAAAGCCAAGGGTGGAAGCGGAAGAACGGATCCAGATCAGCAATGCCTCTTTCATAAAAATTACCCAGATAAAAGGTAAAAATACCGGTCATCACCAGAAATATCACCAGAAACACATAGGCCACCGGTGTTGCGAAGTAACCTGTCAACTCGCGGCGCATGACATTAAAAGTGCTGTGCAGGGTAGGCGCGCTCATGATGATGTCCCCTGTCGGGTAATGGTACGAAACACTTCATCCAGTCTTCCTGCTTCCAGACGTAAGGCAGAAACGTCCCAGTCATGCTCAGAAATTGCATCAGTAATGGCTTCGAACAAGCCGTGATCCAGCGCCGGAAACAATGTCAATTCGCCGTCACGGAGCTCTGCTTTTGCTACCTGAGGTAACTCACTCAAGATGCTTGCAACGCGTTCAGCCCCTGCTATCTTCATGGTAACGCTGTTGCGGTAACGCGAGCGCGCAACCAGACCGTGTGGCGTGTCGTCAGCCAGTAGTTTACCGCCGGCAATAATCATTACACGGTTACAAACCGCTTCGACTTCTTCGAGAATATGCGTTGAGATGACAATAATTTTGTCTTTTGCCATGGCCCGTATCAGTTTACGGACTTCGTGTTTCTGATTCGGATCCAGACCATCGGTGGGCTCATCCAGAATCAGTATCTGTGGCTCGTGGATAATTGCTTGCGCCAGGCCAACCCGCCGCTTAAAACCTTTGGAAAGCGTTTCAATCGGCTGATGCGCCACTGCCACCAGATTCAATTTTTGTATGGCTTTTTCAACACTGGCCGGCAAATCCGCTTTGTTTATCAAGCGTGCCCGACCTACAAAGGTTAGAAACTGCACAACTGTCATTTCACCGTAACTTGGCGCGCCTTCTGGTAGATAGCCGATATGTTTACTGGCCTCGACCGTGTTCCGGGAAATGTCGATACCATTGATCAAGGCTTCACCTGATGTGGGTGTCAGAAAACCTGTCAACATTCTCATCGTTGTGGATTTGCCAGCGCCGTTCGGGCCCAAAAAACCCAGTATCTGCCCCGCTTCTACGGTAAAACTCAAATCTTCAACGGCTGTGATCGCGCCATAACGCTTACACAAAGATCTTGCTTCTATCATCTACTCACCTGCTATTATTTTGTTTTACGATCGCTCATGAACGACTTGATTGTTTATTCGGGTTTTAGCTGCACACCCAAAAAAAATATTTCTTGGTTTAGTGTTTCCTGCTGGCCGAATAGGCTGTATCGTTGGCTGATTCTCATATTCCGGTTGCAATACATTTAAAATGAAGCTTATTGAGCTTGATCATATTCCTGACGGGCTGCTTGATCGCCCGGCGTCAGCATTACACCACACCATCGATGGTCCCACACTGATTCATCTCGAAGGAAAAAATAAATCACCTTTGTTTGTGTCGGTATTGCAGCATGGCAATGAGACCAGCGGCTGGGAAGCTGTGCGTCGATTATTGACAAGTCACTACCAGTTCGATGAACTGCCTCACTCTGTATCTATTTTAATTGGCAACGTTCAAGCTGCAAAACATAATTTGCGCCGACTTGATGACCAACTCGACTATAACCGTTGTTGGCCCGGCGGTCAGAATGAGGACAGCGAACCCGGCAAAATGTTCAGGCAAGTCAGCGAAAGAATGCAGCAATTAGCGCCCATCGCAAGCATGGACATCCACAATAATACCGGCCTGAATCCCCATTATGCCGCTATCAACAGGGTCAGGCCCGAGTTTCTGCGACTGGCTTCCAGGTTTTCTGACAAAGTCGTTTATTTCACCATGCCTGCGGGAACACAGTCGATGGCGTTTTCAAAATTCTGCCCGGCCGTTACCCTGGAGTGCGGACAAGCATACGATATTCACGGCATTGACCACGCCCTGGCTTATATTGATTCCTGTTTGCACCTGGGAGTTATTTCGACTGTCAAGATGGCGGCAGAAGATGTTCATTTGTACCACATGGTGGCCACGGTTACGGTTCCGGATGATGTTTTGTTCGGCTTTGGCAAGGTGCCAACCGATATTGTCTTTCCAAAAGATCTGGATCATCTGAATTTTCAAGAAATACCGGTAGGTGCCAGTTTCGGGGATATCAACGGTGATCTGAACCAGCCTTTACTGGCCAGTAATATCCACGGCGAGGACGTCACCGGGCAGTTCTTCAGGTTTGATCGTAAACGCCTGGAAACCATTCGGGAAGTGATGCCTTCGATGCTGACACTGGATCGCAGGGTGATTCATCAGGATTGCCTCTGCTATCTGATGGAACGCATCAATATTGAAGATTATTCGGAAAAAAACCCCGAAGATCCATTGCCGGAAAGCATTGACAGAAGTGACCGCCCGGGTGAACCAAGGGTTTAGTCAAGACCACCCTCAGGTATGCACATGACTTTTCTCACTGTTGAAATGCACTCGTCTTGGCTATATTAAGATACGGTCAAAGGAGAAAATATGATGAGCATGTGGACAGCAATTGTAATTATTGTAATCGCCGGTATTGTTGGCGGTATCTTTAGCGATAAAAACAAAAAGCGTAACAATAAGGAAACCGATGCCGAATTGAAGCGACTTGGTGATAAGGTGGACGCGCTGGAAAGTGATTTGCGTCATCGGGTTGAAACGCTTGAACGCATTGTCACCAATCCGGGTGAGGATTTGAAGCGCCAGTTCGATCATCTCGACAAGGCCTCTTGAGCTACATCTCAGACCACAAAATTACAGGCAGTTTTTATATGACGAAATCCTCGATAGCCAAATCCTCTGTGGCAAGGGGCCGCTCGCAGTTATCGGCTCAAAAAATTCACGCACTTCTTCTATTGATTTTAGGACTATGTTTTGTTGCTCTGGGATTCAGGTCGTATCCCGCCTTCATAGCCGTTGGTGGCCTGTTTATTCTGGTAGCATATCGCGGCTACACGGCCAGTTTGCACGCACACAAATCATCTGACTCCGATACAAAGTAGCAACGGCAGCCAACACACAGACTGCCGCAACCAGCTTTTAAATCAATTTCATTTCGAATGCCTTGAGCACCGCCCGGGTTCGGTCGCGTACACCCATCTTCGACAGAATGTTGGACACGTGATTCTTAACCGTACCCTCTGCCACGCCAAGCGAGTTAGCAATCTCCTTGTTGCTATAGCCACCTGCCATCAGTCGTAATATTTCAGTTTCCCTGTCTGTCAAAGGATCTGGCCGATCCAGGCTGGAAAAGTCGTTTTGCAAATTTTCCAGGCCTTTTAGCAATCGCTGGGAAATTGCGGGCTTGACCATGGAGCCGCCAGCTGCAACCGCTTTTACCGCTCCCACCAGGTCTTCGAGACTCACATCCTTTAGCAAAAACCCTTTTGCGCCCGCTTTGATACCAGCCAACACCATCTCATCGTCATCAAAGGTGGTCAGAATTATCGTCGGTGGCAAGCTGCCGTCTGCAGATAATTGCTGCAGGACATCCAGTCCGGACTTGCCCGGCATCCGCATGTCCAGCAATACCACATCGGGCTGAATTTCCGGAATAGTTCGAATCGCCTCAACGCCGTCCGGCGCTTCGGCAATCACCTCAATTTCTTCAGACAACTCCAACAGGCTTCGCACGCCTTTGCGCACCAAATTCTGGTCATCGACCAGCATCACTCGAATCATCGCTATTCCTTAAAATATTTGGTTTTAACTTAAGTCTACTGTCGGCAGCCATGCATGCAATGCAAAACCTGCACCCGCTTCGGATTCAATTTCCAATTTACCGCCTAATTGTTTAAGGCGTTCCGTCATACCACTAAGGCCATTGCCAATGGAGACCTTATTGGTACCAACTCCATCATCGCGTGCGCTCATGGTGAGGCCATCACGACTAATCGACAAGCTGATCCACAAATTGCTCGCTTTGGCATGGCGCACACTATTGGTGATTAATTCCTGCACAACGCGCAAAAGCACTTGGGCCCGTTGCGGTTGCATCATCATTTCG
>Ga0105054_10001057_pt1 | contig 45267 bp, 27 predicted proteins | sample BON02_FD_78091 | JGI IMG/M metagenome (GOLD analysis project Ga0105054, IMG submission 78091) | Freshwater microbial communities from Lake Bonney liftoff mats and glacier meltwater in Antarctica - BON-02 (megahit assembly) | ecosystem: Environmental > Aquatic > Freshwater > Ice > Glacier...
AATTTGAACAACTTTATACATCATAAATAAATCTAAACGACAAAAAAGGACTGAATAATAATATAAACTGTATAGAATGTTTCATTAAGTTAAAATATTATAAAGACCATCATTTGAACCATATACTATCAACATCTCTAACTATTAATATTTTATATAATTGAATAGGTGCTATTAGGTAGCCATATACATTGGAAATAATAGAAGCAAGAATAATAGACCAAACACCTAAATTAAGTACTTGAATAAAAACTAATGACAATATAATAAATCCAACAGAAGTAATAATTGAAACAAAAAACTGAATTCTTAATGCCCCTATACCATTAATTACATTCACGAAAATACTAGCGAACATGCCAGTCAAAAAGAATAAAAAGCAAAATATAGATATTTTGTAATCAATATCCACTACACCTTTTCCTAACCACAGGTCATAGAATTGATCTGCAAAAAACAACATAATTAATCCTATAAATCCAAATGGTATTAATATCAAAAGATACTTCTTCACCGCACGAATAATCCAATCATAATCCCCAGAGAAATAGGCATCCGTACTACTGCTCCATAAAGGAGAAAGAATGATCATAAAAATACCCTGAAGCATCAGGAAGTATTTAAATGCAATATTGTATGCAGTGACATCCAAAGGGGTAAAATATCTTGCTATAAGAAAAAGAGAGGAACTATATTGAATTATTGCTGCTAATTGCAACATGAAAAATTTTAATCCTAAACCCATCAACTTATTTCTGTACTTCTTTTGAACTAACTTAAAGTTTGGAACAAATTCTTTATAGCTACTAGAAAACAAATAAACATTAGCAAATATCAATACCAAAACGGGTATAACTCCTATCCCTAATCCCAGGAAAATTAAAGAACCTTCTGTGAATAAAGTCAATAGCCAGATAATCAACAAGGAGGCAGACTGCCCTATCAAGTCAATTAAGGAAGCTTTGGCAGGTTTCTGATCAGATATGAGAATCGTTTTAACTACCTGAAAAATAAATTGCAAACAGAAATACGTAATAATTATGGATGTCAACATCCTTATCTCTGAATCCATCACTATTGGAACATTGATAAGCGAACTCCAATCCACAAAGCTATTAACTACTAATAGAACAGCCCAAACAACTAGAAATAAAATTGAAATATAGAAATAGGTTGTACTCACGTAAATCCTAGCAAGATGAATATCATGTTTTGCCAGGGCTTCAGCAAATTTATTTCTTAATCCTTGGGTTAAACCAACATCGAAAAGAGAAACCCATCCAACCATTGAAGTAAGTGTCAACCAAATACCATATTGGGTAGGATTAATATAATTTATGGTTAGCGGGACAATTACAAAAGAAATAGCCATACTAAATATTTTGACCAGAAAGCTAGCTATAACATTCTTTTTGGCAGCTAAGGTTCTAGCATTTCCTTGGTTAAGAAACCCCTTAAGGGCTAAACTAAAATTCATAATAAAATTAACTAAAATACAAATTAAGAATTACTATAATTTCCATATGCATATTTGAGACTGTTTTTGGAGCCATTAATAACAATCATTGGATTCTTTAATCTATTTGATTTAAGGATATCTTCAAAGAAATCTAAGTTCTTTTTAGAAGTGTAGTCATAACGGATCATAAAGATTGAGTAATCAACAATATCGCTTAATGCCAAAGCATCAGAAACTAATCCAATGGGTGCAGTATCAACTATTATGTAGTCAAATTCCTCCTTGAGTTTATTGATAAACATCGAATTCTTATTTGAATACATGATTTCAGAAGGATTCTCTGCCACCTTACCAACTTGGAAAACTGTAATTCCATTGACCTCACTTCCAGAATTCAATAAATCATCTAAACTGAAATCATTAGATGTTAAATAGTTAGATATACCATTTCTAGATTCAAGCTTTAAATCCTCTCTTAAACCTTTCTTCCTCAAATCATATTCTAACACAGCTACTTTTTTTCCAACCATTGACAATGATTTTGCGAAATTTATAGCGAAGAAAGTTTTTCCTTCTCCAGAGATTGAGGAAGTCACCAGGACTACCTTACATATATTCGTATCCAATTTGTAATTGAAATTTGATCTAATCAATCTAAACTGTTCAGATATCGGCGTATTATTCTTGTAATTGATTACAAATGGTTCCTCATGCTTCATAAATGAAATCTCACCCAAGACATCGATCTGGGAAATACCTGACAGGTCAGAACGAACCCCAATCTTATCACTTAGAAGTGAACCTCCGAAAACATAAACAAACGGAACAGTAAATGCCAAAAAGATCCCTGCAATATACAGTACGGGTGGATATGGTTTGGATGGAATGAAACTAAAAGAAGCACTATCAATTACTTTAGCTTGATTGGATGGAACAGAGGCAATAAATAAGGCTGTTTCTTCTTTTTTCTTTATTAAATAAAGATAATGTTCTTTTTTTATTCCTACATCTCTACTGATAGCTTCATATTGTCTCTCTAATTGTGGAGCCGAATTGGACTTATTTTGAAATTGAGAATTTTCGCTCTTTAGATTTTGAAGTGTAATTTCAAGTTGCTTCAAATTAATAGCTATGTGATTAATAATATTCCTTTTCGCAGAATTAAGAATAGATTTTTGTTTAATCATCAAAGGATTATCAGGCATAATAGACTTCTCGTACTCAGAAATTTTAGCTTTCGAATCTTGATAATCAGTCATCATTGACGACAAATAAGGATCAGATTTAATCAAAGAACTTAATCCTGATATGTCTCCATCTGTCTCTTTGGAGACAACTGTTTGTACACTGATATAAATGTCAATCTGATTTTCTAAATCGGAAATCTTACGATTATTTAGTATATAATTTTCTTGATATACTTTAGTATCAGTTTGAACATTTACTACATTTCTAGAATTTTTGAATGTCTCTATCCCCTTTTCCATATCGTTAAGCTCTGATAGCGTTAGAGATATTTGGTTGTTTAGAAAATCTAATGATTTCCTGGCAACTTCTTTCTTATCTTCTGACATCTGCGCGTTGTAGATCTCTACCAACTTATCCAGAACCATGACACCACGCTGCGGGACTGTCTCAAGCATGGATATATACAAGATACTAGATTGCTTATCTTTCGTCTCCGCTTCTAGGTTTGAAGCAAACTGACCTGCCAATTGATCTGGGCTTTTGAAATCAACAAGAATAGGATTTTCCAAAACACCTAATTGTAGTTGATCATTATATGAAAAAACAAAACTTGCGTAACGAGTCTTAACCAACTTATCGATATCAATTTTCAACAATTCATCATTGATTTTAGCAGTAACGTACGTTTTGCGAAACTCTATTATAAGCATCTGTTTTTTCTCTTTTGATTCAGTACCATTAAGAGTAAAAATTTCCTTTGTATCTATAGAGAAGGGAAGATCTTTATAAAATATAGCTGACTTGCGTTGAAAAGAATTCACAGAATAGTAATCATTATACAGATTAAGATCTCTAACAACATCCCGCATCAATATACCTGATTGAATAACATCCATTTCATTATCGACCGTATTGGAGGATTTAAATTCATTTAATCCTTCAAAAACAGGGTTTTCTAAAAAATTTGCTCCTTTAGTAACGTCCTTAAGCATTATACTATTATTAACTGAGTAGTTAGGGACAGAATAATAGATATAAGTATATACGCTAGCCAAAACAAGTGCAAAGGACAATAAGAATAACGGCCATACTTTAAATAGCTTATTCAATTTAGATTTTAAATCGACTCCACTCAATTGAGTAGTAGGAGTGTCATCAATAAATATATTAGAAAGTTTCATATCAAACTGTATAAATTTATCAAAACAAGACTTAACATAGGTGATGAGGAAGTTGACTAACGGAATATTTGATTAAAATTAAACATTAATGCTACTACCAAGGAAGACAATATTGTAAGTGCGGCAATTGTAGTTGGGTTAACATTAGCTTGATTCAACTTCTTCTTGTCAGCTTCCACGTATATCACATCATTCTGTTTCAAATAATAATAAGGTGAGGTTAGAATATCTTTTTCACCAATATCAAATCGGTGAATGACCTTACCTTCAGAGGTTTCTCTTATTAAAAGTACATTTTCTCTTAACGCAAAAGCTGTCATATCTCCAGCCATGCCTAATGCTTCGAGTATACTGATGCGCTCCGTAGGCACTATAAAAGAAGAAGGTCTATTTACTTCACCAATGACCGTAACTTTGAAATTCAAAAACCTTATCTCAATTTTCGGTTCCATTACCAAATTAGATAATTCCTCTTTCAGGAAACTTTTTGCCTCTTCTTTAGTCATTCCCGCAATCTTAATAGTTCCAAGTGTAGGAAAGTCGATATAACCGTCTGGATCAACCATATATCCCCGAGCTAATGGATCTTGACTAACCTGAGCCTCGCCTCTTTTATCTGCGGAGACTACACCATAATTAAATAAAAGATTTGACTCTGGATTCTGAGTGCTTACTTTAATATCTAGTAGATCTCCTGTTACTATTTTTGGCTCTTCAAATAAACCTTCCTTGAGTACAAAATCTTGTTGATCACCAATATCCTTAAAATATGTCAGATTTCTTTTTGCACAAGAGGTCATCGTCATACCAATTAACGCTATTGATACAACCAATACGCTTCTATTCATTTTTAAATTATTCATTATGGTGAGTAATTTCATTAATAAGAACTAAGATATTTTTAAATTAATAATTACTTAACTGTAAGTTGATCCAGTTTTATCTGGAGTACTTTTGTGAATTCTTTTCCATTCGGTGGTTTTAACATATTTGAATGATCTCCAGGCATAGTGAATCGGTCTATGCTACGTGCATATTTACTCCAACCTAAAGTTTCAAAATCATCAACATAAAACGTCTTTCTTTCTGCTAAAAACAAAGTAATATCAACAGGTGTAGGTTCGATTATATAAGATTCCCAAGCATTTCTATTTACCTGCTCTATTTCTTTGATCCTGCTCGCAAGATCAGTGTTAACTCTTTGCTGTCTTTTAATGTTACTCCATTTCTCCTGTAAATATCTGGCTCTGTGATGCATGTAAAAGGATGGATCATCTAGTAAAAATTGAAACTCAAATTTCAATTTATTAAGTGATTTACTTAATCGACTTTCCAGATTCATTGGCGTTTCATCATAGCAAAGCCCTATCGTATCAATCATACCCACGAATCCAACACTTTTATTGTCAGCTTTTAATTGTCGGGCCATTTCATAAACTATTATTCCACCGATAGAATTTCCTATCAAATTATATGGTTCATTTATAGAAGTGTTATCCAATTCATTGATATAATGTCCAGCCATCTCCGGAATAGTCTGAATAGGCCTGGCATTGCCAGAAATTGCAGGTGATTGCAAACCGTAAATTTTTTGATCAACACTCATGTATTTTATTAAAGTTTTAACTTCAATAGGGTTAAGTCCAACACCATGAACAAAGCAAAGGACTTTATCAGGAGATCCATTTTTAATAAGTACCAAAGAATCTGAACTTGAATCGTATTTTTTCTTTTCTATTAAAGTTGATAATGCCCTGATAGAAGGATGTTGAAAAAGAGCTAGTAAAGATAATGAAACATTAAATTCCTTCTCTAAAATAGAAATAAGTTTAACACCTAAAAGTGAATGTCCTCCTACTAGGAAAAAGTCATCATCAAGATCTATTTGGTTAATACCTAAAATCTCACTCCAAATAGAATGTACGGAAACTTCAATTTTAGATAATCCCAGCGTGGACTTTGTAGCTTTAGAAGAATAATTAGGAGATAAAATTAATTTTACTTTACGATCAGGTAATTGTTTTCTGTCAATTTTACCACTTGTAGTCAATTTAAAATCATCTACAAAACGAAATTCTGTAGGCACCATATAATCAGGAAGTCCAACTGATAACTTTTGGCGCAATTTTTCTGTATATAAATTATAATCTAAAATATCTCTCAAATTTTCCCGTATAGAGATAAAGCCTACTAAGGTGTCTATATCGGTACTTTTGTCAGTATCTACCACCGCGTTCGCAACTTCTTCAAAACTTAAAATACGCTGTTCAACTTCACCTAATTCTACTCTATGACCCCGGATTTTTATTTGATGATCTATTCTTCCCTCACATTGAATTTCTCCATTTTCAAGCCAAACACCTAAGTCACCAGTCTTATAGAGATTTTTCGGATAAGCATCAAATGAATTATTAATAAATTTTTCATTTGTCAATTCTTTAAGCCCTAAATAACCTAGCCCAACACCATCTCCGCCAATCCAAATCTCACCAGAAACTCCTACTTTAGAAATACTTTGCCCAAGCCTATCTACTAAGTAAATTTTTGTACCAGGGACAGCATTGCCAATTGATATTTGATTCGTGGTACTATCTATTTTTTTATATGTCGAATAAACGGTCGTTTCTGCCGGTCCGTATAAATTGATTATTTCTTTTGAAAGCGGTGCTATATGATCCACTAAAGCTTTTTTTAGCGGTTCACCTATGGTTAATACTGTCAATGACGGAATTTTATTCTTCCATCCGGAATTTACAATTAATTGCCAGTGCGTTGGAGTGGCTATAGTTTTAGTAATTTTTTTATCTTCAAACAACCTTAATATTTCATTTGGATCCTTACGCTGGTACTTATCCATCATATATACTGTAGCTCCAAATGAAAATGGAATAAATGTCTCCAACAAAGCTGCATCAAATGAAACAGAAGTAACCGCCGCTATTACATCCTCGGAACAGAAGTTCAAATGTTCTATAACCTCTTTTATGAAATAATCGATATTCTTCCTGCTTAGTGAGACAGCTTTCGGATTGCCAGTCGAGCCAGAAGTATAAATTATATACATGGGATTATCCAAATGTATCTTTGTAGATGAATTACTTATTGAGTAATTATCAAATTCAGAAAACATCTCACTATAGATGAGTCTACTTTTATATAATTCATTGTTCTCAAAAGCAGGCTGATCAGTAATATAGTACTTAGAATTACTGTTATTAAACATATAGACTACTCTCTCATCTGGCACTTCAACATCTATCGGCATATAAGCAGCACCGGCTTTCAATGTTGCTAAAATACTTATCACTATTGCATTTGAACGCTCCATGTAAATCCCTACCACATCACCAGGTTTCACACCTTTCCCTTTCAAAAGATTTGATAGTTGATTAGATTGCCTATTTAGCTCTTCATAGGTAAGAAAATTATCACCAGTAATGATAGCATGCTTTTTTGGATACAAATCAGCTGATTTTTCTAACTTTAAAATAGCTAAAGGAACGCTCATTAAAGGGTTTTTATCACTTTCCACCTTATTTTGAGATAATTGAATTTCGGGTATCAAAGAATTATTTCCCTTAAATATATCTTCTTTATAAAGATTGCTTTCTTGGATTTCATCATTTACTAAATTCACCTTTTCCAGAACCTCCGAGATATTCATCTCTTCAAACAGGTCTTTAATAAATACTAATTTTTCTTTCGGATTTTCAATAATTTTCTCTATCAAAATTCTATATCTGTGAGCTGCTTCATATATAGTTTCCTCTTTAAATAATTTCTCACTATAAGTCCATTCAAAAGTAGTATTAAGAAGTGATCCAAAAATGTTCAATACAATTTCAAAATTAGAAAAGGATTTTGGATTTGAAATAAACTCATAATTCATTCCATTGAATTTAACATTTTTATCTATTCCTATTTCCATATTGAAAGTCAATGGAAGTAGTGGTATCCTAGAAGGATCTCTCTTTATTTTTAAGCTTTGGATTAATTCACCAAAAGAAATCCTACCATTTGCCAAAACCTCCACAAAGGCTTCCCGACGTTGGCATAAATATTCTTCAAATGTGAGGTCTAAATCGATTTTAGCACTAATTGGTAGGAGGTGAACACTATGGCCAATCATCTTACTACTGCCTAAAAGCGGTTGTCCTGCTCGTGGCATTCCCAGAATTACCTCTGAATTCTTAACCCATTGCGAAAGAAATAGTTCGAAAATTGAAAGTAACAGTACATTAGCACTAACATTTTTTGAGGAAGCATACCTTTTTGCTTTTACGATTAAACCTCTAGGCGCCTTGTACTGTATTCTTGCTGCGCTTAAATTACGTATTGCCGGTCTTTCAAAATCAATTGGTAAGTCAAACTGTGGAATAGGATTTGACAAATGATCTTTCCAAAAATCACGTATCTTAACCATCTCAATGCTATTTGAAAAGTGTAAATTTCTAAGCACATAGTCTGAAAGATTGTGTGCTTTGGGTAAATTAACTTCCTCCCCTTCGCTTAATTGTCCATATGCTGAACTGAGTTCTTCTGCTAATAGCTTCATTGACCAGCCATCAAAAATTAAGTGATGTCCGGTGAATGTAACCATATGCTCTTCATCATTAATCCTAATTAACTCTAAAACATATAATGGTCCTTTTACAAAATCAAATTCATATAGACCAGTATCTCTGCTATGTTTTTTTAAAAATTCTATCTTCTGTGATTCTGACTGATCAGAGATATCTTTAAAACGTATAGGTAAGTTATTCGTTTCAAAAATTAATATCCTTTTACCATCCTTTGTGAATAATGCACGCATTCCTTCATGTCTAGAAATGACAATAGAAAATGCTTCTCTTAAATAAGAGACATGTAAGTTTCCAAATAACTTGAAAGAGCTCGATTCATTATAAGCCATTGCTGCCTCTTTGCCTCCAAGATAACATTGCAACCATATTTCCATCTGAGATGGTGTACTAGGAAAAGTTTTAATAACTTTCACTTCTTCGTTAGTTGATGGTTGTAGATCTTTCATATGTTCTTGAGATCTTTTCACAGAAAAAATAATTGAAATATTAAGTTTCTAGTTTTGATGTATTCATCTGAAGTAACCCACACAGGGATGCCATCTTCATCTATAGAAATTTTAGCTCCTTTAAAGGGAGGATTTTTTGAATTCATCCATTCTTCTGGAACAAACAACAAATCTCCTTTGATTACCTCATTTTCTACTAAGAGTCTCACTGCCTTATCTACTTCTGAAAGCGTGAACTGCACATCTGCGATAGTATGAACATCTGTAGTATAACACTGCATATCTTCTAAGATGTATATCCCTTTTTCTCTTAATACAGTGAACAGTAATCCCGAATTTTGAAACTCCTCTTTCAGTTTGATTTTCCAGGATGAACAAAAGTTAACTGCATAATAATCAACGTCATATTCCTCGAAAATTGAATTGAGTCCTATCACCATCTTATCAGTAAGATCTGTTAATGTTTCCTGAAAACTGTCACCTTTTTTAGACAAATAATCTACAACTGCATTGGCGGCAGCTAGTGGAAGTGGATTTCTTCCTGATAATCCCATAAAGAGAGGTTTCCCAGGGACATTAATTGATTTTTCTCGTGATGGTTGTCTTTTTGATACGCCATCCATCCAGTCAGTTTTGCCAGCTACTACCCCGATAGAAAATCCTCCTCCTAACACTTCGCCATAGATTGATAGATCTGCATAGACAGAATATAACGCTTGAAATCCTCCAATATGACTTCTAAAACCAGTATTTAACTCATCGAAAATCAAGCAAATATCTAGCTTTTTGGTTAACGATCGAAGTTCTTTCAAGTATTCAATCGGTATAAATTCAGGTCTATTTTCCTGAACAGGAGTTACTAGTACAGCAGCTATTTCGTCGAGACGATCTGCTATTATCTCAAGGCTCTCACGTGTACCATAATTTAAAACAAGCAATTCACTTGAATTTGGAGAACCATCCTGCCTGGAGGAAGTAGAATGACCATTAGTTGACTTGATAGTCTGGCTCACGTGTACCATATAGTTAGCTGCAAAGCTTACAACTAATTTCTTTTTAGAAACGGTTCTAGCCATCGTTACTGCGCCAAGAATTGCTTCGGAGCCAGAGTCAAAAAGCTTTACTCTATCATTTTGGGTGAGGTGACCAATTTTCTTAGTTAATATTTCTTCCCAGTTAGTTTTAGAATTATTTCCCGCCTTCTTCTGTACGTAATCAGCAATAGCCTTCTCTATAAATTCAGGTTGGTGGCCAAAGACACTAAAACCTAATCCACTAAACCAATCTAAGTATTCATTTCCATCCAAATCTTTCAAGTGAACTCCCTTAGAATAGCTAGACACAATGGGGTAATTAAGTTGAGAAATCGCTTCGCTTAAATCACCGACTAGTTCTGAATCAGCGGAAAAAGAAAGCTTTTCTTGACTCGATTCTTTACTAGCTGCTGTTTTAATAAGGAAAGATTGAATTAAATCCTTAAGAAATTTTTCTGCTTTTACAGATAATACTGAAACGGGATTCTCTCGTTGCTTCTCTGATTCACTTAAGTAATGAGGAGTTCTATGTGACGTAACATTTAAGAGACTTTCGGTGGATTCTTTGATCAAAGAATCCTCTTTGCTCAGATGAGTAACACCAGTACTTTTATATCTTTCCCTTGTAGCATAACTAGGTAATTTCCCTTCCTTATACTGGGAAAGCAGGTGATCAACCAACGCGCTGGGTCTATCCAATTCTCTGTTTAATTGAAGAAATGAGATAAAAAGTTTAAACTCCTTCTTAACCGAAAAAGCCAGCTGAGTTAAACTTAAAGAGTCTAGACCAATTTCAAAGTAAGATAAATCAAAATCTTCCGCAGATAAAGTTACCCCACAAGCATCCTTAATTATTTGAGCTACTTTTTGTTCAAACATATTTTTCAGCGAAACAGTATCATTCACTTCAAGGCTTTTGCGTATCTCAGTTTCTTCGGAAGCATTGACTAAAGATTCAGAAATGGCTTCCTGATCAGTAACCAATTTAACATCAATCCAACAGGGCTTCTTGTCAAAAGCATAGGCCGGCAAAAGTATTTTTTCCTGAAACTTTTTAGCATAGATCTCATTCCAGTTCAATTTCAATCCTTGACCTATCAATGTTTGGACTTGATGTTGAAAATGAATCACCTCTGACTCTTTAGAAGTTCTGCTAAGGCTTTGAACAAATACAAATCCATCCGCTTCTTCATGTTGCAATATCAACGTACTCAGTCCATTTCCAGGGCCTACTTCTATAAATGCAGCTTCAGGAAATTCGCTAAGTAAGTTATTTACAGCCTTTTTAAACAGCACTGGAAGACGCATATGCTCCGTCCAATACTCAACTGAAGTAGCTTCTGCATCTTTCATCCATTCACCAGTTACTGTGGACATAATTGGAATTTTTGGATTACTCAATTGAACTTTTAACAGTGCAACTTTAAATTCCTCCAATGCAGGATCCATCATGGCAGAATGAAACGCATGGCTGGTAACCAATACTTTTGATGGAATTTCTCTATCTCTTAAACTTTTGGCAAATGATTCTATTAATAAAGTAGGGCCTGCAACGACACAAAGATTGGGCGCATTATCTGCGGCTATAGTAATATCATTTGGGAGAAATGGTAGAATTTTTTCAGCGGAGCTACGGATAGAGAGCATAGAACCCCTATTAAGTTTGCTGATGAGATCGCCTCGCTTAGCAACTAATAGAACCGTATCCTCTAAGCTCATAACGCCAGAAATACATGCTGCTACAAATTCTCCGATGCTGTGCCCCACCAGAGTAGATGGCTTTACGCCTTCACTTTCCCATAGTTTAGCCAACGAATAGGATACTGCAAAAATCACTGGCTGCGTATAGCGGGTGTTTGCCAAATTTGCATCATCTTCTTCTGTATGAAGATTAGAATACAGCAATTCTTTAATGGAAAAGTCGGTACAACTAGAAAACAATGCATCGCACTGGTTAAAGACTATCCTAAATACTGGTTCATTTTCATAAAGATCCTTACCCATTGACACATATTGCGCTCCTTGACCCGGAAATAAGAAAACAGGAAAATTGAATTCTCCTTTTCTTATAAAAGGAGTTTTAGTACCAGAAATAACTTCATTGAGACCAACTGATAACTCTTCTGAAGTTCTAAATCTTACAGCAGAGCTTAGTTTATACTTACTATTATTGTTGTTGACATTGAAACCAAATTGGGCAAGATTTTGTGTTGGGTTTTGTACTAGAAAATGCTTTAGTCGACCAGCATACTCTTTAAGGCTATTTTCATTTTTTGCAGAAAAATAAATCGTTTGATCAATTTCTGAATCAGAAGTAATTCTCTTCGAAGTAGGGGTAAATTCCTCCAAAATAATATGACAATTGGTTCCACCTATTCCAAAAGAACTAACCCCTGCTTTTCTGAGCGTTTTAGATTCCCAGTCAATAGTTTCCTGCTGAATATAAAAGGGTGATTGCTCAAAATTAATAGCAGGATTTGGCTTAGTGTATCCTATTGATTTTGGAAGGGTTTTGTATTGAATTGCAAAGGTAGCTTTGATGAATCCTGCGATGCCGGCTGCGGAATTTAAATGACCAACATTACCTTTAACAGACCCCAACGCACAATATTGATTTTTTGCATTCGCTCCAAATGCCAAATTCAATCCTTCAATTTCTATAGGATCTCCTATTGGAGTGGCAGTACCATGAGCTTCTATATACCCTATCTCAGATGGATCTATCGCTGCATCTTCCAGAGCCAAGCGAATTGCCCCAGCCTGTCCTTCTACACTGGGGGCGGAAAAACTACTTTTGTTAGAGCCATCATTATTGATCCCAACTCCTTTGATGACTGCCAAAATTGGATCCCCTTCTTTTATTGCTTGTTCAAAGTCTTTTAATAAAACTGCCCCCCCTCCATCACTAAACAAAGTACCGGAAGCATCTGCATCAAATGGCTTGCAATGACCGTCCTTACTTAGTATAGAACCTTCTTCATATCGATGCCCACTGTGTATAGGATAAGCCACTGAAGCCGCACCGGCGATAGCCGCAACGCACTCTCCGGATCTTATACTTTTAACCGCAGTCGCAATCGCCACAAGAGCAGTAGAACAGGCAGTGTTGATACTGACAGCAGGCCCTTTGAGATCCAGCAGATAAGCCACCCGTGTTGATAGATAATCTTTTTCATTTGCTGAATTGATCTGAAGAGATCCCATGGATTCTGCTAACTCTTGATCAAAAACTAAATTTCTATTATAGTAATAATTTGTGCTACAACCAGCAAAAACACCGATAGAAAAATCTGGTTTATTAGCAATATATCCCACTGAATCCAACGCTTCAAAGGCGACTTCTAAGAAAAGTCTTTGCTGTGGATCCATTACAGAAGCAAATTTTGGGTTGATCCCAAAAAACTCATAATCAAAGTGTTTAATGTCTTCAATGATTCCTCTTGCTTTGATGTAATTAGGATCTGAGTGAGCCTTTACCTGCTCAGACGGAGCTAATTCTTCAATATTGAAAAATTGAATCGTCTCTTTTCCATTTTTAATAAATTCCCAAAACTCTTCACTATTCTTTGCTCCAGGAAACCTGCTGGCGGTAGAGATTACTGCTACGTCTCTATTATTCTCATTCTTTACATTCTTATTATGGATTCTTTCATTAATTTCTCTTTCATCTTTATTCAGGAATGAGACCTGATCCTTCAATTTCGGGAATTGGTATATTTTAGTCACTGTGAATTCTTTCCCAAAAGCCTTACTCACTTCAATAGCCATCTTCTGCGCCAAAAGTGAGGTAGCTCCAAGTTCAAAAAAATGATCTTCTCTGCCTACTTGATCTAAGTTCAATAGTGTCCTCCAGATTTCAGCCAAATGTACCTCAGTAGTACCTCTAGGTTTGACATATGAGTCTTTGAAGTTATTTACGTTCACCCGATCAGCTGCCAGAAGCTTACGGTCTATTTTACCATTTGAAGTTTGTGGGAAGCAATCTTTTCTGATACAAGAAGTAGGGATCATATAGCTCGGCAACCACTTTTTCAAGTGTGCTAACATATCTTTTTGCCCAACATGATTGTGTTCACTCACATAAAACAGCTCAAGATACTTCTGCGAATCCTCATACTCTTTTACTAAAACTACCGCCTGTTCCACGCCAGATAGCTCTGCTGCCACTGCTTCAATTTCTCCTGTTTCTATACGAAAGCCGCTTATTTTAACTTGGTCATCAATTCTACCTAAAAAGAAAATCTCCTTTTCTTCGGTATAATGTCCCAAATCTCCAGTTTTATATACCAATTGAGTACTTCCATCCCCCATTGTAAGTGGGAAAAAAGATTTCTTTGTCAGCTCAAGTTTGTTCAAATAGCCTTCTGCAAGACATTTACCAGAAAAATATATTTCTCCTTCAATATTAGGCTCATCAATTACATTCAAGTCCTTATCCAAAATCAAACTCTCCACGCCGGAGATTGCTTTTCCTATCGTAGGCAAGTCCTCCCAAACAGAGGGATCATTTGGCAAAGCCAATTGTGTGACAATACAGGTACATTCTGTAGGCCCATACTGATTAAAAAGCTTAGCCTTTTGCATATTAGCGAAAAGCGCTTTGACTGTACGCGTAGACTTTAATTGCTCACCGCAAGTCATCACTTCCTCCAAATACTCTGGGTATATTGCGGAACTTTCTGCTTCATTTGCTATTCCTTGAAGCGCAACAAACGGAAGGAACAAACGCTGTATTTTTTGTTGATTTAATACCTGTATTAAAGCCTTATTATCTCTGATTACATCTGCATCAACTACCTGTAATGTACCACCAGAACATAGCGTGCTGAAGATTTCCTGAACTGAAATATCAAATGTCAATCTTGTAAACTGCAAGGTTTTTACTCCTGGTTTAGAGGTAGAATTTTCTCCTTGCCAATTAATCAGATTGATGATACTAGAATGAGGTACACATACTCCCTTAGGCTTTCCAGTAGAGCCTGAGGTATATAGTATATAGGCTGTTTTAGTATGCTTATCTAGTTGTGAAGTTGTACCAATTCCTGTTCCGTTCACATCAATAGATTGCAAATCCAAAGAATCATCTTCACTACTTTTAAGATAATATCTCACTCCGCAATCTTCCACAATCTGCTCTATTCTAGCTTTAGGGAAACCAGGATCGATAGGAAGATAGGTTTTGCCTGCATTCAAAATCGCAAGAATATTAACAATAAGCTGTGCCCCTCTTGTTGTAGTAAGGGCTATTATACCTTCATTAACAGCTTCTGACAATATTAGGTCACTCAATAAAGTCACTTTTTTCTCTAACTCCCTAAAAGTTAATTTATCTACACCGTCATCAATAGCAACTTCATTGGAGTATTTACTCCATGAATGCTTCACCATGTCGATAATTGAACTATTGAAATTGATTGCGATTATATTATTCATTTATATTTTTAACTAAAAATTAATTTCAAAAAAAATAAATTGAAGTTTCATAGATATATTCTTCATAGCCAATGAAATATTTTTATGAATTAAAACCAAAAATAAGGAGAGTGTTTTAAATTAAATGCAGTTGATGAAAACAATAATTACCGCAGCAAAATTGAATCTTCTCTATCGAGTTTTTCGAAAAGAAACTTCACATCCTGTGAGGAATCCTTATCTAATACCAAAATTGCATCTGGAGTCTCAACCAAAATCACATTAGATACCCCAACAAATGAAATGAATCGATTACATCCTATAGCGAAGTTCCCATTTTCATCAAGCTTGAGTTCTTTCTTTTCTGCAAGATGATCAGCCAAGGCATCAAATGACCCCATATCAGACCATCTAAATTCAGATTGAACAACTGCAATGTTTTCAGATTTCTCCATCACTGCATAATCAACACTGATCGAAGGAATCAAGGAATTAGAATCTTTATCCAAAAAACCATCTTTCATCAAGCCAATAGCATTTTTAACTGCATCTAGCATGTCAGGCTCATACTTATTGAGTTCAGTCAAAAATGCAGATGCCTTAAAACAAAACATTCCACTATTCCATAGGAAGTTACCATTTGCTAAAAACTCCTCAGCTAGTTCCTTTGCGGGTTTCTCTCGAAATCTTACAACATCCTCTCCGTTAGCCTCAATATACCCATAGGCTGTATCCGCTCTGGTAGGAATTATTCCGAAAGTGACGAGTTTGTTGTTTTTTGCGAGTTCAATTGCCTTATAAACACTTCCGTGGTAGAACTCTTCATTTTCTATCAAATGATCAGATGGGGTAACTAGGAGAATATCATCCGGATCAGACATTAAGGCTGCGAAAGCGATAGCAGGCGCAGTGTTCTTTGGCATAGCCTCTATTACTTCGATATAATTCTCCAGACGTAACCTAGTTAAAATGTCTCTAGACAGCTGATAATTCTCACTATTACCAACTACTATCAATTCAGGATTCAAAAAATCATTCCTTTCAACACAGAGTTGAAACAGAGATTTGCCAGAAAATAGATCTAAATACTGCTTAGGTTTAGTCTTTCTTGAAAGTGGCCACAGTCTGCTGCCAACACCACCAGAAAGTATCACGTGCTTAACTTTAAATTGAGTTTTCATAACTAATTATTTAATGAAAAATTAAGTAGAGGTTATAGATCGAATCATTGGCCTCATTTCAGAATGCTAAGGTAAGAAAAAATTTAGATTTAATATATGAAAAGCATTTTTTATTATTTATAACACATTTTTTTTTATTTAAGAAGCAGTTTAGGTTCTCGAAGTGAGCTCCATCACATGCTGAGCCAAATGAGAGTAAAAAAACACCTCAATGAATCTGTCTAAATTAGCAAGAAAATGAAAAATTATAAATTGAAACTCGCAAAAGCACCTTGATTATGAACGAGATATCTACCATTCTGGTGGTGTTGAAAAAGATTTAAAATTCCGGTAAAAATCAATAGAAAATACCAAAATTGATTCATAGCTCCACGATAGCGGTATAGCGTATTATGATTATGCCAGCAGCCATAGTTTCTTTGATTAACTGGCAGGAAGACCGAAGTAGACTTGACCTTGCCTGATTTTAGTTTACACTTTATGTCTATTGGACTGTTGATTTATTGATTTCTTGTTGTGTTCGTTCTTTTGGTTGCACTGGATTACGTGGCTTAAGTTTCAGGCTGTATCCAGTGTTAGGTAATCTTTCCAACTTTGATTTAAACTGAATGGGAATTAGCCCATCAAGAGCTTTCTTTCTTCTTTTGTTGTTGTGATCATTTACTGCCTTGCGTTGACATCTTCTTAGCTCTTCGCGCATCTTTGGTTTCCAGTAATTTAGGTATCCATTGTTTATCAGATCATTGGTTTTCTATGCTTCGGGATTCTCATAAGAATACATGCACATGCTTTGAAGTATTCCTTGGCGACTTCATAGGGATTTGTAAGTGCCACTTTCATATTGTTTACCTCCATCGCTGTGGTGAATAATTCCCTTGATTTTTTGTCCTTTAGACCGCTCCCTTTTTACGACTCGTTGCTTCACTTCTTTGTAATTATCTGCCTGATTGGAGTCATAAGCCCCATAACAGACAATCTCCTGACTGCACACATCGGTAAGGCAGATCGTATAAAGTTTTGTGTCTCCATAGAGATAATGTGCCTTGTCACCTTGCCAAATCTGGTTAATTCCATCTACCTTTTTCTCCACCAGAAGATTAGGAAACTCCGGGGTGCCTGACTGGGTAGCTATACCATAACGCTTAGGGTATTTAACTCGGTACCGCAGCCCCATAAGCAACGATATGCTTTTGTCACGCCTAGTGGAAACTGATTGCCAAACGTCTCATACATCCTGCGGCAGCCCTGGCTCGGACAGCCATAACGTGCTTTACTCAGATTCGAATCTGCGAGTCGGATCACGTGATCTTCCAGGTCTGACCTAACCACTTTGCCTTGATAATAAGCCTGTCTGCTAAATCCTAACATCTTACAGGCTAAATTGATGTGAAAAGAATAGGAATGGATACATTTATTCTGCGAGTTGGACACTGGCTAAAAAAAACTTTTTTTTCTAAATCCACCCGGAACTCATCTGACGCCTTTTCCACAATAATCCGATATAGATCTGCTTCTAATAATTTGCGTCCCAAGGCTACCTCCAGTTCATTTATATGGCTTTTTAACGCTTTTGACACCTTTGATTGACTATCTTTTCCCATAACCATCCTTGCTACTTTTTTCAAGGTATCAGAATGTTTATAAAGCAAATGATAAAGGTTCTGTTTTCGACTATACCCTATTCACGTTCCACTTACAAAAAAGTGAATTCACCACTTTCTCATTTGCCTAACTACTTGTTTACGTAATTCTAAACAGAATATAGGTTGCGGTTTGATTTGATGATTTTTCTCCATCTCACTTGGTTTTTTTTATCCTAACAAAATATGCCAACTTTATTTAGGCACTTTCACCAAAATCGATGAGTCTACCAAATCTTTTGATCCTTTTGACTCCTTATTGATAGGAAAGCAGATGCTCAAATAGCGTATTATACACTTGTAAACATCCAACTGAAGGATGAGTGAATCATTCATAACTGAATGAAAAGAATCTAAATTTTGATAAAAAGATCTTCAAAACCATCAAAAAAGAATGATGGCTGCAACTTATTCAAATGAAAAATCCTGCACAACATAGCTAAAAGCGTAAACAACACTCTAGTACTTTCATTCACCAGAAAAGATTTGACTGACAAAAAATAGATAATCAGTAAGGTTCTAACCTTGAGTTAGTATGGATAATTGTTTAAGGAATTTAAAAATATAAGAAAAATAATAAATAACTGACATATGAGACTGTTTTACGAAATTTCATGAAATACATTTAACAAGTATCGACCTAAATCCTGTAAGATCTCCATTAAGTTCGTGGTAGAACCATCAGTAACAATTAAACTCATTATCCTCATCAAACAGACCTAAGGTAACTATCGGATGATGCAAGTAGCCACATTCTATATACTCTAAAGACTGTAAGACACTTGTCCGAAAGACAGGCGAAGAAAACGTCCCAATAGCTAACGGAAAACCGAAGTGGCCTGAATACTAGAGTGGAGCTTATTCTGAGCTACTTTTAAATCGTTAATGGTGCAATAACAGGTAATCAGAATAATTAATCTGTTAATTCAAAATATAAACTAACTAACAGAATTGTATAAACTATACTAATTTTATTTAATTCAACACACTCAAGTTAACAGGGTTTATATCGAGGGCAATCCATCCTTCAGGCTGAATACTAGAACAATCCATCTTCTTTATCCACAGTCTAGGCATTATCACTTTTTTCATAGGACTATCAGCGAGCCATGCCGCCCACCAGCTAAATGAGCTATTGGCTATAATAAAATGCTTGCATAAAGTCATCAAATACATGTCCAAGTAACTTTTAGAACCTTGGTTATGTGAGACAAATACAAAATTAAAACCTTTAAAATTTTCTTTGGCCCATTTAATATCATCTGAAAAAATATAAAATATAGGTTTATCAAAAGTAGTATTGATAATCGAAAAAGCTTGATAATAATAACTAAGGGAATCATAAATCATTCTGCTACCTGCTAATTCAGGTTTAGTGTAATCACCACGCCGAACATGAACTGCAACAGAATTTCTATTTTCAATTTCGCTTGCAAACTTCAAATTAAATAAGTCATGAGGTTTGTTAAAATTAAAAACCTCCTTAATTAATTTTTTTTGAGATTCAAAATATTTAATAGATTGCCAATTCCCAACTAAATAAGCAGATTCTTGTTCAAAAACATTTTCATCATAATAAAAGTCTTTTACTTCCCTATAAACATTGGAATTTGATATTACTATTTTCGTCATAATATTCTTAATCCATGTATTACTAACATCTACGAAAACCGGACGTAACCTGTTCATGACATAAATCCTGAATCTATCACGAATAGGAATTGCTACATTGAAAGCTCTCAACAATTCAAATCCCTGATAGTGTCGCTTGACTAAATAATCGTTAACAGAAATTCTAGTTGGTATTCCACTTGCATCCATAGCAATAGCTAATGCATATTGAAACATCTGATTTCCTAACCCTCCATATATTGCTACTTTATTCATGATATTATTAATTAAAATTAGAACACTAAATCCCAAGATATTAAAACAAGTTAACCTTAAAAAATAAGGTAGTATTTATAACCACAATAGATCAATCATTACCAGATTCATAAAATCTAATTACCCTAATAGCAGTATCATATGCAATACTGACAGAATATTCTTCATCCATAACGAAATTACGAATATTCAAGGTGGAAGTGAAATTAAATAATTCTGATGGTACAAAATTAAGCCCATCACAAACACTATAACCTTTTAAATCATCGATTAAACCAACACCTAAGCCCTTAAGCAACGCCTCTTTCCTAGTCCAATGCTTATAAAACATGGGTCTTGGATTGTCACTGTTCAAGATTGAAGGAATTTCAACGACAGACATGGTACTATATATCATACTAAATAAATCATTTTTAGTATTCATCACTTCGACATCAACCCCAACCGACCAGCGATTAGATAAACCTATAATTATATAATCTCCAGAATGAGAAAGATTAAAATTTAAATTAGGATAAGCTGCTAAGAAAGGTTTGTTAAATTCAGTGAAACTAAACAAAACTTCCTCTGGAGCTATTTGTAAATAATTTGATAGAAGTTTTCTAAGATATATTTTCCCTAGCAAAAATCGAATTTTATCTTCTTCCTGAACAAATGACTGACTTTTGATTAGTTCAGTCTCATTCACCAGGTGAATTTCATCACTAATTACACTTATGCAATTGGGAATAAAAATCCTCCAAACATCGAGATTATTCTTTAAATCATAATCACAATTCTTTCTCCATTCCAACACATTAATTTGAGAACATATAACTCTACCAAAGACCATATTTTCAATAATTAGATTTATTAAGCATATTTTGAAGTGCTCTAGAGAACTCTTTTCCATGTGGTTGCTTAAGCATATTCGCATGCTCACCAGGCATATATACAACATCAATGCTATTTACATATGGAGACCAACCAAAGGTTTCAAAATCATAAACATAAAACGTTTTCTTTTTAGCTAGAAATAAAGTAATATCTGCATCAATATGCTCGTGTACGTAATTCTTCCATGCTACCATATTTACATCTTCTATTTTCTTAATTCGTTCTTTTAAACTAGTCAAATCTCTATTTACTAATGGACTGTCACTAAATTTCTCTTTGAAATATTGATCCCTATATTTTAAATAATACAGAGGACCATTAACAATAAACTTAATTTCAAAAATTAATTTTCTACCACCATGAATCACCTTATCAACAAAACTCATTGGCAGTTCTTCTTTCAATGATGCAATTGTATCTATCATACCCAAAAATTCGATTTGATCTCCATTCTTAATAAGTTGTTTTGCCATTTCAAATGCAATCTGTCCACCAAAAGAATTTCCTAGAAGACTATATGGCCCATTAAAACCTGTCTCCTTTATTTTATTTATATACAACATTGCAATCTCCTCAATATTATCAATTGGTTGAATATCATTATTCATAATGGAAGGTGATTGCAATCCCAAGATTGTCTGATCCTCATCCATATAATTATTTAAAGTACTAATTTCCATTGGATTCAAGCCTACTCCATGGATAAAAAACAACACTTTATCGGGCTTTCCAACTTTAATTTTAACTAATATACTTTCTACTATTTTAGTACTAATCATAGTATTGATATACTCCGATATTGTATTAATAGTAGAGTACTCAAACAATAACGAAAGTGGTAGAGCTAAATCAAATTTATTTTCAATTTGTGAAATTAGATCAACAGCTAATAATGAATGTCCACCCTCTTGAAAAAAATCAGAATCCAAATTGGGATCTGAAGTGCTCAAAACTTTCTCCCACAACTCTTTTACAACCTTAGTAACAACTGTATTTGTTGCTGTACTTGTAATTATTTCTTGATGTTTAACTTCATTAGAGTTTATATGTATTATGCTTTTTTCAGCTTTCCTTTCAATTTTTCCATTTTGATTTAATTCAAAATTATCAACAATATAGAATTGAGCAGGAATCATGAAACTTGGTAGAATACTCGAAAGATTTGTTTTACACGAATTAATCCACATGGAAAAATCAATGATACTATCCTCCGTCTTCATAAAAGAAATATATGCTACAAGAATATCACTTCCGTCTTCAGATATTTGTTTTTCTAACAGCACATGTAGCACATCCTTATCTTGAGCAATTGCATTCTCTACTTCTCCTAACTCTATTCTTTGTCCCCTAATTTTTACCTGATGATCAAGCCGTCCTTTACAGTCCAATTCACCCTCAGATGTCCAAATAGCAAGATCGCCTGTCTTATAATATATCCCAGGGAAACTATCTTGAAAGTTTAAAACAAATTTCTCATTCGTTAGCTTTTTATTGTTCAGATAGCCTAAACCTATACCTTTACCTCCAATATAAACCTCACCTACCTTCCCTGGCGAAGTGACGAGGTTTCCGGAATCATCAACTAACAGTATGCTAGTGCCTTCGACAGGCTTACCTATTGTAATTACCTGTGTATCAGCTGTAATTTCTTTGATAGTACTAAAAATAGTAGTTTCTGTAGGCCCATAAATATTGAACACTTTTGAAGAAGCTTGGACCAATTTCTTTGACAATGAAAGTTGCAAAGGTTCGCCGGCAGAAATTATAGTTAGTTTAGATTGTTTATCTATTAGACCATAATTAACAATAGATTTAAGATGAGAAGGTGTTGCAAACAGCTTTGTTATTTGACTTGACTTAATCACTTTTACTATTTCCCTTGGATCTCTTCTTTCAAATTTATCTAACAAATGTAGAGATGCTCCATATACAAAGGGAAGTATCAGCTCCAAAAAAGACATATCAAATGAAATGGAAGTTAATCCCATTACCATATCCTGCTCATTCATACCTGGAGCAATCTTAAAGTGTTTTAGAAAATCAATAAGGTTAAGTTGAGTCAATACAACTCCTTTCGGATTCCCAGTTGATCCAGAAGTGTACACAATGAATATAGGGTCATCAGCTTTTGGAGGTTTGACAACCAAAACAGGTATAGATTTTTGAAGAAATTGAGGATCAATTTTTAGCTTTTTAACATTTAAATCATCCCATGAATAGGTCTCATTTTCAGTTAAAAAAACGGCTACATCGGCATCATTCAGCATGTACTTTACTCGCTCTTCTGGGAACTCTGTCTCAATTGGTAAGTAGCAAGCTCCTATTTGAATCACAGCTAGTGCTCCTGCTACAAGGTTGATACCCCTCTCCATATGAACTCCCACAACTTTCCCTGGCCCGGCACCTTTTAGAATCAAATGTGCCGCTATTGTATTGGTAATAGAATTAAGTTGCTTGAAGGTAAATTTCTCATTCCCAATCCGTACGGCTACTTTATCCCCACGAATAGCTAGCTGTTTTTTGATTAATTCACCTAAAGACTGAAACTCCATTAAAGGAACTTGAATAACTTCTGAATGTGAACTACATAAGTTAAATATTTCAGAGATCTTCTTTCCAGGATGATCTAAAAATAAATCGATCATCTTAAAATAGTTATCTGCGGCAGTTTCGATTGTTGATTTATTGAAAAGATTACTATTGTATGTGAAATCTAATACATATCCATTTGCTGATTTGAAAAGATTAAGGATCAATTCAAAATTTGAAAACGACTTGGGGTTAGCCATCAAACTATGTTCTAACCCAGTGAATTCAAGCCCATCTTCCATCCCTGTATCTATATTAAATGTCACAGGCACTAAAGAAACTCTAGAAGAATCTCTTGCTATAGAGATATTCTGAATCATATCCCCAAACGATATAATACTGTGCTCCAAAGTACTATTGTAATCGGATTTTCTGATTTTCAAATATTCAGAAAATATTTGATTCTTATCAATTTTACTTCGAAGTGGAAGTAAACTTACACAGTGTCCAATTAACCGATGTTTATTAAAGCCGATTTGTCCAGCAACAGGCAATCCAACGATTATATCGTTTTGCTTAGTCCAATCACTTAGAAACAACTCAAAAATTGCTAGTAAAGTAAGATTTAAACTTGAATTAAGTTTAGCACTTACAGCTTTTACTTTATTCAAAGTTTCGACTTCTATAGATCTCCTTAGTACGTCTGAATTGTATGTTCTTATTTTTGTCCGTTCTTTATCTATTGGTAGATCAACTCTAGGAACAGGATTACTCAAATAAGTTTTCCAAAAATCCTTAGTTTGTTTATAACTAGACTTTCGGGTAAGATTGAAGAATTCTTTAGCATAATCTCCAAGACCGTCCGCTTTAGGCAAAATGGATTCTGTGCCTTTAATTAGGCTTGAGTAGATAACTGCCAACTCTTCAAGCATGACACCTAACGACCATCCGTCAAAAATAAGGTGATGTCCTGTAAAAGTTAATAGGTGGCTTCTCTCCCCTAACTTAATTAAGTCCATTACATATAAGGGGCCATGAACCAAATTAAAGTGATAAGACCCTTTTTGCTCTAAATGCTTTTTAAGAACTACATCCTTTTCTTTTTCGCTTACATCGCTAATATCTCGCATCCTAATAGGTAAACTAAAACTGCTGAAAACTATTAAGCTTCTTCCATTAGGACTAATTACGGAACGCATTCCTTCATGCCTTTCAATAACTTTCAAGAACGCCTCCTGCAGATATTTTACTGAAAGATCTCCACTAAGCCTTAAAGCAATAGATTCATTGTACGCTTTATTAGCTTCTCTCCCTCCTATTTTACAAGCAAGCCAAATTTCCATTTGAGCGGGTGTAATAGGAATTACTCTTTCTATTACAGGTAATTCTTGAATGTCTATATTATTATTAAGAGTCATTTTCGAGGTATTATTCATAAAAAAATCATTTGTCTAGGTAAGAATCATTCTTTACAATAAAACATGGATTACCTTCTTGATCAAATCCAATTTTAGCCCGTAGAAAAGACGGATAATCTAAATCTATCAGAGCGCCGTCGCAAGCTAGAAGATCTCCAGTCACAATATCATTCATAATTACTTATTTATACTTTCACTAACTTTTCTTTAATAAATCAAGCTAATCTATAACATGGATTGCTGGCACGAAACACGGAAATACTCTTATATAAATACCTTCATTACTTAACAATGTGAGGAGAAGTTTGCATCACACTTATCCTCTTAAATAAACCTGATAAGTGTGTTAATAAAAGTGTTTCACTTTTACATCATCCTCAATGTATTGTAAACGATGAGATTGATAATCGAAGTCCATCGGAAAATAATTTTTTTCCGCTACACGTATTGCAAGCAACTTGAAAATGGTATTAATATAACGATCAAATGAAACTTCTGCTTTGTTGCTAAAAGAATATTAATCTTTAATAGACCTACAAGAACATTTACTCTCCAATCTGAAAGCGACTACCAATTAATCTGATAGTTGAATATTCTAGTAGTATGATCGCTATTCGTTTATAAAGAAACTTAAAACCTCAATAATACATTTAAAATATTTCGAAAATATGTAAGTAGCCTGATCTCTTTATAGGCCGACAACTTACTATTTAAAATTATTAATACTCATTAATATTCTGAGCTTGAAGTGATATCAAAGCCACCCTTAACGAGACAGATATCTCTCTTAAGCAGCTGTAAATCAGAAGTAACCATTTCCTCAACTAACTCTGAAAGAGTATATTTCGGCTTCCATCCTAGCTTTTTAGCAGCTTTATCAGGGCTACCTATTAATAGCTCTACCTCAGTAGGTCTGTAATATTCAGGATCCACTTTGATTAAAACCTCTCCCAATTCAGGTAACTCCTCTTTAGTTATACCCAACTTTTCTAAGGCTATATCATAGTCAATATCACGTAATACTCCCATTTCACTAGAATCTTTTCCTACAAAATCGAGTTTAAAACCTATCTGACCAAAAGCAAGGTGCAAGAAGTCTCTGACACTGGTAGTCACGCCCGTTGCCACTACAAAATCTTCTGGCTCATCCACTTGCAGCATTAGCCACATCGCTTCCACGTAGTCTTTGGCATGTCCCCAATCCCTTTTTGCATCTAGATTCCCTAAGTATAGAATGCTTTCCATTCCAACACCTATTCTTGCTACCGCGCGAGTGATCTTTCGGGTGACAAATGTCTCTCCGCGAAGTGGCGATTCATGATTAAAAAGTATACCATTACAAGCGAACATGTTGTATGCTTCTCTATAATTTTTAACAATCCAGAAACCATACAATTTAGCTACAGCATAAGGAGACCTTGGATAAAATGGTGTTTCTTCTCTTTGAGGAATTTCCTGTACAAGACCATATAATTCTGAAGTACTAGCCTGATAAATTCTGGTCTTCTTTTCCATGCCCAGCAATCTCACAGCTTCAAGTATTCTTAGAATACCTAGTCCATCTGCATTTGCAGTGTACTCAGGTGTATCAAAACTTACCTTTACATGACTCATTGCTCCAAGATTATAGATTTCATCGGGCTCACATTCTTTAATGATTCTGGTGATCCCCATAGAATCTGTTAAATCACCATAGTGAAGAATAAGCTTTGGGTTCACCTGATGTGGATCTTGATACAAATGATCTATCCTTTGGGTATTGAAAGAAGATGCTCTTCTTTTAATACCATGAACCGTATATCCTTTACTTAATAAGAGCTCCGCTAAATAAGCACCGTCTTGTCCTGTAATCCCAGTTATTAATGCAACTTTCATATACTATTGTTTTCTTTTTAATTTAAAAATTAGATATACATATTTACCATTTTCAAACTATTGATATTTTGCAAATACCATTTATAAGTCTGAGTTATTCCTTGTATCAAAGAAACTTTTGGTTCCCAACCCATATTTGTGATTTTACTTATATCCATCACTTTTCTATGTGTACCATCGGGCTTATTTAAGTCCCAAATTATTTCACCTTCGTGTCCCACTACACTTTGAACCATTTTAGCAAGTTTCTTAATCTCTATATCATAACCAGTTCCCACATTAATGAGAGGATGATGAGCGTTTTTATCTAAAATAAAAATTGCTGCATCCGCCAAATCATCTACATAAAGGAATTCCCTAAGAGGACTTCCCGTACCCCAGAGTTTGACCGGCTGATTTCCATTAATCTTAGAATCATGAAATTTTCTGATCATAGCCGGAAGTACATGAGAACTATTTAAATCAAAATTGTCGAATGCCCCATATAGGTTAGATGGCATTATAGAAGTATATATTTTGTTCTTATTCTTAAAAATAGCTTCACAAGCTCTAATCCCAGCGATTTTTGCAATTGCATAACTTTCATTGGTTTTCTCCAAAGCTCCGGTGAGGAGGTACTCTTCTTTTATAGGCTGATCAGCTTTCTTTGGATACACACAAGAGCTACCTAAAAAAAGAAAGCGCTCCACATTTTGATCAAGTGAACTGTTAATCAAATTATTCTGAATCCGAAGGTTGTCCATCAAAAATTCAAAAGGAAAAGAATCATTTGCTAAAATCCCTCCAACCTTAGCTGCTGCATTTATAACTATATCTGGCTTTTCTCTTTCGAAAAAGCCAGATACGGACTTTTGATCCCTTAGATCCAGATCTTTACTAGAGCTACCTACCAAATTATCTGCACCTCTAGCTTGTAAATGCCTCCAAATAGCGGATCCTACCATTCCTTTATGTCCCGCGATGTATATTTTTTTTTCTAACAAATCCATAAATTTAATATGGTTTAATACTAATAAATCAAAATTGTGAAAGCATTAATTCTTTTGCTTTAGAACTAGTAGCGACTTTCCCGAAGAAATGTATCTAACTGATAATAAGGAGTTTGCACTATAAATACCAGCATAATCTATTCTATAATTTCTAATTAGGAAATTGATAAAACTATTTGATTGTACCTCAAGAAATTGAACCGCTTCAAACATTCTGTCAATTCAAACGCCTCTTCAATACCAACCAAAAACTAATCTCCTATTTTTATGCTAAAACCTAAAAACATACGCTTCCCTTTTCCTGTAAAAGAATATTAGACCAAATATAGGCACAGATCTGAAAATAAAAAACATAAAATGCATTTTACTATAAATAAAAAGCTTTTTTTTGGGTTTAAAATTAATAAAAGAGCCAATACGGATATGCCCATTTTTAATTATGGTAAGCTTCCTATTGTTTGCTTTACAAAAATAGATTCGAAAGCCTTGAGCAAAGTAACTGTCAAAGGAATACCTGCGCTCATTATCTCATTACAACCCAAGATATTTTGATTCGGAAGCTACAATTTAATTAAGTGAGTCATAAGTTGAAAACCTCCAATTACATAATGACAAGCTGAAACTTTTAATTGCAGGCCCAAATTGGTGGATGATTCTCGAACAAAAATAGACAAAACAATGAATATGATCCCCATGATACAACAATTTCTAGTTGAGTAGTGCTGTGAACAATATGTGCGATGCTTTCATCAAAAGACCAGTGTGGGGTACAAAAGCTCCCAAGCGGACACCCAACAATAGCGATTTAGCGGAGAGAGATTCCTCGAATTCAGTAAGTGCACACACAGAGCTCACTTAACAGGGCTACTAATTCCTGCGGCTTCAGCTTCCACTATACTTGAGTAGATATGGTCAAGCTTTTAGATTGATGCACAAGATTAGAGTCTGCATTGGTAGGTGATAAGTCACTTTGGCCATTTTCTAACATGATGAATTTGACGATTGATATGTTTATTAAGTCCAAAAAAATCGGTGACAGACAAAGCTGAAATATTAGCCAGCTAAAAGCAGTAGCAGCTGATAAATCTGTTTCTGTTGGAAATTGTGAAATCTGAGTATCCGTATAGGTTGCCGACACTTCAAAATTAACGTGCATGAAAGATGGACATGCCCAGGTTATCAATTATAAAGTTGAATACATACGAGAAAATTACTCATTTAAAGATAATAGCACGGCTTATGTTCACTATGAAGGCATCGTGGACACCTATTTAATAGTAGTCCTTGGAGAAGACGCAAGCGATATCACGTTAACAACTGTTCGGAGAGCGACCGGCTATTTGAAAAGTGAACTGTGTGGATTGGATCAAAGGATTAATTACAAATCAATGAGTCAGTCTACAAGATCGACAAAGACAATATGGTCAAAGAGTTTTTGACACACCCATCATCACTTCAATTTATCCTTATTAGTGTGACTATGGGAAATCATATGCTTTTTGGAGGAATTAAAAAATCAATCTACCTCCCCAAATTACAATTGAAATACACTCGCCTCTTGTAAATGTACAGGCTTGCGGAAAATTTTTGTTTACAAACTAAACAATCCACATCCCTTCTACTGTAGAAAGTGTATATCCGCACAACTACTTGGGATTACTAAATCTGATGATTAGATATTTTCAGAATCTAACTCAAAGTACCCTAACCTATTGTGGATTCCATAAAAGACAAACCTCTCATTCACAAGACCAAAAGCTAGCCTACATCCAACCATAATTATAGTCAGATCACTAACCTGCCTACAAATGAGGCAAACCAATTTCAAGACTTTTCAAACTAATTCAACGCTTTATAAAGAGGTAATAGGAAGGAAAAATATTCAATTTTTTTAAACCCATAAGAAGTAAATAGAACTTTTTTTAAAAAAACTATAGTTTTTCAAATAATGAATTTATAGAAAAAAATTTCAAAACTTTTTTTCTATAGTAAAATGTATTTCAAATATTAATTTTTGTATCTTGCCGTCAGTTACGAAGTCTAGGAAGCCATAAAAAAGTACCAGAAGGAATAAATAACTGTTTAATTCAATCTCAAAATCATGAATACGATAAATTCTGAGTTTTTAGGCTACTCAATTTTTAAAGGGCAGCTAGTTGACGTTCTTCAAAAAGGTAAAACAATTATAAATACGTTGAACCAATACAGCTATTGTCTGGCAGAGGAAGATAAGGTGTTCAAAAATGCCTTGATGAATTCAGACATTTTGTTACCCGATGGGATCTCTATTGTGCTGTCTGCCAAATTCATAAGTGGCAACGAATTGAAGAAAATAGCAGGGGCAGATCTACATGAATTTGTGCTGAAATATTTAAACAGTGTGTATGGAACTTGTTTTTACTTAGGCTCCAAACAAGTGACTTTAGATGCAATCAAATCTAAACTAAGTGATGTATTCCCTAACATAAACTGTGAAGGATTTTCGCCACCATTTCGAGACGAATTTTCTGAGGAAGAAAATAATTTAATGATTGAAAAAATCAATGAATTTTCACCAGATGTTCTTTTTGTAGGCATGACAGCCCCTAAGCAAGAGAAATGGGTTTATGCAAATAGAGACAAAATTCAAGCAACCTATATCTGCTCCATTGGTGCAGTTTTCGATTTCTATTCTGGAACAGTTGAAAGGCCTTCTGATTTTTGGGTAAGCCATGGGTTGGAATGGCTTGTAAGACTAGTAAAGGAACCAAAGAGATTATGGAGAAGATATTTATTATATGGAGGTATCTATCTGAAACACATCGTCTCTTCAAAAATCAATCATAGCATAAGATTCTAAATACACATAAGATGTCTCTAACTATTGACAATTATATCGCTGCAAAAGATTTTAGCAGAAACAAAGAATTTATTTATACATCCTACTCAATTAATTACCTAGACTCATTTCAAGTTTCCTTGAAGAGGTTAGTTGATTTATTTATAAGCGCCTCCTTTTTCATCGTAATTGGATGGTGGTTATTTGGATTGATCGCACTCGCTATTTCAATCAATTCTAAAGGGCCTGTTATTTTCAAACAGCTTAGACATGGGGAAAATAATCGGCCATTCTACTGTTACAAGTTTAGAACTATGAAATATAAGGTAAACAGTGAATTTCTTCAAGCGCAAAAGAATGATCCTAGAATAACGCTCGTGGGTAAATTCTTACGATCAACAAGTTTAGATGAACTTCCACAAATTTTCAATGTGCTAGTTGGAGAAATGTCAATAGTTGGCCCAAGACCTCATGCACTAAGTATGAACAGAGAATATTCAGAAAAAATAGGAAAGTTCATGTGTAGACATATGGTTAAGCCAGGAATCACAGGTCTCGCGCAGGCTTCAGGCTACAGAGGAGAAATAAAAAATACGTCTGACATGAATTTTCGACTTGTATACGATTTTTTCTATATCAAAAAATGGAGTGTACTCTTCGATTTAAAAATCATCTTCTTAACTTTTAAGTGCATTATATTTAACAATAAGAATGCATATTAAAATTCAGGATTGGTCAAAGCGCATCAAATCCTTAAATTAAATAAAGTATTTAATACATACAATTATATCAATCTCGACCAAAAATTTTAAATGATTTAGAATCAATTTCAAGTTCAAAAAGATTAGATAGCTCATTAAAAATATTGAATCCAGTACCCTACGAACATAGGCAGTTTTAAATCATACTACCCATCCTAATTTATTTATTAATCTTGCTCCATTTCCACATAGGGAGATGGAGCAAACCTATGCTCTAATTTCACTGAAATAATTAAACCTTTTTTGATCTCCTATTAAAGCCAACACGATTTAAGTTAAAGCTATAACCTCATCTGAAATCACAGGGTAAATAGTGGCACCAGGCGATTTTTTCAGAATATGCAGTCCGGTCAATTGGCCAAAAGCAGGCAGCAATAAACACTCCTCATAATAATAAAAGCAGGGCAATCGGTAGCTCTGCCTTCCTTTGGATTTTATCAGCACACCCGGATGAATGTGACCCGATATGTTCAGTTTGTTATCCTCCACGTCTTTCTCAGGCGCGTGGGTAAAAAGAAGATGCTTCCCAACTTCAAACTTATCTACCACTTCAATGGACGTATCCTCCATAACGGAGGGATGTAAAATATCATGATTTCCTTTCGTCAACACAAAGCGAATTGTAGGATATCGAAGAAGAAAATCCTTCAGACCCTCCCATTCCTTATTCAGGGTACTATGAAATAAATCTCCCAAAAAAACTACGGTGGTAGGCTTTAAGGAACTCATCAGCAGATCCATGCGATGTAAATCCGGAGATATGCTTGGTACCGGCATCATAATCCCTTCTTTTCGAAAGTGAGAAGCTTTCCCCAGATGGAGATCTGCAACCACAAGAATCTGATATTGTGGCAGGTAAGCGACTTTTTCGGGCAATAGTTGAATTAATTCCTCTTTGTAATAAAAATCCATGGTTCATCTTGGAGCTATTATTTCTCCAGCGTGTCTTTAAGTTTGCCCAGCCTAGTTTGCCAATCCTCATTGGTATATCTCTCACGAAAGGATTCTGCGAAAATAGGAAAAGAAAAGGGAGTTAGCCTTGCTGGAAAAGTCAAATTAATCGCATGAGTACTGATCCTCACAAAGGCAGCATACATACGGGCTGATTCCAATTGAAAATCCATCACCTCATCATAGGCCTGTCTCAGCAGCAAATTTCCTGGATCGTAATCTTCAAAAACAGAAAAGAACAATGCAGAATTGGCTTGTAGGTGTCTGGTCTTACTAGGCTTTCCAGGATATCCCTGAAAGACTAACCCTCCTATACTTGCAATATCCCTAAATCTTCTGCGCGCCATTTCAGTAGTATTGATGCCAAGTCGAATATCAGACAGCAAATCTTCTGTTGTAAAAAGGCCTATTTCAAGCGCTTCCTGCACGGGGATAGGCCTATCGGACAAAAGCTCAAATCCATATTCATTCGTAGCAATGCTAAAAGTAGCTGGCTGGATCCTGCTCAGCCTAAAGGCGATCACAGCTGCCATTCCTTCATGCACAAATTTTCCTTCAAAGGGATAAACAAAGAGATGATACCCGTATTTGGTTTGTATACTTTCCATTAAAAGTGTGCCTTCTGCCGGAAGAGCGGACAGCTCCTTTTGTTTTTCAAACAGCGGTAGCAAAAAGTGTAATTCGGGACTTTTTCTAGTGATTTGCTGATGAATCATATCCATCGAATGTCGCAATGCTACACCTAGATCGGCAGAGAGCGGCAATCTGCCTCCCATCCAAGATGGAATAGCTCCTTTTTTACCAGAACTATTTCTTACTAACGCCTGCATCTCTCTTACTTTGATCAGTTCCAGATTTCTTCCGGAAAACCAAAATGTATCTCCGGGTTTCAGCCTAGAAATAAACCATTCTTCTATTGTGCCCAAGTATTTTCCACTCATAAATTTCACCTGCATCATCGCATCGCTGACAATTGTTCCTATGTTTAGCAAATGCCTATGAGCAATTCCTCTGCTGGTTACTTTGAAAACGCCCTGATCTGCAACTACCTTATGAAATTCATCATAGGCACCCAGTGATCTTCCGCCTTTGGTGATCATCAGCAGACAATCATTGAACTCATCTCTGGTCATAGAAGAAAAACAATGGGTGCTCCTCACTTCTTCGAACGTTTCCTCCGCCTTAAATCCTTCAGAAATCGCCAGCGTGACGAGATATTGGATCAATACATCAAAAGAGCGAACATAGGGAATGCGCCTCTCCATCATCCCTTCTTTTACTGCATGCTTTAATGAAGCTCCCTCCATGATCTCAAGAGAATGAGTTGGTAAGAAATAGATACGACTTAACGCTCCTGGCTGATGCCCACTCCTGCCGGCTCGCTGCAGAAAGCGGGCAATCCCTTTTGGAGATCCGATCTGAACCACTGTATCTACGGGACGGAAATCTACCCCAAGATCCAAACTACTGGTACAGATAACGGCTTTCAAACTACCCGCATGCAAAGCTGCTTCCACCCAAACACGAATCTCGTTGCTTAAGGAGCCGTGATGAAGCGCAATCGCTCCTGCCCATTCTGGCTTGAGCTCGAGTAACTGTCTGTACCAAATTTCTGCTTGGGAGCGGGTATTAGTGAACAACAAGGTGGACTGGCTTTGCTCAATAAGGGGTATTACTTTTTCGGCCATATGTACACCCAGATGGCCTGCACATGGAAATCGCTCTAAGACATCTGGTAGTAGGGTTTCAATCTGTAACCTCTTTTTTATAGTAGATTTGATCATTACCCCTTTATTCCCTGGGCCGAGAAGTATGTCTTGAGCTTCGGCTAGATTGCCTATCGTGGCAGAGATCCCCCAGATTTTCAACTTGGGATTAAGTGCTTTTAGTCGGCTCAGAGCCAACTCGATCAGGACACCTCTCTTACTCCCCATCAGTTCGTGCCACTCATCCACTACTACAAATTCCAGTTCAGAGAAATAATCAGTATATCCCTTTCCAGCCATTAGGATATGGACACTTTCAGGTGTAGTTACCAAAGCTTGCGGAGGCTTTTTCTTTTGCTGTTGACGGATTTTGGTAGAGGTATCTCCGGTTCGTAAACCTATCTGATAATCCAACGCCATATCATCGCTGACAAGAGTAGTTGCTGAATGGATTTCACTGGACAATGCCCGTAAAGGCGTGATCCAAAGGCAGTGCAGCTTTCGCTCATCCTTTCCTTTTTTAACTTTTCGCTGAATATAATAGTGGTGTAGGACGCCAAACCAAATTGCCATGGTTTTGCCATATCCTGTAGGAGCATTCAACAGCCCGGAGCGACCTTTTTCAATAGCCGACCAAGTTTTGGCTTGAAAAGCATGAGCAGTCCATCCCTGATTGGAAAACCAGACATCAGCAAAGCTATTCATGACTTCTGTGCTTCAATCAATTGCAATAAATCGTTTTTTGTATTCGCATCCTTGGCCGATTTGTCTTTCCTCCACCTTAATATTCTGGGGAATCGCAAGGCCACTCCGGATTTATGCCTCGGACTGGAATTAATTCCCTCAAAAGCAATCTCAAACACAAATTCGGGCTTCACACTTCTTACTGGCCCAAATTTTTCCAGTGTATTTCTTTTAATCCAATTATCCAGCACGTTGATTTCCTTATCAGTTAACCCTGAATAGGCCTTAGCAAAAGGCACAAGAATATCTCCATCCCAGACGGCAAAAGTATAATCTGTAAAAAGATTGGCTCTGCGGCCGTGACCACTTTGGGCATATAGAAGCACACCATCTACCGTCATTGGCTCAGTTTTCCATTTCCACCAATTGCCTCTTCGCCTCCCTGTCTCGTAGGGACTGGTCTTTCTTTTGAGCATCAAACCCTCACACTGTTGCTCGTGGGCATTTACGCGAAACGCTGCTACCTCCCCCCAATTGTTAAAATCCATTGCTTCGGACAACAAGAGCTTTTCTTCTTTGTGCTTAGAAATAAGACCTTTTAAAATTTCTCTCCTTTCCATCAAGGGTTTTTGCCTCAAATCCTCCCCGTTCATTTCCAATACATCAAAACAAACCATAACCAAAGGTGCCTCTTTTAGGTACTTTGGAGAAATATTTTTCCTTCCAATTCTGGTTTGCATTACTTGAAAAGGTAAAGGATGACCATCTTTCCAAGGAATAATTTCCCCATCTATCACCGTTCCACTGGGTAGTGAAGCTAGAAGAGAAGTGAACTCGGGAAACTTATCTGTCAAGAGTTCTTCACCTCTACTCCACACAAAAATTTCATTATTTCTCACAATAATCTGCCCCCGTATCCCATCAAGCTTCTTCTCAATACACCACTCATCTATCTCTCCGAGAGCCTCAGGCTCCATATCAAGTGGGTAAGCCAGAAAAAAGGGATATGGCAAGTAATTTTTAGTCAAATGGCTTTCCCCAGCAAACATAGAATGCATAGTCTCAGTATAGGGATCCCATTTCCCCATCAATTTGTGAGCAATGGAGGTGTGTTCCTGATCTAAATATTTTGCTAGGGCTTTTATCACCAACTGCCTGGATACTCCCATTCTGAAATTTCCCGTGATCAACTTATTGAAAACGAAACGTTCCTCTAAAGGAGTGCTCATCCAATAATCAATGATAAGTGCCTTCTTTTCTTCCGAGTCTAGGTCTGTCAATCTGGAAAGAAACGCCAACGTATCCCTTAAAGTAAACTGCTTCTCCTTTTGTTGAGAAGGAAGGATTAGCGCAATGGCTTCAGCCAAATCTCCAACAATGTGATATGACTCTTCAAAGAGCCACACAGGCAATTCAGCAACCTCGGCAGCCCACTCTTTCAATTCTGTAGTTTTTACAGGCCTTTTCGGTTTGTTGCCAATCAAAATAGAGACCGCAAATATTTTATCTTCCTCATCAGCAGTGGTGAAATAGTCTACCATAGCCTGAATCTTTTGATTGGTCTTCGTAGTCTGGTCAACGGCCGTAAACATGGTGGTAAATGCCTTCATAACTTATTCAAGGTCTCCCGTGGCAGGTTCAAATTGTGTTTTTATTTCAACAGCATTCAGCTGGTAACGTTCTGTAAGCCACTTAGCATAAGTAGTTTGATAGCCATGGGTCACATAAATATTTTCTGCACCAGTAGCAAGTACAGCCTCATTAAGTTGGTCCCAGTCGCAATGGTCTGACAATACAAACCCACGATCCACCCCGGATCGCCTTCTTGCCCCCCGTAGTTGCATCCATCCACTGCATAATGCTCTGCGGGAAGGAGAAAATTTATTGACCCAAGGAGTTGACAGGGCCGAAGGAGGTGCTACGATCATAGCTCCTCTTATTGATTTTCTGTTCATTTCTGGTGTCACATAAGTTCCAGGGAAATTGTGTCCCTGTTCATTCAATGTATTATTTACATTAGCCACCGCTCCATGCAGAAATATATCACCAATACTTTGATCTAAATGATGTAAGATGGATTGAGATTTTCCTAGAGCATAGGCTATGATGATAGAATTTACTCCATCAGACTCATTCTGTTTCCACCATTGATTGATGCTTTCATATACAGTTGCTGCCGATGGAAATTTATAAATAGGAAGGCCAAAAGTGGACTCTGTGATGAAATGATGGCATTTGACTGGCTCAAAAGGCACACTTAGACCATCTGACATCAACTTATAATCCCCAGATGCAATCCATATTTCGCCTTTATATTCCAAGCGTACCTGAGCTGATCCTATTATATGTCCTGCTGGATATAGGCTGATTTTCACTCCATTTTTGGAAATCACCTGTTTATACGATAAGCCTTGTACAGAAATATCCTGACCTAATCTCAAGCGCAGAATAGGGACTGTATCCTGATGACAGATGTAATGGCTATTACCTATCCTCGCATGATCACTATGACCATGTGTAATGATGGCAGATTTAACCGGTTTCCACGGATCGATATAAACATCTGCAATTGGACAATAAATACCCTTCTCTGTAAATTCAAGCATGGAAATCTTTTACACTATTGAAAATCACTCGTGTGAAATACAACTTGTGTACCGAGCTGATAGTTTTGACACACGTTCAACCAGTGAGGGTGTAGAATCCTATTATTACTGTGGAAAAATGCCTTTTATCCACTCTATTGTTCACTTAAAATATTGGTATGACCTTCATTAACCTCAATCTTTTTCCCAATAATACCCCCGTGAGATTGAGTGAAATAGGTTATAAAAGTGACTTTACCACACATTTTTATAGCAAATAATTCTAAACAAATGCTTTCATAAGCGCACTTAAAAACAACTATTTTCTTATAAATTCTCTAAAAGTAAAGGCGAGTAAACCATTCATCTAACGAAAGCTATGAACCCTGAAAACTGAACAGTTAACGGTAGCTGATCTCGAAAAATAAATTGATAAGCGTCATTAGTAGCAATTGTGATTCCTTAATAAAACAGTATAATCTTATTACTCTAGGTGAAAAATAATTTCAGAACAAATCCTCATAAATTTCCTCGTAATCTATCTCCATAAAATCGGCGACATATTTCGCCCAGAAGGTTTCTACGAAAGCGACATGATCAGCATGATGACTGTAGCGATTATATTGCTCCTGACTATCAAAATCCATTGTCAAGCCATAATCAAACTTATTTTTAGAACTGAGCTGACGCAAAGATCGAAAATTCAGAACGTAGGGAATAGAGGATAATTTGGCAGCGGCACAAAGAAATTCACCTTCCTCTGAAGATCCATTTGGGAATTTCAACTTGAAGAATACTGAATGAGTAAGCATAAGTAATTATAGTTTTTTATAGGTTAAACTTTTTAACTAAGGTGATACTTTATGCTAAATCTACCAACTCTTCATAGCTGTATTTTTGGCTAAACAAGTGCTTAATCCCGATCTTATTAATGCGAAGAATTTCCCGAATATTAACTTCCAATCTGCCAGATCAAATCTGGTTAAACAGTTATGGGGTTTCTTCGATTCATTAGTTTAATCGGGGTTATAGTAAAGCTATCACAAGAGATTGCTTGATAATCAAGTAATCTGATCCTCAAGTGATAAAACGATTGCACTAATGGGATTTCACTACTTCCGATTTAATCAACCATCAATACATCAGATGATTATAACGAATATGATAGATTTTCATCATTAGCTTATTTGTGCTAATTCTTCAGTAAACAAATCCGAGCACCCACTCTGTTTTCGCTCTGCTCTCTGGAAAAACTCATCTCAGAAACATCAAAATAGCGCCATTGAAACACATATAAGTAGCCAGCATTCAGACTACTGATCTTGTAAAGTAAGGGGTGTAAAACAAAGAACTAACCCTTCATCCTACTAAAAAGGAGTCACCAAAAATGACTCCTTTTATATTTTTGCCTATACAGCTACTTTGCTAATACAAACCAATTGCATTTAGTAGATGAAAAAAGTTGCCATACTCTTAACTGCCTTCCTTTTGATGCTAAGCATAGCAAGCTTTGCGCAGAAGAAGAATAAAAAAAATGCGAAAGCAGAAGCTGCACCTCAAAGCCAAGCTACAAAGCCTAGCAAAAAAAGCCCTTTCAAAAAGTATAGTGAGATAGTCACAGATGAAGCAATTTCTGACGACGGGTTATTTATAGTTCATAAAATTGGAGACAAAAACTATTATGAAGTCCCCTTTGAACTACTGGGCAAAGACATGCTTCTGGTCAGTCGTATTTCCAAAATATCCGACGGTCTTGGCGGTGGCTATACAACTGCTGGTTCTAAGTCGAACGAACAAGTAATCCACTGGACTAGACTTCAAAACAGCATCATCCTTCGCTCAATTTCATTTGATAATGTAGCTGCAGACTCTCTTCCTATTCACTTGTCTGTAGAAGCCAATAATTACAATCCGATTTTGGCATCTTTCAAAATTGAAGCGGTCAATAAGGACTCTACTGCAGCACTTATAGAAGTGACAAATCTCTTTCTTTCGGACATCCCGGCACTTAGCGGACTATCTTCTTCTATGAGAAAACAGTATCAGGTCAGAAATCTGGATAAAGAAAGAAGCTTTATTACACGGATGGCCAGTTACCCAGAGAATATTGAAGTGAGACATGACATGACTTACAACGCTTCCGATCCTCCTTCCAATTCTAGATCAGGTACGATTTCTATGGAATTGAGCCAATCGATGTATCTTTTGCCGGAGCAGCCAATGCAGGCAAGATTGCATGATCCACGTGTAGGTTGGTTTACGACTCGTCAGATTGACTACGGTTCTGAAGCTTTGAAATCTGATGAAAAAACATATATCAGAAGGTGGAGACTTGAGCCAAACGATCCGGAAGCCTATGCAAAAGGTGAATTGGTTGAGCCAGTGAAACCAATTGTTTATTATCTGGATCCAGCGACTCCTGAAAAATGGAGACCCTATTTCCGTCAAGGAATCGAAGATTGGCAAGTCGCTTTTGAAGCAGCCGGTTACAAAAACGCCATCATCGCCAAGGATGCCCCCACGCAGGAAGAAGATCCGGACTGGAGTGCTGAAGATGCCCGATATTCGACCGTTCGTTATGTAGCGACCACCACGCGAAATGCAATGGGTCCAAGCGTATCAGATCCACGCTCAGGAGAAATCATAGAAAGTGATATTGTATGGTTTCACAACCATCTACGCTCCTACAGAAACCGCTACCTGTTAGAAACTGGAGCTGCTAATCCTTCTGCGAGAACTTTGAATACACCAGATGAAGAAATCGGTGAAATGATGCGAAGGGTGATTTCTCACGAAATCGGTCATGCACTTGGACTTCCTCACAACATGAAAGCTTCCTATGCCTACCCAACTGACTCATTGCGCTCCGCTACTTTTACTCAAAAGTGGGGACTTGCTACCACTATTATGGATTACACACGCTACAACTACGTTGCTCAGCCGGGCGACACAGGCGTACGCTGGGTGAGAATGCTCGGACCATATGATAGCTATGCGATCAATTGGGGCTACAGGTACATTCCTAATGCAAATTCTCCAAAAGCTGAGAAGCCAACGTTGAATAACTGGATCAGAGAAAAAGCGGGTGACCCTAGGTATCTATTTGGACGGGGAAACTCTTTTGACCCAAGTGACCAAACAGAATCTGTAGGAGATGATCCAGTAAAAGCCAGTACGTATGGTTTGGCGAACTTGAAAATCGTAGCGCCAAATTTAGCCGAATGGACTGCGACCGACGGTGAAGGCTACGATGATTTGGAGGAATTGTATGGTGAGTTGATAGGAGTTTGGAGTCGCTTCGCAAATCATGTGGTTGCTAATATCGGCGGTGTTTATCAAGAATTGAAAACCACTGATCAAGAGGGAGTCACCTATACTCCTACCGCTAAAGCAGAGCAGTTGAAATCCATAAATTTTTTGAACGAAAACGTATTTTCTACTCCTGACTGGTTACTTCAAAAAGAGATCCTCAACAATATCGAACCAAGCGGAGCAGTGTTTTCTATAGGTAGCATGCAGTCAAGAGTGCTTAGCAATGTGCTGAGACTGGACAGATTGAAACGGATGATAGAGACTGAAGCGCTAAATGGTGCTGAAGCCTACTCGATGACTGAGATGCTAAGTGATTTGAGAAAAGGTGTTTGGTCTGAGCTTTCTGGATCAAAAGAAATTGATGCTTTCCGTAGAAATCTTCAGCGTGCACACGTGGAACGTCTTGCATCTCTAATGATTCAGGATGAAAAAAGCCGCTCTGACGTCAGTGCTGCGGTCCGTGCTGAGTTGAAAACTATCCAAACTTCCGCTCGCTCCGCAAGCTCAAAGTATAGTGCCGGAATCGTTCAAAATCACCTTCGTGATATTGATGCGATGGTTGACTCTATACTGGATTCAGAATAAATCTACTTGTCATTGCCTTTCTCAGGAAGGGCAATGACTATATTTTGACCACTCGAAGAATATAAAGCTCACATATACTTTCCTAAATACTTGGGTTTGGAAAGTGATACTTAAATCTATTACTACCAACGTGAGCACGGTTGTCTGGCTGAATGTCTGTCACGGTTTGTCCTGCTCCTCTGGAAACTGGACTTCATTCATGCTCTAATTTCCGTTTGTGAAATTGAAATTCATATATCATTTTTCAGAAACTCCATTTTAACCAATCAGAGCATTCTGGCTTCGAAAAGGTGTAGGTTCTGTTTAGTCTGCTCAAGCCTTTCTGGTAGGAATAGATATTAAACTTGATCACTGTCTTTTAAGACTGGATACTGTTGCTGATTCGGGTAATTGATTGCAGGAATCCTGCTATTTAATTCTCTAAACTACCTATCCGAATAATTGAAGGAGAAGCCCATGGCGAAATAGCTCCTGAGCATTTTATCCCTATCATTCCCTCCGATTCCCACACTAATTGGCCCCAATATAGACTGATAGGAGATATCCAGTCCATAGCCTAAGTATCGATCACTTTGATAGATTTTCTTAAAAAGATCCGGGTCGCTAAAAGGTATCTGTTCGCTGTATCCTAAGATATTTGCGCCAGCTCTTACGTAGATTTTATTGAATGGAATATACTGGAATTCGGCACCCAGCTTAATGAAATTAGGTGATCGGATTTCGCCATAGTTTAATCCCCAAAACTGGGTGTCGTTAAACCTTATATTTTGATATCCTCCAACAAAATAGTCTGTAAACATCTTTGACGAACCATCTGAGGATAGGGTTAACGCCATTGCAACATCAGGGTGAAACTGAAATTTTGAACCAAATCTTACAAACTTGGAATACTTTGCATAAACCGAGAGGTAAGAGTTTGGAGCCAGTCCATTTATATATGACTCAAAAAACTCCTCTGAAACGGGTAAACTTCCACCCTTACCATCAATAAAAATAGTGTCTACTTCAGTCCGAAGATTGACTCCTATCCAATCTTTAAAATGTAAGGTTGCCTCCACCAATGTTTCAGCTCCCTTTGTAGGGTAATTCCTGTCGTTCTGAGAATTTCTGTAGTATTTAACCCTGGCACCAAAAAAGGTTTGATGTCCATTTTTGATGTCTTCAAAATTGTTGGACAAGAATCTATATTTAAAGGTAGTAGCGTCAAAAATTCCTCCTATAAAAAAAGATTGTTTCAGCGAGCTTGTGGAAATCATTTGTGCTTCTATTCTCGAATTCCGACCTATTTGCACCTCATCTTCCCTGCCTCCCACATAGTCATGGAGCTCTTGTCTCAAAAAGTTGAGTCTTAGGTTGAACGCAAAATTTTTCTTTGTTCCAGTGTATTTATAGTAGTCAAGTCTGAATTTTGGGTTTTCTGAAATATCAGCCAAAAGAACGGTACGTGAATTACGCCCTATCACTTCCCTGGCGGTGAAATTCAATAAGATTCCAGCGGAAAATTGATTGTCATAATGGATCGCCGTACTCAATAAAGTACTTGGTTTCTCCTTGATTCTAATGAGCAATGCGTAGCTTTTGGTAGCTATTTCGGTAAGTCGATAATCTACTTTATAAAAACCGTTCATGCCATATATACCATGGATGGCAGCTTCCAACTGCTCTCGGCTTACATAGTCACCCTCATCAATATTCATTTTGGAGCGGATCAAATCGGTGGAAAAGAGATGATTGCCGAAAATTTCAATTTTGCCAATTTGAATAGGATCGGTCTGGAATGTCAAGCCAGTTATCACATCCTTACGACCCAGGCAATCAGCCAAATGTTTGAATTGATCAAAGTATTTCTCACCGGTCTCTTTTCCCAACTCCAAAATCTCTTTATATGCGCTAAAACTACCCATGTTAAATCCGTCCAAATCAGGTTTGATATAAATATCCGTCGCATCTATATTATCCTTCATGATGGTCAGCGATGGTGCCATAGCAAGCTGCATCAGAATACCACCGAACCCGCCCAGATCATCTACTTCCTTGAAGTCTTCAAAACTGACATTCACACCAATTACGATATCAGCGCCCATTTCCTTCACAATATCCACGGGGAAATTATTCACCACTCCGCCATCGACCACAGAAGTACTATCCATCTCAAAAGCTGAAAAAAGAGTAGGAATTGCAATACTTGAGCGCAAGGCATCCTGCAAATAGCCTCGGTCAAAAATCACAGCTTGACCAGTGCGGATATCCGTTGCTACACAGCGAAATGGGATAGGAAAATCATCAAAGATCTTATAGGAATTAGCAGGCCAAGTGAAATAATGTAAGACATCTGAAAGCACCTGCCCCTGAAGCAATCCGGATGGAAAAACAATCTTCCCCTTGACAACCGGAAATTCCAGCAAGTATCGGTTGTAATATTCCTTTTCCTCAAAAGCAATATCCTTAAAACTAACTCGATTGGAAATCAATAAGTCCCAATCAATCCCTTTAATAATTTGTTCCAGCTCAGCTGCATTATAACCTAAGGAATAAAGCCCTCCGACTACAGCACCCATACTCGTCCCTACGATGTAGTCCGGCTTAATGCCCGCTTTTTCCATTGCTTTGATCACTCCTATGTGTGCTATTCCCTTTGCGCCACCACCAGACAAAACAAGTCCAATCTTGGGTTTTTCTGCCGAAACAATAGATTGGGTTTGGGCAACCAGTGATCCGATGCCCACCAGTAAGAAAAGGGTAAGAAGTAAAACAAACGTTCTTTTCATTGACTTAAAATACGTTGCTTTATGCAAGGTCAAGTGATCTAGAGTTGGATAAACTTTGCCAAAGATATAAAATCAAAAAAGACAGCTTTGAAACTGTCTTTTTTGGTCGAAATCAATTTTTTCTATAATCGAGCGGAGGTTTACGATCTCCCGTCAGCGCCTCATATGAAAAATCATCACCTCTTCTTTTGTCTAATTCAACTTTCGCTTTTTCTGCAATTGATGGGTCTTTGAATAAATCTATAGCCGTTAAAGTAAGAGTTTTTGCAGCGACCATCATGCCTTTTTCACCGATAGTTGTCCCACCTGCAGAAACAGCTTGCCACGTATGAGCGGAAGTTCCAGGCACCCAAGTAGCAGTCCCTAAGCCAGCTGTAGGCACTAACCAACTTACATCTCCAACATCGGTTGAGCCTCCAGCACCTTTTTCATTTACTTCGAAAGGGGCAATTTTAGAAGCATCTTCAGGAGAAACATTCACCCCAGCGGGATACGTCTTAATGATTTCTTCCGCAAATTTCAATTCTTCAGCAGTGTATTTAATTCCACCCACTTTTTCAAGATTGCGCTGCATCACACGTGCTAGTGTCTCATTTGGCATCAAGTTGTAAACTCCATTTATAATTTCGTATTCCATTCGTGTCTGCGTACCTAATGCTGCTCCTTCAGCTGTATTTACCAATTTTGCAAAGATCTCCTTTACTACCATGGCATCAGGGTGTCTTACATAATGATACGATTCAGCAAAAGCGGGAACCACATTCGGAGCTTCACCACCGCTAGTGATTACATAGTGCATTCTCGTTTCCATGGGTACATGCTCACGCAACATATTTACCATGTAATTCATCGATTCTACTCCGTCAAGTGCTGATCTACCTCTTTCAGGAGACATAGCAGCATGCGATGCTTCTCCATAGAATCTGAACTTGGTAGAAATATTTGCTAGAGAGGAATTTGCACCAGCATTGTTTTCGGAAGATGGGTGCCAATGAAGCATCGCATCTACATCATCCATAATCCCAGCTTTTGCCATATAGACTTTACCTCCTCCGCCTTCTTCTGCAGGAGTGCCATAAATGCGGATAGTACCTTGGGTGCTATTTTCTTTCATCCACTCCATTGCTGCGATGCCAGCAGCTACGGACGCTGTACCGAACAAATGATGACCACAAGCATGGCCGGCTCCACCTTCTACTACAGGCTCTTTAAATGGTGTCGCTTTTTGAGAAATTCCCGGAAGCGCATCGAATTCAGCCATGATACCGATCACTGGCTTACCTGATCCAAATTCAGCCACGAAAGCTGTAGGAATATCTGCAACACCGGTTTCCACTGTAAAACCTGCATCCGTCAATGTCTTTTGCAAAAGTGAGGAGCTTTCGGTTTCTAAGTATCC
>Ga0105054_10001065_pt1 | contig 45153 bp, 42 predicted proteins | sample BON02_FD_78091 | JGI IMG/M metagenome (GOLD analysis project Ga0105054, IMG submission 78091) | Freshwater microbial communities from Lake Bonney liftoff mats and glacier meltwater in Antarctica - BON-02 (megahit assembly) | ecosystem: Environmental > Aquatic > Freshwater > Ice > Glacier...
AAAGCTCTGACATCCATTTGGAAACCCTGCGCGGGATCAAAGAACTTAACTCGCTATTTGCCTCTATTGCCTACCCCGTTTTGTATCGTGACGGGATGTTGCGCGACAGCCGGCTGATTGAATCGGTGCCCGCCCGCACGTCGCGCCCCAAAATTGAATAAGCTCAGCTTATAGAATGATCTGATATAACGATTTTACAAATGGGGCCCGGCGGGGCAAAACCAATATAACCACTTGACCTATCGGAGCGACGCCAATGCCCAATATCGAACCGCCCCGTCTTGGCGAACCCTATCTGCTAACGCCCGGCCCGCTGACCACCGCCTATTCCGTAAAGGAGGCGATGCTGCGCGATTGGGGCAGTTGGGATGCTGATTTTCGCGGCATGACAGCCACTTTGCGCGCCGAATTGCTGGCCCTGCTTGGCCCTTCGGGTGCGGAATTTGATTGTGTGCCCATCCAAGGCAGCGGTAGCTTCGCGGTTGAGGCGATGCTGGGCAGTTTCATCCCGCGTAATGGCAAGGTGCTGGTGCTGGCCAATGGCGCCTATGGCAAACGTTCGGCGGAAACGCTGCGCTACCTCGGGCGTGAACAGGTGGTGCTGGATAAGGGTGACTACCTACCACCGCGCGGGGCTGAGGTTGCCGCGATGCTGCAAGCGGACCCTGCCATCACCCATGTTGTGGCCATCCATTGTGAAACATCGTCGGGTATTCTAAACCCCGTTGCCGAAATTTCAGCCGCCACCTATGCCGCAGGGCGCAAGCTGCTGATTGATAGCATGTCGGCCTTCGGCGCTGTGGCGCTAGAACCTGATACCATTCGGTTTGAGGCGATCGTGTCCTCGGCCAATAAATGCATTGAAGGCGTGCCGGGCTTTGGCTTTGTGCTGGCGACCAAGGCTGAACTGGCGGCGTCCAAAGGGCGCAGCCATTCGCTGTCGCTCGATATTCATGCGCAATGGGATTACATGAACAAAACCGGGCAGTGGCGGTTCACCCCGCCCACCCATGTTGTGGCGGCCTTCCTTGAAGCGCTGCGCCTGCACAAGCTTGAAGGCGGTGTTGCCGGGCGTGGTGCGCGCTATGAAAATAATCGCGATGTGCTGGTGGCCGGTATGCGCAGGCTGGGGTTTGAAACCCTGCTCGCCGATAATTGGCTGTCGCCGATCATCACCACATTCTTTTGCCCTGCTGACCCTGCCTTTGAATTTACGCGCTTTTATGACCTGCTCAAACACAAAGGCTTTATTATTTATCCCGGTAAACTGACCGCAGTTGAAAGCTTTCGCATCGGCTGCATTGGTCAAATGGATGCCAATACCATGCGCGCCGTTGTGGCTGCCGTGGGTGAAACCCTTACTGAATTGGGCGTGGCCAGTGCCACACCCCCCGCCATTGCGCTGGCTGAGCGCGCGAAATTGACCGATTGAACAGGACGCAACATGAATATTACCAAGCCGATTACCGTAAACAGCCGCATCTATGCCGCGCCCAAAACCACCGCGATTGTAATTTGTCTGGATGGTTGCGAACCGGAATATTTGGATGTGGCCATTGCAGCAGGCCTCATGCCAACGCTTCAGCGCATCCGTCAAACTGGCACAGATCGCTTGGCACATTCGGTCATCCCGTCTTTTACCAACCCAAACAACCTATCTATTGCCACGGGCACACCGCCCGCTGTGCATGGCATTTGCGGCAATTACCTGTTTGACCCTGATACCGGCACCGAAGTGATGATGAATGATGTGCGGTTTTTACGCGCGCCAACCGTGTTCAAGGCATTTTACGATGCCGGGGCCAAGGTGGCCGTGGTCACCGCCAAGGATAAATTACGCGCCTTGCTAGGCGCTGGCTTGCAGTTTGACCAAGACCGCGCGCGCTGTTTTTCAGCTGAAAAATCAGACGCGACGACGGTTGCAGAACATGGCGTTGCCGCAGCTTCAAACTGGCTCGGCATGGCACAGCCCGAAGTTTATTCCGCCGAACTGTCAGAATTCGTATTCGCTGCCGGGGTTAAGCTATTGGCCGAATGGAAGCCCGATGTAATGTATTTAACCACCACGGATTATGTGCAGCACAAATACAAACCCGGCGATGCTCCGGCCAACGCGTTTTACGAAATGTTTGACCGTTATCTAACCCAACTAGACGCCATGGGGGCCGCCATTGTTGTAACCGGCGACCACGGGATGAAGCCAAAACACAATGCAGCGGGCGAACCCAATGTCATTTACGTGCAAGATATTTTGGATGATTGGTTGGGCAAGGAAGCCGCGCGGGTGATCTTGCCGATCACCGACCCTTATGTTGTGCATCACGGCGCGCTGGGGGGCTTTGCCACAGCCTATTTGCCCAAAGGCGCTGACCGCGCCGATATTATCGCGCGGCTATCCGCCATCCCCGATATGATTGAGGTTCTGGACCGTGAAACTGCCTGCGCCCGTTATGGCCTGCCGCCCGACCGGATTGGCGATATCACCATGATTTCAGGTGAGAATATGACCATCGGCACATCGGCGCATCGCCATGATTTGGCAGCATTGAATGAGCCGTTGCGCAGCCATGGCGGGTTGACCGAGCAGGTCGTGCCCTTCATCGTGAACCGTATCATTGATCTGCCAAATGCGCCGACATTGCGCAATTTTGATGGATTTTTCTACGCAACAGCCGCCGCCGCGCAAGGGTAAGACATGACCGCACCAATCGCCATCCGCCATGAATCTATGCGCATAGCAGGCCGCAAGGTTGACCTGAAAGACCGCGTGCCGGTTCATTACCCATATACCGACGAGGTTATCGGGTCGGTGCCTGCCGGGCAGGCTGAACATGCGGCCGAGGCTTTCGCCATTGCCGCTGCCTATAAACCCACGCTGACGCGCTATGAGCGCCAGCAAATATTGTTTCGCGCCGCTGAATTGCTCAATGCCCGCAAGGCAGAACTGGCCCCGATTATCACGGCGGAACTCGGCATTTCAATTTCCGATTCCTTATATGAAATTGGCCGCGCCTATGATGTTTACACATTGGCGGGCCAAATGTGCATTCAGGATGATGGGCAAATTTTTAGCTGCGATTTAACCCCGCAAGGCAAGGCGCGCAAGATTTTCACAATCCGTGAGCCGCTGCGCGCAATTTCGGCGATCACGCCGTTCAACCATCCGCTGAACATGGTCAGCCATAAAATCGCCCCAGCGATTGCGACGAATAACTGCATGGTTGTAAAGCCAACCGAACTAACCCCGCTGACCGCGATTTACTTGGCGGATATCCTGTACGAGGCCGGGTTGCCGCCCGAAATGCTGTCCGTCGTCACAGGCTGGCCGGGTGATATTGGTGATGAGATGATTACCAATGACAATATTGACCTCATCACCTTTACGGGTGGGGTGCCGGTTGGCAAATTGATCGCGGGTAAGGCTGGATATAAACGCCAAGTGCTGGAACTGGGCGGCAATGACCCGCTGATTATTTTGAATGATCTATCTGACGCCGACCTTGCCAAAGCCGCCGATTTGGCCGTGGCCGGGGCGACCAAAAATTCTGGCCAACGTTGCACCGCCGTTAAGCGCATTTTGGTGCAAGAAAGCGTGGCCGACCGTTTCGTGCCGCTGGTGTTGGAACGCGCCAAGGCACTAACATTTGGCAATCCGATGGACCCGAAAACCCAGCTTGGCACTGTGGTCCATGAACGCGCTGCCGCGCTGTTTGAATCGCGCGTGCATATGGCCGCTGAACAGGGGGCTAAAATCCTGTATAATCCCGGCCGAAAAGGCGCGCTGCTGCCGCCGATTGTGGTGGATTATGTGGACCATTCCAGCGAGCTGGTGATGGAAGAAACCTTCGGTCCCATCGTGCCGATTGTGCGTGTTCCAGATGATGATGAAGCGGTGATGGCCATCTCAAACTCCACCGCCTTTGGCCTGTCATCTGGCGTGTGCACCAATGATTTTCACCGCATGCAGGCCTATATCAAGGGGCTGGAGGTTGGCACAGTCAATATTTGGGAAGTGCCGGGATACCGCATTGAAATGTCACCCTTTGGGGGGATCAAGGATAGCGGCAATGGCTATAAGGAGGGCGTTATTGAAGCGATGAAAAGCTTTACCAACGTCAAAACCTTTAGCCTGCCTTGGGTTTAACCCCCAGTGGCCCGCGCGCATACGGAAGGCGAATCCAACCGCAGCACTGCGCGGGCCGATCATCGTGCGCGCTTATCCGGGGATAAGTCCGAGGCTTTGCTGGCCCGTGACAGCGCCGCCTTTTTGCACCAAGCGCTTTCGACGCCCTGCGTTTCAACCATTGCCAAGGCTGAAGGCATTTGGATTGAGGACCTCGATGGCCGCCGCTACATGGATTTTCATGGCAATTCGGTGCATCACATCGGCTATGGCCATCCGCGCCTCAAGGCGGCGATTGCCGCGCAGATGGATGCGCTGCCCTTTGCACCGCGCCGCTTTGCCTGTGAACCAGCAGTAAAACTGGCCGAGGCGTTAAGCGCCAAAATGCCGGGCGGTGCCAAGGTTTTGTTCACCACCGGCGGCTCAGACGCCAATGAGGTGGCGCTGAAACTTGCGCGGGCGGCCACCGGGCGGTTCAAAACGCTCTCATTTTGGGATTCGTTTCATGGTGCCGGGTTTGGGGCCGCAAGCGTTGGTGGTGAGGCGACCTTTCGCAGCCAAATCGCCGGGCCATTATTGCCGGGGGCAGAACATGTCGCGCCGTTTAACTGTTATCATTGTGCCTATGGCCATGCAGGCCCGGCCAATTGCAACCTCGCTTGCGCCAATATGGTCCGCTATGTGCTAGAGCGTGAGGGCGATGTAGCCGCCGTGATCGCCGAGCCCATGCGCGCCGTGCCTGTGGTGCCGCCGCCCGGTTATTGGGCCGCTGTCCAGCAAGCCTGCCATGATGCAGGGGCGCTGCTGATAATGGATGAAATTCCCACTGGGCTTGGTAAAACAGGGCGCTTCTTTGCCTTTGAGCATGACGGGGTTACCCCCGATATTGTTACCCTTGGCAAAGCGCTTGGCGGTGGCATTTTGCCCATCGCCGCCGTGCTTGCACGCCCCAGTTTGGATGTCGCGGGTGATTTTGCGATTGGTCATTACACGCATGAGAAAAACCCGGTCACCACGCGGGCAGCGCTAACAACCTTGCAAATTATTGAAGATGAGGGGCTGGTTGAACGGTCGGCAATGCTTGGCGCGCGGGCTTTGGCGCGGCTACAGGATTTCGCAACACACCAGCCAAATATCGGCGATGTGCGGGGCAGGGGCCTAATGTTCGGTGTGGAGATGGTATCAGACCGTGACAGCCGCACCCCCGACCCCGCGCGCGCTGAACGGATATATTACGCCTGCCTTGAGGCTGGGCTCAGTTTCAAAATCTCAGCGGGTAATGTGCTAACACTTTCGCCGCCGCTGACCATTGCGCAAGACGATCTGGACCGCGCGTTGCAAATTGTAGAAACTGCCATTTCTGCACCCTAGGAGAGCCAAATGCCGCTTTATGCCCTTGCCGACAAAACCCCGACCGTTGCTGACGCTGAACGCCTTTGGCTGGCCCCCGGCGCACATGTCATTGGTGATGTACATATTGGGCTAGATGTTGGCATTTGGTTTGGCGCAGCCCTGCGTGGGGATAATAAGCCGATAACCATAGGTGATCGCAGCAATATCCAAGAAAACGTGGTTATTCACACCGATATGGGATTTCCCTGCACAATTGGCGCGGATTGTACGGTGGGCCATAGCGCAGTTCTGCATGGCTGCACATTGGGCGATGCGGTGCTGATTGGCATGGGGGCCACGGTGTTAAATGGGGCGGTGCTAGGGGCGGGCTGCCTTGTGGGTGCCAATGCTTTGGTAACCGAGGGCAAAGAATTCCCCGAAAACGCGCTTATTGTCGGATCACCGGCGCGGGTGGTGCGGATTATGGACGAAAAGTCACGCGCTGCGCTCGTTGATTCGGCCCAACACTATGTTATTCGCGCTAAAAGTTTTGCCAATTCTCTGCGTGAACTTTAGATATTGGCGCATTTACCGCTTCGCGGCCAGCCAAGGTGATTATTTATCCAACGCCGGCCTTCCCGATACCCTAACGCTGATTGTGCCACCCGCGTAGCCGAACCTTTATCGGCTAAAATGGCCGCCATCAGTGCCACCGAACAGCCGCGCTAACGCCTTGAATTTTACGCGTGCTTGATATTTCGGCTTCGAAGTTGCACATCCTTGTCATTTTTACGGTGGCCGCAGACAAAAAGGTCGGGGATAAGTCCCATTGTGACCCGTTGTATTGCAGGTCCAATAGCATATCGCAGAATATAACATCGAAAAAGATGATTGCATTTGCGCCCTTCGTGGCGCTAAAACTTCGCTTAGGGTCGTCCAATTCGGTCACCCAAACCATTGAAATGGACCTCAGATGAAAAAACTACTCATCCTCGTCGCCGTTCTGGCAGTCGCTGGTGGCGGATATTATTATTATACCACCCAACAGAAGGCCGCCGCCGCCGCTGTTGCTGCCGAAGCTGCCATCGCAGACGCCGCCGCAGACGCCGCCGCCGCCGAAGCTGCATCCGCAGAAGCCGCAGCTGCCCAGGCTGCTGCCGCAGCCGAAGAAGCTGCTGCTGCCGCTGAGGCCGCCGCTGCAGAAGCTGCGACCGCTGCTGAAAACGCCGCCAACACCGTGCCGGACGCTACTGAAGCTACCCCCGCGCAGCTTGCTGAATGCACAGCGCTTGCATCTGCTGCAGCGCTTGCAGCAGGTGGTGCAACCGCTGAAGGCACTGCCGCAGGCGAAGAAGCCATGACAACTTGCGTGGCTGCGGCAACCGCTAGCGCCCAGTAATTACGCTATATTTTACGAAAAAGGGGCCTTCAAAGGGCCCCTTTTTTGTTAATGGCGTTCCGGTATCAGCCCCCTCGGGCTAAACCTCAGCACGAGCAGCAATATCGTGCCCATAACCAGCGGTCGCAAATAGGCGGCTGAATCGGCCAATTGATCCTTGATGGGTGAATCGGCTGGCAGCCATGCGCCGAGAGTTTCGGTTAGCCAACGGCCAACAGGTTCTGCCTCGATCCACAAAAACCAAATCAAAAATCCACCAAGGATTGAGCCCCAGTTATTGCCCGATCCGCCGACGATCACCATCACCCAGATCAGGAATGTAAAGCGCAGCGGCTGATAGGTGCCGGGGGTGAACTGGCCGTCGAGCGTGGTCATCATCGCACCGGCCAAGCCCACAACGGCTGACCCCAGCACAAAAACCTGCAAATGCCGGCGGGTTACATTTTTGCCCATGGCTGCGGCGGCATCACGATTATCACGAATGGCGCGCATCATCCGCCCCCAAGGGGATTTAAGCGCCCGTTCGGCGAACCAAAGCACAATCATCAGCACAATCGTAAACAGCACCGCATAGCAAAGTTTAACAAAGATTGACGAAAGCGAGATAACATCGCCCCCAAGCCGCAGCGCCAGATCGTTGAACCAAGGCGCGGCCTGTAGATCGGCTTCATAGGGCACAGGGCGGGGCAGGCCGGTTACGTTTTTAACGCCCCGACTTAGCCAATCTTCGTTTTTCAAAAGCGCAACAATGATTTCGGCAATGCCCAGCGTGGCAATCGCCAAATAATCTGCCCGTAGCCCGAGTGCAATTTTGCCAACCACCCAAGCCGCACCTGCCGCAAACGCGCCGCCAACAATCCATGACAGCATTATCGGCAAGCCAAGCCCGCCCAGATAGCCCGTTCTGGCGGCATCGACGGCTTCAATCGCATCTACTGCCGGGTCAAATATTTCGCGTATGGCGAAATACCCGACAATAATGCAAGCGGCTGTCGCCCATTTGCGTGCGCGTCCTTGCAGTTTTGCGCGGACAAACAGCGTAACCGCAATGGTTATGGCCAGCGCAACCAGCGTTAAGCCAATGCCCTTACTGCCTACGGCCCAAGTTTCAGCCACCGGCGGCATGGCAACCAATACCGCCGCAACACCGCCCAATGCGGCAAAGCCCATAATCCCAACATTAAACAGCCCGGCATAACCCCATTGCATATTCACCCCCAGCGCCATGATCGCCGAGATCAGACACAGGTTCAGAATTTGCAAACTTTCCGACCAGCTTGAAAAGACGCCAACCGCGCAAAGCGCCGCCCCCATAAGTGCAAATAGCCCAAGGTTTCTCATGCGACTTTCCCCTTGAATATCCCGGTCGGCCGGATCAACAGCACCACAACCAAGATCACGAATGAAATTGCGAATTTATAGTCGGTAGACAAAAGCTGCGCCAACCCATCGGGCGCCCAGCTTTCGGGCACCAAATAAATGATGAATTTCTTATAGGCATAGGTGATTGTCACCTCGGAAAAGGCAATGATAAACCCGCCCGCAATGGCCCCAAGCGGTTGGCCAAACCCACCAACAATTGCAGCGGCAAAAATGGGCAGCAACAGCTGAAAATAGGTGAAGGGCTTAAAGCTTTTATCCAGCCCATACAGAACGCCCGCAATAGTTGCCAAGGTCGCAGCCAGTATCCACGCCACCATGACCACACGTTCGGGGTTGATGCCTGAAAGTAGCGCCAAATCTTCGTTATCTGAATAGGCGCGCATGGCCTTGCCGGTCCGGGTTCTTTGTAAAAACCAAAACAGCGCCGCCACAACAACAATGGCCACAACCACCGTCAGTAGTTGGGTGGAGCGCAGCGCAAGGCCCTCGTTCAACCCGCTCCAATCCTTGAACTCGCTTGCTTTGATGATAAATCGCGCGCCATCGTCAAAGCGTTGATCATTTGGCCCGATGATCAGGCGCACCAGCCCGTTCATCACAAACATCACCCCGACCGAGGCCATAATCACAACGATCGGCGCCGATTTTTGCCGTCGGTAGAAGCGATAAACCACGCGGTCAGTCAGCAAGGTAAACCCAATTGACACCGCGATGCCAAAGGGCAGGGCCAGAAGGGCGGTTGGCAATATCCCAAAATTGATGCCCATCGACTGGAACCACCATGTAAACAAAATGGTGGCCATGGTGCCAAAGGCCATCATGTCGCCATGGGCAAAGTTGGAAAAGCGTAAAATGGCGAAAATCAGCGTAACCCCAAGTGCGCCAAGCGCCAACTGGCTGCCATAGGCAAGGCCGGGGATCAGCACGAAATTTGTCATCAAGACAATGGCGTCAAGAATGCCGTCCATATCTTAGCCCCCCAAAAATGATTTGCGCACTTCAGGGTTGGCCAGCAAGGCCGCGCCCGTATCGGTAAACCGGTTGGCGCCTTGCACCAGCACATAGCCCTTATCGGCAATGTTCAGCGCTTGGCGGGCGTTTTGCTCAACCATCAAAATGGCGATGCCTGTTTTGGCGACTTCTAAAATTCGGTCAAACAACTCGTCCATCACAATGGGCGAAACCCCGGCTGTGGGTTCATCCAGCATCAGCACCTTTGGCTGGGTCATCAGCGCGCGGCCAACGGCCACTTGCTGGCGCTGTCCGCCAGAAAGTTCACCCGCCGGCTGAAAACGCTTTTCTTTTAAAATGGGGAAGAGGTGGAAGACCTGCTCCATAGTGCCCGAAAAATCATCCCGCCGAATGAAGGCCCCCATTTCAAGGTTTTCTTGCACGGTCATACTGGTAAATACGTTGCTGTTTTGGGGCACAAACCCCATGCCTGCGCGCACCCGGTCTTGCGGGCTAAGCGCGGTAATATCCCGATCACCCAGCATAACCCGGCCTTTACGCAAGCCGAGCATCCCAAACACCGCCTTCATCGCGGTTGATTTGCCAGCGCCGTTTGGCCCGACAATCACCGCAATCTCGCCCTTTTCAACGGCGATGGTGCAATCGTGCAAAATATCGGCAGCGCCATAGCCGCCGGTCATATTCTCGCCAATCAGAAAGCTCATGCGCTGACCTCCGGCTTGTTTTTCAGCCCGGTGCCCAAATAGGCCTCGATCACGGCCTCATTCGATTTCACCTCGTCGGCGGTGCCTTGGGCCAGCACGCGGCCTTCGGCCATGACGATGACCGGGTCGCACATGCGGCCGATGAAATCCATGTCATGTTCGATCATGCAGAAGGTGTAGCCGCGTTCGCGGTTCAGGCGCAAAATGGCGTCGCCTATAGTGTTTAGCAGGGTGCGGTTCACGCCTGCGCCCACCTCATCCAAAAACACAATCTTGGCATCCACCATCATGGTGCGGCCCAGTTCCAGCAGCTTTTTCTGACCACCCGAAAGGTTGCCCGCCAACTCATCGGCCACTTGCGAAATTTCAAGAAATTCAATCACTTCGTCGGCCTTACGGCGCACTTCAGCCTCTTGGGCGCGCACAGCTTTGCCTTTGAACCACGCATTCCACAGCGTTTCACCTGCCTGAGTGCCGGGTACCATCATCAGGTTTTCCCGCACGCTTAGGGTCGAAAATTCATGCGCAATTTGGAAGGTGCGCAGCAATCCGCGGTGGAAAAGTTCATGCGGCGGCAGGCCGGTAATATCTATTCCGTCCAAATATACCTTGCCGAATGTTGGGGTGTAATGCCCGGCAATCACATTAAACAGCGTGGTTTTTCCCGCGCCATTGGGGCCAATCAGCCCGGTGATACTGCCTTCGGCAATTTCAATGCTTGTGCCATCGACAGCATGAATGCCGCCGAAATGCATATGGAGGTTTTCAACTTTGATCATGATGCCCACCTAAGCAAACAGCCCGGCTATCACGGCCGGGCTGTTTAAAATGTTTAACCGACGCTTAGCGCATCATCACCGTGGTATACTCACCGTTCACGACTTCGTATTCGCGGTAGGTGCCAGCGGCTTCGCCAGGTCCAATCAATTCCACATTGGTTGCACCAACATAGTCAATGTCGCCACCAGCAGCGAGGATTTCCAAGCCTTTGGCCAATTCACCCGGCAAAATCTGCTCGCCCGGTGCGTTGGCAACAGCCAGCATATTTGCGGCAACCGAAGCCCGGTCAGCCGAACCACCAGCCGCCATCGCAAGCGCAATCAGCGCAGCCGCGTCGTATGATTCACGGCGGAATGAGCCGTCTGGATCAACACCATTTGCGTTGGCATAGGCCACAAATGCATCAGCGCCAGCGCCTTCAGCCCATGGCACGGTGCCAATTGTGCCGTTCAGATCATCTCCAATGGCGTCAATCAAGCTTTGGGAAAACATGCCGTCACCAAGTGCAAAGCGGTCAAACGCGCCGGTATCAACGGCTGCGCGGATGATGCCAACGCCGCCTTGGTCAGCATAACCAAGCACAACGAGCAGGTCACCACCGGCAGCGGCAAGTGCGCCAACTTCAGCCGAATAGTCGCCTTTGCCATCTTCATGTGCAGCATTGATGGTGACAGTGCCACCAGCGGCTTCATACGAACCAATGAACGCATCCGACAAACCTTTGCCGTAGTCGTTATTTGTGAAAGTTACGGCAACCGACATAACGCCTCTGGACATCAGAACATCAGCAATAACCTGGCCTTGGCGCGCATCCGAAGGGGCTGTGCGGAAGAACAGGTCATTGTCTTCGATGGTCGACAATGCGGGCGAGGTGGCCGAAGGCGATACCATGACCACGCCTTTAGGCACGGCGACGTTGCTTGCAATTGCGGTGGTTACACCGGAACAGTCAGCACCCATAATCGCAACAACATTGTCGCTATCAATCAGCCGTGTCGCAGCCGAAGTGGCAGCGGCGGCGTCAATACATGTAGAATCGGCGCGCATCGGAACCAGCATCACACCAGCAACACCACCAGCAGCGTTGACTTCGGCAAATGCCAGCTCGGCTGAATCAGCCATGCCAGGTGTCAGCGATTCAATTGGGCCGGTAAATCCAAGGATGATACCAACATTAACTTCATGGCCGGCGGCAAATGCGCCTGTGCCAAGGCAGACTGCGGCGGTGCTCGCCATCAGTAGTTTCTTCATAGTCCAACTCTCCCTAGTTTGGATCGGGTTTTCCCCTGCGCGCATTTGATGCGATAAATTCCCAACTTTCAACAGGATTCGCGCGGTTTGTTTTGGCCCGATAGCGCTGGCCAAGCGCAGTGCTGCTCGGTAGATTGCCGCACGAAAGGGGCGCAAATGGACGCAATGGCCACCGCATTTGGCATGCTTATCGGGTTTGATCCGACTTTATGGTCGGTGATCGGCCTAAGCCTGCGGGTTAGCCTTTCAGCCGTGCTCATCGCGACGCTTATTGGTGCGCCATTAGGGGCCATTTTGGCCACACGGCGGTTTGTTGGCCGCCAAGCGCTTATCGTGGTTAGCGGGGCGTTCATGGCGTTGCCACCGGTGGTGGTTGGGCTTGCGGTTTACCTGCTTTTATCGCGCGCCGGGCCACTGGGCAGCCTTGGCTTGCTGTTTACACCCAGCGCCATGATTGTGGCGCAAACTTTGCTAATATTACCCATAATTACCGCCCTAACCCGCCAAGCCGTTGCGCCGGTTTACCGGGATTATAGCGGTTTGTTTAAAGCCCATGATGTGGCCCCCATGATGGCGCTGCGCATTACCCTGTGGGATGCCCGCTTTGGCGTGGCAACCGCACTGCTGGCAGGCTTTGGCCGCGCTATTTCCGAAGTTGGGGCGGTGCAAATCGTGGGGGGTAATATCGCCGGGGTCACACGCGTAATGACCACCACAATCGCGCTTGAAACCTCCAAAGGAAATTTGGAATTGGCATTGGCGCTTGGCATGGTGCTGATATTGCTCGCGCTGCTTATTAACCTTGCGATTATCGGGCTTGGCCGCATTGGCCAGCGCTTTGAAGAGGCGCGGCTATGAGCGCGCCGATTTTAACCTTGCGTAACGTTAGCTATATAGTGCGCGGTGCCCGCCTGCTTGGCCCGCTCAATCTAACCTTGTCGAGCACCGGTATTACCTGCATTTTGGGGCCAAATGGGGCGGGTAAAAGCCTGTTTTTGCAGCTTGCCCATGGTATGTTAAACCCCGATTCCGGACAAATATTATGGGATGGCGCCCCCGCCGCCCAAACCCGGCAAAGCCGGGGCTTTGTCTTTCAATCAACCCCGGTTTTGCGCCGCTCGGTCCGCGCAAACTTGGCCTTTTCATTGGCGGCACGGCTCAGCCCGCGTAAAGGCCGCGCGGCCTTGGTTGATCAGGCCTTGAACGCTGCGCGGCTTCAATCACAGGCCCAACAACCCGCCGCTGCCTTGTCAGGCGGAGAGCGCCAACGCTTGGCGCTTGCGCAAGCCATGGTAGCCCAGCCGCGCGCGATATTACTTGATGAGCCCGGTGCCAGCCTTGACCCAGCCTCGCGCCGCGCCTTGGAAGATATGGTGCGCCAAGCCGCAGATACGGGCACCAAGGTTATTATGGCCACGCATGATTTGGCCGCAGCTCGGCGCTTGGCGGATGATGTTGTTGTATTTGTAAATGGCGCTGTGGCCGCACAGGGCCCTGCGGCCGAATTTTTCACCGCCGAACACCCCGCCGCTGTCGCCGATTATATGGAAGGGCGGCTATGAGGTTGCTTGCCTTGCTTATTGCCCTTTGTGCAGCGCCCCTAGCGGCACAAGAACGCCTTGTGCTTGGGGCCACCACAACCACCGAAAATTCGGGCCTTTTAGGCTTCATCTTACCGCAATTCAGCGCCGAAACGGGTATCCGGGTTGATGTGGTCGCCCTTGGCACAAGGCAGGTTTTAGCCATGGCCGCCAATGGGGATTTGGATGTTGTCATTGTGCATCACCGCCCCTCAGAAGATACATTTATGGCCGCGGGCGATGGCGATGCGCGGTTTGATTTGATGTTCAATGACTTTGTCATCATCGGCCCAAGTGATGACCCAGCGCAGGTTGCAACGGCCAATACTCCCGCACAGGCCTTTGCGCGTATTGGGGCCGTTGGGGCCAAATTTGTATCGCGCGGCGATGAAAGCGGCACGCATCTGCGCGAACTCAGCCTTTGGCAAGCTGCCGGGCTGACCCCGGATGGTCGCTGGTATAGCGAGGTTGGTTCAGGCATGGGGGCCAGCCTAAACATCGCCGCCGCGCTTTCGACCTATATCCTGTCTGACCGGTCCACATGGCTTAGTTTTTCAAACCGGGCCGATTTGACCCTGCTGTATGAAGGCGGGCCTGAACTGCGCAATACCTATGCGTTGATTACGGTAAGCGCCGCCCGTCACCCCCATATAAACGCCAGAGCTGCGCATTTGTTTGCGCAATGGATGACAGGCCCAGCAGGGCAGGCGGCCATCGCCAATTATCGGCTGAATGATGAGACGCTATTTTGCCCGATCACGCCACAGGCTGGCCAACAGCAGGGCAAAACCTGCGCCGCCGGTCAGAACTAGCGTTTCACTTAACCCCAACCAATCAGCCATAGCACCTTGCGTAAATGCACCGGCAGCCGTTGCCCCAAGGGCCACCAGCACCCAAAGGCTCATCACACGGCCGCGCAGACCATCGGGCAAGCTAAGTTGAATGCCCGATTGTAGGCTAACCCCGATCAGCGTGCCACAAAATCCAAGCCCGGCCACCGCCAACAGGCTTAACCCCCAATGCGATGAAACCCCAACCAGCGCCACCAAACCGCAACTGACCAGCGCCGCCCAAATAGACCGTAGCGTTAGCGCCTGTGTTGCTGGTGCATGGCCAAAGGCTTGCAATAAGGCCGAAAGCAAGGCGCCTGCGCCTGCCGCAGCACTTAGCTGCCCCAACCCAACCGCGCCACGTCCAAAGGCGCCGTCCGCTATGGCCGGCAGAATTTCCAGCACGCCACGGCCCGAAAATGCCGCCAGCCCGGTTATAAGCAAAGCACGGCGCACCAGTTCATGTTTGCTGGCATAGGCAAAGCCCGCGCGCATATCCGCAATGAAGTTTTGGGCCATGCGGGCCGGGCCTTCGGGTGCACGCAGCGTAAGGCGCAGCAAGACCGCGATCAGCACCAGCGGCGCAAATACCAAGGCCAGCAACGCCGCCCCAACGCCAAGCTGAGCAATCAGCACACCGCCAATGGCCGGGCCTGTTAAGCGCGATAGGTTAAAATTCATCGAGGTTATGACAACAACCGAACTCATCGCCTCACGCGGGGCTAAGCGGGTGATCAGCGCCATGCGCACCGGTGAATAGGCTGAGGCAGCAAGCCCCGTTGCAAAGGACATCGCCACCAGCACAGTGGGCGCCAGCAACCCCGCCAAAAACAAACCCAGTAATAAAATTGAAAGGCCAAGCATCGCCAATTGCGCACCAATCGCCGCGCGCCGTAGGTCTATCCGATCAGCCAGAACACCAAAAAATGGGCCCGACAGCACCGCCGGCACAAAATTCAACCCGGCCACCAAGCCCACAAAACTGGCGCTTTGGGTTAGATCCCAGGCCAGCCAACCCATGGTGATGCGCTGAATCCATATCCCATTAAGCGCCACCGCCGAAGCAGCAACATAGGTGCGAAAGAGCGGAGATTTCAGGGCAATCAGGTTCATATCACCAGTGCTAACGTGGATCCGCAGCCGGGGAAACCAGCCTTGTTAAAAATTATAGGTGTCAAGGTGACACTATGTAATTAACTGTTTTAAAGCAGCGGGTTAAGCTATGCAAATTTTGCATATCGACTCTGCATAATTGTATATTGCTGCGACTGCGAACATCACTATATTGCATTGTAACAGCGAACGGCCCGATGCCGCAGCTTAGAACGTAGGAAAATGAAAATGGCTTATATCTCGAATGTTAACACCCAAACCGCCACCCCCGTAACTGGGCTGCGTGGCCGGTACTCAAACCTTGTGCGTCGGTTGAATGATAACCGCATTTATGCCCGCACAGTGCGCGAACTTGAATCGCTAAGCGACCGTGAATTGGCCGATTTGGGCCTATCGCGCGCCAGCCTGCGCGATGTTGCGCGCGCCGCAGTTTACCCAAAATAACCGAATAGAACCAGCGCGTCCTCCCCGCGCTGCGTTCAAAACCGGCGCTGTCTGCCCTCCCGCAGACAGCGCCGTTTCATTTTGCGGTAAACTATATAAGGTTTTGCATTGAACTTGCAAAAAGCACCTGAGAACATGGCCTCAACAATTATTGCGCGCTGCCCATGCGGCGCAACTCATATCACCTGCCCCGCAAAATCGATTGTCAGCGTTGTGTGCTATTGCACCGATTGTCAGGCCGCCGCCACCGCCCTTGCAGCCTTGCCCGATGGGTGGCGCGTGATGGATGCCGATGGCGGCACACCGCTGGCGCTATTCCCCAAGAAACATTTGCAATTTCATGATCATGGCGGGCGTCTGCGCGCGCATTACCGAACGCCAAACAGCCCGACCCGGCGCCTTGTTTGCAACCAATGCAACAGCCAGCTTTGCCTTGATTCCACCAAAGGCCCCTGGCTGTCGGTCTCGGTTAAATTTTGCACAGCCCCCAAGCCCATGCCCAATATGCGCATCATGACGCGCTCGCGCCCAACGGGGCAGGGGCCATTACCCGGCGATATGCGAAACTTCGCCAAATTCCCGGCGCGCCTAATGCTGCCTTTGGTGGCGAGTTGGGCTAAGGGCGGGTTTCGGGTGGTGAAATTGCCCGAATATCCGGGGCTAGACCTGCCTTAAAACGGCACATCATCCGCTGTTACAAAGCTGGCGACCACATGCTTGGGCCCTGCTTTTTCAAAATCAATGGCCAGCTTATTGCCTTCAACCCCGGTTACCATGCCATAGCCGAATTTTTGGTGGAATACCCGCGTGCCAACGGCATGCACTTCCACAGCCTCGGCATCGACCACCATATTGCGCGCCTCACTCGGTTGGCGAATGGACCGCGCGCTGCGATTCTGCATCCGCGCCCAACCGGGGGAATTATAGCTGCTGGCCTTGGCCACGCGGTCTTCCATCTCGCTGGCCTTAATCACCCCTTCAAACCCGCCCGAGCGTTGCTGCGGAGCGGCTGCGCCGAATGTGCCACCATAAAGGCCCGGTGGGGTCAGCACCTCAACACGGGCGGGCGGTAATTCGTCAATAAACCGGCTGGGCAGGGTCGATTGATATTTGCCATAGGTCTGGCGATTGGCGGCAAATGAAATTGTGCACACCTCCTCGGCCCGCGTAATGCCCACATAGGCAAGGCGGCGTTCCTCCTCTAGGCCCTTCAGCCCCGATTCATCCATGCTGCGCTGACTGGGGAATAATCCATCCTCCCATCCCGGTAAAAATACCACCGGAAATTCCAGCCCCTTGGCACCGTGTAATGTCATGATGGACACTTTGGCGCTGCCATCATCACTGTCATTATCCATTATCAACGCGATATGTTCTAAAAACCCTTGTAGGTTTTCAAAATTCTCCAGCGCCTTCACCAGTTCTTTAAGGTTATCGAGCCGCCCCTGCGCCTCGATATTTTTGTCGTTTTTCCAAAAATCGGTATAACCCGATTCCTCCAGAATAATTTCAGCCAGTTCAATATGGCTCAGTTCATCAGCCAACATTTGCCCGCGCCAGCGATCCAGCGCATCAATCAGCACTGATAGTTCCTGCCGCCCCTTGCCCGACAGCCCAGAATCAATTGCAATCCGCGCGCCATCCAGCATGGAAACGCCGTTCTCACGCGCCAAACGTTGAATGGTTTGAATCGCCTTTTCGCCAAGGCCACGTTTGGGCGTGTTAATAATCCGTTCCAGCGCCAAATCATCCTCGGGGCTGCACACCATGCGGAAATAGGCCATCGCGTCGCGAATTTCGAGCCGTTCATAAAACCGCGGCCCGCCAATAACGCGGTAGGGCAGGCCGATGGTTAAAAACCTATCCTCAAAAGCGCGCATTTGGTGCGAGGCGCGCACCAGAATGGCCATATCTGACAGCGCATAAGGGTCCATCCTGCGCGTGCCATGCTGCATGGCCTCAATCTCTTCGCCAACCCAGCGGGCTTCATCCTCGCCATCCCAATGGCCGATCAGCCGCACCTTTTCGCCGTCTTCATGCGCCGTCCACAGCGTTTTGCCTAGTCGGTTGGCATTGCCGTTAATCACCGCGCTGGCAGCCGCCAGAATATGCGGGGTGGAGCGGTAATTCTGCTCCAATCGCACTACATGCGCGCCGGGAAAATCCTTTTCAAACCGCAGAATGTTGCCCACTTCAGCGCCGCGCCAGCCGTAAATGGATTGGTCATCATCCCCCACGCAGCAAATATTCTTATGCCCGGCGGCCAGCAGCCGCAGCCATAAATACTGCGCGACATTGGTGTCTTGGTATTCATCCACCAAGATATAGCGGAATTTTTGCTGATAGCTTGCCAGCACATCGGGGTGTTGTTGGAAGATTGTCACGACATGCAGCAGCAAATCACCAAAATCGACCGCGTTTAATGTGCGCAAGCGCTCTTGATATTGCCGATAAAAATCAACGCCTTGGTTGTTGAAATGCGCGGCTTCGGCAATCGGTACCATTTCAGGCCGCAACGCGCGGTTCTTCCAATTATCAATCACTCCGGCCAAGTGCCGCGCGGGCCAGCGTTTATCGTCAATCCCGCTCGCCTTGAGCAGTTGCTTGAGCAACCGCAACTGGTCGTCCGTATCCAAAATGGTAAAGTTGCTTTTCAGCCCCACCAGCTCCGCATGGCTGCGCAAAATCTTCGAACATATCGAATGAAAGGTGCCCAGCCATGGCATGCCTTCAACGACCTTCCCAATATTCTGGCCGACGCGGATTTTCATCTCGCGCGCGGCTTTATTGGTAAATGTCACGGCCAGCAAATCAAACGGCCGCGCCCGCCCGGTGGCCAGCAAATGCGCGATTCGTGCCGTTAGCGCTTTGGTTTTACCCGTGCCAGCACCCGCCAACATCAGCACTGGGCCATCCAGTGTTTCAACAGCTTGCCTTTGTTCGGGGTTCAACCCATCCAAATAGGGCATGGCGGGCCGCGCCATAGCACGCGCCGAAAGCGGCATTTGCGCCGCCGCCTCAAACCCATCTGCGTCGTCAAACTCATTCATCATTCCAACCTAGCGCGTTTGCCCGCCAAGTTAAAGAGTTGTTCACATTCTGTTCTAGCATTTCAGCTCCACGTAAATTCTACGTCTCCTCAAGTGGTTAACTGTGCTTGGGCATCACTTGGCCAAACATCCCCTTCTAGTTAACCCCGCAACCGCATAGTCTAACAGTTGGAGGAAATAGATGGCCGATTCTGTGAATCCGATTCTTGTTATTGTGGCCCATCCGCGGCCGCGGCAATCGGCTGTTGTTATGCGTATGGCGACAATTGCAGCCAAACAGCCGGGCGTAACCGTGCATGATATTTATGCAGAATACCCCGATTTTCAAATTGATACTGAGGCTGAGCAAGAGCTTTTGCGCCAACATAAAGTCATCATATTTTGCCACCCGTTCAACTGGTATTCTGCCCCCGCTTTGCTGCGTGAATGGCAAGATACGGTGCTGAGTTATGGGTTTGCCTATGGCCGCCACGGCCAAGAATTGCGCAACAAGGTGTTTTTCAACGCAGTTTCGGCGGGCCGGTCCGTGGCCGAATATTCCGGCGAGGTTGATACCCATTTCACCCTGCGCGAACTTTTGGCCCCGTTTGAGCAGATGTGCCGGTTATGCGGGCTGATTTACCTACCACCATTCGCGCTCACCTCATCACGCACAGCCGCCGATGAAGGCCGCTTGGAACCGCATTTTGAAACTTGGGCGCGCTTGTTAAAGGCGCTTTATGAAGGCGCGCTGGATTTAGACGCCATCGCGCAGCGCCCATTCATCGACGCTACTGTATTCGATACCGCACCTGCTGAGCAGGCTGACAATGGATAGCGTTCTCTATCAAGCCTTTATCTACCTGACAGCCGCCGTTGTCGCCGTGCCCTTAGCACAACGGCTCGGCTTTGGCTCGGTGCTGGGTTACTTGGTTGCCGGGCTTATTATCGGGCCACTTTTGGGCCTTGTTGGTGCCGAAACCACCGAATTGCAGCATTTCGCCGAATTTGGCGTTGTGATGATGCTATTTGTCATTGGGCTGGAACTTGAACCCCGTGCGCTATGGGCTATGCGCCATCAATTGGTGGGGCTGGGTGGGGCGCAAATAATTTTAACAACCCTCGCCATCGCCGCAATCGCGGTTTCACAGGGCATTCACCTTTCAGTATCTATCGCCATTGGCATAACGCTTGCGCTGTCCTCCACAGCGATCGTTATGCAAACACTGGATGAAAAGAAGTTAGCGCGCACCGATGGTGGCCGCTCGTCCTTTTTTGTGCTGCTTATGCAAGATATCGCGGTCATTCCGGCGCTGGCTTTGCTGCCATTGCTGGCCATTCCCGGCCTTGCAACCTTGGCGGCCATCACAGGTGATGTTGAAGCCTCGCAGGCCACTGAAACGCAGGTCTGGATTGCCGCACAAACCCCGCTTGTCGCCTCGGCCATTGTGCTTGGGGCGGTTGGTTTGGTGGGCGTGGTCGGGGTGTTTCTGGTCGGCCCGCTGTTTCGCTATATCTCGCATTCCAAAATGCGCGAGATTTTTATTGCGACCGCGCTGCTATTGGTCATCGCCATTGCTTTGCTAATGTCCACGGTTGGCCTTTCGCCGGCGCTTGGCACCTTTATGGCCGGTGTTTTGCTGGCCAACTCCGCCTATCGGCATGAGCTTGAGGCCGATATTGAACCCTTCAAAGGCCTGCTATTGGGCCTATTCTTTATTACCGTGGGCGCCGGTATCAACACCTTCCTGCTGTGGCAAAGCCTGTGGGTGATCATCGTTCTAACCCTGTCGCTTATGCTGCTGAAATTCGCAATTCTGTGGATTGTGGGTTGGGGCTTTGGCCTGCGCGGCCGCACGCAATTGCTATTCGCGCTCTCCTTGGCACAAGCTGGTGAATTTGGTTTTGTCTTGCTAGGCTTTGCAACCCAAGCCCATGTCATGCCGCGCCCCTTGGCCGAACTTTTGGGCCTAGTGGTCGCGCTATCCATGTTCCTCACGCCCTTGTTGTTTATCATGTTTGATAAGCTCGGCGCGCGGCTGACCGAGGTCATGCCTGAACATGACGACATCCCGATTGACCCAGATGGCAAGGTGATTATTGCCGGGCTTGGGCGGTTTGGGCAGGTCGTTAACCGGCTGATGCTCACCAACGGCCACCCGACCACGGTTATTGATGGCAATGCCGAAACCGTGCACCGGATGCGAATGTTGGGCATCAAGGCGTTTTTGGGTGACGTGACCCGACCGGAACTGATGGTCGCCGCAGGTATTGCCGAGGCCAGAGCTGTGGTCATTGCTATTGATGATTCCGATAAGGCCATCAAAATCGTTGAAAACATCAAGAAAACTTACCCCCAGGTGCATCTGATCGTGCGCGCAAGTTCACGCCATGATGTGTACCGCCTCTATGCCGCCGGGGCAGATGATATTGTGCGCGAAACCTTTGATAGCTCGGTGCGGGCCGCCAAATACACGCTGCGCGCGCTTGGCGTGCATCCCTATGATGCAGAACGCGCCGCCGATGAATTTGTGATTGATGATCGTAAAATGCTGCTCGAAATGGCAGAAGATTGGGACCCGCGCTTGCAAGTCCATGAAAACCCAGCGCTTTTGGCCCGCATGCGCGCCCAAAACTTACGCATTGAACGGTTGCTACGCGGCGAGGCAGATGGCCCGCCAACCGGAAAGGCCCGGGGCGACTAAGGTTAACACGCGTGCAAAACCAGCCCCTGCGTTAAAACCAACCGCATTTGGCAGTGAAATATGCTGCACTGCAAAAAACCGGATTGTCAGGCCGTGCCGCGCCCGTTAATAAGGCATTGGCTCGGCTGACACGACCCTTGGGGAGATTACCTGTCATGAAGCAATTTCAGAAAATTCTGATTGCAAATCGCGGTGAAATTGCCATTCGCGTAATGCGCGCTGCCAATGAAATGGGCAAAAAAACCGTTGCCGTTTATGCCGAGGAAGACAAACTTGGCTTGCACCGGTTCAAAGCGGATGAGGCCTACCGCATTGGCGAAGGGCTTGGCCCTGTCGCCGCATATCTCTCAATTCCTGAAATTATCCGTGTCGCCAAAATGGCGGGCGCTGACGCCATCCATCCCGGTTACGGCCTTCTATCTGAAAACCCTGATCTGGTAGATGCTTGCGATGCGGCAGGTTTTACCTTCATCGGCCCCAAAGCCGCCACGATGCGCGCCTTGGGTGATAAGGCCAGCGCACGCCGTGTTGCGGTTGAGGCGGGTGTGCCGGTTATCCCCGCCACCGAGGTGCTGGGCGATGACATGGCACTGATCGCCAAACAGGCCGCCGAGGTTGGCTATCCGCTGATGCTCAAAGCCAGTTGGGGCGGCGGCGGCCGTGGTATGCGCGCAATTATGAATGAAGGCGAACTTGCCGAAAAGGTCCGCGAAGGGCGGCGTGAGGCTGAAGCCGCCTTTGGCAATGGTGAAGGTTATCTTGAAAAGATGATCATCCGCGCCCGCCATGTTGAAGTGCAAATTCTGGGTGACCAGTTTGGCGGCATGTATCATTTATGGGAGCGGGACTGCACCGTGCAGCGCCGCAACCAAAAGGTGGTTGAACGCGCCCCCGCCCCCTACCTGACCCAAGAACAACGCGATGAAGTTTGCGCGCTTGGCCGCAAAATTTGCGCCCATGTCGGCTATGAATGTGCCGGCACCGTTGAATTTCTGATGGATATGGATAACGAGGAGTTTTACTTCATTGAGGTAAACCCCCGCGTGCAGGTTGAACATACGGTGACAGAAGAAGTCACCGGAATTGACATCGTGCAGGCCCAAATCCACCTTGCCGAAGGCGCAACAATTGCCGAGGCGACTGGCAAACCCAGCCAAGCCGATGTCACCCTTTCCGGCCATGCGCTGCAATGCCGAGTCACCACCGAAGACCCGCAGAATAACTTCATCCCCGATTATGGCCGCATCACGGCCTATCGTGCCGCCAATGGCATGGGTATCCGCCTTGATGGTGGCACCGCTTATTCTGGCGCAGTCATCACCCGGTTTTATGACTCGTTATTGGTCAAAGTCACCGCTTGGGGGCCCACACCAGATGCCGCAATCGCCCGGATGGACCGGTCTTTGCGCGAATTTCGTGTGCGCGGCGTGTCCACCAATATCGCATTCGTTGAAAACCTGCTGAAGCATCCCAGCTTTTTGAACAACACCTACACGACCAAATTCATCGACACGACGCCGGGCTTGTTTTCCTTCAAAAAGCGCCGCGACCGGGCGACGAAAATCCTCACCTATCTGGCCGATATTACGGTCAACGAACACCCCGAAGTGGCAGGTCGCCCAACCCCCGCCGCCCATGCCCATGCACCGCGCCTGCCGGCCAAGCGCGCCGATACGCCACCGCCCGGCGCGCGCAACCTGCTGCTCGCCCAAGGCCCGCAAGCCGTGGCCGATTGGATGCTCGCCCAAACCAAGCTGCTGATGACTGACACGACAATGCGCGACGGCCACCAATCCTTGCTCGCCACCCGGATGCGCAGCTATGATATGCTGAATATCGCCCCCAGTTATGCTGCCAACCTTCCTGGCCTGTTTTCCATGGAATGTTGGGGCGGGGCCACGTTTGACGTGGCCTATCGCTTCTTGCAAGAATGCCCATGGCAGCGATTGCGTGATCTGCGCATCCGCATGCCCAATCTGCTCACCCAAATGCTGCTGCGCGGGGCCAATGGCGTTGGCTACACAACCTATCCCGATAACGTCGTGCAAAAATTTGTTGCGCAAGCGGCAGATTCAGGCGTTGATATTTTCCGGGTGTTTGACTCGCTCAACTGGGTTGAAAACATGCGCGTCGCTATGGATGCGGTACTGGACAGCGGCAAAATCCTTGAAGGCACCATTTGCTATACCGGTGATATTCTGGATGCAAACCGCGCGAAATATGACCTGAAATACTATGTCGAAATGGGCCGCCAGCTAAAGGATGCCGGGTCGCATATTTTGGGACTGAAGGATATGGCGGGGCTGCTTAAACCCGCTGCCGCCACCATTCTGGTGAAAACCTTGAAGGAAGAACTCGGCCTTCCAGTTCATTTCCACACCCATGATACCTCTGGCCTATCGGCTGCCACTGTGCTGGCCGCAGCCGAAGCGGGGGTTGATGCGGTGGATGCCGCGATGGACGCATTTGCCGGTGGCACCTCGCAGCCTTGCTTAGGCTCCATTGTTGCAGCCCTGACCAATACGCCACGCGATACCGCCCTGCCGATTGATGCGATCCGCGAAATTTCCGATTATTGGGAAGCTGTGCGCGGCCAATATGCGGCGTTTGAATCCGGCATGGCCGCCCCGGCCTCCGAGGTTTACCTGCACGAAATGCCCGGTGGCCAGTTTACCAACCTTAAGGCGCAAGCACGCAGTTTGGGGCTAGAGGATCGCTGGCACGAGGTCGCCCGCACCTATGCCGATGTGAACGCCATGTTCGGTGATATTGTCAAAGTGACCCCCAGTTCAAAAGTTGTGGGCGACATGGCCCTGATGATGGTTGCCCAAGGCCTAACCCGCGCGCAGGTCGAAGACCCGGCGAGCGAGGTTTCATTCCCGGATTCGGTTATTGATATGATGCGCGGCAATCTCGGCCAACCACCGGGGGGCTTTCCATCCGCGCTCATCGCCAAGGTGCTCAAGGGCGAAGCCCCTGTTACAACGCGCCCCGGCGCTAGCGTGCCTGCGGCGGATCTTGAAGCGATCCGCGCCAAAATATCCAGCGAACTCAATGGGTTTGTTGTAGATGACGAAGACCTCTGCGGCTATCTGATGTATCCAAAAGTCTTTCTTGATTATATGGGCCGCCACCGGGATTACGGCCCCGTCCGCACCCTGCCCACCCGCAATTTCTTTTACGGCATGAAGCCGGGCGAAGAAATCTCGGTAGAAATTGACCCCGGCAAAACGCTGGAAATACGCCTGCAAGCTGTGGGTGAAACTGGTGATGATGGGCTGACAAAAGTGTTCTTTGAGTTGAACGGCCAACCCCGCGTGGTGCGCATTGCCAACCGCAAAGCCGCCGCGACAACCAAGGCCCGCCAGAAAGCCACGCTCGGCAATCCAGCACAAATTGGTGCGCCAATGCCGGGTGTTATTGCCAGCGTCGCCGTGGCCGCAGGGCAGGCGGTGAAGGCTGGTGATTTACTACTGACGATTGAGGCGATGAAGATGGAAACCGGCATCCATGCCGAGCGTGACAGCATCATCAAAGCCCTCCACGTTACCCCCGGCGCGCAGGTTGATGCCAAGGATTTACTGATTGAGTTTGAAAGCTAAACGCCTGTTATGATGTAATCGCCGCCCCAGACTTGATCCGGGGCCTCTCGTCCGCCTGTGGCAGGCCCCGAGTCAAGCCCGGGGCGGCGCAGCGCACGCAATGGGCGTTTGGCTCTAATTCAACGCCGCCGCAGCCACCATTCTGCAACCATCAGGTTCGGCACCCAGCATGTCCAGGCCACCCAGTTAGAGGCCGGGTCATATTGCATTTGCGCGAATATTTCGAAAAACGGCAGTTGTAGGCGCAGCGTTACCGCCGCAAAGGTCAGCGTGAAAGACCGTACCATCCAGCGCCGATGTGCCGAAATACGGCGGGCTTTGATGTGCCAAACGGCCATACCGGTTGTGCCCAGCCATAACAGTGCCAGCAGCACAAACCCGCTTTGCGCCGCAATGCCACCCGGTGCCGCCCAACCAATGCCAATACCGCTAAGCGCGGCCACCAGCACCGCCGCCACATAAACCCGCCCCATGGCCCGATGAATGGCCGGCCGGCGCGCCCGCAGCCGGGTTGAAAACTGAAATACCCCAAAACCCAGCGCTATAGAGGCCGCAATAATATGCGCCATCAATAGGGTTGGGCGTTCGGCAATATGGCCAAGCATGGCGGGGTAGGCGGGTTCCAGCGGTAAAAACAAAAACCGATAAGACATGACCGCAATCAAAATTGCCAAAATCGCCCCAGCCCAGCGGGTGATGGTTAGTCCCAGTGCCATGCAAGTCCCCATGTTTAACTTTACACTGTAAAGTTATGCGAAACTTGACGTTGTCAAGATAAATCACTACCCACAACTAATGGCCAAAAAACCCCACCATCACGGCAACCTTCGCCCCGCACTTATTGGTGCCGGGCTGGAAATATTGGACGAAGTTGGCCTGGCGGGGTTAACACTGCGCGGCGTGGCGGCAAGGGCCGGTGTTTCACATGCCGCGCCCGCCCATCATTTCAAGGGGTTGCCGGGGCTTACGGCCGCCTTGGCCGCGCATGGCTGGCAGGTTTTTGCCGCCTTTATGGTGGAAGACCGCAGCCAAGCCAGCCCGGCACCGCGCGCCCAGCTTTTGGCCATTTGCAACGGCTATCTGCGCTTTGTTTTCGCCCATCCCGGCTTGTTTACCCTAATTTTCAACACCGATTCCCAAGAACTAACCGCGCCCGAAGTGCAATTGGCCTCGCACGAGGCCTATGTCATTTTGCAACAAGCCTGCGCGCCCTATCAGCCGATTGGCCCAACCGAAGGCGCAACCGAAATGCTGGTTTGGGCAGTCGTGCATGGCTTGGCGTGTTTGCAGGTCAGCGGCCATGTTGGCGAAAAATCTCTTGCAGCCGCCAAGGCCGTTTTGGCCGAGATTTTACCCGAATTACAGCTTCGCCTGCCGACAACGGCTTGACCATTTGCCGCCCAGCCCCAATCCTGCCCAAATTCCAGCACAAGGGGCCAGCCATGAAAATCATCATCCTGTCAGATTTGCATTTCACTGTTGAGGGCCGCCCCATTATTGGCATTGATCCCGTCGGCCGGTTTGACCAAGCGCTGGAACATGCCCGCCACATGCACCCCGATGCCGTGCATTATGTGCTGCTGGGTGACCTAGCGCATCTGGGCCAAAACCGGGCCTATCGTGCGCTGGCTGGGCGTATGGCCACGCTTGGCACGCCCTATACGTCGATGCTTGGCAACCATGATAACCGCGCCAATTTTCGCGCCGCCTTCCCGCAAGCCCCTAATGATGGCGCGGGTTTTGTGCAATCCGTGCTGGATACTCAAAGCGACCGGCTTATCTTCCTTGATACGCTGCATGAGGCGGCTGAACCGCACCATTCCGGCCATTTATGCCCCGCCCGGCTGGCCTGGCTGCAAGCGGCGCTAAATGGGGCAGGGGGTCGGCGTGTTTCGGTATTCATGCACCACCCGCCGCTACCGCTTGGCTTTCCGGGCATGGACCGGATCGCGCTCAACAATCCGGCTGATTTTTGGGCCGTCGCACAGGGCCGCGTGGCGCATATTTTCCTTGGCCATATCCACCGCACAATTTCCGGCCATATCAACGGCACCAGCTTCACCGTGTTCAAAAGCCCCGCCCATCAAATGCCCATGGATATGCGCGGCGCAGATTCCTCGGTTTCCGTCGCCGAACCCGGCGCTTACGGTATCGTGCTATTCCGCCCCGACGCCATTGTAGCCCATACCGAAGATTTTACGCTGAACCTTTATTCGGATCACGACTCCGCCAGCCAATAATTCCGAGAAAAACCCAACTTGCCCCTTGCAGCCCGCCGCCCCATTGGTTACATCCCCGCTACCCAAGGAAGCGGGCGTAGCTCAGGGGTAGAGCATAACCTTGCCAAGGTTAGGGTCGGGCGTTCGAATCGCCTCGCCCGCTCCAATAGGGTCGTGAAAACTTAGCGTTATCAATCTGTTACAAAAGCGCTAAGTGCCCACGCCTTTTACCCACCAGCCAAAACTGTATCGCTTAACGGCATGATCTGTGCGGTGTGCTACTCATTGCCGCACAAAAATACGCCACATGGCGTGGTTTTCCCTCTGCATGGCGGCGGCCTGTTGGCCAACAAATTACCACTTGGGGCGGAATTCGTGAATTAGTGGAAGTTGAGGATGCTATCGCGTGTCTGGAGCTATTGACTACTATCGGCGACGCTCCCAACCGACTTAGGATTATGATCCTTTGTGGCAGCAGGGTCTGCGGTGCGGACTTTGCAGACATCTAGCAAAACCTTGTTATATTGCCATGCAAACCATTTTGAGGTGTCCAATGAGCCTGCTGCACTTGTCAATTAACGCTAACAATCCTCAAGAAGTTTCAGCCTTTCTTGCTGAGGTTATGGGTGGTGTCGCGATGCCATTTCCACCCTTTCCTGACTGCTGGATTGCTTTCGCCGCTGAAGATGATGGAACGGCTATCGAAGTTTATCCCACAACCCATGTGCTTGAAGCTGGTCCAGACCAAATTTCCTGTGAAATCAAAGAGAGCAATACGACATCAACATTTGTTCATGCTGCGGTTTGTTCACAGCTAAAACGCACTGAAATCATGGCCCTCGCGTCAACCAAGGGTTGGACTTCTCGCATCTGCAACCGCGGTCCTTTTGACTGCGTCGAAGTCTGGCTTGAAAACCGATTGCTTGTGGAGTTGTTGGACGACGAAATGCAGAAGAACTATCGGGCCGGAATGACTGCCTCAAACTGGGCATCAATGTTTGGGCTTGCTAAGTAGGTTTTGGCTCCAACCGGACCTTCGCTGCATTCAGCTCGAATGGCTGTAATGGGCCGAGGGGACCGGCAATTCCGGCTATCAGGCCGATGGCGTCATGCTGGAAATGAATCTGGCGTTTTAAGATGGCGTTAACACTGGGCGCGCCAAAAAATGCGCCCTACGCTTCTGAAAAAGATACGTTTTTGATGCATAAATGCCCAAAAACACCCCGTTTTGGCGTTATAATGTAACTTCAAGGGCCGAATCTGCGGTTACAATGTAACGCCAAACGGGTCATCAATCTTATGGGCGGGTTGGGTAAACCAGCGTGGGCCGGTGGCTGTCATATAAATATGATCCTCCAATCGCACCCCAAATTCACCATAAGAACAGATCATTGGTTCATTCGAAAAACACATCCCAGTGGCAAGTTTGGTGGCATTTCCACGCACAATATAAGGCGGTTCATGTACATCTAGCCCAATGCCGTGGCCGGCGCGGTGGGGTAGGCCGGGCACAGCATAATCCGGGCCGAGCCCCGCGGCCTCAATCACCCTACGGGCGGCATCATCCAGCGCTGAACAAGGTGCGCCAATTTGGGCGGCGTTAAACACAGCGGCTTGGGCGGCCAGTTCAAGCGACCAAATTTCACGCTGGCGCGGTGTTGCTTCGCCAAATACAAATGTGCGTGTAATATCAGATAGATAGCCATCAAGCTCACCCCCCATATCAATCAGCACCATATCGCCATCTTTTAGGGTTTGGGGGTAGGGCACACCATGCGGATAGGCGGTTGGCGCGCCGAAAAGAACGATATCAAACAATAGCTTAGCAAAACCCATCCGCTTATGCGCCGCGTGCAAAAACCGCTGCATTTCGGTTGTTGTCATCCTCTCATGTAAAACGCTGGCTGCGGCTTTGTGCACAACCAATGTGCTGTCCATCGCGCGTTGGATAAGCGCAATCTCTTGGGGTGTTTTATGCATGCGGCAGGCAGCGGTAACGGCGGCCCCTTCGACTAAATCAAACCCGGCTGAGGCGCGCCGAAACCCTTCAGAGGTAAAAAACGGCGTCAACTCATCAAGGCCCATTGGCCCGGAAATACCGCGTTGGCGCAGTGCATCCATAACCACCAATGTAGGGCTATCATGTTCTTCCCATTGGATAATTTCACCATTGAGCGCCAACATCGTGCGTAGTTTTTCGACCTCAAAAGCGGGCGAAACATAAAGCGGCGCACCCTGTTGCAACACCACCGCCCCATGAAGTCGTTCAGACCGGCCAAAGCTAAGCCCGGTGAAATAGGTTAGGCTGGTTGACGCATCGAGCCAAAGCGCAGCCATCCCCTGTTCACGCATTAGGCTTTGCGCGTGGTGCAAACGCTGCTGATATTGCAATGGGCCGATTGGTTCGGCGATGCGGGGCAGCGGGGCAAGTGATGCCAGCGCCTGTTCAATTGTATATCCGCCAATTCCGTTCACTTTATGCCTCGCTGGATACCTTGCCCCAAATCATCGAAACGCGCGGGCATTGTCAATTAAATCATGATGTTGGGATGGCGAGAAGTAGCGGTGTTTATTGCAATGACAATAAAAAAGCCACCGAAAGTTGGCTTTTTGCGGTGCATAATACATCATAAGCCCCCATGGCGTTTGACAGTTGCCACGGGTTTCGGCCTAGGTTTTTTTATTCCAAGACGCGGGTTTTGGTTTGCCGACCGAATTGGCGAATGAGGCGCTGGTAAAAGTTTTGGCTGCTTTGCACAGCCGTAGACAAAACCGCGCCCACACGGGTTTCCGATGCTTGCCCGACGCGCACGTCAATGTTGTAATTAGCCAGCACACGATTGTCCGCCGGATCAACAATTTGCACCGTTCCCTGAAGGGCCGACTGATCGCGCCCAAAGGCTGATGTGCCGGAATTGGCAACATTCAGGCGGATGATTTCAACCCGCATTATGGCGCCGCTGGGATGGATGCGGTCGGCAAATGCGCGGGTAAGCTCGGCATCAATATCGGCGTCGAGCTGGCTGGAATAGTCGCGCGCCAATACGTTCTCAAAGGCAGCGGCCTGTGAATTGACCACGACATCCTAAATCAGCAAGGAACGCGCAACCGCCATAGAAAGCGGGTTAATACGGTTTGTAGGTGCGCAGGATGACAATGCGACTAGAAGAACAACAACAGTCGTTGCAAGGTTACGTGAGATGTTCATGAAAGGCTCTTTCAAGGCGATTGATGCAGCGCACAATTACGCGAAAGCGGACCAAAGGGGCGGGATTAAAGGCAACAAAGGTGAATTGCGGCAACCAGCGCTATTCTGCCTAAAGTGGCGCTTTTTATGCAGTTTGAATGTTATCCACTGAAATAATACCCATGAAAAAATTGACCGCGCGCCAAAGGGGCTATTTTGGGCCGCGTTGAAGGCGGCTGCGCATTGGAATGAAGGATTGGCGTTATGGGCGCAAAAGCGAATAGGTGGGGCATTGTTGATGAAGCGCACAGTTAGAAGCCACAACGTGGTTCAGCGCAAATTGCGATTTACATACTGCCAAAAGCGCGAAATTTCGGCTTGCCTCCTGCGTCGATAGGCGTTAAATCCAGCCTCGGAGTGCGGGCGTAGCTCAGGGGTAGAGCATAACCTTGCCAAGGTTAGGGTCGGGCGTTCGAATCGCCTCGCCCGCTCCAATTTTAGCCAACATACCCAGTTGGTTACGATAAGGGCCACCTTCGGGTGGCCCTTCGTCGTTTCAGGGATTGCCAAATATTGCCAAACTCATTCAATTTTCTCGGCCATACCAAGCTCAAAAACTGCACTCCGAAGCGAAGTTCAGGGATGTGAAGGTAGTTCGATTCTGTCACCCGTGACTGCGGTGAATGCCCCACAAGCTTCTTGATCGTGCTCAGCGGCACTCCCCGCAGATACTGGTATGCTGTGGCAAGTTGGCCAGCACCGATATGGCGGCGCGGCGTGCTGAGGTTGCCACGTCATCTCGTGGAATTGACGCCAATGCCTGCGGCAATGGCCTGCCTGCCTGAACAAAGCTCATCAACCCCAGTGCCGATCATCGAGATGGCTTCGCCAGCAACAAATAGGGCCATTAACCGGGCAACGTCCTTGGCGCATTAGGCCGCAGCATAGTCGTCAAGTGTCTGAAGAATGAGGTCGCGGTCGGACATGGCAGCCTCCGCCAATTGGGCTGGTATTGTATGACCAAGGTGCCGTGATTGACACTGAATTTATGATTTGGGCGCGGGGGAATTTGTCCGACGCCTTCCGTAATATCGGCCAGCGAATCCGCTTAGGGTTAACGGGCTATTCAACCGGTAGTAAAAGATCCCGTAGGGTAAAATGGTCTTCTGCGGCACCGGCTTCAATTGCTTTGGCTTGCAAGGCAAGTTGTAGTTGTGCCCGTAGCGCGGCGCGATCTTCATCAATAAATTGGCGAAGCTCGGCCTCAAAATCGTCGCGGGTGAAATATTCATCAATGTTGATGATCACGGCATCAACAGTGAACCACATTATCGCGGCTCCGCCGACGCCACACAAAATAGCTCCAGGCCCGCTCCATGAACAAATGGCTGCGCCGGTTCCTGCACCGGCCAAAACGCTGCCACCTTTTGCAGCAAGTTTAAGCCCAACTTTGGCTGCAATTGATATCGCAATTTTTGTTGCCAATGCGGTGGCTGCTGCTGTTGCAATGCTGATCGTTCCAAATTTTGTGACCAGTGCCGTTGTTGAGGATATGAGGCCAAGGCGACTTAACCTATCGGATGTCAGGGCTTCGGTTTGTGGGCCATAACCATCTGGGCTTTCAGCCGACAAGCCAGTATTCAACGCCTCGGTGAAAAAAACAACATAGCGAAAGTCGAGCGTTCGACCTGCCGCAGATAGCCGATCCTCAAACCCTTCAAATAGCCGCGCTTGCATTTGCGCAGTTACGTCGCCGAAAACGGCACCAGCAAGTTCCGTATATTCGCCATAAATTGAATAATGGAATGATGTATAGCCCGGAATAGCGGCATAGACGGGTGCATACACGTCATCAAGAAGTCGGTCTAGGTCAGGTAGAACCTGAACATATGCCTCGCCCGCTACGCTGGCCATTAGCGCTTGGAGAACGGTTGGGTGCAACTCTACAGCCTGTTCATCCATCGCAACAGCCGGTTCGCGGGCTGTTTGGCGCAGCAGCGCAATGCCGGTTAGCCCGATGCTGATAACAATGAGCGCGATAATCGTGCCCCAAAACGCGCGTGATGCCGTTTTCCCTGCTTTGGGCGGTAACGGGTCTTGTTTGGCGATTGGGGCCCAAAACATTGGGCGGATGTAAAAGGTCAGATTGGCGCTAACATGCGCGATGATTATGGCAACAAGTGCAGTATCAATGCTAAACAATATCCCCGCCCAAACCGAGGATCCAAGCTGGATTGCAAGCCAAAGCTTACTCGCCTCGATAACGTAAAAGACCGAGAGAATTTCAGCGATCCAACTGCTGCGGTGCGGTAAATTATCAAGCTCGATTAAAGCCGCTTGGCCAAGATTGGCATTCAGATAGTCAACCGAGTAAGAGATCGTCGTCCAGTTTAACCAGCTGAGAACGGGAATGAAAATCGCGAGTAAAACTGCGCAGCTTATCGGTATGGCGAACATCTGGGCAAAAGGCTTGGTCAGGTGGGCTAAAAATCTGTGTTCAAGCCAAATTGCGTAGAAACTCGTCGTTACGCAAAGTAGACCCAATATTGACGCGATCATCGGGTCAACCGAAAGGGCGAGCCAGGCCAAAATTGGCGTTGCAATTGCGGCAGTGGCAATTGCCCGCACAAAAGCCCCAAGCCTGCCCGTGAACCATTTTGTGTGTGGAGAGTTCGGTTGAAATGCGATTTTGAGTTGAGCGCGATAGAGAGTTGTCAACCTACTAAAAACGCTCATGAAAATCGCGGTTGCTAAGAGCAATAGAAAGAGCGCTGCTAAGTCGGAATCCACAAATGTAATGCGCCATAACCAAAGCGGCATCACCAATAGTGCGGCGGTTGCAATCACGGATTTAAACAAAGTGAAAGCCTCCGGCAATAGGCTACCAAATTAGGTTTGCACTTCTGCGGATGCAATACAACTATATGTTGCATGGGGATGCAAAGTTATATGCGTTACCCGGATTTGACAGATTATGAGGCGTAAGGCCGAGGGGCCGCGACCAACGTCTCACATTTTCACCCAATGGTCGCATGACTCCTAGTCAGACCGGCGCGGATGATTGAAGCGCCACGCGCGAAATTTGCCCGTTGCAGCTTGTGTTTGGGCGCCGCCAGTTCGGCGCTTCAATTTGCTTTGTGCCGAGAATGGCAGTCAGCCTAGCTTTACCGCTATGGTCTTCGCTCATCCCGTTGTAACGCCAAAAATCATCCCAACCCCAGCAGTTGCAGCCATGGCACCTGCCGCAGGCCCGGCAAGCCCGGCGATCAGGATCTCGGGGTGACCAGATCCGGCCGCAGCAACGCCGACAACCAGACATGCTGTCGAGACAAGGCCATCATTCGCCCCAATCACCGCCGCGCGCAGCCAGCCGATGCGATAAACCATGTGAATTTCGGAATGGGAGAGCCTGCGCTTTTCTAGCATCCATCTGGCTATGTCGTGGTGGATTTTGGTGGGGATGGTTGACCGGATGCCGCACCGCCATGGCTGCTCAGGGGTTGCCCTGAATGTGCCGGCACGATCCGCAGCGCGCGCAATGCGTTCAGGATGACAGCAACGTCGATCACCTCTTGCAAAAGCGCGCCTTGAACGGGGGTCAGGTATCCGAAAGCCGCCGCAATCATGCCCAGAACTGAAAGCCCGATCCCGGCGAGAACACTTTCAAACGCAATCCGGCGCGCGCGCTGTGCCACCTCGATCCCCGGCAATAGGCGATCCAGATGATCGACCAACAACACAACATCGGCAGCTTCAGCCGAAGCCGCCGCGCCGCGCGCACCCATAGCGACCCCAATGTCGGCGGCTGCAAGCGCAGGCGCGTCGTTGACGCCGTCGCCCACCATCATCACAGGGCCATTCTTGCGCTCACTCAGAACCAACAAGACTTTTTGATCTGGGGAGAGATCCGCCCGGACCGCGTCCAGACGCAACCCCTCAGTTACGGCTTCGGCAACGGCGCGGCGGTCGCCTGTCGCCAATAGGATGCGGGTTATTCCCAATCGACGCAGCCCTGCAAGCAGTTCGGCCGTGCCAGAACGCAACGCGTCAGCCATCACGATATGGCCCACAAGTTTCCCGCCAACCCCGAGGGCGACGACAACTGACCCCGCCTCGACCACCGCGGCTTCAGGGTCGGCAATGCCAACCTGCTTGGCGACAAATCCTGCGCCCCCCACCACAACGCTGTGCCCATCTATGGTGCCCGCGACACCTTCGCCCGGTGTCTCGACAACTTTTTCAGGGATCGGCAAGGAGATTGCGCGTGCATGCGCTGCTGCGACAATCGCCTGCGCTATGGGGTGTTTGGACGCCTGATCGAGGGAAGCGGCGAAATATAGAATCTTATCATCTGACATGTCGCTATGCCGGTCGATGGAAATGATCTGCGGTCGACCGTCGGTCAGCGTGCCGGTTTTATCAAGGATCAGCGTGGTGATCCGCGCGAGCGCCTCAAGTGGTTTCGCCCCCTTAATCAGCACCCCGAAATGCGCCGCGCGCGACAATCCGGCAACCAAGGCAACCGGAACGGCGAGGATGAGTGGGCAAGGTGTTGCCACGACGAGAACCGCAACCGCGCGGATTGGGTCGCCTGTGAACCACCAAGCCGCCGTCGCAAGCGCGACTGTTACGGCCAAGAACAGCAGTGAATAGCGGTCAGCCAATCGGGCCATTGGTGCTTTGGACTTTTGGGCCGCCTCAACCAATCGGACAATCCCGGCATAGGTGCTGTCCGCAGCCTTGCGTGTGACCCGAAGATCAAACGCTTCGCCTGCATTGGTCGAGCCGCTCATGATATCTTGCCCGCGGGCCAATCGGGCCGGCATGGATTCGCCGGTCAATGCCGATTGGTCCAGCATGGCGCGGTCACTCATAACGGTTCCATCAACAGGCGCCACGTCACCCTGACGGATCAGCAAAAGGTCACCCGGTGCTATTTCATCCAGTGAGACTTCATCAAGCGCGCCATTGTTATGGCGGGTGGCTGTTCGTGGAACCCGAGACAGTAGGTCGCTCATCTCGCGGCGGGCGCGGCCTTCGGCGAAACTTTCAAGAAAGGTGCCGCCCGAATACATTAACGCGACAACCGCCGCCGCAAGGGTTTCGCCGAACATGAGTGCCGCTGACATTGACAGGGCGGCCACGATGTCTAGGCCAACTTCGCCTTTTAACAGACTGCGCAGGATTTCGACCAAAAGGCCAGCGAGGACCGGGATCACGCCGACTATCCAGACGATGGCGGCAAGGTCTGGCCAACCTGCCAGCCACAGGCTCAATCCAGACAACAGACCAAGGAGCGCAGTGGCCAGCAGCGCCACGTTTAGACGATTATGAAATAAAGCACTCATTTGCTGTATATTCCCGGGTCAGGCAACACGCCCGGGGGTTGAACCGGTTTCGAATAGCCGTCCCACCCTAGTTTCGTGAAGTTGGTCGCCCTCGCCTTCGCGGTCGCTGAAGATGGCGTCGGTATTGTTTATACGCGCCAATGTCGCACCTTCCAAGCTGCCAATTACCATGAGTGCTGTCGCCCAAGCATCAGCGGCCATGCGGGTGGTTGCAACGACTGTAACCGAGGCGGGTGAAGTTATCAGCGGCCCGCCGCGCGCCGGGTTCGTCCTGTGCGACATGTGACGGATGGCCTTTGCACGCGATCAGGTGGTCGAGATTGTTCACCGTGTCTGGCCCTATGTGTTCATCGGGGTTGGTATTGGTGCTGCAATCCATAACTGGGTGCCCGCTAACATTATCACGGCGCTGCTGGGGCAAGATAACTGGTGGTCAGTTCCGGTTGCCACCTTAATTGGCATCCCGACGTATGCCGATATTTTTGGGACCCTGCCTATTGCCGAGGCTTTGATCAGCAAAGACGTGGGGCTTGGCACGGTTTTGGCATTGATGATGGCGGTCACCGCATTGTCATTGCCGTCGATCATCATGCTTAAGCGCGTTGTTAAAACGCCACTTCTGGTTTTGTTCCTGACAATTGTCGCCGGGGGCATTCTGGGCATCGGCTTTCTGTTTAACGCCATCACACATTTGTTTATTTGAAAGGAATATTCCCATGATCATCAAGATCCTCGGTTCTGGCTGCAAAAAATGTGTCGCCCTCGGTGAAAACGCCAAGGCCGCCGCCGAAGCCGCAGGCAAGCAGGCCGAGATCGTCAAAGTAACTGATTTTGCCCAGATTGCCGGCTATGGCGCAATGTCGACCCCGGGGCTGGTGGTTGACGAAAAGTTGGTTTCGGCAGGCCGCGTGCTGACCATTCAGGAGATCGGCAAACTACTATGAACGCGTATCGTGTTAGCGCGCGGCGGATCGACAGCCACGGCAGTCTTGCGACGGCCAAACAGGCCGAAATCGTTCTGGATACCGATCTGGCAGGTCGGCAGGATGCGATGAATCCTGTGGAGCTTTTGCTTACCGCGCTGGCTGCCTGCATGTTGAAGGGCATCGAGCGGGTGACACCTATGCGGAAATTCCAGATCGAGGGGGCCGGGCTTTTGCTTGAGGCAGTGCGCCAAGACACTCCGTCTAAACTTACGCTCATCCGATATGAAATTGTGGTCGACAGCGCTGAAAGCGATCAACGACCCGACCTGCTTCATCGCAACATCCTGAAATACGGCACCATTTCCAACACCCTGACCGGGGCGGTGCCACTTGAGGGACATCTGCGACGCAGGTGATCTACCGCCATACATCCGCCTAGAAGTGGTGCCATCCACCCAGTATTTCTGTTGCATGACTTGGCACCGCTTCTCGTGAAAGTATTGGGAAAGCATTGTCAGATGAATGTTTGCGCACCACAGTTCCCTTCACCCGTTTTGAACGCCGATTGTCGCGATCAGGACTCCCGCGCCAATAAGCCCCGCACCAGAAATCATTGGGAACCAACGGCGAGACCCTGAAATTTTCTCCAACGCGACGAATAGGGCCAGCCCGGCAATCCACCAAAGGTTCATAACCCCGCCTACGAATAAAAGCAGCATTAAGGCCCAACAGCATCCAAGGCAAAATAGGCCGTGATGGCAACCCATAACGAAAGCGCCGCCATAGCCCGGACGGCGATGTTGCGTTATGAATTGTGCAGGGGATTGGCACTGCTTCAGGCAGGCGTTTTTAATGGGCGTCATTTGATAGGCGCCAACGAGAACAAGAAAACCGCCCGCCATTGTGGTGCCCTTCAGCGCCATCATTGCAGGGGCAAGCACTGCGCCTTTTTGAAGCGCCCATTGCGCCAACACGGCAGCCGCGCTGAACCCAGCCCAAGTTACAAGGTATCCTGCCAGAAACAACCAAGCGGGCCAAAGGTTGGCGGCCATTGGGCTGGCGCTTCGCTTTAGACGCGCAAACAAAAGCAGTGTTGGGGCGGCGCTTGGCGTCATCATGGCGATCATCATGATCCACCACATAAAGAACATGACCAGCACCGCCCCAATCGACCACTCTGCGGCGGCGGCCATCTCCATCGGTGCGCCGATGGCTCTAGCCATCCCCGCCATTTCAAGGGCCGACATTTGCATGCCGATGCCCAAAACTGTGTATAGACCGGCGCATAGAGTAACGGTGGTGATCGCGCAAAACACGATCACCTTGTCTTTGGCCAAAAGCCGTTCAAGCGCGCCTGTCGGGCTCATCAGGCGGTGGCTTGCGGGCGAACGACGCCTTTTCCGGTGAGATGCAGATGCGCGAAATGACCGTGCGATTCATTGAGTGGCCCGAAATTCACAGCGCCGCCCTTGATCACTGAACTGCCGCTGGCCATCTCGGCTTCGTTAAATTCAAAGCCGTTGGGAAGCTTGATCAGAACGCGGTGTGGAAGCCCGCTAACAATGTTGGGAACAGGCTTCAGATTGACGTCGAAAACGCCTTCAACAGTTGCCCGACCGACACGGTTGTCAAAGTCCATTTCTACATCAATTGCGGCAATCAATGTCGGATGTTTTGTGGGGCTCATGGCGCCGTAAACAAACCACATCGTTGCCATTTCATCGGTGTCTTTGCCTGTCATGATGGCTTCAATCGCCGTTTGTTGTGCTTTGCTAGCCGACGGGTCGATGATCAGTTGCATCTGGCCGTTGCCTTCGTGAATGGCTTTGGGCCAATGATAAACGGCGGCCACGCGCAGGTTTTCCAACTTTGTGTCACCATAGTGACCCGAGTCAATTTGATAGACGACGACGGCCTCGCAATTGCCTGTGTTGGGCAAGTTGCCAAACTGGCAAGGACAGCCAAAATCACAATTACAGTTGACCAATTCTCGGCCCCGGATTTCCCAATTTGTCATAGTTTCGCTCCTGGTTGAGTACCGATAAATATGCGGCACGTTTGATAACGCGGCTCGATATGCGGCTTTGGGGCCGTCTTTGGTTTGCACTGCCTCAAATTTTTACGAAGATATTTGGGTCGTTAAAGCAATTCGGATAGCATTTTTGCTGCGCGTGTTGCGCCGTCGGTTTCAACAGGGGTTGGCCTGCGCGGTGATTTGAATTCGGCACTTATTGCTGCTGCGATTACGGTTGGATCGCTTTCAGAAAAAATCATTTTCTGGCCGGCGTTGTAGCGATCTAAGCGATGCGCGACATGTATGTTTTGTTCAAAATGGTTACGCAGTGGAAAATAGAGGAACGGCGTTCCGGAAGCCGCTAGCTCCATACAGGTTGTCAGCCCGCCTTGGACAATCGCAAGGTCACAACAGGCCAAATGGCGATCAAGGTTCGGCACAAAGGCACGCAATTCAACGCCAATTGGCGGATTGAGTGACGCAGGGTCAACACGCGGACCAAGTACAACGATCATTCTTAAGTCGGGATGCACGGCTTTTGCGATAGGATAGGCTTGCAAGATACGCTTTATCAGATGTCCGCCGACACCAGACCCACCAACTGTCACAATGCAAATCTTCTCGTCGTTCTGATAGCCGAAAGCGTGGCGCAGCTCCGCCCTATCCGGAAATGTTGACGGGTGTTCACCGATGACATAGCCAGAGAAATCGTAATGTTTTGGCACCCAATCGCGCATCTGCGGCAGGTTGGCGCCAAAGCTGAGCGGGACGATATCGTCGGGGTTGCCGACGAAGATTGCCCTGTTGCGCAGGCTAGGCGCGCCTTCGACATGGCCGATCATTTCGGCATTATAGTCTGCCGTCAAAAAAGCTTCATGCGTGCCGCCTTCTGGCATTGGCACCCAGCCAACAAAGTCGGTCAGCCAGGCCAGTTGTGTCCGCTTTAAATCGGGATGTTCGTGCCAGAAATGGTCGATATCCCAAGCTTCGTCGGCGATCACCAAATCATAATTGCCCTCTTCCACCGCTTCTTGAAAGACCATGAAGTTGCGGATCAGAATCTCGTCCATGTTGCGGATCGCCATAAAGGCGTTGAGGTCATGTTCGCCGGATTCGGCCTCAATATGCTCTGTTTCGCTGGTCAACCGCGCGCTGCCGGGGTGGATCGTCTCGCCGCTTGCGTCAAGCAGCCGAGTGACTGGATCTTGTGCCAACCAATCCATGTGCAGGTCGGGATGGAGTGCCCGAAGTTCACGGGTGATTGCAATATCGCGGCGGGCATGGCCAAGGCCTATCGGAGACGAAAGGTAAAGCGCACGACGTGTACCCTTGCGGCGCAGTACTGGCGTCGGCCGCCATGTCCCAATTTCACGGGCGAGGAAATCACGGATCAGCGTGTTTACGCGGGCCGGATACCGCGCTTGTGGATTATGGCCAACGCCTTCAAGCACAACCAGTTCACCTTTGGTCAGCGCGGCTGATCTGATTGATCGCTCTGGAGGGCTGATCCGATCAGCATCGCCATGGATAAACAGCGATGGGCAGCTGATGCGTGAATACATGGCTTCATCGACAACATATTTGCCGCCTGATCTGCTATCCTCGGTCATGGCAAGCATCGCGCCATCGCCTTCGGCGGCCCAAGCAATGGCGTCTTCTATTTGCTTGGTTGAATGGGCCTCGTTAAAAATTTCGCGCATAAAGAAAGCGCAAAAGTCGTCGTAATTTGTGAGCCAGTGGTGGCGATTGTACTTTTCCCAACCTTCGGGCTGTTCGATTACGTCTTCAAAACCGCCATCGCGATGCGTGTAGCCCGGCACGATGGGCGTGGAGCCGCCAATTGACACAATAGCGCGGACCCGGTCTGAGTGGTAAGCGGCCAGCGTGCTGACAACCAGCCCGCTCATCGACAGGCCAATCATGATTGCGCTTTGGATGCCTAAAGTATCCATGATCGCCAACACGTCACCTACTGTACATTCAAGGCCATATTCTTCGGCGCTGTCAGGGCGGTCGGATTTGCCGTTGCCGCGCGGATCATGGGTGACAACGCGGAAGTGGTCGGCGAAATAGGGGATTTGTGCCTTCCATGCGCGCGAATGGATGATTGACCATGTCGGAACAAAAAAGATCGTGTCAGGCCCGTCGCCGTAAACCTCATAGTGGATGCCGATACCGTTGCGGTCAATCCGGCCCTCTGCGTCTGGAAATCTGGCACGCATCACCCATTCTCCTTGCTGGTTTCAAGTGCCATGATCATGTCGCCGATCCGGCGAAGTGCGCGCCGGATCACCGTGGATTCGGGCTGGCGACCCAGCAGGATTTGTGACTCGGCACCCAAAAACGCGACACCAACGAGCGACGCGATTTCGCTGGGCGCAAAGGGTGCAAACAGGCCAAGTTCCCGTTCGGCGCGCTCCGCTGTTTTGGTTAACAATTCGGTCCATGCATCGAGCCCTTTAGACACTGCCGCGCCGATTTTTGGGTTTGACCATCCTGCGGCGATCAGCTCATGCAAAATACGCACATAGCCAGAATTTATATCTTCATCGAGGAAGTCACAGGCTTTGTTCCATTGCTGTGATATCGTCAGATTGGGGTCTTCGAATAGATCCTTTTGCCGCGCGAGAAGGCGCGTGTTCATGTCTTCGAACAGTGTCAAAATCATACGTTCTTTGGACCCAAAGTGATATTGGATCTGGCTCATCGGCGCGCCGACCACATCAGCGACACGGCGGGTTGAAAGACCTGAAAACCCTTGTTCGATCAACACGTCCTGAGCTGCTTGAAGGAGTTCGGCTTTAGTATTCGCCGATTTTATTTTCCGCTGAACCGTCACAAATTGAACTCCAGTTGATTCTAACTCGTAGAATAATTCATTCGAACGAATTAGTCAATTTGAAGTCGAGCACTTAGATCAAACGACACAGGCTTCGGCGCGGCACGGGTCGAATACAAAGCAAGCACCTTGGAACCCTGTGGCACAGCGCTCGGAAACGCATTGCGCTCGATCTCGGCGGGGCACCATCGCCAAAATATAATGACCAACGCTATATTCCCAAGAGCCGAAGAATTTTGGAGAATTGGCCGGCTAGGTGCCTTGCGCACTGTTCAATTAAGTGTGCGCCCGAATGACCATAGCGATTTCACACAGGTGGCGGTGACCGGTGCGACCACAAATACATTAAATTTCTACACGAAGATTTCGAGACTACGAATCTCCCAACTGCCTCGCAGGTCCCGCCTTTGCCCTGTCGAAGCGACTGCCAACGCTAGCGCTAGGGTGCGATGTTGCGCTATGTTGTGATGAAATACACAGGGCATGGTATGGCGTTTACACTTAGGCAATTAAAGTTTTTTATCGCTGCAGCTGAACAGGGTTCGGTGTCGAGCGCGGCCCGCGTCTTATCAATCTCGCAATCTTCGGTTTCAGAAGCTATTCGGTCGCTTGAGGATGATCTTGGCGTTCAGCTATTTGACCGCTTGGCGCGTGGAATTGCGATTACCCATAAAGGATCCGCATTTCTGCGGCATGCACGTCAGATTTTGGCAGATGTGGCTACAGCGCGGTATGCGTTCCAGCCCGAAGCCGACGAAGCGCGCGGGCGACTTTCGCTTGGCGTGACATCACTCGTCGCTGGTTATGTCTTGTCTGACCTGCTTGCTAGGTTTCAGCGCGCCTTTCCAAATGTTGGCCTAAGCGTAACAGAAGATGACGGGGAATATCTTGAGCATCTACTTATTGGGGGTGAGGTGGATGTTGCGATCCTTCTGACCTCTTCAATACAGGACCGCATGGCGCTGCATGTTGAGACGCTCCTCGTGTCTCCCTACCGGCTGTGGCTACCTCTTGGGCATCCGCTGGCACAGCAAGAGGTTATCGAACTTGGGGAGCTGTCTGGGCTTAGCTTTATTCAATTGCGAGTCGGTGAGATTGAGGAAAGCACGCGGCTGCTTATGCAGTCACTTGAGGTTAAACCTGAAGTGATTTTTCGGACCCGGTCAGTCGAGGCCGTGCGCAGTCTTGTTGCCACGGGTGCTGGCGTTACGATTTTACCGGGAATGGTATATCGGCCTTGGTCGCTCGAAGGCGACCGTATCGAAATTCGTGATGTGTCAGGGGATTTGCCCTCCGTTCAAGTTGGCCTCGCGTGGCGGCGTGGCGCGCCGTTATCGGCATCAGCGGCGAATTTTGTGCGCTCGGCTCAGTCCACAATCTCCAATCATTAACCCATCGGCAAAACCGATAGGACCTTTTTGCGATTTGATATTGTGATTTGTCCTGTCGCTTATAATGTGATGGCGAACGAGACAGTCCCATAAAGGGACTCACCAAGGGAGAATCACATGAAGGCCATCAAATTAATGGGTACGACGGCGCTCGCGGCCGTGATTGCGGCGGCACCCGTCGCCGGACAAGTGACTTCAATCGGTGAGGGCGAGGGTGCGCTGTCGATCGTCGCTTGGGCCGGCTATATTGAGCGTGGCGAAACAGATGCGGCGTTTGACTGGGTCACCGAGTTCGAAGCCGCCACAGGCTGTATGGTATCTGTCAAAACTGCCAATACATCCGATGAAATGGTCGCCTTGATGAATGAAGGTGGCTTTGACCTTGTGACGGCAAGCGGCGACGCTTCATTGCGTCTGGTTGCCGGTGGCAAAGTCCAGCCGATCAATATCGACCTCATTCCAAGCTGGTCAACTGTAGATCCGCGCTTGCAAAATGCACCGTGGCACACTGTCAACGGCGTGCATTACGGCACGCCCTACATGTGGGGTCCAAACGTCTTGATGTATAACACTGACGTATTCCCTGAGGCGCCGACCTCGTGGAATGTTGTATTCGAGGAAATGATACTGCCGGACGGTGAATCCAATAGGGGCCGTGTACAGGCCTATGACGGCCCGATCCACATTGCGGACGCTGCCCAATATCTGATGACCCACCGTCCTGATCTTGGCATCACATCGCCTTACGAGTTGAACGACGATCAATACAACGCCGCTCTCGACATTTTGCGTGTACAGCGGACATTGGTCGGCCGTTACTGGCACGATGCCTTCATCCAAATGGACGATTTTAAGAACGAGGGTGTCGTCGCTTCCGGTTCATGGCCGTTCCAGGTGCAGTTGCTTCAGGCTGAAGGCCTGCCAATTTCGAGCGTTGTCCCCCAGGAAGGTGCGACGGGTTGGGCCGACACGTCAATGATGCACGTAGACAGCGAGCACCCAAATTGCGCCTATATGTGGATGGAGCATAGCCTTGCGTCCAATCTACAGGCAGACCTCTCTGTTTGGTTTGGCGCAGTTCCGGCGGTTCCCGATGCCTGCACGGATGGTCGCGGAATGCAAACGGCCGAAGGCTGCAGCGCCAATGGCCTAGATGACTTCGAAAGAATCCGTTTCTGGACAACGCCTGTATCCACCTGCGAACAGGGAACCTGTGTGCCCTACTATCGCTGGGTATCCGACTATATAGGCGTCATCGGCGGTCGATAATCTGACTCACGACAAATTTCTTGACCGGGCCTTATTATTAGGCCCGGTCCCTTTCGTGCGACGATTTTGCAAGGACCGGCAATGACGGTAGCAGTTAAATTCGAAAGCGTGTCGCGCCACTTTGGTGCCGTGCGCGCGGTTGACGAGGTCGACCTGTCGATCGCTGAAGGGACGTTCTTTGCTATGCTGGGGCCTTCAGGTTCGGGCAAGACGACATGCCTGCGACTAATTTCGGGTTTTGAAAAGCCAACAGGTGGCACGATTAAAATTTTTGGTCAGGACGTTTCCAACATTCCGCCCAACCGCCGGCACGTAAATACTGTATTTCAAGACTACGCTTTGTTTCCCCACATGAATGTACGCGACAATGTTGCCTATGGGCCGATGGTGGCCGGTGTTTCGAAAGCTAAACGATATGCCAAAGCCGACGAAATGTTATCTATGGTCAAACTTGACGGCTACGGCGACCGCAAGCCGAACCAGTTATCGGGCGGCCAGCGTCAACGGGTTGCCTTGGCGCGTTCGCTTGTAAACGAACCCAAAGTTCTATTGCTCGACGAGCCGCTTGGTGCGCTTGATCTCAAGCTGCGCGAGGCGATGCAGGACGAGCTCAAGGCTTTGCAGCAACGTCTGGGCATCACCTTTGTCTTTGTCACGCATGACCAGCATGAAGCCCTTTCAATGGCGGATACGCTTGCCGTTTTCAACGAAGG
>Ga0105054_10001067_pt1 | contig 45104 bp, 33 predicted proteins | sample BON02_FD_78091 | JGI IMG/M metagenome (GOLD analysis project Ga0105054, IMG submission 78091) | Freshwater microbial communities from Lake Bonney liftoff mats and glacier meltwater in Antarctica - BON-02 (megahit assembly) | ecosystem: Environmental > Aquatic > Freshwater > Ice > Glacier...
ATGTATCTCGCTGGACAAGGTTTTCGATATGCGACGACACAATCACCCGAAGCATTAGCCAACTGCAAGGAATCGCTTTTGGCAATGGAGCGACTCTATACAATCAATTCAATCGAGGGTTTCCCATCTCGCTCCTTTGAGCGCAGTGGGTACATTGAGCAGCTTTCAGATCCCGACCGATGGCAGCACACTGCTGATCCTGAATGGGATTGGAAGGCCACCACAAGTAGCGATGAGGTCATCGGGCATATATTTGTATTCAGCGTATTAGCCGAAATTGTGGATGATACCTGGATCAAGGAAAAATCCATCGAGCTCATAGACGCACTGATGAGCAACATCATCCGAAACGACTTATACCTCATCGACTATGACGGGAAGCCCACCCTATGGGGCAAATGGAACCCTGATTATGTCAATGGATTTCCGATTGAGGTGGGTGACCGAAAGCTAAATTCATCCAATATCATTGCAATGCTTCAGACGGCATTTCACTTCACCGGAAAAGAGATCTATAAGGAAAAAGCGTACGAGTTGATGGAAAACCACGGCTATCTGGAAAACCTAATGAGGCCTATGTCACTAATCGGTCAATCCGGAGACGGTAGCGACGACTGGAGTAAAATGCTCTCCGAATCCTGGAATCACTCTGACGATGAAATGTACTTTCTTGGTTACTGGGGTTTGTATCGCTATGCATTTACTCCTGAACTCAAAGGACAATTCAAAAAATCAATCCTAGATCACTGGGAAGCTGAAAGACCGGAAAAAGAAGCGCTTTGGAATATTTTCAATGCATTGGTACAACCCGAAAATTTCGATTTGAAAGAATCCATCTGGTTTCTGGAAAAACACCCCATTGACTTGATCAGCTGGAAAACTCAAAATAGCCATCGCAATGACATTGTGACCATCCCGGCCAATTTCCGAAGACAGGCTACCGAGACGGTTCTTTCGCCTTCTGAAACCCCAATCATGAGGCACAACGGCAACCGATTTACCCTCGATGGAGGAAGGCAGGGAAGTTCAATATATAGTGCAGGAGATATTTGGCTGCTTCCTTATTGGATGGGAAAATACCTCCGAGTGATTCAATAGATAATTTTTATGCAAAGAGCATTGTTATTTTCCAGCCAAAGCGGGGAAATAACAATGCTCTTTGCGAAGTGAATTTTTTGGAATTTTTCATAGATTCGAAATTTATTTAAATTCAAATTTTATCAAAATTATTCTGGTATAATCCATTCACAGTTAGTGAAACAACAAAAAATTATAATTTTAATATTTTTCGCAAATCGAGGATTTATATTCGCAATATGCGTAAAAAGTCGGTTGGAATTTTTCAAAATTTCTCCCATCAATTCCAACCCGACGCTATGAACATATCAGATCCTACACTACTAAAGGATTTCAAAAACGGAGAAACATATGCCATCCAAGCATTTTACTCGATTTACAAAAAACCCTTACTGCGATTTATCCTCTCTATGGTCAAAGATCCCTTGGAGTCTGAGTCGATATTTCACGAGGTCTTTTTGAAAATCCTCAGAAAACGATGTGAACTCAAATCCGGAGATCGAGTCCGTGCCTATGTTTTTACAATTGCAAAGAATGAAGTCTTCGATTACTTCAAGTTACTCAGACGAGACCGGGAGCGATTGGAAAACTATTATACTACTCGAGTTCATGAACCTACGCCCGAAAGTTTAGAGCAGAAAGAAAATACTTTAGTCCGTCTGGCATGTGCCCTCGACAGTTTGCCTTTTCAGCGAAAAAAAGTACTCGAGCTTTCTTACTACGAAGACAAATCCTATCAGGAGATCGCAGAAGAATTGGGCATCTCAAAGAATACTGTGAAAAACCACCTGATCAAAGCACGTGTCAATCTCAGAGATCGAATGGCTTAGCAAGGTACTCAAGCTTAATTATTTGAATTGTATTTTTTAATTTTTGAATTTAAAATTCTTTTTCCCAAAGACTAGCATCGTAATCAGATTGGGAAATAGTATCCAGATCGATAATGCCCTAGCAGTGACAAGTCTGCCCGTGTTACTAGCGGAAAACTGTTTGAAAAATGCTCCTGCATTATCCATCAATGCTGAGATGTCCAATTGCAACATCATAATTCTTCTTAGATCCACAGGATTGAGTAAAATCATGACCAAGCTTGGTCTCTCCAGTGGATAATCAGTCAAGCTCCATATAAAATGAGGCACAAAGCCATCGTAAACTATGGAGAATTAAAGCCAAAAATTCAAGTCTAACACCTACTGCCCTGGCTTTGTCTCGAATGACCACGCTGGCCAAAAAAGCAAAATCAGCAAATACGGTACTGAGTACCACGCCCACTGCTAAAAGTATGATCACATTCTTATTGGCTCCCTACAAAACCATCGGTACTATCAAACTGATCAAAATAGGTAAGCTCAGTATGCTGATAAAGATAAAAAGCCAACAGAGAAAACACTGATACCGCTTAACTGGCTGATTCCGAGCAGTCGATTATTTTTAACCAAGTCGAAAATGGAGTTGCCTTACGGATAGCAGTTCTATACCTTCAAGAATAAAAAAAACAAAAAAAACTCCGGAATTTCCCGAGCTTTGCCTTGGCTTGTAGCTTAGGAGCCCATTTGGAATTTGTTTCCAGATTTCTTGCATCATCAGAATTGTCAAAATTATCGTTTTCGATATCAATGCTTCTAAGTATATAATAACTAAATCCACCACCAGTAAATGTCGTAATATTGCTCTTTCATTTATTACTCAAAAAAGATATTAATTCTTGGCAACCTAAAGGTCTTAGCTGTAGTTTTATCACAAATTCATTTCTATGCTGATTGTAAACAATCTGATTAAAAAATATGGCAAGCAAAATGCCGTCGATGATATTTCTTTTGAACTCCAAGGAGGCGAGGTAGTAGGTCTTCTGGGCCCCAATGGCGCCGGAAAAAGCACCACGATGAAGTGTATTGTGGGATTGCTTCGCAAAACCTCCGGCGAGATTACTCTTGGTGGCTATGACCATCTCACGGTCGAGGCCAAAAGACTTTTTAGCTATATCCCGGAGACTCCATACGTTTATGATCTTCTTACGGTGCGCGAGCATTTGCAATTCATCGCTCAAGCCTACAATGTGAAAGATTGGAAAAAGAAAGGCGATGACCTGCTGGAGCTTTTCGAGTTGAACGATAAAGCGGATAAACTGGGGAGAGACCTCTCCAAAGGAATGCGCCAAAAAGTATCAATTTGCTGTGCTTTGCTTCCTGATCCTCAGGTCCTGTTCTTTGATGAACCTATGATTGGCCTGGATCCAAAAGCTATCAAGAATACACGGCAGGTTTTCAGAGAGCTTAAGAATCAGGGAAAAACTATTTTGGTGAGTACACACCTTATCGATAGTGTGGAAACCATTGCAGACCGAATTATGATTTTGAAGGACGGACGAATTATTGGAAATGATAGCATTGCTAATCTTAAAATGCAAGCTGAGCAAGGAGCGGGTGTGTCGCTAGAAGATTTATTCTTAGAACTGACCAAGGATGCGTGAGATCAAACTATTGCTGAGAAAAGATCTCCTGATCTTACTTAATAATATCAAGCTGATTCTTAGAAATCCGCTTCGACTATTGCCATACGCCGCAGTGATTGGATATTTTTTATTTATCTACTGGCTTAGGCTGGGGAGTGGAGATGAGACAAGTACGCCTGAGATTCCTGAATTGGATACAAACGGAGTTCCGCTGCCTAATTTTTCTTTTCAGAATATTATTGGTGGAGTGACTATACTGGCGCTGATGTTTCTATTCTTTCAGCTCTATCGGGCCACCAAAAAGAACGTCAGTTTTTTCAAAATGGCCGATGTCAATCTTCTTTTCACTGCTCCGGTCAAGCCTGAGAATCTCCTGATTTACTACATGGGGAGATCCATCTTGCCTTCTTTGGGGGGTGCGGTATTATTCACCTTTTATGGGCTCAGTCAGGCTGCTGATCGATTGGATTTGGGATTTTGGAATTTGTTTTTCACCGTTTTGTCAGTGGGCTTCTTTTTCTTTTTAATTCAACCGATTCGATTTTTGGTTTACACGCTGCACACCAAGTATGGAATCTTGGAATACATCAAAAGCGGAGTTGTCTTCCTCGCAATTCTTCTAGGCGGTATGATTCTAATTCCGGGTTTGATGGCGGAGAAGTTTTGGCAAGGCATGTTCTCATGGATTGCCTCACCTTGGTTTGATTTGTTTCCAATTGTAGGGTGGAGTAGGGGAATTATGTCCTACTGGTCTCACCAAAACTGGCTTTTATCTTCCGCTTTCGTTGGGCTGTATTGCTTGTTTTATTTCGTAGTGTTGAAATTGGTGATTCAGTTTTCGGGCTATTACTACGAGGATGTACTGGAAGCTACCAAGTCGAATGAGGAGCAACTGGAGAAGGTGCGTGGCAAAAAGGAGGTAGATGAAGGAACGTATAGCTTAAACTCCAAGAAGCAACTGGCTCTGCCTGACTTTGGGCCTGGCGCACAGGCATTTTATTGGCGTAATTACATCCATGCTTCAAGGCAGGATTTTCATCCTTTGTTTGGAATTTATTCCTTGATCATGGTAGGTTTGGGGATTTTGTTTGCTGTTCTTTCATTGTTTGATTGGTTCTCACACATCGTGATTTACTTTTATTTGATTATTCTTATTATTCTTTACTTTCTTGCCGGTACGGGCAGGGCGAATATCGGTGATCTAAAAAAACCCTTTTTCTATTTGATACCTGCTAGTTGGGGTTCCAAATTCTGGAATATGATCAAGTTGGATTTGGTGCAGCTTACGTTGTTCTGCACAGTGCTAATTGTCCCCACGGTATTGATAGCAGGATTGGACTGGCTGGTGATTCCAGGTTTTCTAATTGGTATTTTGGCTTTTTATCTTACCGGTTTAGGAATCAATTTGATTCCTCAGATCGGATTGGATGAAGGTTGGGATCGCGTGTTGATCAAGCCATTGATGATTGGAGGCATTATTCTTTTTGGATTGATCCCGGCAGGACTCACATCGATTTTTGCTTTTGTTATTACTAATCAATTTGTATGGGCACTCTTGACACTTTCCGTAGGAATGTCATTTATTGCCCTTATTCTGATTCACGTGACGCTGGATATCTTGAAGCGACTTGAATTCAAGGAACTCTAAAACACAGAATTTTATTTTGTTTTAACAGCTAGGATTCCGCTTACGGCAGAAAATTCCTGTAATTTTGTTCTTCTAAAAGTGACTTACTATGATTTATAATTCAATAATTGAAACCATCGGAAATACGCCGTTGATCCGTCTCAATAAACTCGCAAAAGACATTCAAGGTGAAGTCTTGGTGAAAGTGGAATACTTCAACCCAGGCAATTCCATGAAAGATCGAATGGCGATCAAAATGGTGGAGGATGCTGAAAAAGCTGGATTGCTAAAGCCGGGAGGGACTATCATCGAGGGTACTAGTGGCAATACGGGTATGGGCCTAGCACTTGCAGCAATTACCAAAGGCTACAAGTGTATTTTCACCATGTCCGATAAGCAGTCCAAGGAGAAAATCGATATTCTCAAAGCAGTAGGGGCGGAAGTGATCGTTTGCCCGACAAACGTGTCTCCCGAGGATCCAAGGTCTTATTATTCTGTAGCACGGAAGCTGAATGCAGATATTCCCAATTCTTTTTACCCAAATCAGTACGATAATCTATCCAATACGGCAGCTCACTACGAGACCACCGGGCCTGAGATATGGAATGATACAGACGGTAAAATCACGCACTATGCTGCTGGTGTAGGTACCGGCGGATCAATGTGTGGTACTGCCAAATTTTTAAAGGAGCAGAATCCAAATGTAGTAACCGTCGGAATTGACACTTATGGATCTGTATTCAAAAAGTATAAAGAGACAGGAATATTTGATGAAAAGGAAGTTTATCCCTACCTCACCGAAGGAATTGGAGAGGATATTCTCCCAAAGAATGTTGACTTCAATATGATTGATCATTTTGTTAAAGTGACCGATAAGGATGCGGCTGTGATGACCCGTAGATTAGCAAGGGAGGAAGGCTTATTTATAGGTTGGTCTTGTGGATCGGCAGTTCACGGTGCATTGGAATGGGCGAAAGAACACTTGAAAGCGGGCGATCAGATGGTAATTATTTTGCCTGATCACGGCACGCGCTACTTGGGAAAAGTCTACAACGATGAATGGATGCGAAATCATGGATTTTTGGAAGATAAAACGTTCTCTACCGCCCGAGATATTATTTCGCAGCGAAATGGTAGCTATTCCATCGTATCGGTGCTTCAAACAGATACGGTGCGAACTGCCATCGGCCTGATGAATAAAACGAGTGTGTCACAGATACCTGTGATGGAGAATGGTGAGGTAGTTGGCTGCCTGACGGACAACAAACTCCTGGCTCGAATTGTAGATAATCCTTCGTTGAAAGACGCTCACGTATCAGATGTAATGGAAGATTCGATGAGGTTCGTGGCCTTGGATAGCACACTGGATGTGCTCTCTTCTATGGTAGAGAAGCAAAAAGCAGTTTTGGTACGCGATACACAGAATCAGATCCATATTATCACTAAGCACGATATTCTCGAAGCGTTTACGAAGTAAAAATCCCATGGATCGGAATAAACTAGAACAGATTATAGCTGGAGGAGTGGATTTTCAGATTCAGGAAATATTGGAAAAAGCCTGGGTATTGTTCAAAGCCCGGGCGCTTTTCCATGTGGGATTTATGATTTTGATTGGGAGCATTCAGGTTGTTTTTGTGCAGTACTTCGAGGAGTTTATTTCGATCTACACCATACTGCTGGCTCCGGCCTTAGTTGCCGGATTTTACTTGGTGGGGAATCGGATCAATCGAGGTGATTATGTGGATTTCCAAAATTACTTCGACGGATTTAAGTATTGGTTGATCGTGATTACCATCAATTTGGTAAGCGGTATCTTGACAGTCTTGGGCATTATCGCGCTCATTATCCCTGGGATTTACTTGGCTGTAGGATACCTTTTTGCCATCCTGTTTGGAATTTTTGGAGGCTTTGATTTTTGGACTTCGATGGAGTATAGCAGGCGAATTGTCCATACGAATTGGTGGAAATTTTTTGGATTCGTTTTGGTGCTGGTACTTTTGAATATTGCGGGATTGCTAGCCTTGCTGATCGGTATTTTGGTGACGGTTCCAGTGAGTTATCTTTCGGTCTATGTGCTTTTTGAAGATCTGACTAGCGATGCGGTGGCCGAAGTTGAGGAATCTGCGTAGTTTTATCCTTCATCAATACCAACGCTGCCATCCGCACTCGTACTTGCTCGCAAAACTCCTGAACAGCGGTTTCTGAATTTGCAGGAGGCATCATCGCTTGGGAGAAATAGACGCGAACTGTTCCCGGACTGAGCAGGATCGAGCCACGCTTCATGATCCTATCGGCACCGATTACTGCCATTGGCATGATTGGAATTTGGGATTCTATGGAGAGCCGAAATGCACCTTTCTGAAAGGGGAGCAAAGCGTCTACTGTGTCATTTCGGGTTCCTTCAGGTGCCATCACGATAGAGATTCCTTTATCCAAATATTCAATCAGCCGGGCTACGCTGAGTTTTCTCGAGGCTGCACTGCTTCGATCTACCCATACCGCTACTTTTCCTATCAAAGTCCCGAAAAGTGGAATTCTTGAAAGTTCCTTTTTCCCAATTGCCCGCACCTCCTGAGGAATAGATAGGGGTATCATCGGAGCGTCGATAAAGGAGCGATGATTAAACACATAGATGTAGGAGGTAGTCGGGTCTATGTGCTCTTTTCCATAGACTTCAAACCGAATTCCTGAAAGTGCGGCCCATATTCCGGCCCATAATCGGATGAATATGAAGGAAACTTTACCGGCTCTATCGCTGATCAAAAGCGGGGTGATGATAAAAAGACTAAACATCAGCATCAAAATAATAAAGAGGAATGCAGAATATAGCGTATAAATCCATTGGAAGAATTTGATCATCCGGAATTTCAGTTAAATTTGTGTTCGTAAATAAATCTTTCACTCTTTGCTTGCAAGGCCCTGTTTCGTTAATCGAAATCAGGGCTTTTTTTTGACCACCTAGACCGCAAAGTCTTGCATCAAGGTCAGGAAGAAGGGCATATTTATAATAAAGCGAGACCTGGCTTGTCATTTCGTCCATTGATGTGATTCCCTAATTCATAATTACTTTTCTATCCAATTTTAAGTCGATTAATGGACATTATCACTCAAATACAAAACTTCTGGAAAAAGTAGGTTGGATTTGGTGGTATAATTTTTCAAATCTCATAAAAAGCCTACCTTTGCAGTCCGTTCAAGTGAAGGGAGTGGGTTGGCAAACGTTAATTCATTGATTTACAACTAAAAAACTACAGTTCGACGACCCTAGGACTGTGGCTAATTCGGGGTTAAGAAAATATGTCTAACAAAGCAGAATTTAATTGGGAAGATTTCGAAACCAAAGGTTTTGGCGAGGGATACTCCAAAGCGCAGCGCGAGCAGATGGCAGCAATGTACGAAGGCACGCTAAGCGAAATCACTGAGAAGGAAGTCATCAAAGGCACCGTTGTTGGTGTCAATGATAAAGACGTGATCATCAATATCGGATTCAAATCTGATGGATTGGTTCCGTTGAGTGAATTTAGAGACCTTGAGTCTATCAAACCCGGTGATACTGTTGAGGTATTCATCGAAGAGCAGGAAAACTCTTTGGGTCAGTTGATCCTTTCCAGAAAGAAAGCCAAAATCGTACGTGCATGGCAGGACATTGAAGATGCCCTTGAGCATGACAATGTGATTGAAGGTCTGGTAAAGCGAAGAACAAAAGGTGGTTTGATCGTAGATATCTACGGTGTAGAAGCATTTTTGCCAGGTTCTCAGATCGACGTGAAGCCTATCCGTGATTTTGATATCTATGTAGGTAAGAAAATGGAAGTGAAAGTGGTGAAGATCAACCACGCAAACGATAACGTCGTCGTATCTCATAAGATCCTGATTGAGAAGGATCTGGAGAAGCAGAAGGCAGAAATCCTAAACAATCTCGAGAAAGGTCAGGTATTGGAAGGGGTAATCAAGAACATGACCAATTTCGGTGTATTCATCGATCTAGGTGGTGTAGATGGACTTCTTCACATTACAGATATCTCTTGGGGACGTATCAATCATCCGGAAGAAGTATTGCAGCTTGATCAGAAGGTTCAGATTGTGGTACTTGACTTTGATGACGACAAGCGAAGAATTTCTTTGGGTATGAAGCAGCTTTCTGCTCATCCTTGGGATTCCTTGGCATCAAGTCTTGAAGTAGGCAGCAGAGTAAAAGGTAAAATTGTAAACGTAGCAGACTACGGTGCATTCCTTGAGCTTGCTCCTGGTGTAGAAGGTTTGATTCACGTATCTGAAATGAGCTGGTCTCAGCACTTGAGAAATCCGGCTGACTTCGTAAAAGTAAGTGACGAAGTAGAAGCAGTGGTATTGACTATGGACAAGGACGACCGAAAAATGTCTCTTGGAATTAAGCAATTGACTGAAGATCCTTGGACTAAGCAGGACATGAGCACTAAGTATGCGGTAGGATCGAAGCACAAAGGTGTGGTAAGAAACTTGACCAACTTCGGTCTTTTCCTTGAGTTGGAAGAGGGAATCGATGGCTTGGTTCACGTATCTGATCTGTCTTGGACAAAGAAAATCAAGCACCCATCTGAGTTTGTGAAAGTAGGAGACGAGCTTGAAGTAGCTGTACTTGAGCTTGACGTAGACAACAGAAGACTTGCTCTAGGTCATAAGCAATTGGAAGAGAATCCTTGGGATACTTTTGAGTCTGTATTCCCAGTAGGGTCTGTTCATAAGTGTACTGTTAATTCCAAGAATGACAAAGGTGCAGTGCTTGAGCTTCCTTACGGTTTGGAAGGCTTTGCAACGATCAAAAATCTGGAGAAAGAAGACAGTTCTCAGATTGAGGTTGGTGAGTCGTTAGACTTTAAAGTGACCGAATTCTCTAAGGATGACAAGCGAATTGTTCTTTCTCACACTGCAATGTTCAAGGAGGATTCAAAGCCTGCGAAGAAAGTTGCTAATAAGAAGAAGGAAGATTCAACTGATTCCAATACTCCATCTGCACCTGCAGAAAAGTCTACCTTAGGTGACTTGGACGCGCTTGCTGGCTTGAAAGAGAAAATGGAAGGGAAAAAGTAAAAAGTTAGATTCTAGACATTAGAATCAAGACTCACTAATCAATATATTGGAAACACCGGCTGAATATTCAGTCGGTGTTTTTTTTTGTGGAAATTTTCAAAACTTTGGCTAGCCTACCTTTGTAAGTCTATGTTTTCTAAAAGCCATCGTCTGAAAATCAATATCAGATCGAACCTTCAGCATTCTTGAAAAACTGGATCAGTAATACCCCAGAATTCAATTCTGGGGTATCGTAGTAATTGCCTTCCGCAATTGTGTACTTTTACTTTAAATCAACAGTTTATTTTAAAGTCTGAAATACTCCGAAAAAGCGATCTAGGCGCGTACTGTAACAGCTCCAAATGCAATTTGGGGTCTAATGAATAAATTAGATGCAGAGCTCTGAAGGAGCGATCTGTTTTTAAAATACCGTTGGGGAATGATTAGAAAAGCTATCGTCTGAAAATCAATTACGGATCGTGCCTTCAACACTCATGAAAAAACTGGATCCGTAATAACCCAGAATTTCATTCTGTGCTATTATGGTAATTGCCTTCAGCAATTTTGGTTTTTCAAGCTTTAGTTTGTGCAGGATTTAATTACGATTTTTTTTCTTCCTAAAAACACTGAAAGCGCTAACCGTATCAGGAGGTAGACAGATTAGAATGTTGTATTCGATTTTGCTTCTAATTTGATTTAAATTTACGTTAAAGACAAAAGACTTATTTTATAAGGATTTGGTTCCATTAACTTTGCAAAAAAAAAGCATTCGCCTTGACGAATGCTTTTTTACTGGAGGTCGAGAGCGGATTCGAACCGCTGTACGAGGTTTTGCAGACCTCTGCCTAGCCACTCGGCCACTCGACCGATTTGAATTGGAATGCAAATGTAGGTAATATCTTTGCTCATCCAAAAAAACCTGAACTTATTTTGCCCCTTATTTAGTGTTGAATTCTAACTTTCAGATTCAAAAAGACAGCAAAAACTCTTCCTGCCTGATTTTCAGTTGTGTACGCTTTTCAAGCAAAAAATACATTATTTATAATGGTTCTAAATTAAAAATTTAATCATTTCACTCATATAATATGATGATAATCAATTTTGTACATTTTTTATTGAGACAAGTTACAAACTGTAGCGACAATTGAAACCTTGTTTGAAAAATTGGCTTCGGGTAGTACCTTTGTGGGGGTAATAGAATACCATTTAAACTATTTAATTAGCTTCAATATGTTAACCAAACGCTCGTTAGTAGGGATTGGATCGAATTTCAAGACACTGGCAGTGCTATTTCTTCTCTTGATGGGAACGCAAGCTTTTGCGGCTGATCCTTCGGTGATAAATAGTGAAGAGGCAGTGGCAGCCGGTAAGACAGTTTTCAATGCCAACTGCAAGCAGTGTCATAAATTAGATCAAAAGTACACTGGCCCAGCTCTAAGAGGTGCTAGCGAAAGGGCACCAATCGAACTTGTAAGAACTTTCATTGTAAACTCCCAAGCTGTCATTGCGACCGGAGATGCTTATTATAATGGTCTATACAAGGAATATAATAACTTAGCCATGCCGTCTCATCTATTTTTGACTGATGCCGATGTGGATAATCTTCTAGCATATATTGAATACGGTGATATCGTAGATCCGGCAGCAGCAGTCGCAGGGGCAGCAGGTGCTGTTGGTGCAGTCGCCGTGGGCGGAGGAATACCAAATGAATATCTGACTGTAATTGTAATAGTGCTTGTGTTTGTGCTATTATTAATCCTAGTTGTATTAGGACTCATTATTTCAGTACTCACTAAGTACCTAAATAAGCAGGAACTGGATGAGTCAGACAAAGAATTCTTCTCTCAAAAGTTTAATTTTGGAAAAGTGCTCAAGAGCGACGGCTTCATTATTATAGTGACTGCATTAGTAATTGCTTTGGTAGCCAAGACGGCAATTGATGGGCTTTATTCAATAGGGGTACAGCAAGGCTATGCTCCAGAGCAACCAATTGCATACTCTCACGCACTACACGCGGGTACTTTAGAAATTGCTTGCCAATATTGCCATACTGGAGTTGAGATTGGTAAATCGGCTAACATCCCTTCAGCCAATATTTGTATGAATTGCCATACGCATATACAAAATGTTGAAGGTAAGGAAGGTGTTTCTCCGGAAATACAAAAAATCTACGACGCAGTGGATAACAATAAGCCGATAGAGTGGATAAGAGTCCACAACTTACCGGATTTGGCTTATTTCAATCACTCTCAACACGTCAAGGTGGGGGGTATTGAGTGCCAGACTTGCCACGGACCTATCCAAGAGATGGAAGTAGTAGGTCAACATAGTTCCCTTACTATGGGATGGTGTATCGATTGTCACCGACAAACCGAGATTGCCACGGCTGGAAATGCCTATTATGATAAGTTGGTGCAGCTTCATTCGGATTCTAAAGATGCTCTTAAAGTGAAAGACATCGGAGGTTTGGAATGCGCTAAGTGCCACTATTAAATCATCATCTATTTGAAAATTCATTCTAGATTATAATGAAGGAAAATAAAAAAACATACTGGAAAGGACTTGAGCAACTCAATAACGATCCAGAGTTTGTAAAGAACGCCGATAAAGAATTTGTCGAGCTTCCGTCAAGCTCAAGCGAAGATGGAGGTTCTTCCCGGAGAGAATTCCTAAAAGTAATGGGATTTAGTTTAGCGGCAGCATCATTAGCTGCTTGTGAGGCCCCGGTTAGGAAGGCAATTCCTTATGTAAATAAGCCTGTTGATATCAACCCATCTATTCCCAATTACTATGCTTCTACTTTTGCTACCGGTGGTGATTATGCTTCCATTGTGGTGAAAACGAGAGAAGGTCGACCTATCAAAATTGATGGAAACTCTCTTTCCCCAATCAATAAAGGAAAGGTAAATGCCATCGTTGAGGGGTCGATTCTCTCACTATATGATAAGGAGCGTTTATCCGGGCCATATATTAGCGGAGAAAAAGTAGATTGGGCAACGGTAGATGCTCAAGTAAAGTCAAAGCTAGCTTCAGCCGGATCGGTTAAAATCATAGCGAATACAATTTTATCTCCTTCCACTCTGAAAGCTGTACAGCTTTTTGCGGATTCCATTGGAGGTGCTGAGCTGATCCAATATGATCCAATCTCTAATTATGGAATCAAGGCAGCTGCTGAATCTTATTATGGTGTATCTGTAATTCCTTCTTATTCTTTCGATAAGGCAAAAACAATTGTTTCTTTTGGAGCGGACTTCTTGGGAACGTGGATTTCGCCTATTGAATTTGCGGGTCAATATGCGAAAACTCGAAAAATCAGCAAGGAGCGTCCGGTAATGTCAAGACATTATCAGTTCGAGTCCAACCTGTCTATGACAGGAGCCAACGCTGATTATAGAACACCAATAAGAGCTTCTCAAAGTGGGTTAGCAGTTTTAGCATTATATAATGCTATTGCAAAAAAAGCAGGTGCTTCTCTTGTACCTGCCGATGCTGTAGAAATTACACATCTGGATAAAGCCGCAAATGATCTTTGGGTAAGCAAAAAAGCTTCTCTAGTCATATCAGGTTCAAATGATCCGAATGTTCAAGTTGTGATCAATGCCATCAATGAAATGCTTGGATCAAATGGCACTACAGTAGACTTTGCTAATCCGGTTCATTTCAGAAAAGGTGATGATTCGAGAATGAATCAATTCGCCACTGAATTGAAAGGTGGACAAGTAGGAACTGTAATTTTCTTCAATTGTAATCCAGTCTATGATTTTGCCCGTGGAGCTGACATAGCAGAGGGAATTGCTAAGGCAAAAGTGAGTATTTCTACCAACAGCACGATGGATGAAACTTCAGCTTTAGTACAAATGATAGCTCCTGACCATCATTACTTAGAATCTTGGAATGATTTTGAGCCTAAACGTGGGCATTTTTCTTTATCACAGCCTACTATTACTCCATTATTTGATACTAGACAAGCTCAGGAATCTTTCCTTGTTTGGTCCGGATCAACTATAAACTATTACGATTATCTTCAGTCTGTTTGGCAGAATGAGATTTTCACATTGGTAGATACAGCCGGTGCCTTCCAGGAATTCTGGGATACTACTTTATATAATGGTGTGTTAGCTATCGAATCTTCATCCGTTGCTCCAACTCCTATTTCTGATGCAAGAGCTGCTGCGGCTACAGTCGCTAGGACTTATTCTGCCTCAAATGCAGGTCCTGAATTAGTGGTCTATTCCAAAGTAGGCATAGGTAATGGTATATATGCCAATATTCCTTGGCTCCAGGAAATGCCAGATCCAATTACGAAAGCGACATGGGATAATTATTTGACTGTATCTCAAAAATGGGCTTCTGAAAATGGTGTAACCATGTACGAGGAAAATACCGGTAAAGCTGAGATCACTGTAAATGGTAAATCTTTGATTGTTCCGATCATGATTCAGCCAGGGCAAGCAGATGGAACGTTCGGTTTGGCAGTGGGATACGGGCGTACTAGAGCAGGAAAAGTGGCAAATGGAGTAGGTGTAAATGCCTACGAATTGCTGGATTCGTCTAAAGGATTTGTGAATTTTGATATTACTGCCGGTGTAAAAGTGGCAGTAACAGATGATAGCTATAAGATTGCAAGAACTCAGACTCACCAAACCTTCATGGGACGTGAAAACGTAATCCAGGAATCTACCTTAGGCGAGTATAAAGAAAATGCAAGTGCAGGAAGATACCATCCTCAAATTTATAAGGAAGGTGAATTCATAAAGCCATCCAAAATTTCGCTTTGGAAAGGTCACCAGTATAACCAGCATCATTGGGGTCTAGCTATAGACATGAACTCTTGTATTGGATGTAGTGCATGTTCTATTGCTTGTCAGGTTGAGAACAATGTTCCTGTCGTAGGTAAGCAGGAAGTATTAAATAGAAGAGAAATGGCTTGGATCAGAATAGATCGCTATTATTCTTCGGATGCTCCGGCTGATGACTTGAAAGCGATGGAAATTGCCGCTGATAATCCAGAGGTTACATTCCAACCGATGATGTGTCAGCATTGTAATAATGCACCTTGTGAGACAGTATGTCCAGTGGCCGCGACTACTCACTCTTCTGAGGGATTAAATCAAATGACTTACAACAGATGTATTGGTACAAGGTATTGTGCAAACAATTGTCCGTATAAGGTCCGACGCTTCAACTGGTTTAAATACCACGATAACAAAGATTTTGCTGGAGTCAACGTTGCACAAAATGACGACTTGGGTAAAATGGTATTGAATCCTGATGTCACCGTACGAGCAAGGGGAGTAATGGAGAAGTGCTCAATGTGTGTACAGCGAATTCAGGCTGGTAAATTAACAGCAAAGCGCGAGAATCGAAAAGTACAGGATGGTGAAATCAACGTCGCTTGTGCTGTTGCTTGCCCTACAGATGCATTGGTATTTGGAGATATGAATGACTCAAATAGTCAGGTTTCCAGACTTCTGAAGATAGAGGAAAACAGTATCTCTGCTTTGAAAGAAGTTGGAGAAGAGAGAGCTTACCATGTATTAGAAGAGATCAACGTGAGTCCAAACGTTTGGTACTTCACCAAAATTCGAAATAAAGACAAAAACGAAGCGTAATCTTAATTTTATAAACTATGCAGGTTACTTCATCCGTAAGAGATCCATTAATCACCGGGGGTAAAACTTATCACGATGTCACACACGATGTGTGTCGTCAAGTAGAAAATAAACCTTCTGTAGCTTGGTATCTTGCTTTTCTTACCGCAGCCGGAGTATTAGCTCTCGGATCAATTGCTATCGTTGCCACACTCTGGGAAGGGATTGGTATGTGGGGTCTAAACAAAACTGTTGGCTGGGCTTGGGATATCACCAACTTCGTGTGGTGGGTAGGTATAGGTCACGCTGGTACGTTGATCTCAGCTGTGTTATTGCTATTCAGACAGAAATGGAGAACATCTATTAACAGAGCTGCTGAGGCGATGACGATTTTCGCTGTAATATGTGCTGCGATGTTCCCGGTAATCCACATGGGTCGTCCATGGTTAGGAGCTTACTGGGCACTTCCATTGCCAAATACATTTGGTTCACTTTGGGTAAACTTTAACTCACCTCTTCTTTGGGACGTGTTTGCGATTTCAACTTATTTCTCCGTTTCCCTTGTGTTCTGGTATATCGGTTTGATTCCTGATTTCGCAACCATTCGCGATAGAGCTACTGGTTTGAGAAAAACTATTTACGGTGCACTTTCTTTCGGTTGGGATGGTGCTGCGCATACGTGGATGAGATACGAGTCTGTTTCCTTGATCCTCGCGGGTCTGGCAACTCCACTTGTACTTTCAGTACACACAATTGTATCCTTTGATTTTGCTACATCGGTTATACCAGGATGGCATACTACCATTTTCCCTCCGTATTTTGTTGCTGGAGCCATTTTTTCTGGCTTTGCAATGGTATTGACCCTGATGATTGTAACTAGGAAGGTATTTAAACTAGAGGATTATATTACTATTGCTCACATTGAGATGATGAATATCGTAATCATAGTTACTGGATCGATAGTAGGTGTAGCTTATATTACTGAGTTCTTTATCGCTTGGTATTCGGGTGTTGAGCCAGAATTCTATGCTTTCTACAATAGAGCTACTGGACCATATTTCTGGGCTTATTGGACTATGATGACCTGTAATGTAATTTCGCCACAGTTGTTTTGGATAAAAAAAATCAGAACTTCTATTGTTGCTACTTTCATACTTTCGATTGTAGTGAATATCGGAATGTGGTTTGAGCGATTTGTGATCATTGTTACATCCCTTCACAGAGATTACTTGCCTTCATCTTGGGCGATGTTCTATCCCACTTGGGCCGATGTAGGAGTTTACTTATTTACATTCGGTTTATTTTTCAGCCTTTTCTTCCTTTTCGCAAAGTTTTTCCCAGTAATCAACATGGCAGAAGTGAAGGCTGTTCTGAAATCCTCATCTGAAAAAGTGTCGAAATAATTATGGAAAGAGATACACATTTTGTCTTAGGCGTATATGACGATGAAGACGTTTTGCTAAATGCGGTTGAAGAAGTAAGATCCAGTGGAGTGAGGATTCAGGAGGTTTATTCTCCTTACCCTGTTCACGGATTGGAAGATGTGCTGGGATATAAGCGCAGCAGACTACCTATAGCAGCATTTCTATTCGGAATCTTAGGTACCACTTTGGCGTTGCTTATGCAGTATTATATGATGCTATTCGATTGGCCAATGATCATCGGGGGTAAAGATTATGCTTCCTTTCCTGCTTTCATTCCAGTTACATTCGAATTGACAGTTCTTTTGGCTGCTTTCGGTATGGTTGGTGTGTTTATGATTAGCTCAAATTTAAAGCCTTGGGCTCAACCAAGGATTTTTGATGTAAGGAGTACTGATGATAAGCACATTATGGCAATTGATATTGCAAATAATTCTGCAATGGATATCGCCAGAATTGAAGATATTTTGAAGTCCTCAGGGGCTATAGAAGTTAATAAAAAAAGTTTTGAATAGTAAATCTGTATATATGAAGATTACTAAAGAATATAGCTTGCTTGGCGTTGCACTTGTAGGTGTTCTCCTATTTGGTTGTAAGGCTGGTGGTAACGATCAAGGTCTGGAATATGCGCCGCAAATGTATCATTCTGTTGCTTACGAGCCATTGACTCAAATCACAGATGAATCTCAGGGGAATTGGCTGTCTTCTCGCGAGGATGGAAAAGGTGAATTTTACAATAGTAACGTTCATAATCCAAACAATATGAATATGAGAATGCCTGTGGAAAATACTGTTCCTAGAAATAAGAATGGCTATTTACCTTATAGATTGAAAGCTTTTGAGCTTGAGATTGCGGGTGAAACCGTTATGAACCCGCTGCAGACAACAGATCAATTGTTGGTAGAAGGGGAGCAGCTTTATATTAACTACTGTTCTACTTGTCACGGTAAGGGCGGACAAGGTGATGGTAAAGCAGGTGAGAAAATCGGTGGTGTTGCTAATTTGACTGGTGGAGCCTACATAGGCCTCCCTGAAGGTCATATATATCATGTCATTACCAAAGGCAAAGGAAGAATGGGTGCTCATGGTTCTCAGATTCTTCCAGAAGATCGATGGAAGATTGTGACTTACGTAAAACAAAAAATTCAAGGTGGTCAAGGTGCACAAGTTTCCGCTGTAGCTCAGCTTGAAGTACCCACTGAAGAAATACCAGTTAACTAATTATGGCTCACGACCCACAACATTACAATTTAGACCAGAAATACGAACTGCAAGCATCGACCAAAAAGTCGATATTGACAGTCCTGGTCATAGGTGCTATATTATTAAGTATAGGTATTTTAATATCCATATTTGGAGGTAGCCATGAAGAAGGAGCTGATACTGGTTCCCATGCTTTTCATTGGTATGAGCGATTATACGCTAACATATGGATCAATAATGTGTATTTTACTGGTATTGCTATTGTTGGTGTATTCTTTTTCGCTCTTCAATACGTTACGCAAGCAGGTTGGTCTGCACCAATAGTAAGAGTGATGCTATCATTGGGTCACTGGTTACCATATGCAGCAGTCTTAATGATTGCTACCTTTTTTGTAGCTAATCATAGTCTATTTCATTGGACTCATAGTGCTTTATTTGTAGACGGCGGGCCAGAGTATGATAAAATCATTGATGGAAAGGGTGCATTCTTCTATTGGCCATTGGCGAAAGGTACATTTCCAGTGTTTTTTATCTTCAGAATGTTTTTGTTCTTTGGTTTTTGGGTGTTCTTTTTCAATAGGCTTAAGAATCTTTCCTATGCTGAAGATGCTTTAACAGGTAATGCTTCTTGGTACAAAATCAGAAGTACCTCCGCTGTCTTCATCATTTTTTTTGCAGTTTCTTCTTCAATAGCTTCCTGGGATTGGGTAATGTCGATTGATACGCATTGGTTCTCTACGCTATTTGGTTGGTATTTATTTTCATCTTGGTTCGTTGCCGGCCTTTCAGCTATCACTCTTTTGACAATTTTTTTGAAAGGTCAAGGATATCTTGAAATGATAAACGAAAATCACATTCATGACCTTGGTAAATTTGTTTTTGGTTTTACCATTTTCTGGACATACCTATGGTTTTCTCAGTTTTTGTTAATTTACTACGCCAATATACCTGAAGAGTCAGTTTATTTTATTGAGAGACTGTCAAGTGACGTGTATGGACCGTTCATTTTCGTAAATATCGGGGTGAACTTTGTACTGCCCTTCCTAGTTTTAATGACGAGAGATTCAAAACGGCATGGAGTATTTCTCAAGCTTGTATGTTCTTTAATAATTGCAGGTCACTGGGTAGATATATTTCTAATGGTTCAGCCAGGTACCCTCGGACAAAATGGAGGAGTTGGATTCATGGAAGTGGGAATGTTCTTAGTATATGGATCTGCAGTAACCTTGGTTGTATTAAGCGGCCTAGCCAAAGGCAATTTGGTTCCAAAAAATCACCCAATGCTTGAAGAGAGTTTTCAACATCACATTTAATATTAGCCTAAAAAATAATTAAGGTATGTACAGTTTTCTTATTGGAGTAGGTGTTCTTCTGTTATTGTCAATAATTTGGATGGTATACAGAATACAGACGTTGGTTTCGGTTGTTAAAGGCTCTGATAAAAAAGTAGCTTCAGGAAGTAATAAAATTAATGCTATTTTATTTTTAGTATTTCTGGTAGGTGGTGGAGCATTGCTGTTTTGGTATTCAATTAAAGAGTACGATAATTACCAATTACCAATCGCATCAGAGCATGGTGCAGTTACAGATCAGTTATTTTGGGTTACGATGGCTGTAACAGGATCTGTTTTTCTTGTAACACATATTTTGCTTTTCATATTTCCATATAAGTATCAATATGATGAAAAAAGAAAAGCTTCATTTTATCCCGATAACAATAAGTTGGAAATTATCTGGACAATTGTTCCTGGAATAGTTTTGGCAGTATTGGTAATCTCAGGTTGGATGGCTTGGTCTGATATTACTGCTCCAGCACCAGAAGAGTCACATGTTGTTGAAATAATGGGTTATCAATTCGCTTGGGAAGTTCGTTATCCTGGGATTGACAATGTTCTTGGAGATTATGATTACCGACTAATTACAGCATCTAATTCTCATGGTATAGACTTTACAGACAAAAATTCAATCGATGATTTTTCTTCACCAGTAGTGGTGATTCCAAAAGGTGAGCCTGTTCTTTTCAAAATCAGAGCTCGTGATGTTTTGCATTCAGTTTTTGCTCCTCATATGAGACTGAAAATGGATGCCGTACCGGGTATGCCAACTCGTTTTTGGTTTGTGCCTACCAAAACTACAGCTGAGATGAGAGAAGAGTTAGGTGATCCGGAGTTTCAATATGAAATTGCCTGTACTGAAGTTTGTGGTCGTGGTCACTTTTCAATGCGTAAAATTATTGAAGTAATTGAACCGGAGGCATATCAAAAATGGATGGCTGAACAAAAATCTTTTATTCAGATGAATCCCTCGCTAGCAGAGGGTCTTCCCGCCGAGACAAAAGAACTTGCAGAAATTGAATTAAATAAATAAAACAAAATTATAAAGGTTATGGCTACAGCATCTGTCGCAAATCATGATAAAATAACTCAAGATCATCAAGATCATGAGCATCATGATAATTTTGTAACGAAATATATCTTCACGCAAGATCACAAAATGATTGGAAAGCAATATCTGCTAACAGGTATGTTTTGGGCAATTATTGGTGGTTTCCTTTCCATCCTTTTCAGACTCCAACTTGGATTCCCTGAAATGGATATGTCCTTTCTAAGACCTTTATTAGGTGGATGGATTGATGAGAGTGGAGCTCTAGATCCCGCTTTTTATTTAGCACTAGTTACTATGCATGGTACCATCATGGTATTCTTTGTCTTGACTGCTGGATTGAGCGGTACATTTTCCAATTACCTGATTCCACTCCAAATCGGAGCAAGAGATATGGCCTCTGGATTTATGAATATGTTATCCTATTGGTTCTTTTTCGTGTCAGGAGTTATTATGTTTATTTCCTTGTTTTTAAAAACTGGTCCTGCTGCAGGTGGTTGGGTGGTATATCCGCCCCTGTCCGCATTGGAGCAAGCGATTCCAGGTTCTGGACTAGGTATGACTTTATGGTTGATTGCGATGACGTTCTTTATAGCGTCCTCGCTGCTTGGAGGTATTAACTACATTACCACTGTAATTAATCTTAGAACAAAAGGAATGTCTTTCTCCAGACTTCCTCTTACCATTTGGGCTTTCTTTTTGACTGCTGTCATTGGTTTGCTTTCATTTCCGGTATTATTTGCTGCTGCTTTACTTCTTGTATTTGACAGAAGCTTTGGCACATCATTTTATTTATCTGATATCTATATTGGGGGAGAAGCTCTTCCGAATACAGGTGGTAGTCCAGTTCTTTACCAGCATTTATTTTGGTTCTTAGGTCACCCAGAGGTTTATATTGTATTGCTTCCTGCTTTGGGTATTACTTCTGAAGTAATTGCCACAAATTCGAGAAAGCCAATCTTTGGATATAAGGCTATGATTATTTCAATGTTGGGGATTACTATATTATCATTTATAGTGTGGGCTCACCATATGTTTGTATCTGGTATGAACCCATTCTTAGGTTCTATTTTCATGTTCCTAACCTTGATTATCGCAGTTCCATCAGCTGTGAAGGTTTTTAATTACCTGACTACGCTGTGGAGAGGTAACCTGATTTTCACACCTGCAATGCTGTTTTCAATTGGACTTGTCTCATTCTTTATTTCAGGAGGATTGACTGGTATATTTCTAGGTAACTCAGCTATAGATATTCAGCTGCATGATACCTACTTTGTTGTAGCTCACTTCCACTTAGTAATGGGTTCTGCATCGTTCTTTGGATTGATGGCAGGTGTTTACCATTGGTTCCCGAAGATGTTTGGACGAATGATGGACGCTAGACTTGGGTACGTACACTTTTGGTTGACTTTTGTTGGAGTTTATCTAGTATTTTTCCCAATGCATTATATTGGAATTGCAGGATTTCCAAGGAGATATTACAGCTGGACTAACTTCGAATTTGCTAATATGTATACCGATTTGAATATGTTCGTTTCGGTGGCAGCTATTATCACTTTTGCAGGACAATTTATTTTCATTTTCAACTTCTTCTACAGCATGTATAGAGGTAGAAAGGCAACGCTGAATCCATGGAGATCCAATACGCTAGAGTGGACTACTCCACTTTATCCAGGGCATGGTAATTGGCCGGGTGAAATTCCTACAGTATACAGGTGGCCTTATGATTACTCTAAGCCTGGTGCTGAAGAGGATTTCATACCTCAGACTGTTCCTCTGTCTGCAACTCCTGAGTCCAATCTTCCTCATGAGCAGGAACTGGTTAAGTTGGAACTAGAGATCATGAAGGAAGATGAGGAGGTTTTAGTAGCTAATGAATCAATACAATAATAAATCCATAAGCAGTTTTCGTTTAGTGAGTCGTCTCACGGTTATAGCTGTTTATGTTCTTATTTTAGTTGGTGGGATAGTTCGTAGTACTGGTTCCGGAATGGGTTGTCCCGATTGGCCAAAATGTTTTGGAAGTATCATTCCCCCTACCTCGGTAGAACAGCTACCAGTTAATTATCAGGAGATTTACCTTGAGAAAAGAATAGCAAAAAATGATAGGTTTATAACATCACTTGAGAAGTTCGGTTTCAAAGAAACTGCTCAAAAGATTGCTAATGACAAGTCTATTTTAATCGAAGAGGAATTCAATGCTACTAATACATGGATTGAATATCTGAATCGATTGCTTGGAGTTATTATAGGATTATTGATTGTTCTCACAGTTTGGAAGTCTTTACCGCTCTGGAAAGTTGACAAAAAGATTCCTTTGCTTTCTATCGGATCTTTGATTTTAGTGTTATTAATAGGTTGGATAGGGTCTATAGTTGTATCTACCAACTTACTACCTTGGATTATCACTGTCCATATGGTATTGGCCTTGCTTTTAGTGGCCATACTTATTATTGCAAACCATCGCTCTGTAATAATTCCCAAAAGTAAAGGAGTTAATATGGACGTTCCGGTAAAGGTAGAATACCTTTTGATCGTTGCACTTATTCTTATAAGCGTTCAGGTAGTGTTAGGAACACAAGTTAGAGAGCAGATCGATCAAGTTGCTACAGATTTAGGTTTTATGTTACGAGGCAAATGGTTAGAACGAGTAGGGTTGGATTTCTTAATTCACCGATCCTTTTCCCTAGTTTTACTAGCTGTACATGTCCTTTATTTTGTTTGGGCTTTCAAGTACACCCTTCGAAAGTCTCAAATTAATATTTGGTCTCAAGTATTAATAATTCTGATCGTACTTGAGATTGCATCTGGAGCTGGAATGGCCTATTTTGGAATACCAGCGTTCCTGCAGCCACTTCATTTATTGGTAGGTGCTTTAATAATTGGGGTTCAAGTAATACTTATTCTCCATTTTAGAGCCCAAAGAAAAATTAAGTTAAATTCAGTTTGATTATGAGCACAGTTGAAGTTAGTGACCATACGGATAGTTTTATACTAGGTAGGATTAAAGCTTATTCTGAATTATTGAAGTTTAGATTATCTGCTTTAGTTACGTTTTCCGCAGTATTCGGATACATACTTGGTGATCGAGGAGTTTCTTTTGGATGGGGTGGATTTATAGGATTAGCCATTGGGGGATTTCTTATTAGCGGTGCTTCAGGTGCCGCAAATGAAATCATGGAAAGAGATCTTGATAAGCTTATGAAGCGAACTCGGAATCGCCCTCTGCCGCTAAATATTATTTCCCTCCAAGAAGCATATTGGTTCACTATCCTAGTTGGTGTAACTGGTATTTCATTACTTTGGATTTTCACCAATCCGTTGACTACTGGATTGGGAATATTAAGTATGATTTTGTATGTTTTTGTTTATACACCATTGAAACGAGTTGGACCCATAGCGGTGTTTGTGGGCGCTATACCAGGCGCCATGCCTCCTTTGCTAGGTTGGACTGCGGCAACTGGGTCTATTTCTTATGAAGCTTTGATTATATTTGGAATTCAATTTATTTGGCAGTTTCCTCATTTTTGGGCTATTGCTTGGGTTTCTGATGAAGATTATAAGGCTGCGGGTTTCAAACTTCTTCCCAGTGGCGGAGGCAAAGATTTGAACACTGCAATTCAGATTATGATCTACACGCTCTTCTTATTGCCTTTGGGTTTACTTCCTACTTATTTTGGTCTGACGGGATTGAATTCAGGAATAGTAGCCACGGTTTGTGGGGTATTGTTTTTAGCTCAGACCTTTTCTTTAATGCGTGATTGTTCACACAAATCTGCGTTGAAAATCATGTTTGGTTCATTTCTTTATTTGCCAATCGTTCAAATTGCTTACTTACTAGATAAATTACCATAATCATGGAAAAAGAGCTGAAATATGCTGATTTGGTAGAGCAGCCGATCTCTATGCATCCCAAGAAATTTGCCTTATGGCTTTTCATGGTGTCTGTTGTAATGGTATTTGCTGGTTTAACCAGTGCATATATCGTAAGACAGTCGGAGGGAAACTGGTTAGAATATGATCTTCCCTCTATATTTTATTATACTTCTGGTCTTGTGATTGTCAGTAGTGGTTTTCTTCAACTTGCTTACTTATCAGCAAGAAAGGATAATTTGATTAATCTACGCTTAGGTTTAATCGGTTCAGTATTATTTGGTTTCGCCTTTTTAGTTGGTCAGTGGTACAGTTGGGTTGCTTTAGTAGACAGGGAAGTGTTTTTTGTGGGAAATCCAGCTGGGTCTTTTCTGTATGTTTTTACAGGGTTACACGCAGCTCACTTGATTAGCGGTGTGATATTTCTACTTATTGTGTTAATTTCGACATTCAGATATCAAGTGCATTCGCAATCCATGATTGCATTGGAGATGGCAACAACATATTGGCATTTTCTAGGTGGATTATGGTTGTATCTGTTTATGTTTTTGCTTTTGAATCATTAAATTAAAACCAAGTACAAATTTATAATCTATGTCCGCTCATTCTACTGCTATTGAAGTAAGCTCGAAAAGAGGCACTTGGGGAGGTGGTAACGAACCTTTCAAGGCCAGCTACGGAAAACTCATGATGTGGTTTTTCTTACTTTCTGATATCTTCACTTTTGCTGCATTTTTGATTACTTATGTGGCTATACGTGTAAGTTATCCTGCCTACGAAGGTTCTCTTCAAGCTTTTTCGGGTTCAAATGAATATTGGCCTGTGCCTGAATTAGTTTTTGAGGCTTTGCCTTTTGTGCATGGAGTTCATGCCCCGCTTGTATTTGTTGGAATTATGACCTTTATACTGATTTCGTCCTCAGTGACAATGGTTCTTGCTGTTGAAGCAGGTCACCGTAATGATAGAGATGATGTCGTGAAATGGATGCTATGGACGCTTTTTGGAGGTATTACTTTCCTTAGTTGCCAAGCTTGGGAGTGGAGTCACTTCATCCATGGTACAGATGCTGGAACTGTCATGACTTATGTGAATAACCTAAATCGAGTAGTTACAGAAACAATTTATGGAGCTAATCTGACTGTAAATGAGTATGGACCGGCCTCATTTGCAAACCTTTTCTTCTTTATCACCGGTTTCCATGGTTTTCACGTTACTATTGGAGTATTCCTTTTATTTCTCTGCTTCTATCAAGCTGCGGTAGGCATATATGATCGCAGAGGTCATTACGAAATGGTTGAGAAAATTGGGCTTTACTGGCACTTTGTCGATTTAGTTTGGGTATTTGTATTTACCCTGTTTTATCTCATCTAACGATTTTAAAAATTGAACTATGCAAATTCAAGAGAATAAGTCAACATTAAAGGTTTATCCAAAGGATACCGAAAAAATAAAAAAAATCTGGAAAACAGCCTTGATTATGGCTTTAATCACGGGGGCTGAATTCATTATGGCTTTTACGATGGATAGAGGGCTACTTCTTTATTTCTTGTTTATTGCGCTTACTATATGGAAGGCAAAGTATATCATGATGGATTTCATGCATTTGGGTGATGAAGCAAAACCTCTTTTCTATTCAATAATTGTCCCATTGATTTTTCTAGTTTGGTTGATAATCGCATTGATGAAAGAAGGGTCAGATATTTTCTTAGTGCGCTGGTAATCGATTAAAAATTCATAAAAAAGAGGGTTGGAGTGACACACTTCAACCTTATTTTTTGTTAAAGAATAACTATGAAAGGTTTACGATTTATTCAAGGTATGGTGCTTGTTTGCATATTACTTGTACCTGTTTTGATTTTTATGTTTTTGAAGGGTTTTGCGACTAACTCTTATGTTATTCCGATTTTCTTTGAAAAGGGTGTTGATAATCCTTTTCAAGAATGCCCTCTTGCAGATACTACGCAGCACTATATTCCTGATTTCACCTTTACCAATCAATTGGGTCAGCCCGTTGGTAAAGCTCAAATGGTAGGTAAGGTGACAATAGTAGATTTCTTTTTCACTTCATGCCCCTCTATTTGTCCTTTGATGTCTACCGAGATGGAACGTGTAAATGATATGTTTCGTGAGGAACCGAAAATTCAAATTCTATCTATAAGTATCGATCCTGAATTTGATACACCGGAGATTTTAAAAGGGTATGCTGATAAGTATAACGCTCAGGCAGGGAAGTGGGATTTTCTTACAGGCGAAAAGGCTGAAACCTACCAATTAGCCAAGTGTGGATTTATTCTTCCCACACTTGATGGAATGGGAGTGCCTGATGATTTTGCGCATAGTGATAAATTTGTACTTGTAGATGAGCTAGGAAGAATTAGAGGTTTTTATTCAGGAACAAATCGGGAAGAAGTTGACTTATTGATGTTAGAAGCTAAGGTATTAATGTATGGAAACGAATAGATTGAGTTTACTCCAAAACGAATCAAAAGTAAAAGGTTGGATTATTGTGATTTCAGTGGTTATCCCAGTGGTGGTCGCAATACTTATCTTTATGCCAACAAAGCTTGAGTTAGGGTCGAGTCTAGTTTACTTCCTTCCTCACTTGAATGCCGTAATTAACTCTGCAGCAACAATAGCGTTGATAGCGGCATTAATTTTTATTAAAAATAAGAAAATAGCCTATCATGGAGCGTCTATGACAATAGCCTTTATTCTGGGAGCTATTTTCCTAGTTTCTTATGTGGTTTATCATGCAGCTGCTGAAAGTACTACGTTTGGAGGTGTTGGTATCATTAGATCCATTTATTATTTTATCTTGATTACTCACATTATCTTGGCTGCTGTGGCACTTTTCCCCATTTTATTCGCTTATTATTATGGGTTGACTGACCAACGGGATAAGCATCGAAAGGTGGTTAAATTTGCCTACCCGATTTGGCTTTATGTGACGGTGACTGGTGTAGTTGTTTATTTAATGATTTCGCCTTATTATACCCACTGAGATATTTAAAAGATAAAACGATGAAAAGTATATTGAAAATTTTCATGAAAGTTGTTTTCTTATCCATTATTGGACTTTTATTCCATAGTGCTTCATTTGCTCAGTGCGCCATGTGTCGTGCCTCTGTGGAGAATAATGTTAGCAACGGCGATACTAGCATTGGTGCAGGATTGAACAGTGGAATATTGTATTTATTCATAATGCCTTACTTGATGGCTGCCGTCATAGGTATTTTTTGGTATAGATCTGCCAAAAGGAAAAAAGCAAAATTGGCACTACGCTAAAGCTAAAAAGAGCAAAGTTTGATCATAGACTTTGCTTTTTTTATTTTACATCAGAATGAGCCAAAAATTCCGCAGACTGATCATCGTGATTAGTGTTTTCTTACTTCTTGTAGTACTTGTCCTGAACTTCTTTTTTTTTCAAAAAAGTGATGAGGTAACATATCTTCAAGATTTTCAAAAAAGAGTTCAGACTATTGACCGAGAGTTTGATGAGGATTTTATTAAGGTACTAATGGAGTTTCGGAATGATGACAGCTTAAGCTTTAATATCCTTTCTTTACCCGATCATCAGCATCCTTTTTTCCTTTTGGATAAAACTGGGAATCTGCAATTTTGGTCTGATTTCTCCCTTACCCTTGACTTTTCCAATGTTGACCTAAGCAAAAATTATATACTGCTCAATGATCCTTATGGGACTATGCTTCTCAAAATCAGACAGATTCGGAGGAATAAGGTGGATTATTTCATGGTTCATGTGCTACGATTGATATGGCCGGGAAGCATAGAAAATGAATATTTAATTACAGGAGCCAATCCTGCTCTTTTTGGCAATAGTCAAATTGAGGTTTTTTCGCCTGATGAAAAGAATGGTCAATTGGTGAAGAACTTAGCCGGTACTCCTCTCTTTGGTATTGATTTTCTCTTGGGCTATGTGCCGGCGGGGCGAATCATCAACACGCCAATTTTGATCTTTTTTACCTCTATTTTCCTGCTATATTTCCTGCTATCCACAGACTTTGTGTTAAAAAAGTGGCGCAAGGGAAGAAGGTGGCAAGCTATCGGATATAATATTTTGATGTTGTTTGCTTTCCGATTAATTATGCTTCTGGTAGACTTTCCCAGTAGCTTTATAAATTTTTCATTGTTCGATCCCAGTAATTACGCATCCTCATTGCTTCATCCAAGTTTGGGTGATTTGCTGCTCAATACATTTTGTGGGGTATTTATTTTTGGGTTGGTGATTTTTCAATTAGCAACAAAACAGATGCATGAGAAAATCCAAGTGCTAAAAGAACCGATTGAAATTAAATTATTCCTACTCCTCACGCTGATCATCAGTAGCTCATGTCTTTATTTGCTGTGGTTTCTTCCCAGAGATTTGATGCTCAATTCGCAGTGGACACTGAATGTGAGTTCTGTGCCTTCATTTGATTTATTCAAAGGATTGAGTTTTATAATTTTATTCCTTTGGGGAGCAGTTTATGTCCTGCTTTCTCTGACGCTGGTTAGTTTATTGATTAAAGTCAGTCCAAACAAGAAACAACATTATCTTATTATTTTGGCTTTTGGGATTCCGATTGCAGGCATATTATTTTTCATTTCTTCCTGGGCAGTTGTAGTGTGGGTGATCCATCTGATTTTCCTATTCTTGGTGATTCAAGTTGAGTTGTTCAAAAATGTCTTCCGGCTCGGTTTTGATACATTTCTTACTTTTTTCTTTGCCTGTCTTATTTCAGCGATTGTAGTAGGTATCAGTACTTTTCAAACGGAGAAATCTCAATTGGTTCAGTCCAAGTCAAAGTTTGGTACTCAAAATCTGATTGAAAATGACATCATGACGGAATTCTTTTTGGGTGAGATTTTCAATCGAATTAAGAATGATATTTTCATCCAAAATAGAATTTCAGACCCACTTTTTTCCAAAGAACCCATAGAATCCAAGATTAGACGTATTTATCTGGATAATTATTTTGATCAGTTTGAAGTGCAGGTTCGGATCTTTTCCTCGGGCGGACAGCAGTTGCTGGGGCCTCTTGCTGGCGAATTGCTACAGGATCTTCGACAGAAATATATCAAAAGTGATTTTGCAACCAGTGTCAGAGGACTTTATTTTCTTCGGGGAAATGAAAACAACATTGGAAATCGCTTTGTCTCCTTCATTCCGGTTACTAAGGACAATAATCAGCTTGGAACCATATTTTTAGAATTAAATCAACTGCGAATACAGCCGAGTAGTGTTTATCCCAAGTTGCTGTTGGATAAAAAGTACAGCGAGAAGCTGGATCCTATTCGATACGACTATGGTATATTCAAAGATAATCTGATGATTAGAAGTGCGGGTACGTTCAATTTTCTAAGTTTGGATATGGCCACTCTGGTAGAGCGATCCTCTTTTTTCAGCGAGGGAGTTCACAGCTTTGGATACCACCATTTTGGTATGCGAAGGGGCGAAGAAGTGATAGTGATTTCTTCCCCAAACAATACTATCTCAAATTTCTTCGGGAATATTTCACTTTTCTTTGTGACCTTCGTTTTTCTTACATTTTTCACCATTTTGATTCATACACTTTTTAAAGGGTATCGAACTTTTGAATTTAACTACTCAACTAAGCTTCAGCTGTATCTAAACTTTGCCTTCTTCTTCCCAATTATTATCATCAGTATTATCACCATTGGCCTGCTAGCCAATAGCTACAGGGAGGATCTGGATAGGCAGTACATTCAAAAGGCTACCTTGATACGGGGTAATCTCGGTAGCTTTCTGAATAATCAGGAACCCGGAAAAGTAGCCAATGACCTATTGACTGAGGAAGTAAACAGTTTAGCAAATACAACTGCAAGTGATATCCATTTGTACAACAATCAAGGGTATCTGGAAACTACCAATCGTCCCAATATTTTTGATAAAAAAATCCTTTCACCATTGATTAATCCTGAGGCTTTGGCAGAAATAGAAGAAAATGGGCAAAACCAGTTTTTGGCAAATGAACAGATCGGAAAACTCCGGTTCAAATCGGTCTACCTTGCGATTCCATCCTCTGGCGGCAAAGCTAATTTGGGTATTCTCGCAGTTCCGTTTTTTGAATCTGAAGCTGAATTGAACTCCTTGATTGCCGATGTTCTGAGTAATATTTTCAATGCCTTTGTAATCATCTTTATCCTGTTTTTGGTGGTTTCTTATTTTGTGTCCACCAATTTGACCTTCCCTTTCAAGCTGCTTACGCAAAAACTCAAGACCACCAATTTGGAGAACAATGAGCCCATGTATTGGGGCTCCAAAGATGAAATCGGCTTGCTTGTCAACGAGTATAATAATATGCTCTTTAAGCTGGAAGCCAGTAAAAAAGTACTTTCTTCCAACGAAAAAGAATCAGCCTGGCGCGAGATGGCCAAGCAAGTGGCCCACGAGATCAAGAATCCGCTCACTCCGATGAAGTTGACGCTTCAGCATTTGCTGCGATTGGAGAATGACGGTCGCCTCGATGATAAGCACAAACTTAAAAAGTCATTGGAAACACTGATTCATCAAGTGGATGCACTGAGTGGCATTGCTTCCTCATTTTCCACTTTTGCAAAAATGCCCTTGCCAAGGAATGAATACATTAACTTCAAATCTGTGCTGGTGAAAGTTCTGGATCTTTTCACCAATAATCAGCAAATCGATGTGATCTTTCAAGATGATTCTTTTATCGATGATATTCCCATCTTGGGTGATGACAAGCTATTTGGAAGAGTGATTTCGAATTTGATTATTAACGGAATACAGGCCGTAGACCAGGGAAATAGGCCTGAGATTAAAATCTGGCTCTGGGTCACTGATGAAGCGGTATTTCTGGAAATCACCGACAACGGTAAAGGAATTTCTGCAGCATTGAGAGATAAGATATTTATTCCTAATTTCTCTACCAAATCCAACGGGTCCGGTCTGGGATTGGCCATCGCAAAAAGTGGGGTCGAAACTGCAGGTGGAAAGATATGGTTTGAATCTGAAGTGAATTTCGGAACGACATTCTACCTCACCTTTCCTTTAATCAGATAAAGGATGCTTTTTAGTACCTTGAAATCAAATGCCGATTCAGATTGAATATGCGAGTTTGGATATTTTCTTGGTTTTTACTTCTTACTACCTTTTCCCCTGCGGAGGCTCAGGAAAAGTGTAACTGGTTTGGCGCGGATTTTTTCTTGGAACCAACCGAGCTGGACTCACTTACAGCGGTAGAAGAAAGTATCCGTGTAAGTGATAATCAGGGTAATTTGCTCAAATTTCGCTTTGACCTAAGTAAAAATTTACTCCAAATAGACTATGAAGGAAATTCGATTCCTGACTCGATTCAGGTTTGTTTCCGCACATTCAGTCTCAGATTTGATCAGCCAATTGCCCGAAGGACGCTGTTGACTGATTACGATTCGATGGCACGGTTTCAAGATGCTCAAATGGCCGATTTACCGGCATTTGATTTCCGAGAGGAGCTTTTTCCCAGTACCAATTTGTATAAAAGCGGAAGTCTGACTCGAGGGATTTCATTTGGAAATACTCAAAATGTGTTTGTCAACTCTGCACTAAACCTTCAACTCGAAGGTGCTATTTCTGACAATCTGAATATCCGTGCGAGTATCACCGATCAAAATGTACCTTTCCAACCGGAGGGAAATACCCAACAGATTCAAGACTTCGACAATGTGTTGATCGAGCTATATAACGATGACTTCTCACTATCCGCCGGAGATGTGGTATTGCAGCAGCGGCAATCGGAGTTTCTCCGCTATTACAAAAATGTCCAAGGGCTTCAATTCTCTTCAAACTACCAACTTAATGAAAAATGGACGGCAAGTTCCCAAGGTTTTGTATCTATAGCCAAAGGAAAATTTGCTTCCATCCAACTTCCTATTATCGAAGGTACGCTGGGGCCATATCGGATCAGCGGACCAAACAATGAGCGATTTGTAATTATTATGGCTAACTCTGAGCGGGTATTTCTGGACGGAAGACTGCTACAACGAGGCTTCAACAAGGATTATGTCATCGATTACAATCAGGCGGAGATCACTTTTACTCCCAAAATCCTGATTACCCAGTATTCCAGAGTTCGAATTGATTTTGAATTTGCAGAGCGAAATTATAGTCGCTCCATTATCGGTGCAAATCATTCGCAGACCAATGGAAAAGTTGACGTATACCTGAATTATTATCAGGAAAAAGACAATCGAAACCGACCGCTTTTTACCGATTTTTCCCAACAAGAATTAGCCTTACTGGCTTCCGTTGGAGACCAGACTGAGTTGGCTTTGATTCCCAGAATTGACAGTGTGGCTTTTGATCCAAATCGAATTTTGTATGAAAAGATTTTGGAAGAAGGAGAAAATGGTGAAATGATTACGTTCTACCGATATTCCTCTGATCCGAATCTGGCATATTTTGCACTCTCATTTTCGCAGGTTGGACAAGGACTTGGCGATTACCGTCGTTCCAGTCAGCTTTCCAACGGCACTGTATTCGAGTATATGCCGCGGATCAATGGACTGCGTCAAGGTGATTACTCCATCCTTACCCAGTTGGCGGCGCCTGACAGTAAGCGCATGATGACCGCTGGCTCCAATATCAAATTGGGCGAATATGAAAAAGCTTATACGGAAGTTGCGCTTTCTTCCACCGACCAAAACCTTTTTTCCGAGCAGGGCGATGATAATAATCAGGGTTTGGGCTGGAAAGTTGGGCTTCAATCCGAGGGACGACAATCAAGGATTTTCAAAGGCTATACGATGAAAGGTGAAACTGAATTTGAGTACAATTCCACCAATTTCAATTTCATCGATCGATTCAGATACATAGAGTTTGATCGAGATTGGGGATTGACGCAGGCAAATTTGGAAGAGGTCGCAGCAGAACGATTTTTTCGAGCGGGATTAGGTTTTGAAAAGGACAATCTGAACCGTTTCAACTACTCCATCTATACTCGGAATCGAGAAAATGTGCTAAACGGATCACAGCACACCGCCAATTGGAATATCGAATTGGCAAAGAAATTACGCGTGCGACAGGAAATTTTCAGATTGTCCAGCGCCTTGGATAGCTTAGATTCTGAATGGACTCGCTACTTGGCCAATGTCAGCTACATCACCAAAATCATCGTGCCCGGCTATCAATTTTCTCTCGATCAGAATTCACTGCGATCAGCCGAGACAGACTCAGTGGTCAGCACAGCGATGAATTTCAAAGAGCATTTGTTCTTTTTGCGAAGCAATGATTCCCTGTCTTATTCTTTTCTCGCAGATGCCGCATGGCGTGAGGATCAGGCTCCTTTTGCAGGTCAATTGTTGAAAGACACCAGGGCTTTTACTTCCAACTTCACCTTTCGCAAGCAGTGGACACAGCATAGCCTAAGTTCCACATTCACTTATCGCACGCTTGAGTATCTACAGCGGGATCTTCCTGAAGAGTTGACAGTCATGGGAAAGCTAGACTATCAAGGAAGTCTATGGAAAAACGCGGTTCGAAATGAAATCAGCTATGCTATTGGTAACGGACGGGAATTGCAGCGGGAGTTTGTATTTCTCCCTGCTCCCAACGGTGACGGTACCCATACATGGAGGGATGACAATGGAGATGGAGTGCAGCAGCTGAATGAGTTTTATCTCGCAATCAATCCCGAAGAAAAGCAATACATCAAGATTTTTGTCCCTACGGATACCTACATCCAAGCCTATACCAGTATTCTGAACTATCGCTTGCAAGCCAGATTCCCGGAAAATTGGAAAAGCGAAGCTGGGCTCAAAGCTTTTCTCCAAAAGTTTTCCAACACCACCAGTCTAAGCGTGGAGAAAAAAGTCACCTCAGATGCATTCAGCGATCGAGTAAATCCCTTCATCGGGAATCTCAATCGGGACGAGATTATCTCACTTCGCCAAGTGATCCGAAGCAGTTTCTTCTTTAATCGTGCAGCAGCCACTTATGGCTTTGATCTTTCACTTTTTGATTCTCAATTCAAGCAGTTACTCTCGGGCGGTTTTGAAGATTTGATCCAAAAGGATTGGAAATTAAACACCCGCTACAATTTCAATAGTCAGACCACGCTACGAATTATTGCCGGAACCGGTCGTAGAAGCTCAGCTTCGGACTTTCTTCAAAATCGAAATTATACCATTCAGCAAAGTCAAGTCGGGCCTGAATTCGCATGGCAGCCCAATCCTTATTTCAGAAGTACGATGACTTATTCCTTCACGGGAAAAAAAAATCTGCTAAATCCTGAATTTGAGGAAACGGCTCAATTGCATCAATTGGGGATAGATTTGCGCTACGCAAAAGCAATTAAAACTACCGTAACGGGAAATCTGAAGCTGATTCAGATCGATTACAATGGAGAAGTAAACTCACCGGTAGGCTACGAGATGCTGCAAGCGCTGACTCCGGGAACGAATATTACCTGGAATCTAAACTGGCTTCAAAAAATAGGTGAGGGGCTTCAGTTGAATTTGGTCTATGAGGGAAGAAATTCGCAAGGATTGGATCGGATCGTCCACGTGGGGCGAATGCAAGTTTCCGCACTCTTTTAACAAAAAAATGTAACTTTGCTCAAGCTAAATAGTTGTCATACTAACTATTAAAACACGAACGAAATGAGCAAAAGTATCCTCGTCACCGGAGGCACCAAAGGAATCGGTAAAGCAATTATTTTGCGCTTCGCAAAGGAGGGCTTTACTATTTTCACCTGTTCTAGAAATCAATCTGAACTCGATGCCTTGAAGCAGGAAATTGAACAATCTTTTCCTAAAACTCAAATCGTAGCGATCAAAGCCGATTTGTCCAAGCGTGACGAAGTTTTGGCTTTTGCCGCCGCTGTGAAGAAAATAGGAACTCCCGATGTATTGGTGAATAATACTGGCGTATTCCTCCCCGGAGCGATTCATGATGAGCCGGATGGTAATTTTGAATTGATGATGGAGACCAATCTCTATTCGGCCTATCATCTTACCCGGGCTTTTGTACCCGAAATGATCGCTCGCAAATCAGGCTATATTTTCAGTATGGGATCGATTGCCGGTACGACTGCCTATCCAAATGGTGGAAGCTACGCAGTCTCCAAATGGGCGATGCTTGGCATGACCAAGTGCCTGCGTGAAGAGCTGAAGCCTTTCCAGATCAAAGTCACTTCGATTCTTCCCGGCGCTACTTATACTGCGAGTTGGGAAGGGTCTGACTTGCCTGTGGAGCGATTTATGAAGGCTGAAGACGTAGCCGAATGCGTCTGGGCAGCATTTAACCTTTCCCCGCATTCCGTTGTTGAAGAAATTACAATTAGACCTCAATTAGGCGATATTTAAGCAGTTATGGAGCCAATCATCAAGACTTTAGATCAGATTTATTGCGATAGTCTCACCCACTATTCACGAAGGAAGACTGTCCCTGTGCAGATCGGCGATGTCATCATCGGAGGCGACAGTCATATCGTCGTGCAGTCCATGACTACCGTGGACACGATGGATACCATCGGTTCGGTGGAGCAAAGCATCCGCATGATCGACAGTGGTTGCGAACTGATCCGAATCACTGCCCCAAGCATCAAGGAAGCGGAAAATCTCAGAAATATCAAAGATGAGCTTCGCAAAAGAGGTTACAAAACGCCCTTGGTGGCAGATATTCATTTCACTCCAAATGCTGCCGAAATAGCAGCTCGGATCGTAGAGAAAGTCCGCGTGAATCCTGGCAACTATGCCGATAAGAAGAAATTTGAGGTCATCGAATACACCGATGCCAGCTACCAAGATGAGCTGGATCGAATCCGTGAGCGATTCCTGCCTTTGGTGAAAATCTGCAAGGATAATGGCACTGCGATGCGAATCGGAACTAATCACGGTTCACTTTCGGATCGGATTATGAGTCGCTATGGAGATACGCCGCTTGGAATGGTAGAATCTGCCTTGGAGTTTCTGAGGATTTGTGAGGATGAAAATTACTACCAGATAGTGATCTCAATGAAGTCCTCCAATACACAGGTGATGGTTCAGGCCTATCGACTGTTGGTACAAAAGCTCAACGAAGGCGGATTCAAAGCTTATCCACTTCACCTTGGAGTGACCGAGGCAGGGGAAGCCGAAGATGGCCGTATCAAGTCTGCGGTGGGAATTGGGACCCTGTTGGAAGATGGCTTAGGCGATACCGTTCGAGTTTCGCTCACCGAAGATCCTGAGTTTGAAGCCCCGGTGGCAAAAGCCCTCATTGATCGTTACACTCATCGGGGACATCATGCTCCGATCCGTCCAATAAGCCAGTATCCGATACATCCTTTTGATCATGCCAAGCGTGTTACTCGGGAATTATATAATTTTGGTGATCATAATGTCCCGCGAGTCATTACTGATATTTCGAAGATTGAGTTAATTACTCCGAAGGAAATGAAGCAAGTCGGTCATTTCTATCTTCCTGAGTTGGATAAGTGGAAGATGAATGATCAAGGGTGCGACTTCGTGTATTCAGGTGCGAACCCGATTCCTTTTATGCTTCCAAATGGCATGAAAGAGATTCAGGATTTGGAAGTTTGGAAGGTAAGTAGCGATCGTGGGAATAAATTTCCCTTGTTCAACTTGAGCGAATATCAAAATTCTACTGAGTCTCATCCCGAATTGAACTTCTTGGAAATCGACGACACAGAGATTGAAGCTGCTATTCCGCTGATTAAAGATCGAAAGAATACTTTACTGATTCTCAAGACTTCCAATATGCATTCTATGCCGGCTTTACGCCGTGCGATGGTCAGCTTGATGCATGCTGATTTGCAAATTCCAGTGGTGTTAAAGGTTAGCTACCCGGATCAGACTGCCGATGAGACGATGCTTTATGCTGCCACAGATGTAGGAGGATTGTTGATTGATGGCTTAGGTGACGGTATTTTTATTTCCTTGGAAAAAGAGAAATCCCATACCCGAGAAGAGTTTTTGGATCAAATCAAATTACATAATGCGACTGGATTTGGAGTGCTGCAAGCGGCGCGAACACGAATGTCCAAAACTGAATATATATCCTGTCCGTCTTGTGGGCGAACGCTCTTTGACTTGCAGGTAACCACTGCCATGATCCGAAAGCGAACCGATCATCTCAAAGGAGTGAAGATTGGAATCATGGGCTGTATTGTAAATGGGCCAGGCGAAATGGCCGATGCAGACTTTGGCTATGTCGGCTCCGGTAAGGGAAAAATCACGCTCTATAAAGGCAAAGAAGTAGTGAAGCGATCAGTGCCCTCAGATCGGGCAGTAGATGAATTGATCAAAATCATCAAAGCCAGTGGAATGTGGAATGAACCGGAAATCATTTAAGAAATTAAGAAAACCAAAAAGAAAATCAGAAAGCTGAAAAATAAAGTCAGAATGCTGAAGTGAGAAAGCTGAAAATCAAGTCAGAAAGCTGATGTGAAAAATCTAAAAAATAAGCTACTGTTCTAGATCATATGAGAAATATGACACTATCTCGAAAAGTATCTCTCGAGTAGCCTATTTTGCGAAGCCTATCTCTTATCTCGCAAAGCCTATCTCTTATCTCGCGAAGCCCATCTCGCAAAGCCTATCTCGCGAAGCCTATCTCTTATTTCGCAAAGCATATCTCGCAAAGCCTATCTCTTATTTCGCGAAGCCTATCTCGCGCAGCATATCTCCTATCTCCCAAATTCTATCTCCCAGTAAAATTTAAACCAATCCTTTCCTCAATCTGTTAACTCACCAAACAAACAAGTCATGTCAGAGAAAAATAAAGTAGAAGAGTTTTTCAAATTGGGCCAAGTAGGAAATTACTTTGTCAACATCTTCAAAAAGCCAGATCCCGATAAGCCTTCCAACATCAATCTGCGAATGATGCATGGCATCAATAAGATTTCCATTGTCGTTTTCCTTTTGGCGTTGATCTTCTGGATCGTGAAGCGGTTTATTTGACTAAGTTAATTCCTCACCAAGTTCCTCAGGAGCAAACTCGTGACTAGCTCAAATACTTTTTAAGCTAACTTCAGATGTTTGGGCTTTTGTTAGTGTCAATAATCCTGACCCTCCATCATCGACTTTTCAATCCAAACAAGAATACAAATAGTCATTGGAAAAGGACGGTAGTGGAAACTTACAAATCATCGATCCAGACTTCGAGTTTACATCTCACAGGCTTATCAGGATTGGTAGCGAGAAAATTAAGGTCTCTCGGAGCTTTGTGCAGTCTTCATGAGAAATCTGCCATAAACCGGCGCCCCTTGACGGGTCACCCCATTTACCACTACCCAAAATCCGTTGGCATAGGAGGGAAGTAGAAATGAAGTGGAACCAAATGTTTCGCCAGTTGAAATCACTAAATCAGGCTCCCAATGATACACAGGAGAAACTCCTACTTCATTAACAGGTGTAAAATCTTGATTCCGCTCCAATCCCTTAAAGCTAAACTCCTTAAAATTATTAGTACGAGCTCGCTGATCTCGGATAGCATCTTCACCGGTTTTCAAGATAAAGTTGATATACCCAGCACCTCCCGCAGCACCCAACACACTTGTCATAGATCTGCTCGACTCTATTCTTTCTATATTAAACACGTTGATTTGGCTTATCCTGCTATACTGAGCATCTGATAATGAGGGCGTTCCAAACGTGGTTCCCATGGGTTCAGATAATGGTATGCCATTTATCATAAGCATTGGGGGCCTCCCACCACGACCTGTAATTGAAATATTAGGAGGAGTTCCTCGTACTATAAAACCTGCTCGCGTACCAAATGCATACATAAACTGATTGATGGTTCCATCTAAGTTTAGATCTTTTGTTTCCACTACATTTTGTGGCCTTCCGTAAATCATCGGTCCTATAGGATCAGATCTTTTCTGGGTCACCTCCACTGACTCCAAGAGTATTTCACCGAATTGTAATGGGGGAATAGCACCCAAAGAATCCAAGCGCATGGATGTATTTCCGGAATAGATCGGAGTGGGCAACTTCCAATCAAGTGCTTTGAAAGGCAGCGGAGAGCGTTTCATTTTCAGTTCAATATTGCGTACAGGTTTTCCTTGCACATCAGTTGCTTTCACTGCCAGCACGTATTCATCAGGGAACTGAAGGTTTTCTAAGGCAAAGCTCCCATCTACAGCGGTATTTAACTCCCATCTTTCGAGAAGTCCATTGACGAGTATTTCCAGTTCCGATTTGATTGGGTTTTCATTCGCATCCATGGTTTGTCCTTCCAGACTAAAGCCCATTTCTTTGGCTTGGGTAAACTCGCTGAGATCTTTGGCTGAGTCAAGCATTTCTTGTTGAAGATAGGTACCAATAAGTGCCGTCTGCTCATCCAAAATAGGGGCTTCGAACTGATCCAGCACTGATACTGAGACCTGTGCAGGAATCAGATTACCCTGAATATCCCGAATCATAATATGAAGCTTGACCGAATCCCCCGGATTGGGGTTGATCGTCTCGGTAAAAACGGTGACGCCGTTGCTTAATTCTGAATGCTCCTGATAGTTGGGAGAGAAACCGGGAGTCAAGACCTGAATCGGCTTTTTGAACTCAAACGCTTCGCCATAATTGGTAGCCCAAAGCGTATACGCTTTTAGTATGTAATCTCTGGATCTCAGATCTGAGCTAAGCGGGACTTGGCCGGTTGCGATTCCTTTTTCTATGGGAAAAATCTGATGCGAAATCTGTTTTCCCAGCGTGTCTAGCAGCTCAACATGCAGCACCTTACTGGATTCTTCTGCCAAAAGTGGGTTGCCGTAGCTGATATAGGCAGTGAAGTACAGTTGATCCCCAATACGATAGACATCTCTGTCGGTATGTAGAAATACTTTCTCCTCCAAAACTCGGGCATTTCGTTCGATTTGCTCCAGCGCCAAAAGCTTCTCGGCGTAGAAGTTTTGTGGAAGTGACATCAGCGGGTAAGAAAAATTCTCACCTCTATTTACCTTTAGACCAGGATTACTGCTCAGGGACCCATTCTCTTTGACCACCAGATGCGATCCGTCAAACTGATAGACGGTACTGACTCCAGATGCACGTTGTATGACTAAAGGACTTTTTGTATATAAATTGAATTCTCCTTCCTTTTCTCCAAAGCTCACATGAATAGTATCGGATGGACTGGTCATCAGTTGGCGAAGCACAAACTCAGGTGAGTTCTTGTAGATAGCCAAGCGGTTTTCCAATACCTTTAATTTTGACTCTCCCTGCATTCCAGGCACATCAATGTATGTCCAAAACAAGGTGGTGAGGTCGATTGGTAGATCTATATTAATGCCATGATCCGCCCAAACTGATATCAGATATCCGTTACTTGTATTCTTGAAAACCAGTATATCTTCGGCCCATGCAGTAGTGGATTTGGTTTCTTTGTTGATTTCAAATTCCAGCGCATCACGATTTATAAGTTCGATCTGCTGACTGTTGTCTAAATCATGAAATTTGGCAACAAAGTGATCGGTCAACTTTTTGGTTTTTTTCCGCTTTGGTGTAGAAAAATCATGTTCAGCCCTTGAGGCCAACTCGAAGTTTAACTGATTGACTTCCCCTCTGATTGACTTTTTAGCAAAGATTTCCTTTTCCTCCAATTGGTATCCGGCTTTTGCGACGATCACCGTCCACTGACCTGCCGGCAGACCGGATAAGACGAACATTCCGGTAGAATCGGTGAAGGTTTGAAAGCTTGTATTGGGAACAAAAACATGCGTTTGAAATAGTGGATGGCCTGTTTTGATATCGATGACACGTCCGGTGATAGCCGCTTCCTGAGCTTGCCCACTGAGTGCGAAAAAAATGCTAAGCAGTAGAAAGTAGATCCTTTTCATAGTATATATCTCAAAATAGAATTTAATGGGCCATTACGATCACCTTAGGTCTGAACGAGACAATGACCTAATTTGGTTGACTTAAATTACTAATAAATCATGGATGTGGTCAATTATTTTTGAGTTGTTCTGGTAGTTTCTGTTGAATCACAGATAGCTACTTGCAGCAGTCCTAACCTCCATCATCGCCTTTTCAATCCTAATAAGAATACAAATAGTCCTTGGAAAAGGGGCGGTCGTGGAAACTTACAATTCTTCGGATCGGGCTTCGAGATTATATCCAAGATACTTATCGAGATTCGAAAAGCTGATTAAACCTCGAAGAACCGAAAGAGCCGAGTGACTAATTTTCAGATATTATTTATTTTCCTCTAAATATCCTTCGAAAAGGCTCCATCGTTTGCCCCCAAAAACTTTCAGGAAAGCGCTCCTCATCCGGCAGTCCAACAGGTAAGTTTTCATCATCCGAAGGCCAATAGGCTGTACGAAAAAGAAAGTCCCATAGACTTAGCGAAATCCCGAAATTGAATCCATGTGGATGCGTCTCCGGTAGATTCCGGGCATGATGCCAAAGGTGCATTTGCGGACTGTTGAAAATATAGCGAAGCTTTCCAAGCGGAACTTTGATATTGGCATGGCCCAACTGACCTACGACCAAGGTGAAAATATGGACGATAAAGAAGTCTGTAATGCCAAATCCAATCATCGCAAGCGGGATATATTCCAGCGTTCGGTACAGGATATTCTCTACCCAATGATAGCGAAGCAATGCCGCAAAACCCATCTCCCGGGTACTGTGATGCACTTTGTGAAACTCCCACATCCACCCCACATGATGGTACATCCGATGTATAGCCCACTGCATAAAATCCCGAATCACAAAGATTAAGACCAGTTGCAGCCAGCCGGGAAGCAAGTCCACTCGAATAGCAACGATGTTGGTAATGCCAAAAATGCCCAGAAAATCATTGAAACCCTGCACTGCGACCATGGACAGCGCGTTGTATACGACTAATGAAAAGAGAAAATAATTCCAAAATAGGTAAAAGATATCCAGCCAAAAATGTGCTCGGATTAAAGGTTGATTTTTTCTCCAAGGAAAGAAAATCTCCATTAGGTAGATCACAACCGAGGCACCGAGTAGCCAGTAAAAGTAATTGTGCCAGCTGGGTTGGAGAATCTCTCCGATAAAGTAATTCCAGTAACCGGAATATCCGTCCGCAATTGCTTTAAAGTATTTTTCCATAATCTACTGACCCTTCGAAGGCCAAATTTAACTTAAGCCCAAAACACAGGGCACAACTATTTTACTTATCAAAATCTGTCAATTTTTTCTTTTTTTCTCAGCTTAGGAAACGAAGGTTTTAGATGCGGTCAACGCAATTAAGATGAATTCTATCTCGTGATTTACCTTAAAGCCTGAACCCGACCTTAAAAAGAATACCCGAATTGATATCGCCATTTACGTATGGCTGTGTAAATACTTTTATACCAATTAGTGTTTTATCGGTAATCCAATAACTGTTTTCTAAAATAATGTTGAAACCTAAGGCATTTCTTTGGTCAAATGTTACTTCCTGATTGATTATTTGACCACCGGGCCCAAGCTCAACACTGGAAATATATGCATCAGAAATGCTATTGAAACTCAATCCACCTCCAATCCTGAAATCATTTTTTCCTGAATTTCCAAACGGTGAAAAATACATATTTGCATTACCTTGAAAAAACGAAGCAGTCTCAGAAACCCCGCTATTGCTTCGCCCCATTCCCAGACCACCTCCGATAGTAAAGTACTCGGTTAAGCTATAATTCAATTCAGTTTCAAGCATGAAAGTCCTCATGTCACCTGTTCCGAGCAAAGAGGTACCTATTCCTATTCTTATGTCAAATCGTGATGGATCTTCGACCTGAGCCGAGGCATTAAGTCCAAATAAGGTTACAGCGAGTAAAACTAAGATTATTTTCATAAATTATAGATGGTTGGAAAACGGGTAGCTCAAGGATTTGTTTGCTTTTTCAACTTAGTAATCCCTATTTTATTGATCGCTAGTGGATATTTTAGGATATCCAATAACCAGTTTATATGAACCTTTCCTACTTCCGTGACTATTGCCTTTCCAAGGTTGGTGCCTCAGAGGATACGCCGTTTGATTCCGATACGCTTTGTTTTAGGGTTGGCGCTAGGATTTTTTCGATTTGTACGATTTCAAATTTCGATTTTGTCAATCTGAAGTGTGACCCTGAACGAGCCGCAGAATTACGCGAACAATTTCCGGGAATCACATCCGGCTATCACATGAACAAAAAAACTTGGAATTCGGTGAGTGTCATCGGAAATGTCCCGGATAAATTGATTTTGGAGTTGGTGGATCATTCTTATGATCTAATTTTAGCGAGTCTATCTAAAAAAGTCCAAGCCGAAATTCGCCCATGAGTTATTTTTCAGTACAAGGAGTTTCCAAGTTCTACGGAAGTCGGCAGGCTTTGGCTCCCATTTCTTTGGATTTGGCAAAAGGTGAGTTTCTCAGCATAGTCGGAGAGAGCGGTTCTGGGAAAAGCACACTGCTCCGAATTATGGCAGGCTTGGAGGTTCAGGACGGTGGCAAAGTTTTCTTGGAAGAAAAGGAAATCCAAAGTCCAAAACATAAAGTTGTGGCTGGCTATCCTGAAATCAAATTAATTCATCAGGATTTTCACCTGTTTCCAAATTCTACAGTAGCTGAGAATATCGCACGACCCTTGTTACAGTTTGATAAGGCCTACGCATTAGAGCGAGTGGAGATACTTTTGAATTTGCTGGGATTGAAGGAACTGAGGGAGCGAATGCCTCGAGAATTGTCAGGTGGACAGCAGCAAAAAGTTGCAATTGCGAAAGCCTTGAGCGTAGAGCCTGAGGTATTACTCTTGGATGAGCCCTTCAGCTCTTTGGATACGATTCAAAAACAGCGACTGATCCGTGAATTAAAATCTGGATTTATGGGAATGGGCACCACAATTATTTTTGTTACACATGATTTGGATGAAGCCCTTCGGTTGACAGACAACCTTATGATTCTACAGGCGGGAAATGTAGTACAAAGAGGAAATTCCCAAGTACTTTGTCAGCAACCCCAATCAAAATATGTAGCGCGATTATTTTCGCCGATCAATCAGATTTCCAATACAGCTCATACCTACATTCGTCCTACAGACGTTAAGCTCCGTAGCAAAGGAGGACTGCTTGCACATGTGGAAGAATCGAGGTTTTTGGTACATTTCAATTCCCTTCAGATCCGCCTCAAAGAAACAGGCGAACTCTGGGAAGTGGACGATCCTCAAAGAAAATATCAAATTGGAGATCGAGTCTACCTGACTTGGGACGAAGGAAAAGTAATGGTTTTAAAGTGAGAAATCTGAAATAGGAAGTCAGAAGTCTAAAGTGAGAAAGCTGAAAATGGGCTATGTCTAATCTTTGAGGTCTCTTTTACTAACAATTATTTGGAAATCAAAACTACCAGACCTCGAAGGTTTTGAATACAGACTTTTTACTGAAAAATCTTTACCACAAAGAGCACTAAGGTTTCACAAAGGAGCACAAAGTATTGTTCGCCGAAGGCTCTAATAGGAAGTCAGAAGTCTAAAGTGAGA
>Ga0105054_10001069_pt1 | contig 45073 bp, 36 predicted proteins | sample BON02_FD_78091 | JGI IMG/M metagenome (GOLD analysis project Ga0105054, IMG submission 78091) | Freshwater microbial communities from Lake Bonney liftoff mats and glacier meltwater in Antarctica - BON-02 (megahit assembly) | ecosystem: Environmental > Aquatic > Freshwater > Ice > Glacier...
CGACCGACACCGCGGCTCTCGCTGGGCCTGGCACTGGCCGGCGTGGCTCACGCGGCGTTGGACGTGAGCGATGGCCTGGCCGGCGATCTGGGTCACATCCTGCGTGCCAGCGGCGTGGGTGCCGAGGTAGACTGGGCCGCCCTGCCCCTGGCGCCCGCACTGGCTTCGCTGCCGCTGGCGCAGCAGCAAGAATGTGTGCTCTACGGCGGTGATGATTACGAGCTGCTGGTCACTGCTGCGCCCGCCGCGCGCAAGCAAATGCAAGCAGCCGCCAAAACCAGCGGCACACCGCTGCAGCGCATTGGCCGCCTGCTGGCCGCACCGGGCCTGCACCTGATTGACGCCCAAAGGCAGCTTCAAACCCTGGCCATCCGCGGCCACGACCACTTCTCGGTTTGATCGGCATGGGGTAGCCCCGAAAAAAGCCAGCCCAGCTTGAGCAGCTGCGCAGACATGTTCTGCGTCGCCCTCGATAATTCGATTATGACCACCGACACCGACACCGACACCGGCCTAGCCGCACCCACGCTTGCTCCCATCACCCACCCAGGCTGGCGTTTTCTGGTGGCCCATCCAGCCCACTTTATGGCGCTGGGCGCCGGGTCTGGGCTGTCGCGTTTCGCACCAGGAACCGCTGGCACGCTGTGGGCCTGGGCCGTGTTTGTGCTGCTACAGCCGTTTATGTCCGACCGCGCCTGGGCGCTGCTGATCGTGTTGGGCACACTGATCGGCTGGTGGGCCTGCACGGTGACAGCGCAACACATGCGCATCCCCGATTCCGGCCACATCGTGTGGGATGAGATCATCGCCTTTTGGCTGGTGCTTTGGCTGGTTTCTCCCACCAGCCTGCTCGGCCAAGCGGTGGCGTTTGGGCTGTTTCGCTTCTTCGATGCGGTGAAATTTGGCCCCATGGCCTGGGCCGATCAGCACTTCAAAGGCTTGGGTGCGCGCGGCGGCTTCGGTATCTTGCTCGACGACTTCGCCGCTGCCGGTTGCACCTTGCTGGTGATCGCCGCTTGGAGGTTCTGACATGCCCACCACCCACCAACTGGTCAAAACAATCGCCGCTGCGCTCACGTCGCGTGGCCTCATGCTCGCCACCGCCGAAAGCTGTACCGGCGGCCTGATAGCCGCCGAATGTACCAACGTCAGCGGGTCCAGCGACTGGTTTGAGCGCGGCTTCGTTACCTACTCCAACGCCGCCAAAACCGAGCTGCTCAGCGTGCCCGCCACGCTCATCGAGCAACATGGCGCGGTGAGCGAGCCAGTGGCGCGAGCGATGGCGGCTGGCGCGCTGCTGCACTCGCGCGCGCACCTTGGCCTGTCGGTGACGGGTGTGGCTGGCCCCAACGGTGGCTCAGGAGACAAACCGGTCGGCACGGTCTGGCTGGCCTGGGCCACACCCGCAGGCGTCACCGCAGAGTGTTTCCACTTCTCTGGCGACCGAGCGGCGGTGCGACAGGCAACGGTGGTGCAGGCGCTGGCAGGCTTGCTGGAGCGTTGGCCGCCCGCGGGCTGATGGGTGGTGGCGGGGCGCTGGTAGCGATGCCATTTGATTTCTTCAGCACCGCAGGGTCAGCACATGCGCAGCTTTGTGTCGGCACTGCTGGGATGCCGCAAGCAGATCACTCCTCCGAATTCAGCTGAAATCTGATCCCAATGGCGCTTTCTTGCTTGCGCTGGCGCCTCAGCTCAGCTGCTGGGCGAAGTCGTGGTTCACATCGCGGTGGCCTGCCTCGTCGGCTCGCACAGCAATGATGACTTCTCGCAGACGCGCATCCGGCGCCAAGCCCCAGTAGCGGATGGCTATTTCGGGCGCTGGCACATTTTCGTAAATGCCTGCGTCAACCCCGGCCAGGTACTCGGTGTAGCTGACAACGGCCTCCTCCTCGAAATACCCCACCAAGCGGTGTGCGGTGCGCGGCGAGCACAGGTACAACATAAAAAAGAAGTTGTAGAAAATACCTTGGGCCAAGAAGATGAGAAAGCGCTCGAACTTGGAAGGCTGTGCAATTTTGATGAATGTCATGAGGTGCATGCGCTCGTTCTCGGCCTCATCGAGGAGCTTGCGTACCCAGCCGCAATCGTCTTCCATCGTGCGAAGGGAACGCAGGTGCAGCAGGGTACCTGCCACCATGCCTGGCACCGCAGCCACGGTCTCCAGAACAACAGCGCGGTGGCCATAACGCCGAGAGAAAAAGCTGTCCGCCACAAAACGCAGCAATTTCGTTACCGACCAGGCGAACTGGTCGGAAAACCCATGGGGTGCGTGGCGCGGATTGGCAGAGGCAGTGGTTGCGGACATGGTCTTGTTTTCCAGTCTTGGTTTAGGGTTTTCCATTATTCTAATACCTTTAGAAGTTTCAGAAAACTCTGAATATTGAAAAGGGAATCAACCGCTCGCCTTAGACCCCTGAGCCGACAAGCGTCTCTGTGAGCATGGAAAGACACCCCTAAAAATTCAGGAATCGCAAAAGTCCCCATGCGCCACCAGCTCAACATTGGCTGGGGCAAACCCTGTGCGCTGTGTCTCGCGCCACTGTTCCATCACACCGCCATGGATCGCGACGGTGACGACTCGGTGCTGAAAAAAGAGCCGCGCACCGGGACGACGGTTGGATGTGGCATTGAATTGGAATCTGACCCCAATTACCCAGCGATTCGACATCAGCTGCCCATGTGTGCACAACCTCGCTCCAGCGGCGCGTCCACGGGGTCAGGAGCAGCTGAGGTTGACACCCATCATGGCAAGAGGTTATAATGAATTCGTTGTTTGGATATTAAAGTCATTAAGATGGCTTTTTTAGATTCCATCGGCATCACCTGCAGATCTCAAATCTTGTCGCGGTGTCCCATTGTTGGACCCGGTTTCTCCCACCGTGTTGCCACGTCGCGCTTTTCCAGGCGATTCCCCTCAACCGGGCCCCTCGCTTTGCGAATGACGCACCCGACGGGCACTGTCTTCGTCACCACGTCGTCACCCGTGCTTGTCGGCAGCCTCTCAGGCTTGCCGGTCCATCGCACGCGATACGCGCTTTCTGTTGGCGCAGGGCCATCTGCTTGTGATAGCACCCTTGGTCATCCTGGGGGCGGTGTCACGTTCAACCCTCACCAGGAGCCCCACCAATGGCCAAAGGAATTCTTATCGAGCATGTCTTCAAGGTCTTTGGAGACCAGCCGCAACAGGCGCTGCAGCTGGTTCGCGAAGGCCTGTCGAAGAAAGACATCTTTGCCCGCACCGGTCAAACCATCGGCGTGTTCGACGTCAGCTTAGAGATTCAGGCCGGCGAGCTGTTCGTCATCATGGGTTTGTCGGGTTCGGGTAAGTCGACCCTGGTGCGGCTGCTGAACCGCCTGATCGAGCCCAGCGCAGGCCACATCTTGATCGACGGCGACAACATCAATGAGCACTCACCCAAGGAGTTGCGCGAGCTGCGTCGCAAAGACATCAGCATGGTGTTTCAGTCGTTCGCTCTTATGCCGCATTTGACGGTGCGCGAAAACACCGCTCTTGGCTTGGAGCTGGCTGGCACCGACAAGCGCACGCGGCTCGCGCAGGCCGACGATGCACTGGACCAGGTGGGCCTGGATGGTCAAGGCGACAGCTACCCAGACGAACTCTCGGGCGGCATGCAGCAGCGCGTGGGGCTGGCCCGCGCGCTGGCGGCTGATCCGTCGATCTTGCTCATGGACGAGGCTTTCTCTGCCCTGGACCCGATCATTCGAACAGACATGCAGACGGAACTGATGCGGCTGCAAGAGGTCAAGCGCCGCACCATCGTGTTCATCTCGCACGACCTCGACGAGGCCATGCGCATCGGCGACCGCATCGCCATCATGAAAGACGGCCATGTGGTGCAAGTCGGCACGCCCGAGGAAATCTTGCGCAGCCCGGCCAATGACTACGTGCGCTATTTTGTGCGCGGCGTGGACGCAGCCGCCGTGTTCAAGGCCGGCGATATCGCGCGCCGCAGCCAGATCGTCGTGTCGGAAAACCCCACGCGCGGCTCTCGCCCAGCTCTCAAGATGCTGGAAGACCAAGACCGCGAATTCGCCTATGTGGTGGACCCCAAGCAAAACTTCCTGGGCATGGTTTCAGCCGATTCGCTGCGCGCCGCACTCAAAGGTCATGAGGGCACGCTGGGCTTGCAAAGCGCCTATTTGGCCGACGTAAAGACGGTGTCGGAGATCCACCCAGTCAACGAGTTGTTCGGCCAAGTTGCTCAATCGCCTTGGCCGCTGCCGGTGGTCAGTGACCAAGGCCGCTACATCGGTGCGATCAGCAAGACCACGCTGCTGCGCTTCATGGACCGCGGCACCGACTGATCCACCCGCACAAACAAAGAACCCCCATGGAAAAAAACACCGAAATCCTGATCGCGGCCACCGAGGCCGCCAACCCCTGGGCCGCCGCCGGCGACACAGCCGCGCCCGCCGCAATGACAACCGCCACCGAGGCCGCGTCGCCCTGGGGCGCAGCCGAGCCCGCCGCCTCGCCTTGGGGTGCCACCGAGCCAGCCGCCGCTGCAACCGACAGCTGGCTGAGCGAGCCCGCCGCTGCTGCAGCCGAGGCCAGCGGCTTCCAGATCTCGCAGCTTTGGGACGGCTCGCTGCCGATTCAGAGCTGGATCAATGAGGGCCTGGCCTGGACGGTGGACAACTTCAGACCGTTTTTCCAAACAGTGCGCGCGCCCATTGATGCCACGCTGGGCAGCGTGGAGGCGCTGCTGTTGTCGGTGCCCACGCTGGCCATGGTGGCGCTGCTGGGCCTGATCGCCTGGCAATGCGCGGGCCGCGCAATCGCCATTGGCGGTGTGATCTCGCTGCTGTTGATCGCCATGCTGGGCATCTGGCCCGAAGCCATGGTGACCCTGTCGTTGGTGATGACTTCACTGGTGTTTTGCCTGCTGATCGGCCTTCCCTTGGGCATCGCGCTGGCCGCCTCTGACCGCGCCAACCGCATCATGCGGCCGGTGTTGGACGCCATGCAGACCACGCCGGCTTTCGTGTATTTGGTGCCGGTGGTCATGCTGTTTGGCATCGGTAACGTGCCGGGCGTGATCGTGACCATCGTGTTTGCGCTGCCGCCCTTGGTGCGCCTGACCACGCTGGGCATCCGCCAGGTGCGGCCCGACCTGATCGAGGCCGCGCGCTCTTACGGCGCCTCCCCCATGCAACTGCTGACGAAGGTGCAACTGCCCCTGGCCATGCCGTCCATCATGGCCGGCATTAACCAGACGCTGATGCTGTCGCTCTCCATGGTGGTGATCGCCTCCATGATCGCGGTCGGCGGCCTGGGTCAGATGGTGCTGCGCGGTATTGGCCGGCTCGACATGGGCTTGGCCACCGTCGGCGGCCTGGGCATCGTGCTGCTGGCCATCACGCTGGACCGCATCACCCAGGCCATGGGCCAGCCGAGCCGCGGCGCGCGCCACTGGTGGCAAATCGGCCCAGCGGGTCTGGTGCTGCGCGTGTTGCGCCTGCTGCGCACGGCCAAGTCCAAAACCTCCGCAGCGCCTGCACGCCCCTCCGCCCAGACCGTTGCCGCCAAGCCCGCAGCCGCCGCATCTGCAGCAACCGGCGCCGAGCCGCAGGGCGCCTGAGCCGCCGCTTCGCGCAACCCGCATCCCCCGTTCACTCCCTTCCTCCCTTCACTTCAATCACCAACCCAAAGAAAGCAATCCATTGATTAACAAACGCAACTTCACCCGCACCCTGATCGCCACCGCTCTGGCCGCCTCCTTCGGTCTTTCCGCCCACGCCGCTGCTGACCTGCCCGGCAAAGGCGTTCGCGTTTTGCCGCTGCAAAGCTCGCTGGCCGAAGAAACCTTCCAGACCATTCTGGTCACCCGCGCGCTGAAAAAGCTGGGCTACGACGTGCAGCCCATCAAGGAAGTTCAATACCCCCTGGCCCACTTGGCAGTAGCCAACGGCGACGCCACCTTCATGGCCAACCACTGGAACCCGCACCACTCCGAGTTCTACAAGAGCGCGGGTGGCGATGCGAAACTCTCGCGCGAGGGTATGTACCTGGCCGGTGCCGCACAGGGCTACATGATCGACAAGAAAACGGCCGACACGTACAAAATCCGCGACCTGAGCCAACTCAGCGACCCCAAGCTGGCCAAGCTGTTCGACACCACCGGCGACAGCAAAGCCAACCTGATCGGCCCCAGCGCCGGTTGGGGCGGCGAAGCGGTGGTGAGCCACCAAATCACCGCCTTCAAACTGAGCGACACGGTGACATACACGCAGGGTGACTACACCGCGCTGATCGCCGACACGGTGGCCCGATTCAAGCAGGGCAAGCCGGTGTTGTTCTACGCCTGGACGCCCTACTGGCTCAGCAACGTGCTGCGCCCCAACCAGGAAGTGGTCTGGCTGGAAGTGCCGTTTTCAGCCATGCCGGGCGTGCAGGCCGGCATGGACACCAAGCAGGCCAACGGCAAGAACTACGGTTTTCCGTTGAACAACGAATACATCGTGGGCAACAAAACCTTTGTTGAAAAGAACCCCGCTGCCGGCAAGCTGTTTGAGGTCATGTCGGTGCCAATCGACGACATCAGCAAGCAAAACCGCTTGATGAACGAAGGCCAGAACCAGCAGCAAGATGTGGAGCGCCATGTCGACGGCTGGATCAAGGCGCACCAGAAAACGTTTGATGGCTGGGTGGCTCAGGCCATGGCCGCAGCCAACTAAGAGTCGGCGGGCCCGGGCTGAAAAGTCAGGGCGACCGCTCACCCCTTATCAGCAATCCGCTGCTGGTCCAACGCGTTTTAACGTCGAGGTGGGCCAGCAGCGGATTTTGCTTTTGGGACAACGTCAGCAAGCTGGCTTGTAACGATGCTGTGTTGAGGCCACGCGGAACTGCTGGTATCTCTTGCCGCTGCTCCAACGGCAGAGATCGGCGCTCCCTGGCGCTTCGCTCGCGCTGGGTGCGGCATTTTCGGCCAGCATGGACACAACGGGTTTACCGGTGACGTTTTCGGTAGGTGCGACAGTAGATTAAATTGGAATCTGACCCCAATTACTCTTGGAATCTAACCCCAATTACTCATCAACGGCTTGCTGCGCCGCACCCTGCCCAAGGGCACCGACCTGAGCGAGCACAGTCAAGCCGATCTGGACGCCATCGCTTTGCACCACAACGCCAAGCCACGCAAATCGCTGGGCTGGAAATTGCCTGCCGAGCTGCGCCTGTTCCCAGGCTCGTTCGACTTCCAAGCCTACTGGGCGACTATCATCAACCCTGTTGCACTTGGGGCTTGAATGCGCCGAGGCTAAGTTGTTGATTTCAATGTGAAATGTGAGCCTCTTGGGTGGGGAGGCCACGGATTCGGGTAGCATTTAATTAGAATCTGACCCCAATTACCCAATTACCCAATTACCTCCAGTGCCGTGTACCTGCCAAACTTGTAGCAGAACGACCTCGTAGGCTCGAAGTAAAGTCCGACCACTGGAGGAATTGGCAGTATCGCAAGGGCGGGTGTCAAAGGGTCCATGTCGTTTCTTCCGTATCGTCGTCCCCACTGCGTGCGAGGCTGTCATAAATGCCCGTTGTCTTACATGCCGACGATGACCTCTTCGCAGACCTTTCGCAGCCGGATCGGGTTGTCGTCCACGTAGCGGGCCGTCATCGCAACCGTCGAGTGCCCCATTAAGGTGGACACAGCCTTGATGTCTACGCCACGCTCGATAAGCGACGTGGCGAATGTGCGTCTGCCCGAGTGGCTGGACGCGTAATAATGGGGGTCATAATAATGGGGGTCAGATTCCAATTGTTTTACTCTCGCGGGCGACTTGAGGCGGCCAACTACATTTCAAGCCTTCGCAGAACCGCCCCATCCGCATCCTGCACACCTCACAGCAACTGCTCGACCGCGATGCCCATCGCTGCGGCCAGTTTTTCAAGCGTGGCCTTGCGCGGTTTGCTCCCCGCTTCGATGCGCGCCAAGGCAGGCTGCAACAGGCCTGCTCGCTTGCATACCGCTTGCTGCGTCAGCCCCAAGTGCTCACGCCATGCGCGGGCCATGGGCACATCGTGCAAAACGTGTGCTTCCACCACAGCTTGCGGTATGCCTTCCTTGAGGATTTGCGCCTCAAGCATGGGCCGAATGCGCTCGAAGGTCTGGGCAGGCACCACGAAAAACTCAGGCTTCCCGTCGCGCCCAAGGATGGTCTGGAAATCAATATGTGTGTTCATCGCGTTTTTTCACCTCTTCAATGTTGACCACTTCGACCGTATCCAGCAGGTTGAACAGCACCCGGTAGTTGCCCACCCGAAGACGTTACGCAAAGGCGTGGTTTGTGACCGCGACAACACCGGTGACGGCTGGAAAAGTACAAAGCTCTGCGGTACCAGCAAGGACAGCTTTCTGTGCTGACTTGTCGCCCCGGCTTGTTGAGTTGCTTGGTGGCTTTCGGCCTCCAAATCGCGGTTTTCAAGCATCAAAATATAACGCTAAATCAATTTAAAGCGTTATAACCTCGGAAAAGCGCAAGAGTATCCCCGAGCACGCCTGAAGTGCACCAGCGCCGATGCGCTGCGCAAGCTCTCCGGCAATGTCCTGGCCGCGCTGCTTTCCCGCGCGCTCAGCGTATTTGTGCTCGCCAGCACAGGCGTGGGGGCAGATTCTCAGGTGAGATCGTGTTGCCATTACCCAGACCCCGTTTTCGCCGACCTTGCAGCGGCGCTTTTGAGGCCGCGATCAGGCCCCGCAGCACTTCTTGAATTTCTTACCGCTGCCACACGGGCAGGGATCATTTCGGCCCGGCACCTCTGTGCGGCGCACCGGCTCCACGCGCTCGCCCAGGCTTTGCCAGATTTGGCGCATGTCGTACACCGCCCAAATCGCCGCGCCCAGTTGGTTCAAGCGCGCTTCGCTAACGCTGGGCGGCCCGTCTTCGGCGTGCATGGAGAGGGTCGGTTTGGCGGTGTCGTCTTCGGTCAGGGCGACCATGGCGGTCAGCGCGTCGTTGAGCCACTCGGCGGCTTCTTTGTCGCGCGGCGCGGCCCATTCTTCGCTCCAGTTTTCCACCACAAACATAAAACCCAGCGCCCACACCTGGCCGTAGGCTGGCATGTCTTGCTCGGCAATGTCGGCGCGCTCGCTCTCGGGCAGCGTGGCGACCGCACCGCGCACATCCAGAAGCTCGGGGTGGTAACTCTGCTCGTCTTCGAGCGACTCCACCTCGGCCGACAAAGCAGCCGCCACCTCGTTCCAGCGGCGTGTCCACAGGCTCAGGAACTGCGCCGCCTGGGCGGTATCGGCAAAGCGCGCGCCGCCCGCCTCGTCATCGCCGCTGGCCAGGCCGAGCAGCACCGGCAGGAACTCGTGGGGCAGGATCAGGCGGCGGGTACACAGCAGCGCCGCCAGCGCGCCCTCGCAGAATTCCCATTGGGGCACCTCGTCGTCTTGTTCGCGCAGGGCGTCGAGCAGGGTATCGAGTGTGTCGAAGTCCTCAGCGGCCAAGGCTTGTTCAAAGTCGGGAGGGCTTGCGGTTGGGTTCATGGGAGTCTGGTGGGCGGGCATTTGGGGTACAGGGCAATGTGAGCGCGGTCCAACCCGCTCGGGTAAGTGACGCAGCGCCTCAGCGCCGCTGCCAGGGGCAGCTTCAGGCAGGTGCAAAGCGGGCGCGCAGGTAATCGATGATCGCCTTTGATTCGTACAGCCACTGACTTTTGCCTGCCGCATCGGTGATCTTCAGGCAGGGCACCTTGGCAGTACCGCCGACTTGCACCAGCGCGTTGCGGTGGGTGGCGTCTTTCTGCGCATCGCGCCGCTCGATCGGCAGCGACAGACGCCGCATTTCCTGGCGCACCTTGATGCAGAACGGGCAGGTTTGGTATTGGTACAGCGCGAGGCTGGCGCACTGCCGATCAACCAGGCTTTGTGCAGCGCTCTCTCGCACCAGCCCATTCGGTTTGCGCAGCCATTCCAACAGCAGCACAAATGGGCCTAGCACCAGGCGCAGGGTTTTGAAGAAGGCTCGGACGATGGTTTTCATGGGCGTGTGAAAGAAATGAAGAGGAAAAAAATTCAAGGGATGGCGAAGTTGCGGGCGGCGGGCACAGGTGCTGACCAGCGACGGCAGACGTGCACCCCCAGCGGCATGAGCCGCCGCGCCATGCGCAGCACCTGATCGTCTTTGCTCACCAACATGGCTCGGTGTGCCACCGCCAGGTCAATGAATTTCTGGTCGTCGACGTCCTTGCAAACACAGGGCGCCCTGGGGGCGGCGGCTTCGGTGTGGCTGTGTTGGTCGAACGCGGCCAGCACATCGGCCGCGGGCAGCGCGCGGGCGCTCAGGCGTTTGCTTATCTGCGGGTAGGCGAGCACGCGCGCGAGTTCTTTGCGCATGGCGGGGGTGGCGATCCAGCGGCTCGCGGGCTGCGCGAGTTGCGCGTGCAGCGCCGCTGTGTCGGGGTCGTCAAAGACAAACAAGTCGAGCACGATGTTGGTGTCGAGCACGAGCCGCGTGGGGTGCGCGCTCATGGCGCGGTGGTATTGTCATCGCGGGGCGCCGGTGGCGCTCGCCGCGCGGTGAGGTCGAAGCGGAACAGCCGACATTCGATGGCACCGTTCCACAACGGCACGCGACGCGATTCCTTGAAGCGCATCTTGCCGGGCAGCTTGAGATCGGGCGTGAGCAACCAGGCGCTCCAGCCGGCGTAGTGGGTCTTCCAGTGCGCGGCGAGGCGCTCGAAGAATTCGCTGCCGTCGCCACCGTCTTCCATCTGCGCGCTCTCGCGTCCCTGGCGCGGGCTCTCCTGTGCGCTGCGGCCAGACGAGAAGCTGCGCGAGGCGCGGGCACTGGCGCGGTCCTCAGACCGCTCACCGGCCACACCAGCGGCGGCGATGCGCTCGCCATACGGTGGGTTGAGCAGCATCACGCCGGAGAGGTCGCTGGGCGGCAGGCGCTGCAGCGCGTCGCCGCCGCGCAGCTCAATGGCGTGTGCCACACCGGCGCGCTCGGCGTTGCGCTGCGCAAAATCGACCATGCGAAACGCCACGTCGCTGCCAAACACGATTGGGCGCTGGCCAGCAGGCCATTCGCGCTGCGCGCGCTGCGCCTCGTCTTTGATGGCCTGCCACACGTGAGGCTGAAACGGCAGCATCTTCTCGAAGGCGAAGCGGCGCAGGCTGCCCGGCGCGATGTTCAGCGCGATCTGCGCCGCCTCGATCACCACCGTGCCGCTGCCGCAGCAGGGGTCGTACAGCGGCCCGATGGCGTCTAGCGGTTGTTCGGCGCACGCATCCCAACCCGTGGCGGCAATCATGGCGGCGGCCAGGGTTTCTTTCAGTGGCGCGTCGCCCTTGTCTTCGCGCCAGCCGCGCTTGAACAGCGGCTCGCCCGAGGTGTCGAGGTAGAGCGTGAGGCCGTCGGTGGTGAGGTGGGCGTGGATGCGCACGTCGGGCCAGGTGGTGTCCACACTGGGGCGCTCGCCGCGCTTGGCGCGAAAGCGGTCGCAGATGGCGTCTTTGATCTTGAGCGCGGCGAAGTTCAGGCTGGTCAGCGGGCTGTGCTGCGCGGTGATGTCGACCTTGATGGTCTGCTTGGGCGTGAACCAGATTTCCCACGCCACATCACCAGCAGCGTTGTAGAGGTCTTGCTCACTGCGGTAGTTGCCGTGCCAGAGCTGCACCAGCACGCGCTGCGCAAGCCGGCTGTGCAGGTTCAGGCGCATCGCATCGCGCCACGAGGCCTGCACGCCCACGCCACCGCGCGAACTGAACGCAAGCGGCTCGCCGGTGATGCGCTGCACCTCGGCGCCCAGGAATTGCTCAACACCGGCGGCGCAGGGGAGAAAGAGGTTGAGTTGGTTCATGAATCATTTTCTAAACGTTTTGGGGTCCGCAGCTCACTTCGCCGAAAGGGGGGATTCTTTCAAGACACGCCGCGCAACCGGCTTTGCCGGGCCGCCAGCGTGGCCCCCCTCGAGGGCGTTGGTGCGCAGCGGCACCGGGGGCGTTCACAAGCTCTTTCGCAAACTCGCGGGTGCAATGCGCAGCGCATCGCGGTACTTGGCCACGGTGCGCCGAGCGCACCCGATACCTTGCGCCTTGAGCAGATCGGCGAGCTGGTTGTCCGACAGCGGCTTGCTGGGCTCCTCGGCTGCGATGAACTGCTTGAGCAGGGCGCGCACCGCCGTGCTCGACGCATTGCCGCCGGTTTCGGTGCCCAGCGAGGAGCCAAAAAAATACTTGAGCTCGAAGGTGCCGTGGGGCGTGGCCATGTACTTGGCGGTGGTCACGCGGCTGATGGTGGACTCGTGCAGCCCCAGCTCGTCGGCAATCTCACGCAGCACCAGCGGTCGCATGGCAAGATCACCATGCAGAAAGAAGCTGCGCTGGCGTTCCACGATCGCGCTGGAGACACGCAAGATGGTGTCGAAGCGCTGCTGGATGTTTTTGATGAACCAACGCGCCTCCTGCAACCGCTGCTGCATGGCGGCGTGGCCGGCCCCGGTGCCGCTGTCTTTGCCGCCGCGGTTCTGGCGCATGGCGCTGGCGTAGACATCGTGCACCCGCAGGCGCGGCATCACCTGGAGGTTGAGCTGCACCTTAAAACCAAGCCCGGCGCGCGTGACCAAGACATCGGGAATCACGATGTTGCGCTCGACCTCGACGAAGCGGCGGCCCGGCTTGGGCTCCAGGCGGACGATCAGCGCGAGCGCGGCACGGGCGGTGTCTTCGTCTAGCCCGCAACTGGCGCCCAGGCGCTTCAGGTCGCGCTTGGCCATCAGCTCCAGCGGCTGGGCGCAAATCGCCAGTGCGGCGCGGGCTTCCGGGCTGTTGCGCAGCTCCTCGATCTGCAGCCGCAGGCACTCGCCCAGATCGCGCGCCCCCACACCGGCGGGCTCCATGTGTTGCAGCAGGCTCAAAGTCATGGTGAGGCGCTGCTGCGCGGCCTCAACGGCTTGCAGCGTGTCGTCAGCCGAGAGCGCAGCCGCGCCGGCGCTCATCTGCAGCCAGGCACAGGCCAGCTCGCTCAGGGGGTCTTCCAGGTACCCGTCGTCGTTCAGCGACTCGATCAGGAAATACAGCGCAGCGCGGTCTTCTTCACCCAGACGAAGGCCCAGCGCCTGGCCATGCAAGTGGTCTTGCAGCCGGGTGCCGGCGCGCGCGAGTTCGGCCGCGCTGGCGGTTTCGTCGTCGCCTGCGGTGCTGCTGTTGTTGCGCGAGGGCGCGTCACCGCCCCATTCGCTGTCGTCGGGCGCAATGTCCACCGAGCCGTCACCGTCCCAGCTTTCCTCCAGCGGACTGTCGCCCTCGGCCCGGCTTTCCACCGTGTCGGAAGCCTCGCTGTCGTTGCGCTCGCTGGCCGCCGGCTCCAGTTCGGGCGGCTGCGGTGCCATGACCAGCTCGGCCGCCTCGGCGATCTGCTCGCCGGTGGTCACCGGCATGTCGGCCTGCTCCAGGCCAAAGCCCTCACGCTCGGCCACCTCGTCGCCACGCTCCAGAAACGGGTTGTCATCCAGCATCTGCTCAACTTCCTGCGCCATCTCCAGCGTGGAGAGTTGCAACAGGCGAATCGACTGCTGCAGCTGCGGCGTGAGCGCCAGGTGCTGCGAGACGCGCAGGGACAGGCCGGGTTTCATCGGTTGGGCACCACCCGCTGCGCTGCGCATGACCTGGCTTGCAGCGCCTCACTGGGCCACCCCAGCGTGAACAAGTTGCGGCCCATTACATTCTGAAATACTCGCCCAGATACACCCGGCGCACGTCGGCGTTTTCGACGATTTCGGCCGGGGTGCCGCTGGTGAGCACATGGCCTTCGTTGATGATGTAAGCGCGGTCGCAGATGCCGAGCGTTTCGCGCACGTTGTGGTCGGTGATCAGCACACCGATGCCGCGCGATTTGAGAAAACCAATGATGCGCTGGATCTCGATCACCGCGATCGGGTCGATGCCGGCAAAGGGTTCGTCGAGCAAGATGAAGCGTGGGCTGGTGGCCAGCGCGCGCGCAATCTCGACCCGCCGGCGCTCGCCGCCAGAGAGAGCGGGCGCTGGCGAGTCGCGCAGGTGGTCCACATGCAGGTCGGCCAGCAGCTGGCCCAGCCGCTGCTCGATCACCGCTTGCGAAAGCGTTTGGCCGGCCTCGTCTTGCTGCAACTCCAACACCGCGCGCACGTTGTCCGCCACGTTGAGCTTGCGAAAGATCGACGCCTCTTGTGGCAGATAACCCAGACCCAGGCGCGCGCGCTTGTGGATCGGCATCTTCTCGATCGCCTGACCGTCGAGCAGAATCTGCCCCGCATCGGATCGCAGCAGGCCAACCAGGATGTAGAACGAGGTGGTTTTGCCGGCGCCGTTGGGGCCGAGCAGACCGACCACCTCGCCTTTGTCGACCGAGAGCGACACGTCTTTGACCACCACGCGGCTGCCGTAGGCTTTTTTCAGCCCACGCGCGACCAGGCAGCTGGTGGCGGCCGACTCGCGCCCAGCGGGATGGGCGGGCGCCGCGTCGGGCTGGGGCGCCTTCATGGGCGGCTCTCACCTAGCTTGTCGGTGGGCTTGAGCACCGCAGGCGCCGGCACAGGTACCGGGCTGACCGCAGCACCGGGGTTGGGCACCGGCGTGAGCATGGCCCGCACCCGACCGGTGGGGTTGCCTGCGGTTCTGTTGCTGGCGCCGCCGTCCACCGAGAAAACGTCGGTGCTGTTGTTGTAAACGATCAGGGCGCCGGTGGTCTCGTCGTTGACTTGGCTGCCGGTGAGGCGGCGCAGCACCGCGTTGCCGATGAAGCGAACCGTGTCGGCTTGGCTGTCGTATTCGATACGTTTGGACGTTCCTTCAATGGACTCGTCAACACCATCGCGCTTCTGCCGGAAAAACGCCGGGCTGCCGTTGGCCACGCCGAATTGACCACCCTGCGCGTCTTGCTGCACCTCAACCTGGGCGCCACGGATCAGAATCGTGCCTTTTGTGATCACCACATTGCCGATGAACACGCTGGTCTGGCGCGCGTCGTCGTATCGCAGCGCGTCTGCTTCAATGTTCATCGGCTGGTCGCGGTCGGCCTTCTCGGCCCAAACCGTACCCGCACCGACCAGCAAAGCCAAACCCAGCGCGAGCGCGAACAGCGGCACAGAGCGGAAAAAGCGGGAGCAAGGGGGGTGGTACGGGGTCATGAAAAATGGGGCATGAAACTTGCATGCATTGTAGCGGCGCACATCCCTGCTGGCCGCTGTTTTGCGTGACATTTGCCGCTTGGTATCGCAGCCCATGAGCCGGGTATAGCCCGAAAAATCGAAGCCCGCTCAAAGCAGGCTTCGCCCGGACAACAAGCGCCAACCTCAGGCCTTGCGCATCTCGGCGATCAAGACTTCGGCCACCACGATGGAGCGCGGACCCTGACCCGGCACATAGAAGCGGCCGGCCACGCCCAGCGCCGGTGTACCTTCCACCTGGTAGGCGTCTTGCAGCTGGCTCGCGCGGTTGGCCTTGCCAGCCACCGCAAACGAGTTGAAGACGCTGGTGAACTTCGCCTTGTTCACGCCCTGCTTGGCCACCCAGTCGGTGATGGCCTCGGCCGTGGTCAGGCGCAGCTTGTCAACATGGATCGCGCTGAACACCCTCTCATGCAACTTGTCGACCAGGTCCATGGCTTGCAGCGCGTAGTAGAGCTTTTGCATCGGCACGAACGCTTCGCTGAACTTCACCGGCGTGTGCTTGACGACCACATTGGCCGGCTTCTTCTTGATCCAGGCGGCCATCACCGGCTCGAAGTTGTAGCAATGGATGCAGGTGTAGGCGAAAAACTCCAGCACCTCGATCTGGCCGGCGGGCGCATCCACCGGCGCGGGCCGGCCCAGCCGCACAAAGTCGGTGCCTTCTTTCAAACTGGCCATCTGCGCCTGGGCGCTGCTGTGGCCCAGCGCGGCGAGACCGCCGAGGGTGGTGGTGGCGCCAACAGCCAGCACTGAGCGGGAAAAATCGCGACGTTGCATCAAAACAGACTCCTTGAATGATGGTGTTGGGATGCGCCAGCGGAACAAAGTTCCCATCCAGGTGGCACACGGATTTAGCGCTGCACCCGCACCAGCGCCGCCTCGGTGCCGTTGGCCTCCAGCTGCTCGCGGGTGAGGTCGGCCAAGGCCTTCTGGTTGAACGGGCCGGCGCGCACGCGGTGCACCGTGTGGCCAGCCTGCTCACGCTCGCTGACCAGCGACTCAATGCCGAGCATCGCCAGCTTGGCGCGCTGCGCCTCGGCATCTTCGGCGCTTTTAAAGGCGCCAGCCTGCACAAAATAAAGAAACGGGTCGGCGCCGGGGCCGGACGCCGGCATTGGCACGGGTTTCACAGCCGCAGACTGGGTGGTGGGATTGTCCATGCGCGCTTTGGCCAGATCGCCCAGCAGGTCAGCGCCAGGCACCTCGCTGGAAGAACCAATGGCGCCCGGCTTGGGCAGCGGCTGGCCGTCGGCAGGCGGCACCACGATAGCGCCATCGGTGTCGGCCGGCGGCATGGCGGCGGGCGGTGGCGCGGTGGCCGAGCGACCGCTGAGCGTCGCGTTTGGGTTCCAGCCTTTGTTGCGCTCGGTCTCGGCAGCGTCTTGCGCCGGGTTGCGCGAGAGATTGCGGTCGACAAACGGCACTGGCACCTTGGTCACATAGACTGCCACCGCCAGCGCCATGCCCAGACCAATCAGCAGACCAATGACCAGCCCGATCAAGGTGCCGCCGCGCTGCGACCAAGGGGGTGGATTTGTTTGGGTCGTCATCAGAAAAGTCCGGTTCACATTTTTTGCGGGGCGCTCACGCCCAACACAGCGAGGCCATTGTGCAACACCTGCGCGGTGGCGCTGACCAGTGCCAGGCGCGCCAATTTCACCGCCTCGTCATCCACCAAAATGCGCTCGGCGTCGTAATAGCTGTGGTAACTGGCCGCCAGCTCGCGCAGGTAAAAAGTAACGTCGTGCGGCGCGAAATCGCGCGCCGCTGCGCTCAGCATCGCCGGGTATTTGGCCAGCAGCAGCATCAGCGCCTGCGCAGCTGGGCTGGTGAGCGGGGACAGATCGGCGTCCTGTAGCACTGAGAGTTTTGCGGCTTCGACCGACATACCTGTTAATCGATTCTTTGCAGCTTCAACGGACATATCGTCATTAAGGGGCTGGTCAAACCACGACCGAAGCACCGAGCAAATGCGCGCATGGGCGTATTGCACGTAATACACCGGGTTGTCGTTGTTCTTCTGCACCGCCAGATCAACGTCGAAGGTGTATTCGGTGTCGGGCTTGCGGCTGAGCAGAAAGAAGCGCACCGCATCTTTTGAGGTCCACTCAATCAGGTCGCGCAGCGTCACATAGCTGCCGGCTCGCTTGCTGATCTTCACCTCTTCGCCGCCCTTGACCACCCGCACCATGGTGTGCAGCACGTAATCGGGGTAGCCGGCCGGTATGCCCACATCGACCGCCTGCAAACCGGCGCGCACCCGGGCAATCGTGCCGTGGTGGTCGGTGCCCTGAATGTTGATCACCTTGGTGAAAGCGCGCTCCCACTTGGCGATGTGGTACGCCACATCGGGCACGAAATAGGTGAACGAGCCGTCGGATTTGCGCATGACGCGGTCTTTGTCGTCGCCGTAGTCGGTGGATTTGAGCCACAACGCACCGTCTTGCTCATAGGTTTTGCCAGCGGCGATCAGCTTGTTGACCGTGGCCTCGACCCGTCCGCTGGTGTAGAGACTTGATTCGAGGTAGTAATGGTCGAACGTGACCGCGAAGGCCTGCAAATCGAGGTCTTGCTCGTGGCGCAGGTAGGCCACCGCAAACTGGCGCATGCCGTCCAAGTCGTTCACATCGCCGCTGGCGGTGAAGGCGCGGTCGTCGGCGTGCACTGTCTTCTTTGCCAGAAAATCGTTGGCGATGTCCTGGATGTACTCACCGTTGTAGGCGGCCTCGGGCCATTGCGGATCGCCCGGCTTCGCACCCTGGGCGCGCAGCTGGGTGGACGTGGCCAGGGTGCCAATCTGCACGCCCGCGTCGTTGTAGTAGAACTCGCGGTGCACGCGCCAGCCCTGGGTGGCGAACAGGTTGCAGATCGCATCACCCAGCGCGGCCTGGCGGCCGTGGCCCACATGCAGCGGGCCGGTGGGATTGGCTGACACAAACTCCACCAGCAGACTCTGACCCTCTTCAAGCGATCTCAAAAGCGCCACGCCGAAGCTTGGGCCCGCCTGCAACACCTCGCGCACGGTCTGCTGCTTGGCCTCGGGCTTGAGCCGGATGTTGATGAAGCCGGGGCCTGCGATCTCGATCCCGCTGACCCACTGCTGGTACACCGGCTGCGCCAGCAGCAAGGCGCGCAGCTGCTCACCCACCTGGCGCGGGTTCAGCTTGAGCGGTTTGGCCAGCTGCATGGCGGCGGTCACAGCCAAGTCGCCATGGGCGGCGACTTTGGGCGACTCAAACGCGGCCTTGGCGCCGGCGCCAGGTGAGATGGCGTCCAGCGCGGTGGCCAGCCCGGTCAGCAGGTCTTGTTGGATCTTGAGCATAAGGCAGTGATTTTAGGTTCTGGGCCGATGGGGCTGGTTCGTCAAGCCGCTGTTGCAGACAGCGGCGGCAAACGCGCCAGCGCCGCCGCCTTAACCGCCTGGGTCAGCCGCTGGGCCGAGGGGGATTCGCGTGCCCAGTGTTGCCAGTACAGCGCCACATCCACCGTGGCACCAGGCAGCACCTCTTGCCACACCGGGCGGTTGGCCAGACTTTGCTCGGGCACCATGCCCCAGCCCATGCCCAGGGCCAGCGCTTCTTCGAACGCGTCCACCGCTGGGGCGAAATGGCGCGGGTAGTGGGCCTGGCGCAGGCCGAAGTGTTGGGCCAGGAACGCGTCTTGCAGCGCGTCTTTGCGGTTGAAGATCACAGCGGGATGGGCCAGCAACTTGTGCGGTGACACCGCGCCGGCAGGCGTGCGACAGCGCTGCACCACAGCGGCGGTGGCCACGCAGCGGTAGCGCATAACGCCCAGCGGCTCGGCCACGCAGCCGCGCAGCGGGTCGGCGCGCGCTGTCACACAACCGATCACATCGCCGCTTTTGAGCAGGTCGTGGGTGTGGTCCTGGTCGTCGATCAGGATGTCGAGCAGCAACCGGTGCTTGAGCAGCAGCGGCGCCACGCCGGGCAAAAACCAGCTCACAGCGGAGTCGGCGTTGATCGCCACGCAAAGGCTTCTCCAGCGCGCCTTGCTGCCCGCCGCAGCGCCGCCCTGTAAAGCCCCGAGCACGTCGGCCTCCATCAGCCGCACCTGCTTGATGTGGGCCAGCAGCGCCTGCCCAGCCGCTGTCGCACGCACCTGTTTGCCACGCACCACCAGCCGCTGCCCCAGCTGCTCTTCCAGCGCTTTGATGCGCAGCGACACCGCGCCCAGCGTGACCGACAAAGCCTGGGCAGCGGGGCCGAAACCGCTGTGTTCGACCACGGCGGCCAGGGCATCGAGTTGGCGGGCATCCAGCATATTGGTTGATTTTTATTCGACTAATCTAATTTAAATTTAACTCAATTTAAAAAAGTGGCCAATAAGGCGACAATTTTGTCTCTGTCCATCGCTTTTTAAACCATTCACTGCTGTGCCGCCATGAACTTCGTCCTCCCCTCCTTCACCGCTGGCATGGTGCTGAGCCTGTCGCTGATCATGGCGATCGGCCCACAAAACGCGCATGTGCTGCGCATGGGCCTGCAGCGTCAGCACATTGGCCTCACAGTGGCCGTTTGCATGTTCTCCGACATGCTGCTGATCGGCATCGGCGTGCTGGGGTTGGCGCAGCTGGGTGGGCTGTCCGACAAGCTGATGGGCGCGCTGGTCGGTGCCGGCGCTCTGTTCCTCTGCGTCTACGGCTGGAAAGCATTTCAGCGCTTTCTGCACCCCGAGACACCGGGCTTGGCTGATGAGGGCAGCGGCCAATCCAGGCGCCCCAGCATGAGCCGGCGCCAGGCGGTGCTGGCAGCGCTCGCCTTCTCCTGGCTGAACCCCCACGCCTGGCTCGACACCGCGGTGCTGATCGGCAGCGCCTCGCTGGCCTACGGCGCAGCTGCCAGCAGCTTTGGCATCGGCGCGGCCACCGGTTCGGTGGTGTGGTTCACCGGCTTGGGTCTGGCCGCGTTTTGGCTTGGCCGGCGCCTGAACTCGCTGCACATCTGGCGCGCGCTGGACGGCGCCGTGGCGCTGATGATGTGGGGCACAGCCGCGTTTTTGCTCCAAAGCCTGTTCTGAGCAAAAGCGGGGGCGCACCAGCCAGCGCCCTGCGCAGTCTCAGCAGCTGCTCCCTTGTAACTGCCCCCTACAACTGCCCTTCGGTCAGCGTGTCGAGCTGGAAGCGGCCACTTTTGTCCCACAGCCAGGTGTCGGTGTAGGTGAGCGTGTCCGACGGGGCGGGATAGGGCGCCGCCTGACGCACGGTGCGCTCAATCTCTGCCACCACCTCTGGCGCGTGGCTCGGTGCACGCAGCCAGTGCAGGCGCGCCACCCGACCACGGCGGTCAATGTCCAGCTGCAGCACACCGATCGCGTAAAGATTGGACGGCAACACGCCTTTGAAAATGCGCTCGCTGTTGCGGCTGTAAAGGTGAGCCGCAACAGCCTGGCGGTAGGCGCGCAAGGCGGGAGCGTAGGGCGCGCGGCCGACGGTGGAGGGCGCACCGAACGGCGAGGCGCAGCCGCTCAGCAGGCTGGTGGCAGCGGCCGCTGAGGCAGCGGCGGCAAGCACGATGTGCCGCCGGTTGGGCGTCCATGAAGGGTCCATGCCAGGCTTTCGTTGAACGGCTAGAGAAGCCTGCAAACCAGTTGGGGTGCGGCGTCAATACGCCGCACCGCTCCAAAAATCGGCCTGCGCGTAATGGTGTTTCAAAAAATCAATCCACAACCGCACCCGCAGCGCAAGGTGTTTGCGCTGGGGAAACAGCGCGTAGATGCCGTTGGGGGGCGCGGCGAATGCGTCGAGCACGGTGGTCAGACGGCCCGCAGCAATGTCGCCCTCCACTTCCCAGGTGCTGCGCCAAGCGATGCCATAACCGGCCAGACACCATTCGTGCAACACCTGGCCGTCGCTACAGTCGAGCGAGCCGCCGGGGCGCAGGTAGACGATCTGCGTGGGCTCGGTGGTCAAACCTCTGGTCGGTTCCCCGGCGCCGTCCGCCGCTAACGCGGGCGCGGCAAATGCCCAGCCACGGGTTTGCGAGGCGTCACTGGAGAGCGCCAGGCAATCGAAGCGCACCAGATCGGCTGGCGTCTGCGGGCGACCGTGGCGCTGCAAAAACTGCGGCGTGGCCACGCACAGGCGGCGGTTTTCGGCCAGGCGCACGCTGACCAGCGACGAGTCGGGCAGATCGCCCACCCGCACCGCGCAGTCGTAGGCCTCGCCGGTCACGTCGACCACCCGGTCGCTCAGGTTCAACGAGATCGTCACCTCGGGGTGCAGCTCGCAAAAACGCGGCACCAGCGGCGCCACATGGCGCCGGCCAAAACCAGCCGGCGCGGTGAGGCGCAAATGCCCGCTGGCTTTCACGCCGCCGGCACTCACGCTGGCCTCGGCGTTGGCCACATCGGTGAGCAGGCGCTGGCAGTCTTCCAGGAACGCGCTGCCCTCGTGGGTCAGCGTGATGCGCCGGGTGGTGCGCACCATCAGCTTCACGCCCAGGCGCGACTCCAGCGCGTCGAGCCGGCGCCCGATGATGGCCGGCGCCACGCCTTCGGCCCGGGCCGCCGCCGTCAGGCTGCCGCGCGCGGCGACCGAGACGAAGGTGCCGAACTGTTTGAGCTTGTCCATGCGGCGGATCAGGCGGACGGTGTGGTGGGCGCGCTGAGGCGCGCGATCGCGGCGGCGTCATATCCCAGCGTGCGCAGCAGCTCGGCGTTGTGCTCGCCCAGGCGTGGTGGGCTCAGGCGCACGCCAGGGCGCTGGCCGTCCAGCGTGAACGGGAACAGCACAGTGGGCGCGGTCTGGCCGGCGCGCTCGCCGTCGGGCAGGGTGATGGGCGCCAGGGCGCCGGTGGCCAGCAGATGGGGGTCGTCCAGCAAATCCTGCGGGCGGGTAATGGGCGCATAGGGCAAGCCTTCGCGCTCGAACAGCTCGGCGAGTTCGGCCGCGCTGCGCTGCGCCAGGCGCTGGCGCAGCTCGGGAATGAGCCAGTCGCGTTCGCGCACCCGGTGGTTGTTGCTGGGCAGGCGCGGGTCGGCTTTGAGATCGTCCAGAGCCAGCGCCTTGCAGAAGATGTCCCACTGTGTGTCGCTCACAGCCGCCAGAAAAATCTGCTCGCCGTCTTTCACGCTGAACACGTCGTACACCGCCCACGATGAAATGCGCTCGGGCATGGGCGCGGCCGGCGCGCCGGTCACCGCGTACTGCAGCATGTGCTGCGCGACCAGAAACACGTTGTTCTCGAACAGCGCGCTTTCCACCTTCTGGCCCAGGCCGGTGCTCTCGCGTGCTTTGAGCGCCGCCATCACACCAATGGCGCCAAACAGGCCGCCCATGATGTCGTTCACGCTGCTGCCCGCGCGCAGCGGGTCACCAGGGCGCCCGGTCATGTAGGCCAGGCCGCCCATCATCTGCACCACCTCGTCAAGGGCGGTGCGGTGGTCGTACGGGCCGGGTAGAAAGCCTTTGTGGCTGACGTAAATCAGGCGAGGGTTGAGCCGCTTCAGGGTCTCGTAATCGAGACCCAGCTTCTGCATGGTCTCGGTCTTGAAGTTCTCGCTCACCACATCTGCGGTGGCGATCAGCTTGAGTACCGCTTCCTTGCCCTGTGGCGTGTGCAGGTCCAGCACCAGGCTTTTCTTGTTGCGGTTGAAGAGCGGGAAAAAGCCCGCTCCTGAGCCCAGCAAGCGGCGCGTGTTGTCGCCCTTGGGCGGCTCGACCTTGATCACCTCCGCGCCCAGATCGCCCAGCACCATGCCGCAGGTTGGGCCCATGACCATGTGGGTAAATTCGACAACGCGCAGACCGGCGTAGGGCAGTGACGGGGCAGCAGAAACGGTCATGCGATGCATGGTACTGCGCCCGAACCCGACACGACTACAAACCAAAAAGTCACAGCTAAATACGCAGGCCTGTTTTTAATGCCGCGCAAAGACACGAATACAGTGGAGAGCATGAAAAAAATCCACGCGGTTCTGTTCGATGCCTATGGCACGCTGTTTGACGTCTACAGCATCGCCCTGCTCGCTGAGCAGCTGTTTCCTGGCCAGGGCCAGCGGCTGGCGCAGCTCTGGCGCGACAAACAAATCGAGTACACACGCCTCATCACCACCAGCAACCACGGCGCGCACTACCAGCCGTTCTGGACGCTGACCGAGGCCGCGCTGCGCTATGCGATCAAGACCGTGGCCCCCGGCGCGCGCACCAGCTGGGACAGTGGCGGCTTTGCTGACCAGCACCGCACTCTTATGGATCAGTACCGCCACCTCTCGGTGTTCTCTGACACGCGCGAGGTGTTGAGCGCCTTGCGCGAGCGCGGCCTGACCACCGGCATCCTGTCCAACGGCGACCCGCAAATGCTGGAGACTTCGGTGCGCAGCGCGGGGCTGGAGTCGCTGCTCGACCACGTCATCAGCGTGCATCCGGTGCGGCTCTTCAAGACCGCACCCGAGGCCTACGCGCTGGGCCCAGCGGCCACCAGCGTGAACGCAGAGCAGACCCTGTTTGTGAGCGCCAACAGCTGGGACGCGCTGGCTGCCACCTGGTTCGGCTTTCAAACGCTCTGGGTCAACCGGCAAAATATGCCGTTTGAGGAACTCGGCACCGCGCCGCACCACACGGGCACCAGCCTTCGCGACGTTTTGCAATGCCTGGGTTGAGCGCAAGTTCTCAACCCCTACTTTTGTTTTCTTTCCCTGCCTCGACGGAGCAACCCATGACCACAAGCCACAGCCCACGAACCCAGATACACGGCCTGCAGGTCGCCACCGATCTGGCTGACTTCATCAACCAGCGGGTGCTGCCGGGCACCGGCGTCTCCAGCGACACCTTCTGGAGCGGCTTTGACGCCATCGTGGCCGACCTGGCACCCAAAAACGCCGCCCTGCTGGCCGAGCGCGACCGCCTGCAAGCCGAGCTCGACACCTGGCACAGCGCCAACCCCGGCCGGGTGCAAGACATGGCGGCGTACCGCCAGTTTCTGGACACCATCGGCTACCTGGTGCCCGAGCCCAAGAAGGTGAAGGTCACCACCAAAAACGTGGACGACGAGCTCGCGGTGCAGGCCGGCCCGCAGCTGGTGGTGCCGATCCTCAACGCCCGCTACGCGCTCAACGCCGCCAACGCGCGCTGGGGCTCGCTGTACGACGCGCTCTATGGCACCGACGTGATCGGTGAAGACAAAGGCTGCGGCAAAGTCGCTAAGGGCAAAAAGGGCGGCTACAACCCCAAGCGCGGCGCCAAGGTGATCGAGTACGCCCGCCACGTGCTCGACCGCTGCGCGCCGCTGAAGAAGGGCTCACATGTGGGCTCCACCGGCTACAAGATCAACAAAGACGGTGATCTGGTGGCGGGCCTGGTCAGCGTGGACGGCAAAGCCGGCACATCAAAACTGGCTGACGCCACCCAGCTGGTCGGCTACCAGGGCGAAGCCAAGGCACCCAGCGCCGTGCTGCTCAAGCACAACGGTCTGCACCTGGAGATTCTGATCGACCGCGCCACGCCGATTGGCGCCAGCGACAGCGCCGGCGTGAGCGATCTGGTGCTGGAAGCCGCACTCTCCACCATCCTCGATCTGGAAGATTCCATCGCAGCGGTGGACGCCCAAGACAAGGTGCTGGCCTACCGCAACTGGCTTGGCATCTTGCAGGGCTCGCTGGTGGAGTCGTTTGAGAAGGGCGGCAAGACCATGACGCGCGGCCTGAACGCCGACCGCGAATACACCGCGCCCAACGGGGCCAAGAAGGTGCGTCTGCACGGCCGCTCGCTCATGTTCCTGCGCAACGTTGGCCACCTCATGACAAACCCGGCCATCCTCTGGGGCGCTGACAGCCAGGAGATTCCGGAAGGCATTCTGGACGCGATGGTCACCACCACCATTGCCCTGCACGACCTGAAGAAGACCAAGAAAGACGCCGTGCGCAACTCGCGCAAGGGCTCGGTTTACATCGTCAAACCCAAGATGCACGGCCCGCGCGAGGTGGCGTTTGCCGCCGAGCTGTTTGGCCGCGTTGAGCAGGTGCTTGGCCTGCCCGAGGCCACGGTGAAGCTCGGCATCATGGACGAAGAGCGCCGCACCAGCGTCAACCTCAAAGCCTGCATCGCCGCCGCCGCGAATCGCGTGGCCTTCATCAACACCGGCTTCCTGGACCGCACCGGCGACGAGATGCACAGCGCCATGCAAGCCGGCCCCATGGTGCGCAAGGGCGACATGAAAACCAGCGCCTGGATCCAGGCCTACGAGCGCAACAACGTGCTGGTCGGTTTGAACTGTGGCCTGCGCGGCAAAGCACAAATCGGCAAGGGCATGTGGGCCATGCCCGACCTGATGGCGGCCATGATGGAGCAGAAGATTGCCCACCCGAAAGCCGGCGCCAACACCGCCTGGGTGCCCAGCCCCACCGGCGCTACATTGCACGCGCTGCACTACCACCAGGTGCTGGTGTCCGACGTGCAAAAAGGCCTGGAGCAGATCGACGCCAACGCCGAGCGCGACAACCTGCTGAGTGGCCTGCTCACCGTGCCAGTCTCCAGCAACCCGGACTGGAGCGCGGAAGAAAAACAGCAAGAGCTTGACAACAACGCCCAAGGCATCCTGGGCTACGTGGTGCGCTGGATCGACCAGGGCGTGGGCTGCTCCAAGGTGCCCGACATCCACAACGTGGGCCTGATGGAAGACCGCGCCACGCTGCGCATTTCCAGCCAGCACATCGCCAACTGGCTGCTGCACGGCGTGGTGACCGAAGCGCATGTGACCAAGACCTTCGAGCGCATGGCAGCCGTGGTTGATGGACAAAACGCCGGCGACCCGCTGTACCAAAACATGGCCGGCAATTTCAAGACCAGCATGGCCTACCAGGCCGCGCTTGATCTGGTGTTCAAAGGCAAAGAGCAGCCCAGCGGCTACACCGAGCCGCTGCTGCATGCCTGGCGGTTGAAGGTGAAGGCGGCTGGCTAACGAACAACGAGGGCTGAGGAAACCAAAAACGGCGCCCTCGGGCGCCGTTTTTGGTGGAATTCCAACGGGTCAAAACTGCCTAATATTTAGGCAACTAGATAATGAGCCGGACCATAGGTCATTGTTTTTAAACGATTTTTCTGACATTTCAATTTCATTATCTTCGGCTCTGGATAAAGAAACACACCGCGCCAAGCGTTCCGTACAACCTGCGGACCATCTCCCCAGCAGCGCTCCACGCGCTGCATATCACGCTGCTTCAGGCGGCTCCCACCATCGCCCTCAGCTTGGTGAAAAACCGGTGCACATCTTCGTGAATTTCATCGGCTGTCATGGCCGCTGCGACGCGTTCACGCAGCACCTCCACCGGTGGATCGCCCTGGCGCAGGGTGTGAAACAGCGAGTCGTTGTTTTCAAACAAGATGCGTTTTCCATCCACCACCGAAAAGATGTTGGCCATGACCGTGCGCCAGGTCTTTCCTGCAGCCAGCGTGAGGTTTTGATCGGAAAAAAAAGTTTCAATGACCTGAAGAACCGGCTGGGTAAACAGGTCACCGCCGGGTGTCTCCAGCACCTGAAGCGCCACCCGCCGCCAGGCTGTCGGCACCAGCAAATAGTTCTCGATATTTTTACGCTTCCACTCCACCAGCACCGGATTGCTGTCCTCTAGGCTGAAGGCTTTGTCCGAACCGTCATGGTCAAACAGCATCAAGCGCTTCACGCCATGCACCACCTCGCGCAAGGCCGTGAAGTGCGCACCGGCCTGGGACTTCATCTCCTGTTTACTTCCCCCGCCCATCACCTTGAAACAGAGCTTGTCCATCACTGGCAGCGCGCCACACTGCTCTGCCCAGCCGCGAAGAATGCGCTCGTCGCTCTCGCCTTCTACGTAAACCATGTAGAGCGCGCCCACCAAGCGGGCAATGTCTTCGTTTGACACATCGGACATCGCCCGCAAGACGGCGGGCGTTGACTCGATGCGTGTTGGCACCTGCCTGAGCAGCGACACGATTTGCCCGGCGTCCACGCCCTTGGCGAATTCTTCTGCATGGGTGGCGATCAGGAACTGCACGCCCTTTTCGGCCGATTTCTTCTTGAAATAATCGAGCAACTCCCGCTGCAAATTGACATGCAGGTGCGCATCGGGCTCGTCCAGCAAGATCGTGGTGGGCTGGTAGCCATACAAAAAAGCCAACAGAGTCATGGTCTGGTGAAAACCACTGCCCCCGGAAATCAGGTCGTAGGTCTTGCCGTTTTGCTTGTACTCCACGCCGATGTACACATCCTTGGCCGAGTCGTATTTCGGTGGAATCAAGTCCACCGAAAACCAGCGCTTCACCACATCGGCCAGCTCGGTCCAATCGACGGATACCGGCGGGCGTTTGTTTCGCTTGGATGGTTCGGGAGCATTTTCCTCTTCAGCAGGCGGGCGCCACACCTGCAGCAGCAGGTTGCGCAACACACTGCCGGGCTGGCCCTTGCCGACCTGTTGCCGGATGGGCGCTTTGTCCAGCCATTTCTCGGCCGGCTCCAAGCCGGAAAACGGCGGCACATAGGCAATGCGCGGCAGTTGCCCGTTTTCTTCACAATCCCTGAATGATTTCCAACCCTCGGCCGGAATCGCATACATGGTTTGCGGCGAGTGGTAACGAAGCTCCACCCCAAATGTTTGTGTCATGCCCCCTGGCGCGCTCCACTCCAGCAGAATTTCAATCAGGATGAACTTTTGCTTTCTCGCCCCGGTTTCGTCTGTGGGGTAAGCGCGGTCCGTGCGGTCTTTCCACAGCAGGTTGAATTCTGGCACCGGCAAGGCTGTGAAGTTGGGCAGCACGATTTGGATACCGGTGCTGCCGCTGCGCTTGGCGCGGTGGAACTCGTCCATGCAAAATTGCCAGATCGCCAACGACTGCAACACCGTGCTTTTGCCGCTGTTGTTGCGCCCGACCAGCAGGTCAAAGTCGGTGAACTTGTAGATTTGCTCACCCACACTTTTGAAGTTGCGCAGCGTCAGTTGGGTAATCATTGAATCAAGCCCCTTTCAACATCGCGATAGGCATTGAGCGCCGCCACTTTGACGGGTTCAGCCACCAGCGGAAAAGTCTTGAGGATGTGGGCGAACTCGGCTTCGCTCAGGCCGTAGAGGTGGGCGACCAGGCCGTCGAGTTCGGCGCGCAGGCGGGCGCGTTCGAAGGGGTCGGTGGCGCCGTATTCCTTTTGGTTTGAGCCTGTCGAAAGCTTGGGTTTCAAGCCTATGGATTGGGCGAGGTCGTCGAACTCGGGCGTGGTGCAGATCAGTCGAGCGGCGCGGTTCACGATATGCACAAAACGTGGGTCTGTCGCCGTCGGGCGTGGTACGGGCGTGTTGTACACAAAGAAAAACGACACATGCGCGGTGACGCTTTGACGGATGAACCAGTCAAAGACGTAGCTGTTGAAGACACTGGTTACATACAGACGCTGTGCGTGGTCAAGGCTGGCGGTGCTGCTGTGGCCATCCTCGGTGACGACATCGCAGTAGACCTGCTCCAGACTTACGGTGTGCGGGCAAAAGCGCTTGGGCGGCAGGACGGTAGCAATCACGGTGCGCATATCGGTGTTACGTCCGACATCTCGAAATGCGAGGCGATAGCTGTCGTAGTTGAGCTTGATGCTGTCGGGGTCTGGCGCTTGGCTGACGCCCAGCTTTTCCAGCGCCCGACGGACTGCCTTCAGGCGTGGCGAAAGCAGTTCTGCGCGGGCTGCCGACTCGTCCAGCCAGTAGCGCGGCTTGGCAAAGTTGGGCTCGAACTGGTGAAACTGCTTGCCTTCCCACAAGGGCAATCGGCCAGGCGCTGACGCCGTGTTGTACAAATGGCTGTCATTGGTCATGTGGAATTCGTTGGTCAACGACAAATTCCATGCGCCGTCCTTGTGTTCACCCAGCAGCGGAAACTTCAGCAGCTTCTCCGCAGTTTTCACATCCAGCGCGCTTTTGAACTCCATCACCGAATGGCTGTCTGGCGACAGGCGTTTGATGAGTTCCACCTCCAGCCACAACGCCCCTTCAGCGGGAAAACGGGTTAGCTCTTGCACCTCGTGCCGCATGAAAGCGGCTGGAAAGCGCGCGGTGCCGCTGCCGCCAGCCTCTTCTATCGCTTGCGGGGCCAGCAAGTCGTCGGGCGGCGCGCTGGCGTTGGCCTCGCCCGCTTGCTGCAAACGCGGTTGGGCCGACTTCTCAAACGTCAGCACGACAAACTTGAAGCTGCGGTGGACGCCTTCAAAAATCTCTTTTCGATTTTCAAAGCAGAACAAGCCTTCAATCTGTGTTTTTTCAAACAGCAAATCGCGCAAACCTTTCGCGCCCAGGTCGGTGTAGATGCCGCTTGGAATCACAATCCCGCAATGCCCGCCGGGTCGCAGCAGGTGAAAACAACGCTCTACAAACAGCTTGTACAAATTCACATCGCTGCCGGTCTTTTTGCCGCCCACCACCGCGCTCTGATGTTTGAACTCAGGCGCGGCGCGGAACCACTGAGACAGGTGCGGAAACCGGCTTTCGTATGTCAGCCACGCCTCGCGAACTTCCGGGTTCAGCAGCAGCTGGGTTTGCTCCTTCTCAAACTCCTTGATGGTCATTTTGTTTTTGGTGACCACATCCGAATGTTCAGCAAAAAATTCCTTGGCCTGTGGCTTGAACACTTCCCACGGCGGGTTCGCCAAAACAATGTCAAAGCCACCGCGCCGCTGCACGATGTCGTCGAACACATAGCCCCAGTGAAACGGGGTTTGTGCATCGATGTCTTTCCGCTCAATTGCACGCTTTTTGGGCTTACCCAAGGTTTGCTTGGCAGCGTCCCATGTGGCTTGCTCAAATTTGACGCCCAGCTTTTCAAACTGATCGCGCAGCAGCTCGTTCATCACGCCATTGGCATCGCGCATTTCGGCATCAATGTCGTCGCGCAAGTCGCGCAGGTTGGTGTGTTGGCCCAGCTCTTCTGCCGAATGGCGGTAGGTGTCGAGCTTGCGGTTTTTGGCGTGCAGCAGTTCGGCAAATGGCCGGGGCTTGGTCTCGGCAAACAGGCCGATCTGGGTGTTTTTTTGGTTGAACTCCACCTCGTCCACCCGCATCAAGCCCACCAGCGAGTTGCCCGGCAAGATGTTGAAGTCGATGTTGGGCAGGGGCTCCAGGTGCTGCACCTCGCGCACGCTGGCCACCATGGCCAGGAACAGGCGCAGCTTGGCGATTTCGCAGGCCTCTTCCATGATGTCCACGCCGTGCAGGTTGTCGGTGACGATGCGGCGCTTGATGTAGTAGCCCACGCTGGGGTGGTCTTGGCGGATGCGCTCCAGCCATTGCGTGAGCGCTTGGCTGGCGCCCATTTCGGCGCGGCCCACCACCGCGTAATACACGTTGATCAAGCACTTGAGCGCGGCCACCAAAAAGGCGCCGGAGCCCACCGCCGGGTCAAGGATGGTGATGCTGGGCAACACCTCATTCACCAGCTTCAAGGCGGTGCGCGGGTCCATCTTGGCCAGCAGGTCGGGCACGCTGTCGAACTTCACCTCTTTCAGGCCCAGCTCGGGCAGAGCAGGCTGGTGGATGCGCTCCAAGATCAGCTGGTGGATGCTGCGCTCGGCCAGGTAGCCGGTGATTTCGGGCCGGGTGTAGTAGGCGCCGAAGGCTTTTTGGTTGATGTATTTCTCGAAGATGTAGCCCAGCACATCGGGGTTGATCTCGTCGGCATTGCCAGCGGGCGTGTCGTCGAGGTGCCAAGAGAAGCTGGCGAAGAGGTTGAACACGCCTTCAAACGCCGCGTCGGCCACGCGCAGGGTGGTGCCCACGCGGGGCTTGCGGTCAGCGTCTTGCTCCAGCTTGTGGTGCAGAAACAGGCCGCCGTTCAAATAGGGAATCTGGCCGGTGAGTGCTCTGGCTTCGGGGCTGCGGTCGGCCTCGGGCTTGGCGAAGGCCTGGAAAAACAAGGCGTTCAGGAATTCACCGAAAAAGCGGTTTTTGCCGCGCGCTTGGCTCTCGGCCAGCTTGGTGCGCAGGTAGTCCGCATTGCCGCCGCCCAGAAACAGCTTTTTCTGCAAAAACCAGACAAACATGAGGCGGTTGAGCAGCACGCTGGCGTACCAGCGCTTGTCGCGCTCGTTGGCTATGCCTTCGATGTGGCTGAGCAGCGCCAGGTGTTGCAGCTGGTAGGCGGTGAAGAATTTTTTGGTGACCTTGTCGACATCGAGCGCGGCCTGGATGCGGCGCGCGGCTTCCAGCACCGGCAGGCGGCCAGCGGTGTCCAGCTCGGAGAGTTCCACCACCATGGCCTGCAACTTGGAGGCGAACAGGTCGACCGGCTGGCCTTTGAAATAATCGTGGCGGCGCGAGGTGAGGCGGGGTTTGCCGGTGTCGGGGTGTTTGTCGCGCTTGACCCAGTACCACTGGCTTTGGCTGGCGTTGCTCTGCTGGTTGGTGAAGATGAGCAGGTTTTCGGCGTGGCTGTGGGCCACATGCTTCCAGACGCGCATGCGCTGGGCCTCATCAGGCCAGCCGCCTTCCGCCACCACCTGAATGGCGACCACACCGCCCAGCTCGGCCAGGGTGCGGTGGCTGTAGGCGGTGTCGCCCGCCTGATCGGCTTGCCAGTCGCGCCCAGCGGCGGGCTGGTTCCAACCCAGCACGTCCAGAAACAGGCGGCGAAAGTCAAAGGCTTTGAGGTGCTTTTCAAATGCGGGAAAGTCGAGTTGGGCCATCACCCGCCTTTGCATCGGTTACGACAAAACACGTCATAAATTTTCGCCATTCTAAAAATTTCCCTTAAAAATCAACCACTTGTTAAACATGGCGCCCGTCATAAACCGTCATAAACCGCCATACGCCGGCTAAGACTCGGTCTTCGGTGGCAAGGTGTAGTACGCCGTTTTGCGCACACCATGCAGCTCGACTTCACCATTTTTGACCATGCGCTCCAGCAAAGCCCCAGCCTCTCGGGGAGCCAGTTGGCACAGGTCGGCGACCTCTTGGCGACGGATCTGGCCGTTCTCCCGCAAGTAGCTCTTGATCATTTGCACACGCTGAATGGGCTCAAACGCGGCTTGGCGCACATATTCGGCCTTTTGGCCCAGGTTGCGGTACACCGCTGGGCTGAGCGTGAATTGCCGGCTGCGGCCGCTGCCGTGCGCGCGCACCAGCCCGCTTTCAGCCAAAGACTCCATCAGGCCCGTGGCCCGGGAAACACTGCTTTGCAGTTGCTTGGCCATGTCTGTCGCGCTCAGCCGACGTGCCTCGCGCAAAGCGGTCAAGACCAGCAGCGTCTCAACAGGCAGCCCACCGTTTTGCCGCGCCTCTTCGTGCAGCACCATGCGAACAAAAGCAAGGTCGGCGGGCTCGGTGCTGATGCTGAGCTTGACCAGATCGAGCATGGACTCGGCGTAGTCGGGCGCTGGGCGACCAAAGCGCAGCAGGCTGGTGTAAATCATGTCGACGCCGCGGCCGGTGCGGTCCACCAGCCCCAAGCGCTTGAAGGCGTCGGCCAGGGCCGGGTTGCGAGGACGCGGCTCGGTGGTCAACAGGTTGGCCAGGCTGACACCCTCTACAAAACCGCCCGGGTTGCTGATGATGAGGTCGCTCTTTTGCCAGCACACCCGCACGGGGCCCCGGCGCGCGTAGTCGCGGTGGACCAGCGCGTTGTTGATGGCTTCGCGCAGGGCATCTACCTCGACCCGCGCAATGCCGATGCGAAACAGGCCTTCGTTGAACTCTTGCTCGGTGTTGACGCCGCGCGAGAGCAGATCGAGCCATTCAACGATTTCGATCAGTGCCGCACGAGAGCCCTCGTTCACCTTGACCTGCGTGCCATCCAGCACCTGAAACAGCACCTCGTGGGTGGGCACCTGAAGGCGCAGGCTCTCGGTGCGGCCAATCAGCAGCAAACCGAGCAAGGTGGGCTTGCGCGCGCCGTTGCGCGAGACGGTGAGCGAGAGCGCGCCGTCAAGTTGCTCATCGCTCAGGCCCACCAGCGATTTGTCGCTGCGCGGGTTGTTGGCGATCACCGAGCGCAGGCGTTCGCGCTGCAATGGGTCGAAATCTGCCAGGGTGGCATCGGCCATGGGCTCGGCCGACATGTCGATCAGCCGAAAGTCGGCTCGGCGGCTGGGGTACTCGTGCGGCAGAAAGGGCACGCATTCGGGTTGCCCGTTGCCACCCATGCGGCGGCGTTTCACCAGCCCATCGGTGCGGGCGATGATTTCGGGGCTGCGCAACACCGATATCACCGCGATGCGCTGGCCTTCATGAACCTGGGATTCGACCTGAACGCTCAAGCTGGGCGCGGTTCGGTTGGCCACCATGGCCGCCAGACCAGCGATTTGCTGCGGGCGGCTGTGGTGCAAGCCGGTCAAAGTGCCATCGTTCTCCACCCCCAGAAAGAGGGTGCCGCCTTGGGCGTTGGCCAGACAGATCAGCGCTTCAACCAGGGCGTCGTCGTTGAGCGGATCGCGGTCGCTCTTGAACTCAATCTCCAGCGTTTCTTTCTCTGGAATGGTGCGCAAACTCATGCGTCTGCTCCCCCGATCAGCCCCATGGAGCACACCACGCGCGGTTCGCGCAAGGCCGCGTCGTCCTCGGCATAGGTGAGCCGGGCTTCTTCGCGCAACGACTTCACGGCCTCGGCCAGCTCGGTGTCGTTCACGCCGCTGCGCATGAGGCGGTTGAGCAGGTCGCCCGCGGTTTCTAACAGCGGACGTTGGTACATGTCGTCCAGCGCGCGCTCCAGCGCTTCGTCGCGAAACAGGGTTTGCATTTGCTCGGTGGCGTAAACCTTCAGGCGCTCGTAGGTGCGTCGGCGCGGGCTGCTGGGTCGGCCCAGGCCACCGCCCACGGCCTTGTCTTGGCTTACGGCGAGTTGCAGGCCGGTTGCGACCAAGTCGTGGTGCTGCTCTAGGCGCGCAGCAGCGGGGGTGTCAGGCTTGCATTCTGCGGCGCGCAGCACGGTGAATTGCGATTCGGTCACGGTCTTGCCGTTGGCGCCGACCCAGGTCAGGTGGTCGTTGCCTTCGGGCGATTTCACGTACACCAGGGCGCCGCCCTTGGCCGCATCAGCCCCCAGCAGCGGGAAGCGGCTTTCGTCGAGCTGAAAGGCTTTGGCCGAATACACCACGGGCGGCAGTGTTTCCACCGCGCGGGCGAGTTCAGGGTTGTTTTGCGTGGCCTCTTTCCAGATTTGCCAGGCGTAGGAAGCGAGGTCTACCTCGTCGTCGCTGTCGTCGAGCACGCCTTGTTTTTCGGTGTAGAGGTCTCGGATGGTGGCGGCTTCGTCGTCTTCAAAAAAGGCTTCGTCGGTGCCCACGACTTCGGCGTTTTCTTGCAGACGCTGGCGGATACGCGAGCGCAGCTGAATGAGTTGCTCCACGCCGTCGGCTGGCAAAAAAGAGTAGCAGTGAATTTCCTCGGCCTGCTGGCCAATGCGGTCTACCCGGCCCGCGCGCTGTATGAGGCGGATGATGGCCCAGGGCAGGTCGAAGTTGACAACGACGCTGCTGTCTTGCAGGTTCTGGCCTTCGGACAACACGTCGGTACAAATGAGGACGCGCAATTCGTCGGCCTTGTTCATCACCTTGTTGTTGGACTTGGGGCTGAACTGGCAGGCCAGCGCATAAGGGTCGGCGCTGGCGCCGGTGGCCAGCGCCACATGGGTGATGCCCGCCTTGTGCGCTTCACGCGCCAGGTAGCGCGCGGTGTCGGCGAATTGGGTGAACACGAGCACCTTGTCTTTGCCATGCGTTTTGGTCAGCAGCTTGTGCAAGGCCTGCCATTTGTGGTCTTGCGCGGCGGCCCAAGGGCCCTGGGTGTTCAGCAGCTCGGTGAAGGTTTGCGTGTCTTGCGCGAGGTGTTGGGCCAGCTGGATTTTGAACAGGCCGGGGCGAATCCACTTGAAGCGCTTCTTAAAGTCTCGGTGGTACTGGTCGTAAACGGCTTTGGCGCGGGCCATGCCGTCGGGCAGGCCGTCTGCCTCGGCCACGGCTTCGACCAGCCCATCGAGCAGGTCTTCTGGCTCGCCCTCCAGGCCGTCGGCGTCTTCGTCTACGCGCTCGATGTCGAGCAGGCCCGCGTCGAGCACGCCGACCGGCAGGTCCAGCCCGTTCTCGATCGCATACAGATAAATCTGATTGCGCAAAACATGGCGATCAATCGACTGCAAAAAAGAAAAGCCGTTGGATTCGAGCCGCTTGAACAAATTGGTACGGCAAAAGCCCATGAGGCGTTTGCCTGCCTTGCCCAGGTTGTCGATCAGCTTGCGCTCGGCTGCGGTGGCCTGCTTTTCTTCCTGTGGATTGACATACAGGCCAAGACCGTAGCGCGGCACGTGCAAGCCGTTGATCTGCTCGACAACACCCGTTGAATACAAGCGGGCGTAGCGGTCGCTGGGGTCGTTTTCATCAACCGCGAAGGTGACCGACAAGGGTTTGCGCAGAGGGAAATAGCGCTTCTCACCGTCTTGCCCGGCGATGTAGCGGCGGCCGTTTTTGTCGGTCTCGGTGTAGTGCTGGATGATGAAGCTGCGGGTGCGGCGAACCATGTAGAGCCGAATCAGCTCGCGCCAGTCGTCGAACTCGTCGCTCTTTTCAATGGCCAGGATGGAGTTCACCCGGCACTGGTTTTTGCGCTCGAACTCGGCCTCGCTGATGCCGTGTTTGCGCATGTGCCGCTCGGGGCGGATGCCGATGTTGGCGCGCTCGTCAATGAACAGGCGCAGCTGGGCTGAGAGGTCGTGCTTGGTCTTGTTGTAGGGCGTGGCGGTGAGCAAAATGACCTTGGCGTCGCAGCTTTTGATGTACTCGGCAATGGCCTTGTAGCGCCTGCCTTCGCGGTTGCGCAGGTTGTGGCTTTCATCGATCAGCACCAAACGGTAACGCTTGAGGTTGGGCAGCTTTTTGATGACCTGTGACACCGGCAGCACCATGCCGCGCAAGCCGTATTCGGTTCGGTAGCGCTCCCACATGGGCTCCAGGTTCTTGGGGCAGATGATCAGCGTCTCAAAGCCCAGATCGTCCTCAAACATGCGGGCCAGGGCGGTGGCCATCATGGTCTTGCCCAGACCCACCACATCACCAATCATCACGCCGCCCCGACGGTGCAGGTGGCGTGCGGCGATCTTCACCGCGCTTTTTTGAAACTCAAACAGCTCCTGCTCGAAGCGCGCCGGCAGTCGAAACTGGCTCAGGCCGGCGCGTGCCTCCGTGCTGAGGTGGTAGGCGATGTTTAGGTAGATGTGGTGCGGGGGAATGGCGTCTTCGCGCGCCCAGCTGCTTTCGATGATGGCGGCGAGATCGTCTGACACGTCCAAAGCCCAGCGGTCGCCCCAACGCGCGTCGAACCACTCGGACAGCTTTTGGGTACCCAGGTGGTCAAGCACGTCCACGTTCAGCTCGCCATGTCTGGACAGGCCAGCAAGCGTCAAATTGCTGCTGCCGACAAAACCGGTGACGGGGTTGTTGGCATCGTCGCGAAACAGCAGGTACAGCTTGGCGTGCAGCGGGTACGGCAGAAACAACTTAACGACGACTTGGCGCGCCCGGAGCTGGCGCGCCAAGCGACGCAGACCGGCTTCGTCCTTCCCTGTTGGGATGCCCAGCGTGATCTGCTCGCGCAAGTGGGCTGCAAACTGCGCCTTCACACGGCTGGCCGTGGCGTTGTCGATCAGGTTCTCAGGACTGTCAGCCAGCCGGTACAGCTCGCGAATCTCTTCCTGCGGCGGGCGCTGCATACCCACCAAAACGCGGCAGACCTGACCTTGCGCAGGGTCCCACGGGGCAATGAGATCGTCGATCGCTTGCCAGCCCCGCAGGTTGAGGTAACCCACACAAAAATCGGCCCTTTTGGACACCAAAAGGGTGGCGCGGAGTGCTTGCAGCAGCTCTTGCTGGATGTTGTCAAAAATACGGGCCATGTCGGTTGCTACCTCCAGCGCGCATTGTGCCGTTCGGTAGCGGGCGATCCGTGGAGAATCGCCCGTATGACGCTGCACTACCTCATCTTTGACGCCAGCGACGACGGTGCTGACAACGGCAGCTGGGACGCCATGGCCAGCGTGCGCGCTGCCGATCTGCCCGCCGTGCTGGCGGAGGTGCAGCGGGTGATGGCCTGGGCCGAAGCGCACCGCCCAGGCCCGCGCGGCGCGCTGGACGAAGGCGGCGCCTGGGACGCCGAGCAGCAGGTGCAAACCGACGGCGACTGGACCACGGTGACGCTCACGCTGACCGGGCCTTGGGGCTGGGGTGAGGCACTGGTGGATCGGTTCACGCCCAGCGGGTGACTCGCGCCTGAAACGCCGGTGAGTTCAGCGCCCTTTGAACACCGGCGCCCGCTTCTCCCGAAAAGACGCCACGCCCTCTTTCGCATCGGCGCTGTTGGCCAGGCGCTGCTGCGTGGCGTCGAACTCGGCCACAGCGGCCAGCGGGCCTTGCTCCACCGCTTTCCAGGCGTTGAGTCGGGTGGCGATCACCGCCAGCGGAGCCTGTTCGGCGATGGTTTCTGCGATGCGCAGCGCTGCATCGAACGCTTGACCTGCGGGCACCACGCGCTGCACGAAATTCAGGCGCAGGGCCTCGGCACTGTCGAACTCGTCGCCGGTGAGCAGGTGCAGCAGGGCATTTCCCAAGCCGGCGCGCTCGGCCATGCGCAGCGTAGCGCCGCCGGTGGCCATGATGCCGCGCTTGACTTCGAGCTGCGAGAAGCGGCAGTTGTCGGCAGCCACCACGATGTCTGCCGCCAGCATGAGTTCGATGCCGAGCGTGAAGGTGATGCCTTGTACCGCGACCACCATCGGTTTTGTGCGGCGGCGCCAGCCGGCGTCGCCCAGGTTGAGCGGGTCCACCAGGCCATGCGGCACAGCGTATTCGCCGCGCTGCATGAGCGGCGCGAACGCGGGCAGGTCCAGCCCGGCGGTGAAGTGATCGCCCTGGGCCCACAGCAGGCCGACACGCAGCGCGGGGTCGTCATCGAGCCGGGTATAGGCCTCGGCCAGGGCGCGCAGCATGACGGGCGTGAAGCCGTTGCGCTTGGCGGGTCGGTTGATGCCGATCAGCAGCAGATAGCCGCGCACCTCGGTGGTGATGTGGCCTTCGTCAGAAGCTGGGTCAGGGGCGGGTGTGGCGGTGGTGTTCATGCGCCCCATCTTCTCAAAGCGGTGTGCTGAAGACCGGTCACGCAGGCGTCAAGCGCCTGTTGCTGCGCCGTTAACGCGCGCGGGCTAGCAAGGTGGGCAGGTCGGCTTGGCGCATTATTTCGTCAAACCAGATGCGGTAACCGGCGTCGCTCGGGTGCAGGCCATCGGCTGCATGCAGCCCTGGGTTGTTGGCAAACGGGTCCTTGGCCGCGTCTTTGAACAGGTCGATGTAGACCGCGCCGTGCTGCTGCGCAGCGGCTTTCACAAAGCCTTGCAGCCGCTCGGCGCGGCTGCTCATGAGCGAGGACAACGGGGGGAAAAAGAAGGGTGCGTTGCCTACGTTGCCAGCCGGCATCACCAGCACGCGGTCGGCGCGCCCGGCCGCCAACGCGATGGCGCGCTCGATGTCGGCGCGCATCGCCTCGTCGCCGCGCAGGCGGATCACGTCGTTGCCGCCGGCCTGGATCAGCACCGCGTCATAGCGCACGGTGTCGCGTTGCAACTGCTTCACCACACCTTCAAATGTGGCGCCGTCTTGCGCCAGGTTGTCGATGGCCAGCCGGGGAAACGCTTGCGCCAGCAGCCCGGCCAGGCTGTTGCGTGGCGCGCTGGCGCCGGTGCCCACGCCGGTGCTGTCGCCCACGATGAGCAGGCGCAGGGTGGCGTTGGGCGGGTTGTGTTGAAAGGGCTCGCTCTCGCGCGCGAGCTGTGCTGCGGTGCTGATGCGCGAGGCGGCGCATCCGCCAAGCACCAGCAGCGCTGTCGCAGCCGCCACACCAACCAAAATCCAGGTACTTTTCATGGAGATTACTCAAAAAAAGGGGCGGCAAGCAGCCCTGTAAGACAGCGACCAAGCCGGCGCCGGGCGGGGATCTGCGCGTCGGCCCGATTCAGCGCAGCTGCTGCACATCGTGAGGTCGCACCGCCGAGGCGCGGTTGCCCCAGGACTGGCGCAGGTGGGTGACGACAGCAGCAATCTCGGTATCGGTCAGCAGCGTGCGGTACGGCGGCATGCCGTAAGGCTGGGGGTTGCCGGCGGTGGTGGGCGCAAACCCGCCAGCCAGCACCGCCAACACCGGGTTCGCCGACCGCGCCTGGGTGACAGCGCGGTTACCAGCCAGCGCGGGGTAGGCACCCGCTGCGCCCTGGCCTTGTGCGCCGTGGCAGTCGGCACAGTTTTGTTCGTACACTTTTTGGCCCAGCGCAAGTTGGTCGCCGCGCGCTGGCTCGAACACAGGCTGCGCCACAGGCTGCAGCGCCAGTGCTTGCAGGTAGAGCGCCATCGCGCGCAGATCGCCGCTGCTCAGGTGCTGTGTGCTCTCAAACACCACCTCGGCCATGGGGCCCATCACCGAAGCGCCATCGGTGGTGCCGCGCTGTAGCAGCTCCACCGTGCGCGCGGTGTCCCAGTGCTGCACCCCCGCCTCGCTTTCGGCGCGCAGCGAAGGCGCGAGCCAGGCTGGTTGCGGCAGGCGGCCGCCCGCGAGATCGCCGGCCAGGCCACCGAGCGCATTGCGCGCCGAGTGGCAGGCAGCGCAGTGGCCCAGACCGCGCACCAGGTAGGCGCCCCGGTTCCACTCGGCGCTTTGCGTGATGTCGGGCGCAAACGCCTGCGGCTCGAAATACAGCGTACGCCAGGCGGCCAGCGCAAGCTGGGTGTTGTAGGGCCGGCGCAGCGCGTGAGGCCGGTTGGCTTGTGACACGGCGGGCAGGCTGCCGAGATAGGCGTAAAGCGCGTCGCTGTCTGCACGGCTGATCTGGGTGTAACTGTCGTACGGGAAGGCGGGGATCAGCAGGCGCCCGTCGCGCGACCGCCCATGGTGCATGGCGCGCCAGAAAGCCCCGGCGCTCCAGCGGCCCAGGCCGGTCTCGGCATCGGGCGTGAGGTTGCCAGCAAACACGGTGCCAAACGGGGTCGCAATGGCCCGCCCGCCCGCATAGGGCTGGCCGCCGCGTGCGCTGTGGCAACCAGCGCAGTTGCCGGCCAGCGCCAGGTAGGCGCCGCGCTCGACCAGCGCGCTGCTCGCCACCGGGCGAGGGCCGTCCAGCGCGGGCAAAGCAGCCGCACCGAGCTGCCGCCACAGGACGAGCAGCAGCGCCAGCACAGCGACCAGTGCCGCCGCCGCTGCCACGCTCAGCAGCCGCCGCACAAGCGAAACTTGGGTGGTCTGTGCCATGTTCAGGCCCTCACGGCAGCTCGCTGCCGCAGCGCAGCGGCAAGGCTTGCGCGGCCGGCGGTGCGGGGCGCGTGTTGGCGGGCAGTGCCTGAGCAGACAGCCAGGTGGCCAGCGCGCCGACCTCGGCGGGCGACAGCGCCTTGGCCACCTGGCCCATGCAGTCGGGCGCGTGTGCCAGGCGCAGACCGGTCTGCCAGCCACCGAGCTGGCCGATCAAATAGTCGCGCGGCAGCCCCAGCAGGCCAGGCACGGCCGGATTCACACCGGTGAGCCGCTCGCCATGGCAGGCGACGCAGGCCGGCAACTTTCGCGCTGGATCGCCCAGGCGCACCAGCGCCTCGGCGCGCTCCCGCACCTCAAGCGGGACACGGCTGGTTTGTGGCGGCGGGTACGGCAGGTCGATGGCGGCGAAATGCTCGGCGATGTCGCGCAGGTAGGCGTCGGACAGGTGGTCAAGCAGGTTGGCCATGCCAGGATTTTGCCGACGGCCGTCACGAAAGTGGGTGAGCTGGTTGAAGAGGTAACCGGCTGGCTTGCCGGCGATGCGCGGGAAGTAGCCGCTGGCGGTGGCGCGGCCCTCGGCACCGTGGCACAGGGTGCAGGCCATCATGCGCTGGGCCAGGTTGTTGGGCACGCTGTGCGCCAACGCACCGGCGGCGTTTGCATCGGTTGCGCCCAGCGACAGCGCGGCGCACCAGACGGCAACGCACAGTGAGCGAACAAAGACGGAACAGGGAAACCGAGGACAGGTGAACATAGGCCGCTGTAAATTACCACATCCCCTCTTCGCAAACGCCCATGTTCGACACCCAAGCGACCCCTCTCGATACCAGCTGCTGCCCCCTGTGCGGTGGTGCAAACAGCTGCGCCATCGCGCTCAAAGAGACCACCGGCCAAGCCCAGCCCACCTGCTGGTGTTTCTCCGTCAGCTTCTCCGCCGACCTGCTGGTCCGACTGCCCGCTGACAGGGTAAATGTTGCCTGCATCTGCGCACGTTGCGTTGCCGACGACGCTGCCGCGCAAAGCCGCGACACCTCTGGTGCCTGATGCGCTGGTTTGATCGCATTGCGCTGCTGTGGCTGGTGCTGATCGCGCTCTGGCTGCTGATGGCGCCAGTGCTACCCGAGCCACACCTGATCGAAAAGCTGCGCACACTGACGCAGGGCCAGCTGACCCGCCCACTCGACATATTCGATCTGCTGCTGCACAGCGTGCCAGCGCTGCTGCTGGTGTGGCGCGTGTGGCAAGACGCGCAGCGTCGCAGAACCACAAAACCATGAACGCGCCGCTCAAGCCCCAGGCGCCGGACCACTCGATTGCCGCCTTGCGTGCGCGCCACGGCGAGCGCTACCGTTGGCTGCTGTTGCTGTCGGTGATGGTGGGCACGATGGCGTCGATCATGTCGTCGACCATCATCAACGTGGCGATCCCCGACCTGAGCCAGCATTTCGGGCTCGGCCAGGAGCGCGCCCAGTGGGTCAGCTCGGGCTTCATGGCTGCGATGACGGTGTCCATGCTCACCACGCCCTGGCTGCTCTCGCGCTACGGCTACCGGCGCACCTACGAAGGCTGCATGTGGCTGTTGCTGGCTGGCGGCGTAGCGGGTGGGCTGGCGCAGCACTTCCCGCTGGTGCTGGTCGCGCGCGTAGCCGAAGGCCTGGCAGCGGGCGTGGTGCAGCCGATTCCGGCCATCATTATCTTGCGTGCCTTCAAGCCCAACGAGCAGGGCCGCGCCAGCGGCATTTTTGGCATGGGCGTGGTGCTGGCGCCGGCCATCGGGCCCAGCATCGGCGGCCTGCTGGTGGACGGCCTGGGCTGGCGCTCCATCTTCTACATGGTGGTGCCGTTTTGCCTGGTCTCGCTGTGGCTGGCGCGCCGTTATGTGCCGACCAACGCACCAGGTGGCGCTGCCGCCGACCCGCGCGGTGCCACATTGGACTGGCCGGGCCTGCTGCTGGCCACGGTGGGCACCCTGTGCCTGCTCAATGGCCTGGTGGCGCTGCACAGCGGTACCGGCAGCGCAGCGGTATTCCTGGGCAGCGCCGCGCTGGCGCTGGTCGGCTTCGTGACATTGCAGCGGCGCATGCTCAAGAACCATGGCCGCCGACCCGATGGCGCGGTGGCACCGCTCATGAACCTCTCGATGTTCACCGACCGGCGTTTTGCCATGGGCAGCATCGTCGCCTTCATCTACGGCATTGCACTGTTCGGCTCAACCTACTTGTTGCCGGTTTACATGCAGATGGGGCTGGGCCTGTCGGCGTCGTACGTGGGTGGCATCTTGCTGCCGGCCGGCCTGGTGCTGGCCGTCACCATCGCCATCGTCGGCCGCCTGGCCGACCGCCAGCCCACGCACCGGCTGGTCAGCATCGGCCTGGCGCTGCTCGCTGCCTCGTTCGCGCTCATGGTCACCATCGACCTGAGCCGGCCCGGCACCACCATTGCGCTGCTGGTGAGCTGGGCCATTCTGGGCCGCATCGGGCTGGGCTTTATCTTGCCCTCGCTCAACATCGGCGCCATGCGCGGCCTGGGCCACACGCACATTCCGCAAGGCTCCAGCGTGATCAATTTCCTGCGCATGCTCGGCGGTGCGGCTGGCGTGAGTCTGTGCGGCATCGTGCTCGAATGGCGCATCAGCGCCTACGGATTTCGGCTGGATACGGCCAGCACCAACCCAGCCCGCCTGACCGCCTTCAACGAAACCTTTTTGATGCTGGCTGCGCTGTGCGCGCTGGCGCTGGTGGCGGCCTGGCGGCTGCGGGAGCACCCCGCCAGCCGCTGAGCGTTGAGGTCGGGCAGACGTTAAGCGTGTCTCGGAAATCAGCCCCAGGGCAGCGACAAAGCGCGGAGGCACAATCTCCCACCATGTGTCAGCTTCTCGGCCTGAATTGCGCCACCCCCACCGACGCCACCTTCAGCTTCACCGGCTTTTGCCAGCGCGGCGGCAAAACCGACCACCACGCCGACGGCTGGGGCATTGCGTTTTTTGAAGGGCGTGGGCTGCGGCTGTTTGTCGACCACGAGCGCGCAGCCGAGTCGCAGATGGCGGCGTTTCTGCGCGGCTACCCGCTCAAAAGCAAAAACATCATTGCCCATGTGCGCAAGGCAACCGAGGGCGCGGTGGCGCTGGAAAATGCGCACCCGTTCAGCCGTGCGCTCTGGGGCCGGCACTGGGTGTTTGCCCACAACGGCGACCTGAAAAACTACCACCCCAAGCTGCACGGTGCGTTTCACCCCGTGGGCAGCACCGACAGCGAACGCGCGTTTTGCTGGCTGATGCAAGAGCTCGCCAAGTCCCACGCCGCGCTGCCGACGGTGCAAGAACTCACCCATACCCTGCGCGAGTTGATTCCGCAGATCGCAGCCTTCGGCAGCGCCAACTTCTTGCTCTCCAACGGCGAGGCGATGTGGGCGCACTGCAGCACCAAGCTGCACTACCTGGTGCGCCAGCACCCCTTTGCCCTGGCCACGCTGACAGATCAGGACTACAAGGTGAATTTTGCCGAACTCAACCAGCCCGGCGACCGGGCGGCGGTGATCGTCACCACGCCACTGACCTCTGACGAGGCCTGGACCGCGTTTGCGCCAGACGAACTGAAAGTGTTTGTCGACGGCTGGCCGGTGGCCTGAGCCGCCACGCAGGGAAGGCGCAGTGCCATAGGGAAGGCCCGGGTTCAAGCCGCAGACACCGACGGTAGGATGCACCCTGCGGCGGGACATCTCCGCCCCAACTTTCACAAACAGGAGACACCATGCAAAGACGCCACCTCATCGCAGGCTCGATCGCCGCCGCCGCCCTTCCACGCCTGGTGTTTGCGCAGGCGATCGAGAAGCCCAAGGTGATGATCGCCGTGGGCGGGAAAAACCTGTTTTATTACCTGCCGCTGACCATCGCCGAGCAGCTCGGCTACTTCAAGGACGAAGGGCTCGATCTCACCATCGTTGACTTCGCAGGCGGCTCGCGCGCGCTGGCCGCGGTGGTGGGCGGCAGCGCCGACGTGGTCTCGGGTGCTTTCGAGCACACCATCAACATGCAGTTCAAGGGCCAGGACATGCGTGCCTTCGTGCTGCAGGGCGCCGCGCCGCAGATTGTGCTGGGTGTCAATCCCAAGACGATGCCCAACTTCAAGACCGTGGCCGACCTCAAAGGCAAGAAAATTGGCGTGACGGCGCCTGGCAGCTCGACCAACATCATGGCCAACTTCGTGCTCGCCAAGGCGGGCTTGAAGCCCAGCGATGTGAGCATCATCGGTGTCGGTGCCAGCAGCGGCGCGGTGGCTGCGATGCGCTCGGGCCAGATCGACGCCATCAGCAACCTCGACCCGGTGATCACCCTGCTGCAGCGTTCTGGCGACCTCAAAATCGTGGCCGACACCCGCATCGTGGCCGAATCGGAAAAGATCTTTGGCGGCCCCATGCCCGGCGGCTGCCTGTATGCCCCGCAGTCCTTCATCGACAAGAACCCCAACACGGTGCAGGCCATGGCCAACGCCATGGTGCGCGCCAACCAGTGGATACAGAACGCCGGCCCGGGCGACATCATCCAGGTGGTGCCCGAGAGTTACCTGCTGGGCGACCGCGCGATCTACATCGACGGTTTCCTGGCCGCGCAAAAGGCCTTGTCGCCAGACGGCATGTTCCCGGCCAAAGGCCCGGAGACCG
>Ga0105054_10001073_pt1 | contig 44933 bp, 28 predicted proteins | sample BON02_FD_78091 | JGI IMG/M metagenome (GOLD analysis project Ga0105054, IMG submission 78091) | Freshwater microbial communities from Lake Bonney liftoff mats and glacier meltwater in Antarctica - BON-02 (megahit assembly) | ecosystem: Environmental > Aquatic > Freshwater > Ice > Glacier...
GGATTTCCACTGGTTCATGCCCTCGGTGCGGCCCTGGTAGACCACGCCCTTGGTGTCGGCGAGGATGATGTTGTCGTGGCGCATTCCCATGGCCTTGAGGAGCTCGACGCAGGCGATGGCGGCGGCACCGGCGCCGTTGACGACGAGGCGGGTGTCGCGGAGTTCGCGGCCGGTGAGGTGGCAGGCGTTGATGAGGCCGGCGGCGGCGACGATGGCGGTGCCGTGCTGGTCGTCGTGGAAGACGGGGATGTCCATGAGTTCGCGCAGGCGCTGCTCGATGACGAAGCACTCGGGTGCCTTGATGTCTTCGAGGTTGATGCCGCCGAAGGAGGGGCCGAGGTAGCGGACGGCGTTGACGAGTTGGTCGACGTCTTCGGTGTCGATGCAGAGGTCGATGCCGTCGACGTCGGCGAAGCGTTTGAAGAGGGCGACCTTGCCTTCCATGACGGGCTTGCTGGCCAGGGCGCCGAGGTTGCCGAGGCCGAGGACGGCGGTGCCGTTGGAGACGACGGCGACCATGTTGCCCTTGGAGGTGTAGTCGTAGGCGAGGGAGGGGTCTCGGGCGATGTGCAGGCAGGGTTCGGCGACGCCGGGGGAGTAGGCGAGGGAGAGGTCGCGGGCGGTGGTGAGCGGCTTGGTGAGGCGGGTGGCGAGCTTGCCGGCCGGGTGGGCGGCGTGCATGGCGAGGGCGTCTTCGCCGGTGATGCGGGTGGTGCGCGGGTCGGTGATGCCGTCGGCCATGGTGTGTCCCCCAGTCGGCTCGTTTGCGCGATCATGGACCGGTAATGTGTTTGGGGGCTAGAGGAAGAGGATGAGCCCTGCTGCCAGTTCGATCCCGAAGGATGCCACGCCCGCGATGGCGCAGTGGTTTGCGTTGAAGGCGGAGCATCCGGATGCGCTGCTGTTCTTCCGGATGGGCGATTTCTACGAGATGTTTTTCGAGGATGCCGAGGCGGCGGCGGCGGCGCTGGATATCGCGCTGACGGCGCGGGGCGAGCATGCGGGCAAGCCGATTGCGATGTGCGGGGTGCCGGTGCATGCGGCGGAGGCGTATCTGGCGCGGCTGATCCGGCGCGGGTTTCGCGTGGCGGTGGGCGAGCAGATGGAGGACCCGAAGCTGCGGGTGGGCAAGGCGCCGATCAAGCGGGCGGTGGTGCGGCTGATCACGCCGGGGACGCTGACGGAGGATGCGCTGCTGGAGTCCGCGCGGGCGAACCTGCTGCTGGTGCTGTGCGAGATGGGCGGCGCGGTGGGGGCGGCGTGGCTGGATGTTTCCACTGGGTTGTTCGAGACGCAGGTGGTGGGGGCGGCGGGGGTGCCGGCGCTGCTGGGGCGGCTTGATCCGGCGGAGATACTGGTGGCGGGGCGGGTCGACCTGGGGGAGTGGTCGGCCAAGCGCGGGCCGGAGCAGGTGGTGCCGCAGGCGGCGGTGGCGCAGCGGCGGCTGGCGGAGGCGTTCGGGGCGGCGAGCGTGGAGGCGTTCGGCACGTTCGCGGATGCCGAAGCGGGGGCGGCGCTGCTGGCGGTGGAGTATGTGCGGGCGACGCAGGCGGGGCAGTTGCCGCGGCTGGCGCCGCCGTCGCCGGTGGGGGCGGCGGGGCGGCTGGAGATGGATGCAGCGACGCGGGCCAGCCTGGAGGTGACGCGGGCGCGCGATGGCGGGTCGGCGCATACGCTGCTGGCTTCGGTGCAGCGGACGGCGACGGCGGCGGGGGCGCGGCTGCTGGCGGAGTGGCTGGGGGGGCCGTTGACGGATATCGCGGCGATTGGGGCGCGGCAGGATGGCTGGTCGTGGCTGCTGGCGCATCCGGCGGTGGCCGCCGAGGTGCGCGGGGTGCTGAAGGGCGTGCCGGACATGGCGCGGGCGCTGGGGCGGCTGTCGCTGGGGCGGGGCGGGCCGCGCGACCTGGCGGCGCTGGGCCACGGGCTGGGGGCGGCGCATGCGGCTTCGGCGGTGCTGGCGGGGCCGTTGCCGTCGGCGCTGGCCGAGGTGGTGGCGGCGCTGGACGTGGCGCGCGATGTGCAGGCGCGGCTGTCGGCAGCACTGGCCGATCCGGCGCCGCTGCGGCTGGAGGAGGGGGCGGTGGCCGCTGGGTTCGATGCGGAGCTGGATGCCGAGCGGGGCTTGCGCGACGACAGCCGGCGGGTGATCGCGACGATGCAGCTGGATTTCGCCCAGCGCTTCGGGGTGGCGAGCCTGAAGATCAAGCATCACGCGCAGCTTGGCTATGTGGTGGAGGTGCCGGCGGCGGCGGTGGAGAAGCTGCGGGGTTTTTCCGAGTTGACGCTGCGGCAGGGCATGGCCAACGGGGCGCGCTTCACCTGCCCGGAGCTGTCGGAGCTGGACCGGCGGATCAGCGAGGCAGCGGCGCGGGCGCTGGTGCGGGAGCGGGCGATATTTGCCCATCTGGTGGACGCCGCACTGAAGGCGGCGGAGGTGCTGGCCGGGTGTGCTGCGGCGCTGGCGCGGCTGGACGTGTTGCAGGCGGGGGCGCGGCTGGCCGAAGGGGGCGCGTGGTGCCGGCCCGAGTTGCGCGAGGACGAGACATTGCATATCACGGCCGGGCGGCATCCGGTGGTGCAGGCGGCGCTGGCGCAGGCGAGGGTGGGAGCCGGTTCGGCGGCCTTTGTGCCGAACGACTGCACGTTGGCGGCGGATCGCCGGGTGCTGCTGCTGACCGGGCCGAACATGGCGGGCAAGTCGACGTTCCTGCGGCAGAACGCGCTGGTGGTGATCCTGGCGCAGGCGGGGCTACCGGTGCCGGCGGCGTCGGCGCGGGTGGGCATCGTCGACCGGCTGTTCTCGCGGGTGGGGGCGGCGGACGACCTGGCGCGCGGGCGGTCGACCTTCATGGTGGAGATGACCGAGACGGCGTCGATCCTGCACCAGGCGGGGCCGCGCAGCCTGGTGGTGGTGGACGAGATCGGGCGTGGGACGGCGACGCTGGACGGGTTGGCGATCGCCTGGGCGGTGCTGGAGGCGCTGCACAACACGGTGCGCTGCCGGACGATCTTCGCCACGCATTTCCATGAGCTGGCGCAGCTGACGGCGGAGTTGCCGCGGCTGGCGCCGCACACGATGCGGGTGAAGGAGTGGAAGCAGGACGTGGTTTTCCTGCACGAGGTTGCCGAGGGCGCGGGTGGGCGAAGCTGGGGTGTGCATGTGGCGCGGCTGGCCGGCGTGCCGGCGCCGGTGGTCCGGCGTGCGGGGGCGATCCTGGCGGCGCTGGAGAGCCGGGCGGGGCGGCTGACCGAGGCGGCGGCGCTGCCGTTGTTCGCGGCGGCGGCACCCGAAGTCGTGCCTGAACCTGTGCCCGATACTGGTTCGCCTGATCCGGTGCATGCGGCGCTGGCGGCGATCGATCCCGACCGGCTGACCCCGCGCGAGGCGATGGAGGCTTTGTACCGGTTGCGCGCAATGGTGTCTGTTGCAGCCGGCGACGCGCGGCTAACATCGTCATGATGCTCGAACCATCCACCCTGCCCGCGTTCGCCGACGGTGCCGCCGCCCAGCTTGCGCTGGCGTTGCGCGGGCCGGATGGCGCGCCGCTGGAACGCGACGCCGCACTGGCCGTGCTGCGCCGGCACCTCGCCCGCATCCAGCTTCTGGTGCGCGACAGCTTCGAGCAGGGGCAGATCCAGGGGCTGGCGGCGGCCGGCGCCCTGTCGCGGCTGACCGACTCGCTGGTGCTGACGCTGCACGACCTTGCGCTGGCGACGGTGACGGCGCCGGCGACCACCCCTGGGCCGGTGGGGCGCCTGGCGGTGGCGGCGACCGGCGGCTATGGCCGCGGTGTGCTGGCTCCGTTCAGCGATATCGACCTGTTGTTCCTCACTCCGCGCGACGCTTCGCCCAAGGCGCAGGCGGCGGTGGAGTTCATGCTCTACATGCTGTGGGACCTGGGGCTGAAGGTGGGCCATGCCACGCGCTCCATCGCCGACTGCCTGCGCGAGGCGCATGCCGACATCACGGTGCGGACCTCGCTGCTGGACGCCAGGCTGATCGCCGGCGACGAGGCGGTGTTCGGCGATTTCCGCGCGCAGTTCCGTACCGCGTGCGAGGAGGCGGGAGCGGCCAAGTTCATCGCCGCCAAGCAGGCCGAGCGGGACATCCGGCACCGCCGCTATGGCGACTCGCCCTTCGTGGTGGAGCCGAACGTGAAGGAGGGGCGCGGCGGGCTGCGCGATTTGCAGACGCTGTACTGGATCAACCGCTACATCTTCCCCGACACCACCTTCGCCCAGCTTGTGCAGGCGGGCGGGCCGGCGCCCGGGGTGATGACGGCGGACGAGCTGCGCCAGACGCGGCGGTCGTGGGACTTCCTGTGGACCTTGCGCTTTCACCTGCACTACGTGGCCGGGCGGGCCGAGGACCGGCTGACCTTCGACCTGCAGCCGGTGATCGGCGCGCGCATGGGCTACACCCGGCATGGCCGGCAGGACGGGGTGGAGCGGTTCATGCGCCACTATTTCCTGACCGCGCGCGAGGTGATCCGGCTGACGCGGGTGCTGGAGCCGGCGCTGGTGCGCGCGGCCCTGGGCCCGCCGGCGGTGGCCGCCCAGGCCGATGCGAAGCTGCTTGCGGCTGGCTTCATCCTGGCCGATGGCAAGCTGCTGGCAGCACGCGGGCGGGAGTTCGACCGCGAGCCGATCCAGATGCTGCGGCTGTTGCAGGTGGCGCGCGACCGCAACCTGAAGCTGCATCCGCTGGCGGTGCGCGCGATCATCCGCAACGAGCGACGGGTGCAGACGCTGCGCGGCAACATGGCGGCGGCGGCGCTGTTCCTCGACCTGCTGTGCGGGCGCGATGCCGAGCACAACCGGGCCGACGGGGCGCAGTGGCTGTCGATCATGAACGAGACCGGCATACTGGGCCGGTTCCTGCCGGACTGGGCGCGCATCGTCGGCCAGATGCAGTTCGACACGTACCATGTGTTCACCGTGGACGAGCACACGATCGAGGCGATCCGCATCCTCAATACGCTGGAGCGCGGCGAGTTGGCGCAGATAGCACCCGTGGCCTCGGGGCTGGTGGACCATCTGCAATCGCGCCGGGCGCTGTACGTGGCGATGCTGCTGCACGACATCGCCAAGGGGCGCGGCGGCGACCATTCCGAGCTGGGAGCCGAGGTGGCGCTGCAGGTGGGGCCGGTGCTGGGGCTGTCGGCCGAGGAGACCGAGATGGCTTCGTGGCTGGTGCTGCACCACCTGCTGCTGAGCCAGACGGCGTTCAAGCGCGACATCGACGACCCCAAGACGATTTTGGACCTGGCGGAGACCATCCAGTCGCCGGAGCGGTTGCGCCTGCTGCTGGTGCTGACGGTGGCGGACATGCGGGCGGTGTCGGCCAAGGTGTGGAACGGCTGGAAGGCGACGTTGCTGCGGGAGCTTTACGCGCGGGTGGCCGAGGTGCTGGCCGGCGGGCTTTCCACCGCCGAACGCGACGTGCGGGTGGCGCGCGCGCGCCAGGCCGCCGCGCTGTTGCTGGGCGACTGGCCGGCGGTGGACGTGGAGCGCTTCCAGGCGCTGGGATATGCCGGCTATTGGCTGTCGTTCGATCCCGAGACGCATGCGCGCCACGCCCGGATGATCCGCGAGGCCGAGGCCCGCCAGGCGCCGCTGACGGTGGAGACGCAGCCGCTGCCGGCGCGTGCGGTGACCGAGGTGACCGTGTATGCCGCCGATCATGCCGGGCTGTTCAGCCGCATCGCCGGTGCCCTGGCGGTGGCCGGGGCCTCGATTGTGGATGCGCGCATCCATACGCTGACCAACGGGATGGCGCTGGACACGTTCTGGATCCAGGACGCCGCGGGGGGCGTGTTCGATGCGCCGCACCGGCTGGCGCGGCTGTCGGTGCTGATCGAGCAGGCGCTGTCGGGGCGGCTGCGGCTGACTGCCGAGATCCGCAAGGCGGGGCGCGCGGTGCTGGGCCAGCGGCTGCGGGCGATCCATGTGCCACCGCGGGTGGTGATCGACAACCATGCCTCGAACACCCACACGGTGGTGGAGGTGAACGGGCGCGACCGCTCCGGGCTGCTGCACGACGTGACGGCGGCGATCAGCGAGCAGGGGCTGCAGATCGCCTCGGCGCATGTCAGCACCTACGGCCAGCGGGCGGTGGACGTGTTCTACGTGAAGGACGTGTTCGGGTTGAAGGTGGAGAACGAGCGCCGGCTGAACCAGTTGCGCGAGGCGCTGCTGGCGGCGCTGGCGAGCCCCGAGGAGGCCGAGGCCCCGCCGGACCCACTGCCGACGCGCAAACGCCGCCGGGCTGCTTCGGCGGGCTAGGCTTTTCTGGAATTCAAGGCGAGGGCGCTGCCCTCGACCCGCAAAGGGTCGGAGACCCTTTGATCCCATTATTTATGTTTGCTGCGATGACACGCCCGGTTGGATACGGGCCTTGCCGCAGCCCGGCGGCGGTTCCTGCCAATCTGCGAAAATGGGGCCTGGGGCGACGCCCCAGCGGGGTCGAGGGCGGAGCCCTTGCCTTTGTTCTTTCTTGGGCGGCGATGTGCTAGTGGTCCGACGGTGACGGATAGTGCCGTCACCGTCGGACCACTAGAATGGATTGCACGCTAAAAGGCGCGTTCTTTTCATTTCCGTTCGCTATTCGAGCACGTGACCAGTCCGGCCCGGTGAAGCCGCTTGGCGGGATTTGCTACAGGAGGCGGTATCGTGACCCTTGGACGCTTGATCCTGGCCGCATCGGTTGGGTTGCACTTGGCGTTGGGCGGCCCCGCGCTGGGCCAGTCGCCCGCTCGCGCTCCCGTGCCGGCGCCGCCGGCGGCGTCGATGCAGATGCAGCTGGGTGCCATTCCGCTTGCGCCGCCGCGGGCGTTGGAGAAGCCGGCGATGGTGCGGGTGGTGCGGCTGACCCAGCTTTCGGCCGACCAGCAGCCGGTGGGGGCGCCGCGCGAGATCATCTGCCCGGACAGCGGGTGCCACCAGATGGTCAGCCTGACGGTGGCCAACACGGCGCGGGCGTTCGTGGCCGACATCCAGTTCGTCGGGCATGGCGCGTATCTGGTGCTGGAATCGCGCAGCATCGCGGTGGCGGGGGTGGTGGAATTCGGCCGGGGGCGGCCGGGGCCGATCTTCATCCGCGGCGCCGCCGACAGCCGGATGGAGCGGCAGTTGCGCCTGGTTACCGTGGCGCCGGAGTCGGTGCGGGCGCTGGACGCGGTGGGCAGCGGGCGCACGATCGCCAGCGGCAATGTCTTTACCCGCAAGATCGACCCCGACGTGTTCCTGCACGTGGAGATCCTGCCGCAGCGGCCGGCGGGCTGATCGGCCGGCAGCTTCGGTTTACGGGACCACTGGCAGGGCCAGGCTCTCGGAGGTGCCGGAGAGGATATCGGTGGCGCGGACCTTCCACAGCCCCGGGGCGTCGTTGAGCGCCAGCGGCAGGTGCCAGGTGGCGCGGCCGTCGCGCAGCACGGCGTTGCCGGCGTAGCGGGGGACCGGCTGGCCGGTGGGGTCGAAGACCTCCACGCGCATCACCGCGGCCTCGGCTTCTGCCTTGCCGTCCTGGCCGCCGGTGAGAGCCAGGCGAAGTTCCACGACCTCGCCGAGGCGTGCCTGGGCCGGGCCGGCGATGGTGGCGGCGGGCAGGCGGGCGGGGGCGATGGCCAGGACCAGGGGCTCGGCGCCGTGCAGACGCAGATGAAGCTGCGTGGCCTCGCCGAGGCGGGCGCCGCGGCGGATGTCGTGGGCGACGTGGCCCGGGGGCAGGGTGACGCGGATATCGGTTGTGCCGTTCTCGGGAGCCGCGCCGGTGCGTTGCGCGGACCATAGTGTGACGCCGCCGTTGCGCAGGACGCGGATTTGCACGCCGGGGACGGGCGTTCCGTCGGGAGCGGCGAGGCGCAGCGCGGGTTGCACGCGGGCGCGGGCCAGCAGTGTGGCGAGTGCGGGCAGGGCTTCGCCGTCGTCGTCGGGCAGGCGGGCGGTGGCGCGGGCGGGCGCCATGTCGGCGAGTTGCGGGCGGGGCAGCTTGCGGCTGCGTCCGTCGTAGAGCCCGGCCTCGCCCATCATCAGCACCGTGCCGCCGCGGGCGGCGAAGCCGCGGATTTCTGCCGCCTCGGCGTCGGACAGGGCGGTGACCTCGGGCAGCACCAGCAGGCGCAGCGTGCCCTGGCGCAGCAGGCCGCCGGCGATGAGGTCGGGGGACAGCCAGCGCGGCTGGATGCCCAGCGTGCTCAGCAGCCGGGCGGCGCGGCCGCGGGCGGCCTTGTGCGGCGGGTTGTCGTTCCACTCGGCCTCGGAATCGCGTTCGACCCAGCGGTCGCCCTCGGGCAGGCGGGCGAGCATCCATTGGGTGCGGTGGGTGGCCGGCGAGTAGAGGATGCCGACGGCATCGGTGTGGGGGCGGCTGGCGATCAGCTGGGTGCCAATGCCGCCGGCGAGTTCGCGGAGGGTCGGCGCCAGGGCGAGGCCGCGCGGGCCGGGGGTGCCCGAAGCGGTGAGGAAGGTGTTGGCGTCGTCCCAGATGATGAGGCCGCGCCCGCCGAGCAGCGCCTGTTCCCAGATGCGGCCGGCCTCGCGCGGGCCGGTGGCGAACGAGGTGGTGAGCACGACCAGCGCCGGGTTGAGGCTGCGGGTGATCTCGATGTTGTTGCCGGCGGGGTAGATTTCCATCGCGTCCAGCGCGGTGACCAGCTTGGTGTAGTCGTAGCCGCCCCAGCCCGGCACCTGGGCGCCGCCGATACCCGAGAGTGCCGTGGGGTCGGCTTCGTGCACGGCGTCGGTGCCGGCGCGCAGGGCGCGGGCGAAGGCTGTGTCCATCCACGCCTTGAAGTCGGCCCAGCCGGACCAGTTCTGGTCGGCGCGGCGCATCGCCTGGCTGGTGGTGGGCGGCATTACCGCGTTCCAGTCGGCGAAGTCGCTGCCCCATTGGCGGTTGAGGGCGGCGATGGTGCGGTAGCGGCCGCGCAGCCAGTCGCGGAAGCCGGCGAGGGATTCGGGGCCGAAATCGAAGTCCCAGGCGGCGGCGAGGTCGGCGATGCCGGATTCGTCGCCGAGATTGTAGAACAGCGGGCGGTAGGGCGCCTGGTGGCGCACCGTCTCGACCAGGCGTTCGCGGATGCGCGCGAGCCAGGCCGGGTCGGACAGGCTGGGTTCGCGGAAGTTGACGGTGGGGTCGGCGGGGTTTTCGCGCTGGCGGCGGCGGGCTTCGTCGAACAGCCAGGTGACGGAGGGCTGGTCGGGGCGCCAGCGGTGGTAGTTGGCGTAGAAGTCGGTGGCGATGTTCTCGAGGTACCAGCGCGAATCGGCTTCCAAAAGCGGGGCCATGCGGCGGTCCATCTCGGCGCTGTCGATCGGGCCGCGGATGGCGAACACCATGCCGGCGGCCACGCCGAGGTGGCGCAGGGCGCGGTGGCCTTCGGCGGAGCGGCCGTGCCACATCATCGCCTGCCAGTCGGCCCAGCCCGGCGGGGGGCGGGCGATGAATTCGGCTTCGGCGCTGCGGGGGGCGCCGCCTTGCAGTTCCACGGTGGCGGACAGGCGGTTGCGCATGGCGATGGCGCGGCGCATGTCGAGCGGCAGGGCGATCTCGGCGGACTGGCGCAGGTTGAGCGGCACGCGGCGGCGTTCGATGACGCGGCCGAGCGCGTCGGTCCATTCCAGGGACAGGGTGCCGGTGGCGGTGACCGGGGCATCGAGCCGGTAGGTGGCGCGGGCTTCGGGGCCGCCCTGCACCGCCATTTCCGGGCCGGTCAATGTATCGGCCAGCGCCGGTGCGGCGGGCAGCAGCAGGGCCAGGGCAAGGGCTGATGCCGTTGCCCTGGCGTGGCGCCAGCCCAGCACCACGGGCAGCAGGACCAGGGTGACCAGCAGCGTGGCGCCGAGGCTCCACAGCAGCAGCGCGCCCATGCTGGCGGTGCCGGGGTGCTGGCTGGCGGCCAGGGCGCCAAAGGCGGTGGCGGTGGTGAGGGCGGAGAAAAGCACCGCGCGCGCGGTGGCGGTGCCGAGGAAGCGGCGCGCGCCGGCCCGCCAGTTCAGGACGAAATAGATGTTGAACGACACCCCAACCCCCAGCAGCAGTGGTAAAGCGATGATGTTCGCGAAGTTCAGCGGCAGCGGTAGCAGCACGGCGACCAGCACGGTCAGCAGGGCCGAGGCGACCAGGGCCCCCATCACCAGTATCACATCCAGCGGCCGGCGCAGGGCGGCGAGCAGCAGCAGCGCGATGGCGGCCAGCGCGAAGATGGCCGCGGTGCGGAAGGCGTCGACGATGGTCGCGGCGGTCTGGACGATGGTGACGGCCGAGCCGCCGGCATTCGGTGCCACGCTGAGCAACTGGGCCACGAAGGCGGTGAGGCCGGCGGCGTCGTGGGCTTCGGGCCGGGCGCTGACCTGCACGCGCACCCGCCCGTCCGGCAGGCGCCAGTCGCGGGCGAGTTCCGGCGGGACGTCGGCCAGGCTGACCGGGCCCGCTTGCAGCGCGGTGCGCAGGCGGTCGAGCTGGCGTGGCAGGAAGCGGGTGAGTGCGGCGTCGGCCTGCATCAGCACGGTGTCCGGCGCGGTGGCCAGGGCGCGCAGGTGGGTGGCGATGCCGCGCATCGGGTCGTCCGGCGCCAGCTTGGGCAGCACCCGCTCGATCTCGCCCAGGGCGGCCTGCACCGCCATGCGCAGGTCGGCCGGGGTGGCCGGGGCGGCGGGGGCGCGCGGCGCCAGGGTGGCGGCGAGGATGCTGGCGGCGTCGGCAACGAGCGGCAGCTTGGCGTCCTGGCCGGTGGGCACCAGGCTGGCGAGGGTGACCACGTCGGCGACCAGGGGAAGTGCGGCGAGGCGGGGCACCAGGGCGGCGGCCTCGGCCGGGGAGGCGGTGATGATGTCGGCGCTGTAGGGCGTGGTCAGTGGGTCGTCCATCAAGTCGCGCAGGGTGGTCATGGCCTCGGTGGCGGGGTTCTTGGTGCGCAGCGGGTCGCTGTCGAAGGTGAGGCTGGGCAGCAGGAATGCGCCCCAGACCACCAGGGCCAGGAAGATGGCGGCGACCGGCACGCGCAGGCGCAGCAGCACGCGCTCCACCGCGCCGGCCCAGCGGTAGCCCATCGGCTGGGCCTCGCCGCGCGGGCGCAGCAGGGCCATGGCGGCGGGCAGGAAGGTGAGGCTGCAAGCGGTGGCGATGAGCATGCCGACGCCGGCGATCAGCCCCAGCTCGGCGACGCCGGTGAAGCTGGTGGGCACGAAGGCGAGGAAGCCGGCGGCCGACGCCAGGGCGGCCACCACGATCTGCGGGCCCACGCCGGCCGCGGTGTAGCGCAGGGCGGTGGCGGTATCGTCCGTCTCCAGCCGGGTTTCGCGGAAACGCACGCAGAACTGGATGGCGAAATCCACCGCCATGCCGACGAACAGCACGGCGAAGGCCACGGAGATGAGGTTGAGCGTGCCGACGGCCAGGGCGGCGAAGCCGGTGGTCAGCATCAGGCCCAGCACCAGGGTGGCCACGATCGGCACGATCAGCCGCCAGGAGCGCACGGCCAGCACCAGCCACAGCACGACCAGCAGCGCGCTGACGCTGGTGGCGATGACGGCGCCGTCGGCCACCGTGGCGAATTCCTCGTCGGCCAGCGCCACCGATCCGGTCACGCGCACGGTGGCGCGGCCGGCGCGGACGAATTCGAGCTGGGATGCGGCCGCGCGCAGGGCGGCGATGGCCTTGCCGCCGGGCTCCAGCGCGCCGTGGTCGAGCCGGGGTTGGGCGAGGACCAGGCGGCGCGGGCCGGCAAGGTCGGCGAGTTGGCCGGCGAGCAGGCGTTGCCAGGACAGCGGGGTGGGATTGCCCGTCGCGGCGTCGGCCAGGGCCCGCTCGAAGGCCTGCATGGCCGGGCGGAAGCCGGCGGCGGCGGTCTCGCCCCGGTCGACGCCCATGGCGACCAGCGCCAGGGTGGCGAACAGGCCGCGGGCGCTGGGGTCCCCGGCGAGCTGGCCGAGGAAGGGCTGGGCGTCGATGGTGCGGTCGAGCAGGTCGGCGAGGTCGTTCTCGGCCAGGAACAGCAGGCCATTTCGTTCGAGATAGGGCGCGGCGCCGGGCTGGCGGGCGCCATTGAAGTTCGCGGTGTCGGCGGCCAGCGCCTGGGCCAGGGCGGCGGCGGTCGCCTCGGCCTCCTCGGGGGTGGCGCCTTCCACGACGGCGACGACGAGGTCGTTGAACTGGGGGAAGGCGCGATCCAGGGCGATCTCGCGCTGGCGCCAGGGCAGGGTTTCGTCGAACAGCGCGTCGGTGTCGGTGGTGACGCCCAGGCGCGACGCGGCCAGCCAGCCGCACAGCACGGCCAGCAGGAGGCCGGTGGCGACCACGAGGGGGGCGCGGCGGTGGCAGTTGCGGGCCAGGGCGGCGAGCAGGCGGGCGAGGTTCATGCGGCGATCGTCATGCGGTTCGGGTCATCCGCTTCGGAGGGGGGATGGCGGGCGGGGCGGGCATGGGCGCTGGGGCGATGGGTTCACGCTTCCGCGGGGGTGCCCGCGCGGGATTCGGCGGCCAGGGTGGGCAGCAGCGGCAGCAGGGTGGGCAGGTCGCGCTCGGCGACGCAGGCGAGGAAATGGGTGGCGTGGGGTAGCGGCGAATCCTCGGCGTCGGCGCGTGGCAGGCCGTGTTCGTCGAGCGGCAGGGCGGCCAGGCCGATATCGGCATAGACCGACAGCAGCGACGGGCCGGCGCGCCAGACGGCGGGGTCCATGCCCTCCTGCAGGGCGAGGTCGCGCAGGCGCCAGATGGTGGAGATGCGGTCGAAGCCGGCGCCGACGGGGTCGCCGAAGCCGAGCAGGACGCCGCCGACGCGGCGGAAGGGGATGGCGGCGCGGCCGGCCTCGCCCCACAGCAGCCCGTCGGCGGCCGGCATCGCGCGGGCGCCCAGGGCGCGGTATTGCTGGCGGGTGGCGGCGTTCCAGGGGTCGCTGGTGACGCGGCCGGGCCGCACCACGCCCCAGATGGCCAGCAGGGCGATGGCGACGGCGGCGGCGACACTGACGCGCAGGGCGTTCGGCACGTCCTGCGACAGCACGACCTGCCACCAGGACGATTTCTCCTGCGCGGCGAGGCGCGGCTCGAAGCTGGCCAGTACCAGCACGCAGCCGACCAGCACCAGCGGGGCGGCGACGCGAGCGAGGTCCAGCCGGCCGCTCAGCAGGCGGGCATGGCGGTAGAACAGCCGGCGGAACGGCGCCAGCATGCCGGCGCCGGCGAGCAGCAGGGCGGGGATCCAGAAATGCTCGCCGCGCCCGGCGGTGAAGGCGGCACCGGCCAGCAGCAGGCCGATGGTGAGCCCCCAGGCCAGCGTGACGCGGCGGGTGAGCGCGATGGACATCACCAGCAGGGCCGCGCCGATGAGGCTGGGGACGTAGGCGCCGGCCGGGTCGAACAGGCCGAGCGCCCAGGCCGGGGTGATCCAGGTGTAGTCGCCGCCGGCATCGAGCGCGCCGAGGGCCAGCAGCAGGGCGCCGCACAGCGCCACCGCGCCGACGCCGGCGGCCACCGCGAAGTCCGGCTGGCTCCAGCGGCCGATCGTCTGCACGGCGGGCAGGGTGGCGGTGCCCGCCATGACGCCGCGGCCGCGCAGCAGCACCTCGTTGCCGGCGAACAGCGCGCCGGCGAGGAACAGGGGGACGATGTAGTAGTACAGCCGGAACACCACGATGCCGCCGACGATCACCGACGGTTCGAGGTAGGGGGCGAGGCCGAGCAGCATCGCGGTGTCGAACACGCCGATGCCGCCGGGCAGGTTGGCGGCCAGCCCGGCGGTGTAGGCGGCGACGTAGACGCCGAGGAACAGCACGAAGGTGAGGCCGGGCGCGGGCGGCAGCAGGGCGTAGAAGATCGCCGCCGTCACCGCCACGTCCACCGTGGCCAGCACCACCTGCACGATGGCCATGCGCCAGCCCGGGAGTTCCACCTCGTGGCCGAACACGCGGATGGTGCCCAGCAGGCGCGACAGGGTGACGTAGGCGGCAACGCCGAGCCAGAGCAGGCCTGCGGTGATGTACATAACCCATGCCGGGACGAGCTCGCCCAGCACCGGGATGACGTGCGGCTCCACCAGCAGGACGGCGCCGCCGAGGACCATGCCGCCGAGGCCGAAGGTAAGGCTGCAGAAGGCCACCACCTTGCCGATCTGCAAGGGGGTAAGCCCCCAATGGGCATAGAGCCGGTAGCGCACCGCGGCCCCGGAGACCGCCGCGAAGCCGAGGTTGTGCGCCAGGGTGTAGGCGCAGAACGAGGCGAAGGCGACGCGCCCGTAGCTGACCGCCCGACCGGCATAGATGGTGCCCAGCCGATCGTAGATGGTGAGGATGGCGTAGGCGAGCAGGGTCCAGAAGAAGGCGATCAGCAGGTTGGCCCGCGGGATCGCCTCCAGCGCCAGCTTGATGTCGGCGAGCTTGAGGTTGCGGAACTCGTTCTGCACGACGTAGATCGCGCCCGCGAGCAGGGCGACGCCGAGCACGGCCGGCAGGTGGCGCCAGCCGAGCCTCATCGCGGCGCGGGGGGCGGGGGGGCCATGGCCAGGGAGACCCTCAGCCTGACGCCTCGGCGCGGGCCAGGGCACCCTCGATCAATTCCGCGGTTTCGACGATGCCGTAGAGCGCGATGAACTGGCCGAAGCGCGGGCCTTCCTGCTGGCCGAGCAGGACCTGGTAGAGGCAGCCGAACCAGGCGCGCAGTTCGGCGAAGGGGTGGCGCTTGCCGACGGCGTAGAGGATGTCCTGGATGGCCTCGGCGGTGGCGTCGGCGGGCAGGGCGCGCAGTTCGGCGAGCAGGTCGGCCAGGGCGGCGCGCTCGGTGGCGTCGGGGTTGCGGTACTGTTTCGTTGGCCGCACGAAGTCGCGGTAGTAGGCCAGGGCGTATTCGACGAGGCGGGCCAGCAGCGGCATGTCGTGGGGGGTCGCCTGCGCGTTGTAGCGGCGGATGAACCCCCACAGGATGTCGGGTGTGTCGGCGTTCACCACGCTGGCCAGGTTCAGCAGCATGGCGAAGGACAACGGCGAGTGCGCCTCCTGCGGGATGTGGCCGCCGTGGATGTGCCAGGCGGGGTTGGCGGGGCGTTCGTGCGCCGCCTGGCCGTGGCCCTTGAGCGCGTTGGCGATGTATTCGTCGACCGCCTTGGGGATGACGTCGAAATACAGCCGCTTGGCGCGCTGCGGCTGATTGAACATGAACTGGCCGAGGCTTTCGGGCGGGGCGTAGCGCAGCCATTCCTCGACCGAGAGGCCGTTGCCCTTGCTCTTGGAGATCTTCTGGGCCTGTTCGTCGAGGAACAGTTCGTAGGTGAAGCCGACCGGCGGCTCGCTGCCGAGGATGCGGCAGATGCGGCCGGAGAGGCGGACGCTGTCGATGAGGTCCTTGCCCGACATCTCGTAGTCGACGCCGAGCGCGTGCCAGCGCATCGCCCAGTCGGCCTTCCACTGGCATTTCGCGCCGCCGCCGGTGACCGGGGTTTCGAAGCGTTCGCCGCTGTCGGGGTCGGTCCAGGCGACGGTGGCGGCGTCGGGGTCGATGGCGTCGATGCGGACCTGCATGACCACGCCGGTGCGCGGATGGATCGGCAGGATCGGCGAATAGGTGGCCTGGCGCTCGGCGCCCAGGGTGGGGCGGATGACGGCTGTGATCTCGTCGTGGTGGTGCAGGATTTCCAGCAGGGCGGCGTCGAAGCGGCCGGCGGCGTAGTAGTCGGTGGAGGAGGCGAACTCGTATTCGAAGCCGAAGCTGTCGAGGAAGGCCTGCAGGCGGGCGTTGTTATGGGCGCCGAAGCTGGAATGGGTGCCGAACGGGTCGGGGATTTGGGTGAGCGGGCGGCCAAGATGGGCGGCCAGCATGTCCTTGTTGGGCACGTTGTCGGGCACCTTGCGCAGGCCGTCCATGTCGTCGCTGAAGGCGAGCAGCTTGGAGGGGCGGCCGGTGAGCTCGGTGTAGGCGCGGCGGACCCAGGAGGTGCGGGCGACCTCGCCGAAGGTGCCGATATGGGGCAGGCCGGAGGGGCCGTAGCCGGTTTCGAACAGCGCCACGGCTTTGCCCGATTTGGCCATGCGCTCGACCAGTTTCTGGGCCTCCTCGAAGGGCCAGGAACGGGGCATCACGGGGGTGGGGTTGGGGGCGGTCGCGGACATGGGCGGAACCTAGTGCATTCGGCCAGTTCAGGGAAACAGGGTGCGGGCCCGGGGCAAAGCGGCCGGTGGCGTAGTGGTGGGGGTGGGCGGTATAGTATGGTGATGTCCGCTCCGCCCATCCATCTGCCCGATTCGCCCAGCGTGGCGGCGGGCGCCACGCGTGCGGCGATCCTGACGGCGGATGGCGAGATGCTGGCGCTTGCGGGCGAGGCGGCGGCGCGGTGGCTGCGCACGGCGGCACCCCCGATGGTGGTGCATGCGCCGGCTACCTTCCGGCGGCTGGGCCTTGGACAGATGCCGGCGCTGGACCTGTTGGAACTGTTCGCCTTCGTGCTGCCGGCGCGGCCGGCCGCGCCGACGCCGCGCGGGCTGGCGCTGGCGCTGGACATGGCGCCGCCGGGGAGCGCGTGGAGCAGCCGGGGGCTGGAGGACGCCGCGGCGCTGCTGCCCGACCTTGCCTCGGCGCTGCTGGGGCGGCTGGCGCAGCTGCGCGGCCTGCCCGCCGCCGCGGCGCTGGGCGGGCTGGCGGCACGGATGGGCCAGGCCGGGTGGGGCTGGGCCGAGCCGGTGCTGGCGGCATTGGACCAGCGCGGCGCGGTGCCGTCCGACGAGATGCTGCGGGTGTGGAAGCGCCTGCCGGAATGGGAGGAGGCGCCGCCGCCGCCGCCGCCCTCGGCGCTGGCCGTGGCACCCGAGGAGGCGCGCACGCGGCTGGCCGAGATGCTGGGCGGGCAGGCCGAGGCGCGGCCGGGCCAGGCGGACTATGCCGCGGCGGTGAGCGATGCCTTCGCGCCGCGCGAGCAGCGGGGCGACCCGCATCTGGTGCTGGCCGAGGCGGGCACCGGCACCGGCAAGACATTGGGCTATGTCGCCCCGGCCAGCCTGTGGGCCGAGCGCAACAAGGGCGCGGTGTGGGTCAGCACCTTCACCCGCCACTTGCAGCGCCAGGTGGAGAGCGAACTGGCGCGGCTGTATCCCAACGCGGCCGAGCGGCGCCGCCGGGTGGTGGTGCGCAAGGGGCGGGAGAACTATCTGTGCCTGCTCAACCTGCAGGACGCGTCCGGGGTGGTGCTGGGTGGCGGCGGATTGACCCTCGGGGGCCGGGCTGGCGGGGCGCATCCCGGCGTGATCCCGCTGGCGCTGATCGCGCGCTGGGCGGTGGCCACCAGCGATGGCGACATCCAGGGCGGCGACCTGCCGGGCTGGTTCGCCGACCTGTTCGGCACGGCCTATACGGCAGGGCTGGCCGACCGGCGCGGCGAGTGCATCCATGCCGGCTGCGAGCACTGGAAAAAGTGTTTCGTGGAGCACACCATCCGCCGGGCGCGCGGCGCCGAGCTGGTGGTGGCCAATCATGCGCTGGTGATGGCGCAGGCGGTGTGGGGCGGGCTGGACGATAACGCCGTTCCCACGCGCTACGTGTTCGACGAGGGGCATCACCTGTTCGATGCCGCCGATGGCGCGTTCTCGGCGGTGCTGTCGGGGCTGGAGACGGTGGAGTTGCGGCGCTGGCTCGTGGGGGCGGAGGGCGGCCGGTCGCGCGCCCGGGGCCTGCGGCGGCGCATTGAGGACCTGGTGGCGGCGCGCGACGACCTGTTGGCGCCGCTGGATGCCGCGTTGCAGGCGGCGCGGGCGTTGCCGTCGCCGGGGTGGCAGGACCGGCTGGGCGAGGCCTTGCCGGAACTGGCGGGCGAGGCCAGCGAGGGCAACCCGACCGAGGCATTCCTGCGCGCGGCCCGCCAGCAGGTGCTGGCGCGGGTGCAGGGAGATGGGGCCAGGGGGGCAGGCAGCGGCGACGCTGGGGCGGGCGGGGCGCTGGAGTGCGACCTGTATCCCGCGGGGCCCGACCTGCCGTCGCGTGCCGCGGTGCTGGCCCGGGCGCTGCACCGGCTGGCGACGCCGCTGAAGACGTTGTCGGCGCGGCTGGCGGCGCGGCTGGAGGACGAGGCCGAGGAACTGGACGAGGCGACGCGCAACCGCATCGAGGCGGCCTGCCGGTCGCTGAAGCGGCGTGCCATCGACCCGTTGGCGGCGTGGGAGGCGATGCTGGGCGCGGTGCCGGCCGAACCGCCGCGGCCGGGCGAGCGGCCGGAGCATATTTTTTTCCTGCGACTCGACCGTCGCGGCACGGAAGATCGCGACGTGGGGCTGCATCGACACTGGCTGGACCCGACGATCCCGTTCGCGGCGACGCTGGCGCGGCCGGCGCAGGGGCTGCTGGTGACCTCGGCCACGCTGCGCGATGCCGGCACGGACGATGCCGAGGCGGCGTGGGAGGATGCGGAGGCGCGGGTGGGGGCCACGCATCTGCCCAGCCCGGCGATCCGCGTAGCTGTCGCCAGCCCCTTCGACTACGCCGCCCAGACACGTGCCTTCGTGGTGACCGACGTGAACAGCCGCGACATCGCCACCCTGGCGGCGGCGTACCGCACCATGTTCCTCGCCTCGGGCGGCGGCGGGCTGGGGCTGTTCACCGCGATCGCCCGGCTGCGCGCGGTGCATGCCCGGATCGCCGGGCCGCTGGAGGAGGCGGGCATTCCGCTGCTGGCCCAGCATGTGGATGCGATGGACAATGCGACGCTGGTGGACATCTTCCGCACCGAGGAGGAGTCCTGCCTGCTGGGCACCGATGCGATGCGCGACGGGGTGGACGTGCCGGGGCGCGCGCTGCGCCTGGTGGTGTTCGAGCGGGTGCCGTGGCCGCGGCCCGACATCCTGCACCGCGAGCGCCGCGTGCACCTGTCGGGCGGGGACACCATCGGCTACGACACCCGTGTCGCCCGGTTCCGGTTGCGCCAGGCCTTCGGGCGGCTGATCCGCGCAGCGAGCGACCGCGGCGTGTTCGTGCTGCTGGACCGCAGCACGCCCACCCGGCTGTTGTCGGCCTTCCCGCAGGGTGTGGCGGTGCAGCGGGTGGGCTTGGCGGAGGCGGCGGCACAGACGCGGGCGTTCCTGGCATAGCGCTGCGCGCGGCGCTGATAGGTTGCCTTAGGGAAATCTTTGCGTTTCCCATCCAAATACCGGAACGTGAGGGGCTGCGGATGTGGATTGGTGCCGGGGCATGGTTTCGCGGTGACAACCAACATTGCTTGCCTTAGAGAGACTTATGGCGCTTCGACCGGAATCCGTAGCATTTACTTTCCTTGTGGGCGCCCTGGCGGCCCTGCCGCCACTTTCGATCGATCTCGGACTGCCGGCGCTGACCCTGCTGCAGGATTCCCTCGGCGCCAGCCCGGCCGAGGCGGCCATGACAATGTCGCTGTTCCTGGCAGGGTTCGGGGTGTCGCAGCTGTTCATGGGGCCGCTTTCCGACCGCTACGGCCGGCGGCCGGTGATGCTTTGGGGGTTGTCGCTCTACGCCCTGGGGGGCGTCGGCTGTGCCCTGGCGCCGACGATCGAAGCCTTGCTGACCTTTCGGTTGCTGGAGGGGGTGGGGGCCGCCGGCGGCACCACGCTGGCCATGGCGGTGGTGCGCGATGCGTTCGACGGCCAAGCCGGGCGGATCAAGATGGCGCAGGTGAGCATGGTGATCACCATTGCGCCGATCATCGCCCCCACGCTGGGCGGGTTGCTGCTGCTGTTCGGGGGGTGGCGCATCATCTACGCGATGCTGGCGGTGGCCGGGGTGGTGCTGGTGCTGGCGGTGGCGTTCGGGCTGAAGGAGACGCGCCCGCCGCTGCCGGGAACGTCGCTGAGCCTGGCGGGCCGCTATGCCGCGGTTTTCCGGCAGCGCCGCACCATGGGCTACGTGCTGGTCAACACGCTGGCCTCGGGCGGGCTGTTCGGCTTCATCTCGTCCTCGCCGCTGGTGCTGATGGGGACCATGGGGGTTTCCACCGCGGTGTTCGGCCTGCTGTTCGCCGTCACGTCGAGCGGAATCCTGCTGGGCTCGACCGTCAACAGCATCCTGGCCCGGCGCGGAGTGCCGGCGCAGACGCCGCTGGCGGTGGGGCTGACGCTGGGGCCGCTGGCGGTTCTGGGGGCGGCGGGGTTCCTGCTGGCGGGGGTGGTCAGTCTGGCCACCTTCATCCCGTTCATCGTGGTCGTCGGCTTCTGCCGGGGGCTGTCCACGCCGAACATCACCCACGCGGCGTTGGAGCCGGTGCCGCACTATGCCGGGGTGACCTCGGCACTGATGGGCTGCGGGCAGATGCTGTGCATGGCGCTGTCGGGCGTGCTGGTGGCGGCACTCTACCCGGTGCTGGAGGTGCTGGGCGTGGCGTTGGTGATGTTCGGCTTCCTGGGGAGCGCGCTGGTAGCCTGGCTGATGCTGGGGCGCGCCACCGCGGTGCCGCGCGTGGCATAGTCGGCCGCGACTCGCGGGGGGCCTGGCGGAATGGGTGTGGAGATAGCGATGCTGGCGGCCGGCCTCGCCGCGGTGGCCGCCGTGGCCGGGGTGGTGGCGCTGGTGGTTGTAATGCGCCAGGCGGCTGCGATGCAGCGGTTGCGGCTGCTGGCGGAACAGGCGTTGGCCGGGCAGCGCGGCGAGGCGGAGACGCTGCGGGCCACGCTGGCGGCCACCGAGCGGGCGCTGACGACGGCGCTGGCCAGCAGTGGCGGGCAGTTGCGTGGCGAGGTGGCGGTGGCGCTGGGCGAACTCGGCCGCAGCCTGACCGAGCAGGGCCATGCGACGGCGGGGGCCTTGCGCGGCGAATTGGCGGCCATGCGCGGCGAACTGGCGCAGCAGGCCACCGCCCTGCGCGAGGGCAACGAGAAGAAGCTCGCCGAGATCCAGGCCAGTGTGAACGAGCAACTGCATGCCGCCGTGGAGAAGCAGATGACGGCGAGCTTCGCGCGGGTGGCCGACCAGTTCACCGCGCTGCAGAAGGCGATGGGCGACGTGACCGCGGTAACCGCGCAGATCGGCGACATCAAGCGGCTGTTCGGCAACGTGAAGACGCGCGGCGGCTGGGGCGAGGCGCAGGTGCGGGCGATGCTCGACGACATCCTGCCGGACGGCGCCTACGACACCAACTGGAAGCCGCGTGCCGATTCCGACGATGCGGTGGAGTTCGCGGTGATCATGCCGATGCGCGGCGAGTTCCGCCCGCGCCTGCCGATCGACGCCAAGTTCCCGGTGGAGGATTATGAGCGGATGCTGGCCGCCGCCGACCTGGGCGATGGCGAGGCCGAGCGGGCGGCGCGGCGCGGGCTGGAGGCGCGGGTGCGCGGCGAGGCGCGCAAGATGGCGGCGAAGTATATTTCGCCCCCGGCCACGGTGGATTTCGCGGTGATGTACGTGCCGACCGACGGCATCTACACCGAGATCGCCCGCATTCCCGGGCTGATCAACGAGCTGAATGCCCAGCACCGGGTACTGGTGCTTGGGCCCAGCCTGTTCCCGGCCCTGTTGCGCACCATCCACCTGGGCCACATGACGCTGACGCTGGAGCAGAAATCCGCCGATATCGGGCGGCTGCTGGGGGCCACGCGCACCGAGATGGCGAAGATGGACGACGTGCTGGGGCGGCTGTCCAAGCAGGCCGGGACGATCAGCAACACGATCAACGCGGCGCGCCAGCGCACCCGTGCCGTGGAACGCACGCTGCGCAGCGTGGAGGCGGTGGACGCGGCCGATGCTGCATTGCTGATCGGGCCGGTTGACGAGGTGGCCGCCGAGGCGGAAGAGAGCGGCGTCTGAAAGCGGAGAACCCCATGTCGCCGGATGCCCCCCGCTATGTCGCGCACTACCTGGCCGCCAGCCGTGCGGCGATGGATGCGTTCGCCGAAGACGCCGCCGCCGGCGCGGTGATGATCGCCATGGCCGAGGAGATTGTCGCCAGCATGCGTGCGGGCGGCAAGCTGCTGGTGGCGGGCAATGGCGGCAGTGCGGCGGACGCCCAGCACATCGCCGGCGAATTCATCTCGCGGCTGATGTACGATCACGCGCCGCTGCCGGCGATCGCGCTGACCACCGACAGCTCGGCGATCACGGCGACCGGCAACGACTATGGCTACGAGCATGTGTTCGAGCGCCAGGTGCTGGGGCTGGGCCGCCCGGGCGATGTGTTCCTCGGCATCTCCACTTCGGGCAACTCGCCGAACGTGGTGCGTGCGCTGCAGGCGGCGCGGGCGCGCGGGCTGGTGACGCATGGTTTCGCGGGGCAGGGTGGCGGGCAGATGGCGGGGCTGTGCGGCCGGTTGCTGCGCGCGCCGTCGACCTGGACGCCGATCATCCAGCAGGTGCACATCACCGCCGCCCATATCGTTTGCGCGCTGGTGGAGCGGGCGATGTTCCCCGAGGCGGCGCCGGCGATCCCGGCCTGATGGCGAAGTCTGCGTCACGCTTCGTGTGCCAGGCCTGCGGCGCGGTGACGCCGAAATGGGCCGGGCGCTGCGAGGCGTGCGAGGCGTGGAATACCATCGTGGAGGAAGCCGTCGAGGCGTCGCCGGGGCTGGCCAAGGGCAGGCCGGGCGGGGCGGGGCGCCGGCTCCAGTTCGTCGACCTGGCCGGCAGCGCGACCCCGCCGCCGCGCGCGCCGACGGGCATTGCCGAGCTGGACCGGGTGCTGGGCGGCGGGCTGGTGCCGGGCTCGGCGATCCTGCTGGCCGGCGACCCGGGCATCGGCAAGTCCACGCTGCTGCTACAGGCGGCGGCGAAGCTGGCGCGGAGCGGGCGGCGGGTGCTGTACGTGTCGGGCGAGGAGGCGGTGGACCAGGTGCGGTTGCGCGCGCGGCGGCTGGGGCTGCAGGACGACCCGCTGGAACTCGCCGCCTCGATCAACCTGCGCGACATCGCGGGCAGCCTGGGCGAGGCGAAGGACGCCACGCTGGTGGTGATCGATTCGATCCAGACAATGTGGATGGAAGGGATCGAGAGCGCGCCGGGCACGGTGAGCCAGGTGCGCGCCTGTGCCTTCGAACTGATCCGTCTGGCCAAGACGGCCAATTTCGCGCTGGTGCTGGTGGGCCACGTGACGCGCGAGGGCACGATCGCCGGGCCGCGGGTGCTGGAGCACATGGTGGATGCGGTGCTGCATTTCGAAGGCGACCGCGGCCACCAGTTCCGCATTTTGCGCGGGGTGAAGAACCGTTTCGGCGCGACGGACGAGATCGGTGTGTTCGAGATGACCGAGCTTGGGCTGTCGGAGGTGGCCAACCCCTCGGCGCTGTTCCTGGCGGAGCGGCGCGGCAACATCTCGGGCAGCGCGGTGTTCGCCGGGCTGGAGGGCACGCGCCCGGTGCTGGTGGAGATCCAGTGCCTGCTGTCGGCCAATCCGGGCGGGTCGCCGCGCCGGTCGGTGATCGGCTGGGATGCGGGGCGGCTGTCGATGCTGCTGGCGGTGCTGGAGACGCGGTGCGGGCTGAAGCTGGGGGCGACGGACGTTTACCTGAACGTGGCCGGCGGGCTGCGGGTGTCGGAGCCGGCGGCGGACCTGGCGGTGGCCGCCGCCCTCGCCTCGGCGGCGACCGACCAGCCGACCGATCCGTCCTGCGTGTTCTTCGGCGAGGTCGGGCTGTCTGGCGAGGTGCGCCAGGTGGCGCAGGCCGAGGCGCGGCTGAAGGAGGCGCAGAAGCTGGGATTCAGCCGCGCCAGCCTGCCGCGCCGGGTGGCCGGCGGCAACCGCAAGCTGGCGGCCCCCGAGGGGTTGGCGCTGAACGAGATCGGCCATCTCAGCGATCTGGTGGCCGGCTTCACCGGCAAAGGCGCCAAGGCGGACAGGCGATGAGCGGGGCTTTTGCGGCATGGGGTGGCGCAAGCCGGGCGAGCGGCGATATACGATGTTCCCCATGCCGAGCATGACGCCGTGAACTGGGTTGATGTTGCCGTCCTTGCGGCCTTGGGGATTTCGGGCGCGCTGTCGTTCATGCGGGGCTTTGTGCGCGAGGCGCTGGGCATGGCGGCATGGGCCGGCGCCGCCTACATCTCCTACATGGGCATCGACTACATCAGGCTGCCGGTGCGCGACATGGTCGGCAATCCGGAGATGGGCGACATTGTGGCGCACGCCTCGCTGTTCCTGGCCGGGTTGCTGGTGCTGACCGTCATGACCGGCATCATCGCCCAACTGTTCCGCAGCCTTGGCCTTGGGGCCGTTGATCGCACGCTGGGCATTGTTTTCGGCATGGCGCGGGGTGCAGCGCTGGCCGTGGCTGCCTATATTGGGGCAGGGTGGGTTGCCGCGCCGGAGCGCTGGCCGGAGCCGGTGCGCGAGGCGCGGCTGCTGCCGGTGGTGGCGCAGGCGGCGAGCTGGGTGGCCGGCCAGGTTCCCGAGCGTTACCGCCCCAGCGTACCGATACCGCCGCCGCTGCCGTTCACCCGTTCGATCGATCTGCTGCAGGCCATTCCGCTGGGCCGCGACCAGCCCAGGCCATGATCCGTCCTTCGCGCTGACAGGAGCCCACCTCATGCCGAACGATGCCGCGCCGAGCCGTGGTGCCCCGGGTGTTGCCGGAGACATCGACACTGGTTGGGGAGACGACGACAAGCTGCACGAGGAGTGCGGCGTATTCGGCGTATGGAACCATGGCGATGCCGCGGCGCTCACCGCGCTGGGGCTGCATGCCCTGCAGCATCGCGGGCAGGAGGCGACGGGGATCGTGGCCCATGACGGGCAGCATTTCCACTCGCATCGCGGGCTGGGGCTGGTGGGCGAGAATTTCGGCGATGCGCGGGTGATCGCGGGGCTGCCGGGCAACCGGGCACTGGGCCACAACCGCTATGCCACCAGCGGCTGCACGGTGCTGCGCAACGTGCAGCCGCTGTATGCCGATTTCGAGTTCGGCGGGCTGGCGGTGGGGCACAACGGCAACCTGACCAACGCGACCCAGATGCGCCGCCAGCTGGTGCGCCGGGGCTGCCTGTTCCAGTCGACGATGGACAGCGAGGTGTTCATCCACCTGATCGCCATCAGCCAGTATTCCACCGTGGTGGACCGGCTGATCGATGCGCTGAAGCAGGTGGTGGGCGCGTATTCGCTGATCGCGCTGACCAACGAGGCGCTGATGGGCGCGCGCGACCCGCTGGGGGTGCGCCCGCTGATCCTGGGGCAACTGGCCAATGCCGAGGGCGGGCGTGCCTGGGTGCTGGCCAGCGAGACCTGTGCGCTGGACATCGTCGGTGCCGAGTTCGTGCGCGATGTGGAGCCGGGCGAGGTGGTGGTGATCAACGACCAGGGGGTGCACAGCATCAAGCCGTTCGGCCGCCGGGCGGCGCGGTTCTGCGTGTTCGAGTACATCTATTTCGCGCGGCCGGATTCGGTGGTGGAAGGCACGCCGGTCTATACGGCGCGCAAGCGGATCGGCGCCGAGCTGGCGCGCGAGAGCGATGTGCCGGCCGACGTGATCGTGCCGGTGCCGGATTCCGGGGTGCCGGCGGCGATGGGCTATGCCGAGCAGAGTGGCATTCCGTTCGAACTGGGCATCATCCGCAATCACTATGTGGGGCGCACCTTCATCGAGCCGACCGACAGCATTCGCCACCTGGGCGTGAAGCTGAAGCATTCGGCCAACCGTGCGGTGCTGGAGGGGCGGCGCGTGGTGCTGGTGGACGATTCGATCGTGCGCGGCACCACCTCGCGCAAGATCGTGGAGATGGTGCGCCAGGCCGGAGCGGCGGAGGTTCACATGCGGATCTCCTCGCCGCCGACCACGCATTCCTGTTTCTACGGCATCGACACGCCGGAGCGCGGCAAGCTGCTGGCGGCGCGGCACAGCGTGGCGGAAATGGCGGCGTTGATCGGGGCGGATAGCCTGGCCTTCATTTCGCGGGACGGTCTGTACCGCGCGCTCGGCCATGCTGGGCGCAATGCCGATGCGCCGCAGTACTGCGATGCCTGCTTCACCGGGGAATACCCGATCGCGGTGCCCGATATTGCCGATGGTGACAACCGACAGTTGAGTTTGTTGTCGGAGCGCAGCTGAAAGTGGCGTAGCTGCGCCGCGCGGTTGTGTAGGCAGGCTTTACAGATTCTACGCGATTGCGTCCTTTTCGTACGATTCCCTATTTTCTTAAGTTTCTCTTGCCCGGCCTAAATTAGGCGACTGCAATCATTGTTTGGTCCATCGCGGCACGACATTTGCTTAGAGGCCGCGGGGCGCTCCGGGCTTGTTCGGTGCTCGCCCCCAGGAGGGAATTTGTCATGAGATTTGCGCTATTGGCGGCAACCGCGCTTGCCGGGGCGTTGAGTGTCGGGACCGCGCAGGCGGGGTTGCACGGGCATTGCCGCCACGCTGTTCAGCCGCTGCATCGTCGACCTGCCGCTCGGCCTGTTCGAACTCAGCGCCGCCGATCCGTTCCTGGTGATGCTGGGTGGCGGCAGCAACGCGGACAGCTACTTCACCTATGGCGGGGCCACCTTCGCGCCGGGTGTTTCGCCGCCGCCGCCGCCGCCGCCGCCGACCGATACACCGGAGCCGGCGACCCTGGCGCTGGTCTCCATGGGGCTGCTGGGCCTGGGCATCGTGCGCCGCCGGCGCCGCTGAGGCATCGTGCGCCGCTGACTGGCTGACCGCGCCGCGGCGCGGCCGACAGAAACGAACGCGGTGCCGTATCCATCCGGCACCGCGCTTTCGTCGTGGGCTATTGCGGCAGCTTCAATGCGCCCTGGTCGATATAGGGCTTGAGCAGTGCATCGGCGTTGCGCTGGGCCAGGGCCATGGCTTCCGGTGCCTTGATCTTGCCGTTGAGCACCGCCTGGACCTGGTCCTCCAGGGCTTTGCGCACGGCGACCGTGTTGTAGGTGGCGAACCATGAGCGGGCATGGGCGAGCTGGTCGAGTGCCACCTTGGCATCGGGATGGCTCGCCATGAACGCCTTCATCTCCGGCAGGTCGGAGGCGGCGATGCGCGGGGCGAAGTAGCCGGTGAAGCGGCTCCAGTGCCCGGCGATCTCGGGGCTTACGAACCAGTTGATCAGCTTCCACGCGGCGGCCACGCGCTCCGGCGAGTTGCCCTTGGGGATGATCAGGCTGGCACCGCCAATCGGCACGGCCGCGGCGATGTTGAAGGGCAGGAAGGCGGTGCGGTAGGGCAGCTTCATGTTGTCGCGCACGAAGGACAGCGACCCGGTGGACAGCACCATCATCGCGCTGCGACCGCTGAAGAAGGCGTTGGTGACGGCGTTGGCGTCGTTCACGCCGGACGGCATCACCTTGTGCTTGTGCACCAGGTCGTCGAGGAACTGCACCGCGCCGATGGTGCTGGCGGTGTTGTAGAACACCTCGCCGCCCCAGTATTCGTTGTAGTAGGCGCCGCCGTTGGACATCACCAGGCCGGAGGTGATCCAGCCCAGGTAGTCGTAGGTGGCGGGGAGCATCAGGCCCCAGCGGGTGGTGTTGGTGCCGTCGCGCCGTGTCAGCTTTTTCGCGGCTTCGACCCATTCGGCCCAGGTGGAGGGCGGCTTGGCGGGGTCGAGGCCCACTTCCTTGAACGCCGCCTCGTTGATGTAGAGCAGCGGCGTGGAGTTGTGGAACGGGATGCCGTAGACGCGGCCGCCTTCCATGGCGTTCACGCGCAGGGCGGGCCAGAAGCGCTGCATGTAGTCGGCCGGCGCGGCGCCGTCCTTGCGGATCAGGTCGTCGAGCGGCATGGCGTCGCCGGTGATGACGTATTCGCGCACGAAATTGGCGCTCTGCATCGAGGCGGCCGGGGGGCGGCCGGCCTGGATGGCGGCGCGGGTCTTGACGTTGGTGTCGTCGTAGCTGCCGGTATAGACGGCCGTGACGCGGATGTCTGGGTTCTCCTTGTTGAACCGCTCCACCAGGGCCTGCATCTCGTTGGCCAGCTTGCCCTGGACGGGGACGGGGAAGAAGAAGTCGATGTCGGTGGCGGCCAGGGCCGGGGCAATGGCGGCCCCCGCCATCAGGCCGAGTGCTGCCGCGGCGGCACGTAGGATGCGCATGTCGTGAACTCCCTTATTTCAGTCCGGTGAAGACGAGGCTGGAGACGAAGCGGCGCTGGAACGCCAGGAACCCCAGCAGCAGCGGCCCGGCCACCAGCATTGTGCCGGCGGCCATCAGGCCCCAGTCGGCGCCGCTTTCGGCCGAGGCGGTGAAGCTGGCGAGCCCCACCGTCAGCACCTGGTTGCGCGGCGAGGACACCACCATCAGCGGCCACAGGAACTCGTTCCAGTGCGCGGTGACCGAGACGATGGCAAAGGCGGCCAGCCCCGGGGCTGCGAGCGGCAGCAGCACGTGGCGGATGGCCTGCAGGCGGGTGGCGCCGTCGACCTGGGCCGCGTCCTCGAAGTCGCGCGGGATGGAGCGGAAGGTCTGGCGCATCAGGAACACGCCGAAGGCGCTGGCGCAGTAGGGCGCCATGATGCCGCCCAGGCTGTCGTACAGGCCGAGGCGCGTGATCATTTCCAGGTTCGGCACGATGAGCACCACGGGCGGCAGCAGCAATTGCAGCAGGAAGGCGGTGAACACCCAGTTGCTGCCGGGAAATCGCAGGCGGGCGAAGGCGTAGCCGGCCAGGCTGACGGTGACGCACTGGATCGCCAGGATGCCGCCGCAGACGAAGACGGTGTTCAGGTACCACACGGGGAAGCGGCCGGAGCGCCATGCCTCGGCGAAGTTGGCCAGGGTGAAGGGCCCGGTGGGCAGCAGCGAGGCGGCGTCCAGCGCGCCGGCCACCTGCGGGCGCAGGGCTGCCACCGCCATCCAGGCAAACGGCACCAGCCACAGCAGCGCCGCGGCGCATACCAGCAGCCGGACGGGCGCCCGGTTGGCCTTCATGCCCCGTCAGCTTTCATAGCCGGTCAGCTTTCATAGTGGATGCCGCGTTCGAGCGTACGCAGCGCCAGCATGGCCAGGGCGAGCAGGCCCGCGACGCTGACCACGGTGGCGGCGGCGGCCAGGCCGTGGTCCATGTTCTGCTCGGATTGCTGGTAGATGTAGTAGAGGATCATGTTGGTCGAGTCCGACGGGCCGCCGCGCGTCATCGTCACCACGTGGTCCACCTGGGTCAGCGCGTTCAGCAAGGCGATGATGAAGACGAAGCCCAAAGTGGGGCCGAGCAGCGGCAGGGTGATGCGGCGCAGCCGGGTGAATGGCCCCGCCCCATCGAGCTTGGCGGCCTCGTGATATTCCTCGGGGATGCCGGCGAGGCCGGCGAGGAAGAACAGCATGTAGTAGCCGGTGTTCTTCCAGATGGTGATGGCGATGATGGCACCGAGCGCGGTGTCGGGGCTGCCGAGCCAGTTGCTGGCGCCGATGCCGAGCTTGGCCAAGTGCCAGTCGAGCAGCCCGCCGCCGGGCAGCAGGATGAAGGTGAACAGCGCGGCCGCGGCGACCAGCGGGATCAGCAGGGGCATTACCAGCATTGTTCGCAGCAGCGCGTTCAGCCGGCCGGATTCGCGCAGGGCGAGCGCGAAGGCGAGCGCGAGGAGCAGGCTGGGCCCGATCGTTCCCAGCGCGTAGAGCGCTGAGTTGCCCACGGCGGTGGCGAAACGGTCGTCGGCGAACAGTCGCGTGAAATTGCCCAGGCCCCAGCTTGGCGCCTGGCCGAAGCGTTGTTCGGTCAGGGCGCGCAGCGTGGCGCTGAGGATGGGCCAATAGGTGAATGCGGCCAGGAAGACCGCGGAGGGTGCGAGCAGGGCCGCGGCGACGGCCCATGCGGGGGAGCGGCGTTGCCGCACCGCCCTGTGCACATCCTGCAATCCACCCTGATCAAACGGCATGGCACCTGATACAGACAGGCCGGCGATGCCCTTATGACAGGGGGGCGACGATTGGATGACAAACGAGGCGGGCGGCCCGCCGCAGGCTCATACCAAGGCTCACTATTCGTGACTCTTGGTCGTGACGCTTGGTCGTGACTCTTGGTCGTGACCCTTCGTATTGAACCTTGGTATCAGCCCGGCAGGGCGGCGGTGATGATGATCTCGATCAGGTCGCCTTCGGGCATGCGCGATTCAACGAAGCTGCGCACCGGGCCCTGGCCGTCGGGCATGACGCTGGCCCAGGCCGCGTCGAAGGCCGGCTTGTTGTCGTGGTCGGTGACCACCACCTCGGCGCGCACGATGTGGGTGAGATCGAGCCCGTGGGCCACGAGGTGTTTCTCCAGCGCGCGCAGGCAGCCGATTGTCTGCGCCTTGATGTCCTGGCTGCGGTCGGGCGAGGTGGCCACCGCCCAGATCAGGCCGCCGCCGCCGGGGAAGCGATAGACCGCGAGCGAGGATTTGCTCGGCAGGGATTTGTTGGGGATGCGGGTGATGTGGGGCTTGGCGGTCATGTTGGCGGCTCCGTGGTGAGGTGCTGCCATCAGGCCATGATCGGCCGGCCCGGACCAGGGGGGGCGCCGTATCGTCCACAGCCCCGTGCCCAGCAGGGCGAGGGTGGCGGGCTCGGAGGTGTTGTCTCGGCCCGACCCACGACGTGGCCGGCCGGATTGCGAGCACGGAAAAGGGCGGCACCATACGGCACCGCCCCTCCCGCGTGCTGGAGCCCTAAGGTTCAGGCGCGGCGGCGGCGGGCGACCGCGAGTGCTCCCAGGCCAAGGCCGAGGAGGGCGAGGCTCGCCGGCTCCGGCGTCGGGGTCGGTTCGCTGATCACGTCCTGGCGGGCGCCGAAGACGTAGTAGTATTCGACCGTCTTGGCCTGATCGACCGCGAAGTCGCCGAGATTCCAGGCCATCTGCAGGCCGTAGTCGCCGACGTTGAACGACGGGAAGGTCGGGCCATAGCCGACCAGCACATTGGCCGGGTCGTCGATATCGCAGCAGCCAACGCCGGAGTCGTCGCTGATGCCGGTGTTGCTGGCGTAGGGATTGGACGGGTCGTTCAGGATCGCCAGCGTCAGGCCCGTGGCCTGACCGGCCGAGCTGACCAGGTCCTCGGGGGCGGTCAGCAAGTCGCCACGCACGTTGCGCGTGTCGAAGTCGTTATTGGTGTTCACGTCGGGATCCGGATCAACCGAGCGCCCGAACAGGACATTGTTCAGTTCCTGGGTTGCGGTGATGATCGACTGGATGCGCACCCGTTCGTCGCCGTTGTTGAAGAAGTAGTTGTCGGTGATGTTCACGCCGAGGCCGCTGCCAGACCAGGTGGCGGCATTGCTGTAGCCGAGGGCCGCTGCCCCGGCGAGAAGCGTGGGAGAGGAGGAGCCAAAGGCGGAATTGCCGTCGTTGCCATTCGAATTTGTGGAGCTCCCCTCCCAGGTGAATTGCGTGCTGGAGAGCCCGAAGGCATCATGCGGCGCGCCGGGGGTCAGGTAGTCGTTGACACCGAAATTGTTGGTCCCGGTGGGGTCATGCTGCAACCCCGGTGGGTTGGTGCCATTGCTGCCGAACGTCCCAAAGTCGCTGATACCGACATTGAGGAAGTTTCCGGTAAGAGTGAGCGGCGCCGCTTGAGCGGCGCCCGTGAATGCGACCGCTGCCGCGATCAGGAATGTCTTGCGCATGATTGTCCCCTGGTTGTTGCCAATTCGTCACAGAAGGCGCCGTAGCCCGCCGTGAAATGAGATGAGCAATTTTCATGCCGGTGGAGCGGAGAGGCGCTAATGCACTGACATATTGCTGTCTTTCCTTCGGGTGTCGGGGAATTCAGCGCTGCTCCGGGCGAAACTGTAAAATCCAGTGACTCGCCGTGCTGCGACACGCTGCCGCGCGAGGGCGGCCGCGAGCGGCGAGGTGCTGTGCGGGTTTGGCGACCGGCCCATTTCTAATGTGTTGGAATCGTTGCCCTAAGCCGCCGGCTGGGCAGGTTGGTCCCAGCCGGCCTTACATGGATCGCACCCCGACAATTGCCCCGGCATCAATGTGGCGCGGCAGTCGGGCCGCTGCAGCCCTGTAAGGTTTCCCGACAAAACGTACCTGTCTGGCCGGTCGAGACCCGTGGCACCGAGTCCTGGTTCGGCGCGCGGGCACCAGCCATCCCGGCGCGCGGACTGATACCAATCGCCCTATTGATTGACCGATGTACAAAGGCAAGGCCAGGGCTTTGCCCTGGACCCACCAAAGGCCGACGGCCTTTAGAAACCGTTTTATTTTCATATAGTTAAGGTCCAGGGGCTTGGCCCCTGGTGGGTCCAGGGCGAAGCCCTGGCCTTGCCTAAAGAAGGATCGTTCTTGACGGCGGTTGGTATGAATCCTGCTGATCGCGGAAGGGTGCGGGAAAGCGCGATCCGGCATCAGCCGCTCTGATTGCGGAAGCCGCTGACGCCGCGCTCGATGTCGGTCACGTGCTCGGGGGCGAACGAGGCGGCGTTGGGCAGGCCGCAGGAATGGGCGATCACCTCCACCTCGTCGCGCAGCCGTTCGGCGTAGTGCTTCACGCGCACCGCCTTGTCGGTGGGGTCGAGACCGCGGATCAGCTTCGGGTCTGACGCGGTGACGCCGGTGGGGCAGTGGCCGCTGCTGCATTTCATTGCCTGGATGCAGCCGAGGGCGAACATGAAGCCGCGGGCGCTGGAGACGAAATCGGCGCCCATGCACAGCGCCCACGCCACCTTGTCCGGCGTGACCAGCTTGCCCGAGGCGACGATGCGGATGCGGTCGCGCAGCCCGTGGCGGTCGCGCGCCGCGGCAACCATCGGCAGGGCCTGGGTGATCGGCAGGCCGACATAGTCGGCCAGCGGTGCGGGTGCCGCACCGGTGCCGCCCTCGCCGCCGTCGATCTGCACGTAGTCGGGGCAGTGGGCGGGGTTGGCGGCGCAGTCGGCGAACCAGTCGTCGAGGAACTGCGGATGGCCGGCGACGATCTTCACCCCCACCGGCTTGCCGGTGACGCCGCGCACCCGCTGCACGAAGGCACCGAGTTCGGCGATGTTGGCGATGTCGGTATGGCGGTTGGGGCTGATGCTTGGCTGGCCCACGGGGATGCCGCGGATGGCAGCGATCTCGGGCGTGACCTTCTCGGCCGGCAGGATGCCGCCCTTGCCGGGCTTGGCACCCTGGGCGAGCTTGACCTCGAACATGCGAAGTTGGGGGTGGGCGGCGATTTCGCGCAGCCGGGCCTCGCTGAGATTGCCGTGTTCGTCGCGCACGCCGTATTTGGCGGTGCCGATCTGCATCACCACGTCGCAGCCGCCGTCGAGATGGTACTTGGCGAGACCGCCTTCGCCGGTGGCCATCCAGACCCCGGCCATCCTGGCACCGCGGGAGAGTGCGGTGACGGCGGCGTGGGACAGTGCGCCGTAGCTCATGCCTGAGATGTTGAAAAAGCTCGGAGCGTCGTAGGGCTCGCGGCAGGAGCCGGGGCCCTCGGCAATGCCGATGCGCTTGCCCGCCCACTCGGTGCGCTCCTCGTCCAGGATGGGGAAGGGGGCGTTGCGGAAGACGAAGGCCGGGACGGTTTCGCTGCCGAAGCTGACGAGGTTGGAGATGCCCTTGGCGGTGCGATAGATCCAGGCGCGTTCGAGGCGGTTGAACGGCCGCTCCACCCAGTCCGGCAGGTACTGGTATTGCCGCATGTATTCGCCGAAGCTTTCGGAAAAATAGCGGAAATGCCCGATCACCGGGAAGTTGCGCAGGATGGTGTGCTGGGTTTGCCGCGTGTCGTGCACGTAGACGGCGGTGATGAATGCCGCGATCAGCAGCAGCAGCACGATGGCGATTGTCATTGGCGTTCCTGCCCCGTCGTGAAGACCTGTTCTGGAATCAGACTAGCAGGGCAGGTGTTCGTGACATCTTAAGATTCGAAGACGGGCCTGAGATTCGAAGAGGGGCGCGGACTACAGGTACGAGGCGATCTCTTCGAAGGGCTTCTTGATGCCGCCGGCGACCGGTACCTCGCAGCCGGGCGCGGGATAGCCGGCGACCAGCAGGATGCTGGGCTTCTCGTGCGCCGGGCGGGCGCAGATCTCGTTGAGGAAGTTCATCGGCGCCGGGGTGTGGGTGAGCGTGGCCAGGCCCGCCTGGTGCAGGGCGGCGATGAGGAAGCCGGTGGCGATGCCGTGGCGCTGGGCAAAGATGGCGACCAGCACTGGCGCCGTCTGGAGGAACGGCTTGCTGGCATTGGTGCCGAGCGGGGCCAGCGCGTCGAGCCATTCCCCGGGCGCGCGGCCGCCGTGGTAGAACTCGTATTCCTCGCGCTCGGCCAGTTCGCGCAGGCGGCGCTTGCGGGCCGGGTCGGTGATGACGGCGAAGTGCCAGGGCTGCTGGTTGGCGCCGGAGGGCGCGCGCGCGGCGGTGCGGATGGCGGCCTCGACCACCGCCAGGGGCACCGGGCGGTCGGAGAAGTCGCGCACGCTGCGCCGGCGGGCCATGGTGGCAAGGAAGCCCTGTGCGCGTGCCACCATCTCGGGCTGCGGCAGTTCCGCGAACTCCAGGCGTTGCATATCCGGCGCGTTCATGCGGCTTCCCCCGGGCCAGGCGGCCGTTGCTCAGTCGATTCGGGTGGTCTTCGCCCATTCGAAGTAGCGCTGGCGGGCGGTTTGGAAGATGGGGCCGGCGTTGATCTCGCGGCCTTCGTAGCGGGTGCAGGCGACCAGCTTGCCGTAGTTGCCGGTGCTGAAGATCTCGTCGGCCGCCTCCAGGTCACGCGCCGACAGCGTGGCCTCGCGCGCCTCGATACCGGCTTCGTTGAGCAGCGCCATGGTGCGGTGGCGGGTGATGCCGGCCAGGAAGGTCTTGTTGTCGGCGGGGGTCAGGGCCACGCCGTCCTTGGCGATCCACAGGTTGGCGAAGGCGAACTCGGCGATGTTGTCCCACGGGTCGCGCATCACCGCGGCCTCGAAGCCGCGCGCCTCGGCCTCGCGCGTGGCGCGCGAGGAGTTGGGGTAGAGGCAGGAGGCCTTGGCATCGGTGGGCGCCATTTCGGGCGCGGGTCGGCGCAGCGGGGAGAGCGTGGCGGAGAAGCCGGCGTCGCCGGGCAGGGGGGCGTCGAAGATGTGCAGCACGAAGGCGGTGGTGGCGCTGCCGGTCGCGATCGAGCCGCCGACGGTATAGAACATCGGCTTGATGTAGAGCTCGGCTTCCACCGGGAAGCGGCGGATGCCCTCGATGGCCAGGCGCTCGATTTCCTCCGGCGCCATGGCGGGCTCCAGGCCCAGCGCATGGGCCGAGGCGACAGCGCGCCGGCAGTGCAGGGCGAGGTCGGGGGCGCAGCGGTTGAAGGCGCGCGCGCCGTCGAACACCATCGAGGCCAGCCAGAAGGAGTGGTCGGCGGGGCCGGTCAGCTTGGGGTTCTCGCCGGTCCAGTGTCCGTCGAGCCAGAATTGCGCCGCCATGGTCGGTCTCCCGCTTGCAAGGGCGCGGACCAAAGGACGACGCGGCGGCCTCGTCAAGAGGGGGCGGCTGTTCAGCCCGTTCGTTCAGCCCCGCCGGGGCAGCCCCGCCTGGGCAGCGCCGCCGGGGCGAAGAACGGGGTCGATTCCAGTTCCGACTCGGCAAAGGCCTCCAACTGGGCCTGCAGGGCGGCGCGGTCGGCGCGGAACAGGGCGCGCACGATCGCGGTGGAGAGCAGGCCGGCGGCGGCCGACACGCCGGGGATGTCGCTGGCAATGGGGCCCATCGAGCCATAGGCGGCGTGGTTGAACAGGTGCACGCGAGATAGCGCCGGGCAGGTGCCGGGTTCGCGGTCGGTGAGTTCGAAGCCGTCGCCGAGGAAGGGGTAGGCGGCAAGCTCCGGCCGGTCGAGCCCTGGCGGCGGCGGGCAGGCGTCGCGCCACAGGGCGATGTGGGCGGCCAGGTCGGCCAGTTCCGGGCGGCGGGCGAGGTCGACGGTGAAACCGGTGGCCACGACCAGGAAATCGGCGGTGGCGGCACAAGATGACAGGTCCAGCGCCACGCCATCGGCGGTGGGGCGGGCGGCCAGGACGGGGCTGGCGCGGTGCAGGCGGAAGCCGGGGTGCTTCAGCACGCGGTGCACGCTCTCGTGCGGCGGCGGCGAGCGTTCGTCGTGCAGGTAGACCATCAGGCGCCAGCGTTCGGCAGGCGGCAGGCCCGACCAGCCCTCGAAATAGCCGGGGTTGGTGGCGCCGCGGCTTTTGTTCACCTGCGGCAGTTCGGCGCGGCGGCAGAACATGTCCACCGCCGCCGCGCCGGATTCCAGGGCCACGGCTGCGGCGTCGAAGGCCGAGGCGTTGGCGCCGAGCACGGCCACGCGCCGGCCGGCCAGGCGGGTGAAGTCGATCGCCTCGCCGGTATGCGCGGCGCGGTCCGGCCACAGGGTGGGGTCCACGAAATCGGGCACCAGCAGGCCGCCCGCGCCGGCGCGGCCGGTGGCGAGCACGACGTGGCGGGCATGCAGGGTGCCGCCGCTGGTTTCGACGGCGAAAAGCTCGCCGCACGGGCGGATGCGGGTGACGGCGATGCCGTGGCGTACCGGCAGGGCCAGCACCCGTTGCAGCCATGCCAGGTAGTGCTGCCAGTCGGCATTGGCGATCTTGTACAGCGCCTGCCATTCCGCCTCGCCGCGGCGCGCGGTGTACCAGGCGCGGAAGGTGAGCGAGGGGATGCCGAGCGCGATACCGGGCAGGTGCTTGGGGCTGCGCAGGGTGGCCATGCGCGCGGTGGTGACCCAGGGACCCTCCTGGCCCTGGGGTGCGGCGTCGAGCAGGGCGATGTTGCGCACGCCCTTGAAGATCAGCGCGGCGGCGGCGGCGGTCCCGCACATGCCGGCGCCGACCACCAGCACGTCGAGCGCCGGTTGTCCGTCCGGGCCCGTCGTGGTGGCGGGCCAGGGGCGCGGCGGCAGGCCGAGCAGGGCGAGGTCGTGGGCGACTGACTCGTCGTGCGTGGTGGCAGTCATGCGATCCATGCTGTCCGGAGTAGGCCGGCGTGGGCCCGCCGCGCAAGCCGGGCGTCAGCCTTGCAGCAGCGCATCGAAGCGACCGTCGGCGATGGCGGCGGCGATGTCGGCGGACATGGCGGGGTTGAACTTGCGGGCGAACAGCAGGTCGGGGTTGCCGGCGCGCGCCTGGCGCAGGGCCGGGCCATCCAGCGCCGTGCCGGCGGGCATGGTGTGCATCGGCGTGCCGCGCGTCGGTGGCGCCGGCAGGGTGCCCAGCACGGTGTGGATCATATGCTCATCGGGTACCGGGAAGAAGCGGAAGTAATCCTGCACCTCCGGGCGGTGCAACGCGGGCAGCAGGGTGGCGACGGTCTGCCCGCTCAGCGCCCACCACTGCGCGCCATAGAGTAGGCGCGGGAACAGCCGGGGGCGGGGCGGCAGGCCGGCGAGCACCTCGGCCACCAGACGCTGAGTGTCGCCGCGCAGCCAGTCGGCACGGTCGGGGCGCAGGCCGTAGTGGCGCACGGTGTCGGCGGCGCCGAACGGGTTCAGCAGGCGGTCGTCCCAGTGGACGAAGTTGTGGAAGCGCCAGGGCTGCTCCCAGCCATGCCGCGCGAATGACGCCTCGCGCGGCTGGCCGGCCAGGGTGGGATCGTCGGCCACCTCCAGCATCTCGATGCGGTCCGCCCCGCCATCGGTGAGCGTTGCAAGCAATTCATCGGCTGGCAGCAGCGGCAGGGAATCGCCGCTCACCAGGGCCAACACGTCGTGTTCGCGCGCCGCCTGCATCAGGTTGAGCGTGGCCTGCATCATCGACCAGCCGCCCCAGTGCACGGCGCGGCGCGGTTCCAGGGCGGTGGCGTGGGGCGGCAGGCGCAGGTCCGCCGGCTTCGCATCGGTCTTGGCGTCCAGGTGGACGAACACCGCGAACCGGTCGTCCAGCACGTCGAGCAGGCATTGCAGCGGCGCGGGCAGGTGGGCGAGCACCAGGATGGCGACGCGCCGGTTCATGGCTCAGTCCGACAGCGGGTAGAGCGCGCGCGGCGCGTGGCGGAACGGGAAGGCGGCGATGTCCAACGCGGCGGGGCCCGGCGCGTCCACGTCGACGATGTCGGCGAGCAGTGGTTTGAAGGCGGCGCGGAAATGGTTCTTGGCCTTCACGCACAGCAGCTTCACCTCGTCGAGCGCGATGCCGTGCAGGGCGAGCAGGCCGGGGTCGTGCGGGCTGCGGCTGAGGCTGGTGACGATGACGCGAACATTCGCCCCGCCCGGCGTGCCGGCCAGCGAGAGCAGCGCCGTTGGGCCGAAATTCGACTGCACGCCGCGCATCATCGGGCCGGTGTTGCGGTATTTCCCCTCGGTCAGCGCCAGCACGCGGCCGCTGAACGGCACCGGCGCGCCGTAGGCGTCGGTCAGCCGGCCGCCCAGCGTGCCGGAAAGCTCGCCGTCGATGCCGACCTGTTGGGCGCGTTCCACCAGGCCGCCATCGGTGATGTAGGCAAAGACGGTGGGCACCTGGACATCGGCGTCGAGCAGCGCGCGCAACAGGCCCGGCGTGTCGCCGATGCCGCCGGAGCCTGCATTGTCGCCGGGGTCGGTCACCGCGACCGGGAAGGCGCCAGCCTTGAGTGCCTGTTCGATGCCCTCGCCGGCGGTGGGCAGGCGGATGAAGAAGCGGTCGCGGCGGGCGCGCATCTGGCCGGCGAGCGAGGTTGCCACCTGCTGGGCGCGGGCGACGTCGGTGGCGTGCCAGACCATGGCGGTGGCGCCGGCCGACAGCGTGTCGCCATAGGAGAAGCCGCCGAAGGTTGAGACGTCGAGCAGGGCGGGGTCGGCGGCTTCCAGCCCGGCGGCGAAGGCCTCCAGTTCGGCCATCGGGCCCTCGGCGGTGCGCATGTTGATGCTGGGCAGAATCGCGCCCATGGCCGTGATGGCGCCCTTGGGTCGCAGCCCCTCGGCGACGCAGCGTTCCAGTATGGCGAGCACGCGCAGGGCGGTGGGGCGCTGGTCGATGTGCGGGTGGGTCTTGTAGCCCGCGCCGAAATCCAGCAGCGCGCCGATCTCGGGGTCCATGTTGGCGTGCAGGTCAAAGCTGGCGCCGAGCGGCACGTTTGGCCCGATGGCCGCGCGCACCCGGCGGATCGTCTCCAGGTCGCCGCGCGGTTCGTCCTCGATGAGCATGGCGCCGTGCAGGGCGAGGTAGACGGCATCGGGGCGGGTGGCGGCGAGGGCGGGGATGATGCCGTCGATGATCGCCTCGTAGGTCTCGCGCGGTAGCGGCCCGGCGGGGCCGGCCTGGGCCATGCGCAGGAAGTCGGCCTGCCAGGCCGGCCGGGCGGCGAGGAATTCCAGGGCGCCGCCGATCTCGCTCTCGCTGCCCTGGAATGCGGTGCGGGCCTCGGCCTCGCCCAGCGCCCAGGCGCCGGAATGGAAGGCGGCGAGGTCAGTGGGCACCGGGGTGAAGCTGTTGCCCTCGTGGCTCAGCATGGCGATGGCGAGGCGGGGGGCTGGTCGGGTCATGCAGCGGCCTTCGCGTTGTTCCGGGGCGCGTTCCAGCGTGCCGCCAGTGGCGCGCCGGATCAACCCGGCCCGCGCATGGCGATGGGCGGCTTTTTCCGGACCGGCCCCTTCTCCCCACCGGCGGGCCGGGCGATGATGCAGGCAGGCACCGCGTGGAGGGGGCATGTTCGCTGTAGTGGGATCGGTGGTGGCCATGTCGCGGCGTGGGCGCGGCTGATGGCCGGCAGACCGGCGATCGGTACGCGGTGGCTGTGCGTCGGCGGCGCTTTGGTGCAGGCCGTGGCGGGACCGCTTCCGGTGGCGGCGGTGCCGATCGGCGCCATGCTGGTGGGGGCGGATGGTGGCCAGCTGGCGGTGCGCTGGATCGGGCGGACGCGGCTGTTCCCGGCGGAGCTTGCCGCGCAGCCGCGGCTGTGGCCTGTGCTGGTCGCCGCCGGGGCGTTGGCCGAGGGGCAGCCGGCGCACGACATGGTGGTGCTGGCGGAACAGGCGCTGCACGTACCCGGCCATCCCGCAATGGCGGCGAAGTGGCTGGTCAACGGCGCCAGTATCGGCCGGCCCGCGCCGGATGTGCCGCTGGATGTTTTTTGCCTGGAGCTTGACGGGCCGGGCCCGCCGGCAGGTGGCATGTTCGCCCCGGCCGACAGCGCCGCCTCGGCGCCGCCTGACGACACGGCGTTGCTGGCGCTGCGGCGCCATCTCGCGCGCCATGCCGGGCTGGCAACGGGACCCTTGCGCGGCAGCCTGGATGTGGCGCGGCATGACCGCGTGGGCGGCTGGGCCGCCGACCTGGCCGCGCCGGACCGGCCGGTGGTGGTGGAGGTGCTGGTGGACGGCGTGTTGTCGCCCCCGTTCGCCGCCGTGCTGTTCCGCCGCGACTTGGAGGCTGCCGGGGTGTCGGATGGCCGGCGCGGTTTCCGGGCGTCGTTCGATGCGCCGCTGACGCCCTCGGGCTGTCACCTTGTGCGGGTGCGCCGCGCGGCCGACGGGGCGGACCTGCCGGGATCGCCGGCCCTGCTCGACCGGGTGGAGGGGCTGAGCGGGTTGCTGGATCGCGTGGCGCCGGACGTGAGGTTGGCCGAGACCGTGGGCGTCGTCGCGGCGCTGCTGGCGCGGCGGGTGGCGGATGATCGCTAAGCCGGGTTCGTCGCCAGCCTGGGCTCGAGCGATGCCGGCGGCCAGGCATCGGCAACGCTGAGCAGCAGCGCCACGTCGCTCGCCGGGCGCGGCGGGCTGAACAGGTAGCCCTGCATTTCGGTGCAGCCATCGGCCACCAGCGTGTCCAGCTGATACAACGTCTCCACGCCTTCCGCAGTGGTGGCGATGCCCAGCGAGTGCCCCAGCCCGGCGATCGCGCGCACGATGGCCTCGCTTTCCTCCGAACCGTCCAGGCCGTGGACGAAGCTTTTGTCGATCTTGATCTTGTCGAACGGGAAGCTGCGCAGGTAGCTGAGCGATGAATAGCCGGTGCCGAAATCGTCCATTGATATGCGCACGCCCAGGGCGCGCAGGCGATGCAGGATGTCCAGCGTGGCGGCGCTGTCGCGCAACAGCACGCTTTCGGTGATTTCCAGTTCCAGGCGGGTCGCATCGATACCTGCCGCGGCCACCGCCTCCTCCACCAGGGCCACGAGGCCTTCCCGGCCGAACTGCACCGGGGACAGGTTCACCGCCACGCTGACGTCGCGCGGCCATCGTGCCGCCTCCGCGCAGGCGTGGCGCAGCACCCATGCGCCGATGGGCACGATCAGCCCAATTTCCTCGGCCAGCGGGATGAACACGTCCGGCCGGATCGGCCCGCGCTGCGGATGGTGCCAGCGCAGCAAGGCCTCGAAGGCGCAGATCCGGCGGTCGCGCACCGAAATCAGTGGCTGGTAGAACAACTCGAACTCGCCGCGCTCCAGCGCCAGGTGCAGGTCGCGTTCCAGCAGCCGCCGCTCCTGGGCGAGCGCGTCCATTTCGGGGGCGTAGAAACGCATGGTGTTGCCGCCATCCTGCTTGGCGCGTTGTTGGGCCAGTTCGGCGTTGCGCAACAGCACGTCGGCATCGCCGTCGCTGGCGGTGCCGAGCGCGATGCCCACGGAGGCGCCCAGGATGGCCAGGCCATCGGCGGTGGCATAGGGCTGGCGCAGCACCTCGATCAGCCGGGTGGCCAGTGCCGCGGCGCTGGCTGGCTGGTTCAGGTCGGGCTGCACCACGACGAAGGCGTCGGCGCCGAGGCGGCAGATCGTATCGGTGGCGCGGACGTGGTGGCGCAGCCGCTGTGCCACCTGGCGCAGCACGTTGTCGCCGTATTCATGCCCCAGTGCGTCGTTGACCGATTTGAATCGGTCCAGGTTGATCGAAAGCATCGCGAACGGGTTGCTGCGCTGCGCCAGGGCCGCTGCACGCGCCACGGACTCGCGCAGCACGATGCGGTTGGGCAGGTCGGTAAGGGCGTCGTGGCGTGCCAGGTGGACGAGGCGCGCCTCGTTGCGCCGACGCTCCGTGATATCGTCGTAGGTAGCGAGCCAGCCGCCGTCCCGCAGCGGCACCAGGTTCGCCTGAACGACCACGCCGCTGTCGAGGGTGAGGACGAAACGGTGCTCAGCGGCGCTCCCCGCGGCCCCGCCGGCGGCCACTGAAGCGAGGCCCTCTGGCCCCGCCGCTGCGCCATGCCGGGTGGCGACACCGGGTCCGAGCGCCTCGCCAATGGTCATTCCGGCCGCGAGGGCGCTGCCTGAAACCCTGAAGATCTCGGCCAGGCGCCGGTTCCACACCACCAGGCGCCCGGCGCCATCGACCATCACCAGGCCCTGGGTCATGTTGTTGAGTGCTGCGTCGAGGCGGCTGCTGGCGATCGCCCGCTCGATGCCACGCCGTTCCAGTTCGCGCGCATCGTCGCGGAACACCGCAACCGCGCGGGCGATGTCGCCGATCGGGCCCGGCTCGTCCACGCCTGGTATCGGCACGCTGGCTTCGTGGCGTGACAGTTGCAGCATGGCACGGGTGATGCCGCCCAGGCGCTTCAGCACGCCGCGCAGCACCGCCAGGCCCAGCAGCCCCAGCGCGGCCGCCGCGATGGCGGCCGCCACCGACCACCGCGCCACCGCGGCGACGGACCGGTCCAATGTGGCCAAGGCATCGTGCGCCACCTTGCGCCGGTCCTCGCGCCACATCGCCGTGTCATCGGTGATGCGGCTGGCTGAAAGGGCGAACACCCGCAGGCTGCGCTGCAGGGCCGCGGTGCCCACGACATCATGCGTGCCGCCGTCCGCCTGGCTCGACGCGTGCAGCATCGCGCGCAAGGCGGCCTCACCGGTCAGGTCGAGTTCGACCAGATCGCGGTTGATGCGATCGATGATCCAGCGATCCTGCGGGGCGGTGCGGGCGCGTTCCTGGTGGATGTGCCTCCGGATGCGGTCGATCAGCGACCGGTGCATCGTCAGCCGCAACTGATACTCCTGCGGATGTGCGACGGCAGATACCGCTTCCACGGTAGCGCGATGACTGGCCAGTTCCGCTGCGATATGCTCGGCCCGGGCATTGCCGGACAACGCGTCCCCGCCCAGCGCGCTGGAGGCGGCCTGCAGCCCGCCGGCCAGATGGAAGCTGCCACCGGCCTGTATTGCCAGGGCGACGAACATCAGCCCGGCGACGCCATAAAGCTTCGCGGACAAGCCGAGCCGGTGCCCCAGGCCGTTTAGCCACCCCGCAGCTGGCAGCGCGGTCATGGCAGAGGGTTGGCCCAAACAGTGCTCGGTTCGATTCCGCGCATTCGCATCCCGCTCCGCTGACGTGGCCGGGCGATCGCGCACCTTCCGCAACCGCCAGCCCGCCTCCACGTCGCTAAACTGCCGCGCAGTGATTGCGGAAGTGTTACCAGCCCCAGGCGGCGGCTGCGGTCTTTGCGAATACGGCCGTCACGCCGGGCGCAGCGCACCGGGCATCGGGATGGCGATCCGCTGCGTCGGCCGGCGCGGCATCAGGCCGGCTGGGCGCCGTTCGTCAGCCGGGCCAGGAGCAGCAAAGCTTCGGCATCGGCGCCCACGCCCGCCAAAGCGGTCTCGAAATCCTCGACCGTGCTGCCTGCCGTGTCGATCAGCAGCGGGCTGCCGGGCAGTTCCATGCCGCCGCCGGCGCGCCGCACCTGCATGAGCCAGGCCCGGCCGGCCGGCAGCGGGGTTGCGAAACGCAGGGTGAAGCCGTGCCGGGCCACAACGGACGTGGCGCCCGCCTCGCCGTCGGTCACCAGGTCGGGGCGCGGGCGGTCGGCGATGGCATGGGCGATGACACGGCCTTCGGCGGCGATTTCCAGTGGCACGACGGCCAGGGGAAGATCGGCGTACCGGGCCCACCCGACCATGCCGAAACGGTCGGCGTGGTCGAGATGGCCTTGCAGCGCACCGCCCCCGCCCCCGCCGCCTCCGCCCTCGCCGCCTCCGCCGCCGAACGCCGCGGCCTGGCGCAGCAGCGCCGCAGCAATCCGGTCGTCTGCGCCGGTGGTGGCCCGCGTGCCGGCCGGCCCCAGCGGCACCCCCGCGGCGAGGAAGGCCGTTGCGGCCGGAAGCGCCAGCTCCACGGCGGTGATCGCCTGGTCCGCCTGGACAATGCCGCGTCCGTCGACGAGCAGGTCTGCGGTGATCCAGGCGCCGGCCAGGCGCAGCGTCTGGGCTGGCCCCAGCAGCAGGGCGGCCGCCGGCCGCCCGAAGCCGAGCACACCCGGCGCGACCAGCACCGGCGCGGGCAGCCCCAGTCGGCGGAAGGTGCCGGCCGCCAGGCCAACCCGGTGCACGCCGGTGACCGCCACGGCCCGCCCCGCCGCGTCGAGCACACGGTCGCCGGGGCGCAGCCGGCCGGCCGCGACCGGCCCGCTGGGCGTGGCCACCGGCGTGTCGGCGGCGATGCCCTGGCCGGCCCAGACGAGCGGGGATCGCGGGGCAGCGAGATCGGGCGCAAAGCTCATCGACATGCGGCGGGGCGCCGCGCCGCATGCCGTTCCTGTGCCACCATTGCAGCCTCCGCGGCCGGGTGTGGCCGTTGCCGATGCATTCCAGCGATATCGCATCGCGCCGGGGGCGGGCAAGCCGTGGCGACGCCGGCCCCCGCACTGGTCCCGGCACTGGTCCCGGCTCAGGTCCCAGCGGCGGGGCGGCCCAGGGGTGGGCGCGACGGAGCAGGTGAAAAAATGGCCGGGCCGCCGGGGGGTTGCCATGCATCGACCGCATGTGCTTGTACCCCGAAACGCAGGCGATACTTGGCGTCGGGATCCGCTGCCGCACGCTTGCGTGGTCCGTGCGGGAGGCGTGGCAATGTTCGGCTGGCTCAAGACCTATCTGGAGCGACGCCGGCGGCGGGCAGCCAGGGCTGCCAAGATGGCGGCGGAATCCGCCGAGATGGCAGCGATGCTGGCCGGTGGCGCCCCGCGGCGGTTGCGCCGGAAGAAGGGCTGGTTCGGCCTGTTCGCCGGGTCGTCCCCGGCTGCCGCGGTGCCGGTTGGCGGTGGTCCCGCTGATGGCAATGCCGTGGCTGCACCGCGACGGTCCGCCCCGGCCCCGGCCCTGGCCCCGGTGCCTGCGCCGCCGCCTCGTCTCGCTCCACCTCCTCTCGCTCCGCCTCCTCCCGCTCCGGCGCCACCCATGGCCGCCGCCGCGTTGCACATGGCGCCGCGGCCCACGGCCGCGTCTGGGCCCCGACTGACGGCGGAGGACGA
>Ga0105054_10001095_pt1 | contig 44375 bp, 40 predicted proteins | sample BON02_FD_78091 | JGI IMG/M metagenome (GOLD analysis project Ga0105054, IMG submission 78091) | Freshwater microbial communities from Lake Bonney liftoff mats and glacier meltwater in Antarctica - BON-02 (megahit assembly) | ecosystem: Environmental > Aquatic > Freshwater > Ice > Glacier...
AATTTACCCCCGCTCCGTTCACCACGATATCTAATCGTCCGGCCCGTTTGAGCACAGTGTCACGTAAGCCTTCAAGCTCTTGCTTGCTGGTTGCCTCAGTCGCATGGAACCAAGCCTTGCCGCCATTTGCGGCAATCCGGTCGATGCGTGACTCTGCTTTGTCAGCATTGCGACCCACCAGCACGACCTCCGCCCCCGCCCCCGCCAATCCCTCGGCCATCGCGCCGCAGAGTTCGCCGGTGCCGCCGATCACGACAGCAACACGGCCGGTTAAATCGAAAAGGGTAGAGAGGTAATCAGCAGAATTCATTGGCATAGAAAACTAGCGTGAACTTTCGAGCTTACAAAACAAACAAATCGCGCAATAGAAGTATGTCTCGAGAATTTGGATGAATCTCATCCACCACCCGAATCATGTCTCCCACCCCCATTTCCATCTCCGCTCCCGAGAACTCTAGTCTAAGCGCGGATCAAGTCCGACAGCTCGTTGCCGACACCTGCCAACCTGAGGACTACCGTGGAAAACGCATCCTGCTCATCATTCCCGATGGCACTCGCACGGCCCCGATCGGCCTCATGTTTAAGACCCTGCACCAACACCTCGGTGCAGCGGTCGCCAAACTAGATGTGATGATTGCGCTCGGCACACATCCGCCGATGACACCGGCAGCGATTGACGCACGAGTAGAAATCACGGCGGAAGAACGCCACTCCACTTATCGCAACGTGGAGTTTATCAATCACGAATGGGACAATCCCGAGGCGTTGCATGATTTGGGGATTATCCCTGCCAAAGAAATCAACGAACTATCGAGCGGATTGTTTTCCATGGATGTGCCAGTGCATATCAACAAACGCCTCTTCGATTACGATCAGATCATTATCATCGGTCCCGTCTTTCCACACGAGGTGGTTGGGTTTTCAGGAGGAAACAAATACCTATTCCCTGGGGTGAGCGGGCCTGAGATCCTCAATTTCTTTCATTGGCTAGGAGCGGTGGTCACCAATCCAATGATCATCGGCAACAAATGGACGCCCGTCCGCAAAGTCGTCGATCGCGCTGCCGCGATGATTACCGTGCCAAAATTATGTTTTAGCATGGTCGTGCAAGGTAACGGGGATCTCGGCGGGCTCTATTCAGGCACTCCTGAAACGGCTTGGGATGCCGCCAGCGAGCTATCGAGAGAGCGGCATATCACTTACAAGAATCGACCATTTCACACCGTGCTCTCTTGCGCTCCACCCATGTATGACGAGCTCTGGGTTGCCGGCAAATGCATGTATAAACTCGAACCCATCGTAGCCGATGGAGGCGAATTGATTATCTACGCACCGCACCTGCGTGAAATTTCAGTGACCCACGGAGAACACATCCGAAAGGTTGGCTATCATTGCCGCGATTACATCCTGAAACAGTGGGACCGCTTTAAAGGCGAATCTTGGGGTATCCTAGCCCACTCAACCCACGTGCACGGGATTGGCACTTACGACGAAAAGACTGGGATCGAAACACCGCGCGTGCGCGTCACTCTCGCTACTGGTTTAAGCGAAGCTGAATGCCGTGAAATCAATCTTGGTTATCGTGACTGGCGCACCATCAATCAGGCCGATTATGCCAATCGTGAGGACGAAGGCATCTTTCTGGAGCCCAAGGCAGGGGAACGCCTTTACCATTTGAAAGAAAAACCCGTCTGGGCTGGTGGTTAAAAGAAGCTGGTGAGGCCGGAGGGAGTCGAACCCCCAACCGTTTCCTTAGGACGGAACTGCTCTATCCAATTGAGCTACGGCCCCAACCCCGCCATGAACAGCCGAACTACAGGCACGGTCAACCATCCAATCACCTCAAAATCCGAGTTGACATCGCTTCGTGAGAATCAATCGTCTGCCTTTCAAATCAAGCTATGAGCACTACAGAAGAAAAGCAGCAGAGTCTTACGCCAGAAAACTTCCCTTTCACTGCCCCGCAGATGATGAGTCGTTACGTCACGGACACAGGGAAGATTCTACCACGTAAATACACCGGTCTTTCTGCGAAACAGCAGCGCGCGGTCACCCGCACGATTAAGCAATCGCGCAACAATTTGCTGGCCTTGTAATCGCTTTTCGCAATTCCCAACATTCTCAGCCGGAGTATTAACTCCGGCTTTTTCATGCCATGACAACAAAGGGCCCCGCCAGAATCTATCAAGGCACCCCCCGCAACCTAGCTATGCTGGCTAAAAAGTTGCAGGCTGGTGAACTGGTCGCCGTGCCTAGCGAGACGGTTTACGGACTAGCTGCGCATGCTCTTGATCCCCAAGCGTGCCAAAAGATATTCAGAGCTAAGGGCCGACCGACGACAGATCCACTCATCGTGCATCTCCACCGCATCAAGCATCTTGAGGCCTTCGCTCATGTAAACTCGACCGCATTGGCTTTGGCGGAGGCGTTCTGGCCAGGCCCCCTGACCCTGATCCTCAAAAAGCAAAACTGCGTGCCAGATATCGTGACCGCTGGGCTTGATAGCGTTGCGGTCAGAATCCCTCAGCATCCTCTTTTTCGTAAGCTACTCAAAATCGCGGACATCCCACTCGCCGCTCCCAGCGCAAATCCCTTTGGCTATGTCAGCCCCACTACAGCTGAACATGTGCGCGCTAATTTGGGTAACCGCATCCTCTACATCCTTGATGGCGGCGCATCAAAAATCGGTTTGGAATCCACCATCATCGACGCACGGGAGGCGAATAACTTAAAACTACTCCGCCCTGGAGCCATTACTCCCGAACAAATCGAGAGCTCTCTGGGCCTAACCGTTAAGTCGGTGAATTCACGTGTCGAAAAGGGCTCACAAGTAGCTCCCGGAATGTTGTCCCAACACTACAGCCCACGAGCCAAAGTTATTCTGCACGACAGGCTCCCATCGGCCCCAACTCGTGAATCTTCGGATGAAGCACAACTCTACTTTGCCAAACCAGCTGACAAACTTACAAAGGATACCTATTGGCTAGATTCGACCGGTGATCAGCACCGCGCTGCGCATAACCTCTTTGCGCAACTACGAATTCTCGACGAAAAGGGCTACCGCATCATTCATGCGGAGAAAGCCCCAGCTGGCCCCTATGCCACCGCGATAAATGACCGCCTGCGACGTGCCGCGGCCATAGATTGAAACATCGGCGATAAATGCGCGCGAGGGATCGGGTTTTACCATGAGATCTACCCGCGAACGTCTAGGTCGCTCTTTTGGGTCACGTAATAATCCTTATAGGATTTATCGTAATATTGAGCGTAATAGTAGCCAGACACTGCAAGATTGAGACCGTTGAGAACCGCGCCTAGATTAGGCACATTTGATTCTTGGAGACGATTGGCCGCAAATTGAGCCGCCTTCCGACGCACCTTGTTGAAGTAGATGCTGAAAATCGAACCGTCCATCAAAGGCAGGATGATCATCGCATCACTCACCGCAGCCAATGGCGGAGTATCAACAAGCACCCGATCATAGCGTTTACGAAGGTCGGCGATCATCGTTTCGAAGTTTTTGCTGTTGAGCAAATGCGTGGGATTCTTGGCACGACCACCAGCAGCGATCACATCAAAATTCTTCTCCACATCCTTGATGATGACTTCGTCTAAAGTTTTCTCGCCGGTGCATACGTCGATGAGTCCCTTAGCATTTTCTAACCGAAGCCCCTTATGAATGTTCGGTTTGCGCAAATCGCAATCCACCAAGACCACGCGTTCACCGTGCGCGGCAAAAGTAAGTCCTAGATTTGTGACCATGAAGGATTTACCTTCACCAGGAATCGTGCTGGTCACGAGTATGCACTTCGCATTTTTGCTCTCATCATGGAGGCGGAGGCTGGAATGCAGCGTCAGAAATGATTCCGAAACCTGCCGATCCGCGTTGTTCAAAACGATCTGCGCCTTATCGGCCATTTCCATCTTTTTGATCTGAGGAATGATGCCCAGCAGAGAAAGCCCGATCACTCCTTCGATATCAAACGCGCTCTTCACCCGGTCATCGATAAAGGCCACGAAGAAAGCAAACGCCAACCCCATGCCAGCTCCCCCCACCAATCCGAGGGCAATATTCAGAAGGACTTTAGGTGAACTCGGAGAACCAGACGGCGTGGCGCGATCAATCACACGAGCGTTCTGGGTTTCAATCGTGCTCGTCATCGAGGTCTCACGCGCACGGCTCAGAATCGATTCCAAAATCTGTTCATTGATCTTAAAGTCCCGCTCAAGATTGCCATATTCGACCGCATAGCGATCTAGCTCCAAAGACTCCCTTTCTTGCGCTTCAAGCGCCATTCGTGCCTGTTCATCATTACGCCGGGCAGAATTATATTCCGACATGATCAGCGCAGATGCAGAACTCAAAGCACGCGTCAATTCACGTTCGACCTGTTGCAACGATTCACGCGCCTCGATCATCTTCGGGTGCTTCGCGCGGTAACGTTCCTCCAATTGCGCGATACCGATTTTCTGGGCAGCCAATTGGCCCACCAGAGATCCGATCAACGGTTGCGCTGCGATGAACGGTAACTCGGTTAAATCCTGTTCGGCGGTGCTCCGCTCTTGGACCTGCTGCCAACGTATCTCGCTTTCCTTCAATTTAGAGTTGGATTGCGTCAGATAAATATTCAGAGCCTTTAGTTTCTCGGTGACGATATCTTTACGTTGGTCGAGTGAAACGAGGTTGTTTCGCTCACGATAGGTCTGCAATTTAACGGCGAGATCATCCACTTTCTTTCGTTGATCATCAGCTCGCGCGTGGAGATCTTCCACTGCCTTCATCGACTCATCGATTCTGATACGAGCGTTGTAAGTGATATACTCGTCGATAAATAGATTAGCCACCTGCGCAGCGATCAAAGGATCGGGATGCTCATAACTCACCTGCAACACCAGAGATAATCTTTGCGGGATGACCTTGCGATTCTTGTAGATGATCTGAGTGGGAAGAATCGGATCAGTAGAATCTCCTTTTTCGTAAGGAGCCATAAACCGACGAAGATCATCTCCGGTCAGACGGTCCGCCACATTTTGGATGATGGCACCACTCTCAAGAATTTTGACCTGAGTATTAAGATCTTCCGCAGAGCGAATATCATTATCCATGACCGCCTGCACCTGCATGACCGTCGGACCGCTGCGGAAAATCTGCACCGAGGCGGCAGATTCATACATCTTGGTCCGGCTGAAGGTATAAACCAGAACCGAGGAAAAAATGACGAGGAATACAACGACTACATACCAGATGCGTTCCCGCAGGATCAAGAGGTAGTCTTTGATCGTGCGATGCGCCTGGCTGGTCGTATCCTCGTATCCATACCCGCCGTCAGAATATCCGGCGTAGCCTCCGCCATAACCATATCCGCCGCCGGGTTTTGTTTGCTTTGAATCAGAATCCATTAAAATAAGATCAAAATATACGCTCTGGCACGAAAATCACATCATCACGTTGCAATGGCCAAGAGTCATTGATTCCGTTTTCCATAAGTTCATCGACATCGATCACCTCTGTGACAGTGCGTCCATTTTTACCCGTTCTGGATAGCTTAACTTTTCTCCTATCTGCAAAGCGATTAAAACTACCGGCTCGGGCAATTGCATCGACCAATGTGAGCCCCTCTTCTTGAGGAAACTGGACAACCCCAGGACTGTTAACTGCACCCATCACATTCAGTGTGCGTGGGGCATACTCAGTCACGCCGACATTGACTTGTGGGTTTACTAAGTAATCGCGGTCATACCAGCCACGGATCAAATCCTGCGCTTGCCTCGGGGTCAGACCAGCAACATTCACCGCGCCAATCAGTGGCAAGGTAATGGAGTTCCCCTGAGTCACGCGGACTGCACGGGTCAAATCATCCTCCTGAAATATCTGCACCTGTAGCAGATCTCCGGGTTGGATAACATAGTCATCCAGGCCTGATCCTGCTTCGGCATTGTTACCAATCGCTAGAAACGGGACAAACGCGCTTGCCAAGAAATATAACAAGAAAGCTAAACAACGTATATTCATAGGGAGAAAAAAGCGGAAGCAGACCCTTAAGGCCATGCTTCCGCTAAAGCTAACAGGCTTATGCTGCGTTCAATTAGTAACGAAACTTAGCAGCCAAGCTGAAGACGGAGTTCTTAAAGTCTCCACCGGCCAGGGCTGAATCGTTATTGCGATAAGCGTAACCGCCTTGAACGGTCACAATCTTGCTAACGATATAATCGAATCCAAGCTGCAGTTCGGTGTAATCATCTTTGCGGGTGTAGTAATCGATTTTCCGGAAATTCAGACCACCACGTAGTGCGAGCTGATCAGATATATTGGCGCGGAGTAAACCACCGAGGGCGAAATTCTTCTGCTCTTGTCCAGTGCCGGAGACACCGAAATCGTTCGATGCAGTGAGTTGTAAAGTGCTCTTAGCCGAAAGGGCAATGTTTAGTTTGGCATCTAAATCGAGGATATCCTTATCGCCATTCGCACCGCCATCGAACTCCCGGTTACCAACACCAACCGAGATAGTGCCGGTCGTTTTAGGTGAAAACTCACCACGTGCACCAACGCGGAAGGTATGCCCTTTGGAGTCAGGCTTAGCTTGCACCTCAGTGCTGCGGTAGCGGTAGCCCAAGCTGAGATCAACTTTGGAAGTTACTGCATAATAATAGTTAACCGGGATTTCGAAGGTCGTGTTATCGTTGTATCCGACACGTTTGTAGTCGGTATCTACATATTTAATGCCAACACCGACCTTAGATTTGGCACTGGCAGATAATTCTGCATTCAGTCCAAGATTAGAAACATTACGGCGAGCGAGGTTGTTACCACGATTGTCGACCGTATTCTGGTTCAATTCATTGTAACTAGCATTCGAGGTGAATTTCGATTTGCCGTCGTCGTAATTCGTCGAGAACTGCAGCGATGCAAGTTCAGTATCCAACCCGCTATTCTGGGAGTAACGAGAAAAGCTCTCAGTGAGTGAAAAAGTGCCTTGCGTAAGCGATCCCTTGCCGAAGGTCAGGGAGATGCCAGGGTTGATGTCGATGATCACATCATCAACCTTACCACTATTGGTCAAAAAGATGTTGTCATCGCTACGGACACCGAGGGTGCCTGTAAGAAATAATTCTGCACCGTCACCGACAGCCAAAAATGGCGCCGGGAAGGCGACGGTAGCCGCAGCCAGGGACAGGGCCAATAAACTGATACTTTTTCTCATGTGCTCGGTAGGTTGTCGGTTCTAGGTCTGAAAGGGTCTAGTGGGGTTTCGTAAAATACAGAAAGAGAAAGGGCAAACATAAACGCAGACAATCTGAAAATCTGCCATACTGCAATAACTCTTCAGCAAGAATCTGACAACTAGGGAGAACTATGACTCATCGGAATCCCATTCTATCGCATAGGTGAGTGGCTGCCCTTCCCTTTACACGCCAAAGAATCATAAACATTCACCATTGGCAGGAGACGCATAGCCTCTCAGAAACGCAAAAGCGCCATTCCCTCACTTCGAATAATGCTTGCCCCACATACATACAAATCCACATGCCGTTGGTTAACATGGGCTTCGCTCGGTATCATAACTAGCTACCTTCTACTCACCGCGGGTGCATGGTGGTTCGTTAAATACCACCGCGACGTCAGCCAAATCACCTATTGGGACATTGCCTGGCCGTCACATTGGGAGCGCTACCAAGTCAAGCGAGGCGATCATCATATCCAGCAAGCACGCCTCCTCCTGCAAACTGGACAAGGTGCACGAGGATTTCAGCTTCTTCGCATGGGTCTAGCCCGGTCCCCTAAAAATCGTGACGGGCGCATCTTGCTGTCTCGGTTATTCGTAGCGAACGATCGCGGCGATCTTGCTAAAACGACCCTAATCAACGGCGTAACCTACCATCGATATGATCGCGACTATATCACGAGCACATTCAGGTTTCTAATCGAGCAAGAAGAAGACCTCTCTGCACTTTCGCTGAGCAATCAACTTCTGAAAGATCCGAAATCACCTCGTGTCATAATTGAATTATCCGCCTTGAGCGCTGCCACGGTCCATCACCATCAAGGGCGCTATGATCTAGCTGAGTCTCTATTGGCCACTCATCAAATCGGCCAAACGCTCGACGGTCGTCTTCTGCAGGCCCAGATAGAATGGGATCGTGGTTATCGCGAACTCTCTTTAATGCTCCTGCGCGGTTTAGGTCAGGATTTCCCATCATCCGAGCGTGTCTACACGCGCCTACAAGATGCTTTGCGAGGCGAGAATCAAAATGTGGAGTCACGTCGCTTATCCATCCTACACCAAATCAAGCATCCTAACCGCTGGCGATCCCATCTAGACCGAATACGATCCCTGACTGCGGGAGGAGACCCATCGGCCGTGACCTTCGCGGCACAACAGATGATAGATACCTTTTCGCTAAACCCATCTGCATTACTAGAACTGGGGGATTTCGCCGCGACCACGAGCAACGTCACACTGGCCCAGACTCTTAAACGCCACTTTCAGCAACATGATCTCCCCGCCGAAAGCATCATTCAGCTCCTTCTGATTGAAGCCCTGCTGAATGCAGGGCGCTATCAGGAAGTTCTCAATGAGGTCACTCGCATTCAGCAAAGCAGTCGCATAGGCGATCAGATGACCAATACAGCCAAAGGGCTTGCCGCGATCGCCTACTACGGATTGGAGGATACCCGAGCAGGAACAACCAACCTCACTGCGTTCATGGCCCAACCACAGCTTCGCCCTGAGGGCCTCCTAGCCATCGCCGACCGCTTAGCCACCATGGGTAATCGTGAAGCCGCCAAAATCACCCTCGCGCAGGCCTTGCACCTTTCCCCTCAGAGCCAGCCAATCCTTACAAAGCTCCTTGAGCTCAATCTGAAGGATCGCGACCCCGCAGAGATATCTGGCCGCCTGCAGTTACTAATGGGCATGCGTAAACCATCGCCGGCGATTTTAGCAGAAGCCCTAGAATGGCTGAACAGCGATCAATTTCTATTTCTTGATGATCGGGCTGCCCTGATCGGAAAAATAGAACAACACTTCAGCCAAAACTGAGTTCGGCGCAGCGTTTCAAACTATTGCGTAATCGCCGTCAACTCACGCAGCGCCATCTCATTCTGTTGGTGTGATCCCACCGTGATTCGCAACCACTCCGGCATACCGTAGGGACCCATCGGGCGCACAATCACACCTCGCGTCTGCAACTCATGGAAAATCTGCAAGCCATCGCCGACCTTGGTTAAAACAAAATTTGCCACACTTGGCACATAAGTGAGGCCGATCGCGTCAAATCCAACCACTAACTGCTGTAAGCCAGCCAAATTCCGTTCGCGACATTTTGAAACGAATGCCTCATCGTCTAAGGCTGCTACCGCAGCCGCCTGCGCAATCGCATTAATATTAAATGGCTGGCGCACACGATTGAGCAAGGTCGCCAACTCACTGGAAGCGTAGCCATATCCCACTCGCAGCGCAGCCAAACCGTAGATCTTCGAAAAAGTCCGCAGGCAAATCACTTTACATCCTTCGGAAATCAGTGGACGCAAATCAGACGGTGATTCGAGGTATTCCGCGTAGGCTTCATCGAACACTACGATCACATGCTCTGGCATCCGCCGTGCAAATGCTCGCAACTCGTCTTCCGTGTTTGCCGTGCCCGTCGGATTATTCGGGCTCGGCACGAAAACGAGTCGCGTCTTCTCAGTCACCGCGTCCGCCAAGCGATCCAGGTCATGCCTGTGATCGATCAACGGCACTTCCACCGGTTTCGCACCGAAGAGCAACGTGACCAATTTATAAACGATAAATGCCGGGTTCCCCATGACGACCTCATCACCGGGGCGCAGAAACACATGCCCGAGCAATTCGAGGATCTCATTGGAACCGTTACCGATCACGAATTGATCAGGCGCGAGTTGCCATTTTTTCGCCAATTTCTCGCGCAACCGATAGCAGCCCCCATCGGGATACATTTCAGAGCGCCCCAAGGCTTCCTGCGCCGCCGCGATCGCCAAAGGCGAAGTCCCAAACGCATTTTCATTCGAAGCCAACTTAATGATCGTCGCCGGATCGAGGCCCAGCTCGCGCGCCACATCCTCGATCGGTTTTCCCGGTTCATACACCGGCTGCGATCGCACCTCAGGTTTGGCCAACTCTTCGAATGTCATGCTGGCACCAGAGCACAATCCGGCGCCTGCGCAAAACACTTTCCGCCAAACTCGCTTAGGAAGATTGCCGCGGAACCCTCACCCACTTCATCCCCGCAGCCTCCGCCGCTTCGAGCCCCAACTCGGCGTCTTCAAACACCAGGCAATCTTCAGCCGCGACGCCCATTTTTTCAGCAGCTAAGAGAAAAGTATCGGGGGCAGGTTTGCCATGCTCCACATCATTCGCCGAAACCACGACCGGAAACAACGGAGCCAAACCCCGTTTTTCCAGCGTATCAGTGACCAAGTCGCGCGGTCCACCCGATGCCACGCTCACCGGATGGGTCTTTGCCATCTGTCGGGCAAACGCCACCACCGGCTCGATCAACGGAGCATCGGGCAACAGCCTTACAAATCGCTCTTCCTTCACCTCACGCAGTCTCAACGGCTCGAAGCTCGTGCCATAGTGCTGATTGAATATATCAGCAACCTTCACCGCCGGAACGCCTCCCAAAGAATAGAAAAGATCCTCGTCCAAATCCTGCTTCAATCCGAACTCGCGCAACGTATCGCGCCAAGCGGTGTAGTGCAGCGGCATGGTGTCTACCAACGTGCCATCCAAATCAAAGATGTAGCCCGCGAATTCTCCCGAAGGTATTTCCAAATGCATAATCACCACCAGCCCACCGCGCGAGCGGTTGACTGGCAATCGCAGATTGGCCTGCTGATCGATTCTAGTGCCCGCCGCGCGGGTTACCTTTATTGATCCGATTCAACTCGGCCATCGAACGCGTCTTCAAACGCGCGGCACCCTTACGAGCCGTTACCTTAATCAAAGGGCCTTTTTTTAAGCGCTTCTTCGCTGCATTCGACGCGCGTTTATATTGCGGCAGCCATTTGGCGTGGGCCACGAGAAACTCATCCACCATTTGCCAGATTTCCGGCGGATTGCAGACCGCGCCGGTCAACGGATCCATCATGAAGGCCTGACGCAGCAACTGGTCGTCGCCATGCACCGCAGCTTCCACCCCAAGGCGTTGCACGGAAATACTAACATTGCAGACGGCCGCGCAACCCAGCGGTAAATCGCCGACTTGGATCATGTTGATACCGTGACGGTCAACAAAACCCGGAGCCTCAATAATCGCATCCTCTGGCAGATTCGTAATCGTGCCATGGTTTACCATGTTGAAATGCCCGCGATAGACTCGCCCCGTTTCCAACGCTTCAATTATCCGGCTGCCGTGCTCTTCACTACGATTCTCCATCGTGTATTCCATGGTCTCAGGACGCTTACCACGAGCAAACTCTGCCCGAAACCAATTACGACCTTCCGAGCACACCCGCAGGTAACCGCCGGTCTCACCACGGATCCAACTACGCATATCGATCCACTGCTTGATCTCGCCCGAACGCTTGCGATACCAAGGCACGTATTCGCTCAAATGCCCGTTGGACTCCGTCGAATAGTAGCCAAAACGCCGTAACATATCGATGCGCACCTTCTCAGATCTCGAAAGCTCGGGATCACGTTCATACGCCTTGAGTATCTTATCGGTGCACTCCTTCCCTTTCACTTTCACCGAAATATACCAGGTCTGGTGATTGATACCCGCGCAGATGATATCCACATCTTCTTTATTTTGCTTCAGCGCGGCAGCAATCTGGCTGTGCCCACCCTGAACACCGTGACAAAGACCGACGCAATCCACGCCTCCATAAACATTGGCGGCCCACGTCATCATCGCCATCGGATTGGCATAGTTTAGCAGTAGACAGTCTGGATCGGCGACCTCGCGAATATCGCGACAAAAGTCCAAAATCGCCGCGATCCCCCGCTGAGCATACATCAAACCGCCCGCGCACAACGTATCCCCCACGCACTGATCCACGCCATACTTTAGCGGAATATCGATGTCGTGTTGAAACGCCTCCAATCCACCAACGCGCACCACGCAAAACACATATTTCGCGCCCTTCAATGCCTCGCGCCGCTTCGTCGTCGCCGAGATGCGTGTCTTTAATCCATTCGCTTCGATGTCCGCACGACAAAGGTCTGCGACCATATTCAGATTACGGGAATTGATATCCGTGAAGGCCAATTCCACATCGGCGAACTCCGGCACGGTCAGCAGATCAGCAACCAATTTACGCGTGAAGCCGATCGATCCGGCACCAATAAAAGCAATTTTAAAAGACATAATTAGGGTATGAGGTTATAAATTCGTGCCTATCATACGAAACTATCTCTATTCTTGCCAGAGTCAGCTTGTGCTAATTTCTATCTTTTTGTGCTCTCTTTGAAAAACTTCCCTCCCCTCGGCGAACACAACGTATTCTTCCCTGAACGCACCATTCCGCTTCGCGCGATGCTGGGCAGTGTCGGCCGCACCAAGACAAGCGACGCGAGCTATAATTGGAACGGACGCAGACGAGGCACCGCCGAGTTTTCCCTGCTCCAATACACCCTCAAAGGTCGCGGCCAGCTTCGAGCCGGCAACCGAGAATACTCCGTCACTCCGGGCACCGCCATGTTGCTCCATTTTCCCGATGACAACCAATACTGGCTACCAACCGATTCGACAGAATGGGATTTCATTTATGTCTGTGTGCACGGCCGCGAAGTGTCTCGGCTATGGCGAAACATCGAACATTCGCTCGGCCCCCTCGCGGAGTTACCGCCCTCTCACATGATAGTGCAATGCGCCACCAATATCGTGAGCTCCGCTCTTGCTAATAAAATTACAGTTGCCTTCAGAGCCTCTGCTCTCGCCTACGAATTGATCATGTCGCTCTCCATCGAGGCCCGGCAGCCCCGCACCCATTCTCAGGCGCGAGCTGCTCTTGATCGCGTTCGACACTACGCCGAGCAACACCTCGCAACACCACTCACCGTCGCGGAGCTCGCACACGAGGCAGGCATGTCGCGCTATCATTTCACGCGACTATTTACCGTCCATGCAGGGCTCCCGCCCGCGGCATGGCTATCCGAACAACGTATCAAGGAAGCCGCCCGATTGCTCCGATTAACGACCGTCCCCTTAAAAGAAATCGCCGCGCTATGCGGGTTTCCCAACGCGAATTATCTCAGTCGTGTTTTCCGAAAACATACCGGCATCCCACCCGCCGCCTACCGACGGAGCGGGGCTTAACCTAAGTCTTCAATTACCGGCGCACGCCACGATGCAAACGGCTGGTTTTCTTAGCCACGGCCGGTTGAGCGTTCTCATCGAACAACGCCGAGTAGATATACTCAAAGCCTTCGATCTTCTTTCGCTCAACGCCCACACCCATATAGCGCTCGATGCTTCGTGCATTTCGCACATCATCCTCGGTCACTAAAGTGAAAGCGTCACCGGTGCTGTGCGCGCGACCTGTGCGACCCACCCGGTGCACATAATCTTCGGCATTTTCCGGCACATCGTAATTCACAACATGGGAGACGCCCGCGATATCGAGACCGCGAGCCGCAATATCTGTAGCGATAAGCATTTCAAATTTACCGCTCTTGAAACCTTGCAGCGCTTCGACTCGCTCGCGTTGGCTGCGATCCGAGTGCATGACCGCCGCCGAATGGCCAATCCGCTTGAGACGCTGTGCGATCCGGTCCGCGCCCATCCGGGTGCGGGTGAATACGATGACACTCTTGAAATCTGTCTGCTTGAGCAGGAGTTCGAACAAGTCGAATTTTTGCGACGCCACGACCGGATAAAATCCGTGCGAAACCGTTTCCGCAGGGGCACGCTGACGACCAATCTCCACGCGCTCAGGATTGTTCAGCGCCCAGCCTGCTAGTTCTGCAATTTCTTTCGGAATCGTCGCCGTGAAGAACAACGTCTGTCGCGATTTCGGCGTCTGTTGCACAATCCGCTTCACGTCCGGAAGAAAGCCCATATCGAGCATCCGATCCACTTCGTCGAGCACGAGAATATCAATGTCGGCTAGTGAACAGTTTCTCTGCTCCAAATGATCAAGTAAACGGCCCGGCGTCGCCGCGATGATATCGACCCCACGTTTCAAATCTTCCAGCTGCTTCCCATAGCCCACACCACCGTAAATGATGGTGATCTGAAGATCGGTGAATTTGGCGTAAGTCTGAAAAGCTTCTTCGACCTGCAAAGCGAGCTCACGTGTCGGCTCGAGCACCAAGCACCGCAACTTACCATGGCCACCCAGTTTTTGGATAATCGGTAGCGCAAAAGCCGCTGTCTTGCCCGTGCCCGTCTGGGCCGAACCAATCACATCGCGCCCCGCCAAAATCAACGGAATCGATTGGGCCTGAATCGGAGTAGGCTCAGTGTAGCCTTTTTCCTGCACGCCAAAGGCGAGTGCATCACAAAGACCCAATTTGGAAAATGGCGTGTCCATCGCCGGCACATCCACCGGGACCACTGGTTTGATTGGCTCGGTTCTTGGATGCTCAAAAGTGTCGTCCCGAGCAGGTCTCTCACGTTCACGTTTAGGACCCCGTGAGCCTTCACCTTCATTGCGGCCTCCCCGGCGTTGTGGTCTACCCCGTGCGCTTCCCTGCTCACGAGGGCCTCCACGTTCGGAGCGCTCACTACGCTCAGTGCGCTCCCCACGGGGTTGACGGTTGCCAGTTGAGGGCTTGTTTCCCGAGCGCGAACGTGCCGGACGGCCATCTTTTTTCTCGGAGGATTTCTTCGCACTCGTGCTCGCTGGTTTCTCAGGAGTCGACGTGATTTTGCCGCGTAGCTTCGCGATGATCTTTTTAAACATGTTTTGTAAAGAGTAATACCCGCACAGAATCACACCGTATTGCAATCACGTATCCCGAGCCCACCTAGGGAGGAGATCGAGTATCTATCATCGGTCACCCACGTATGCATCTGGAAGGGAAGGTTTCGATTTAGCCTCACATATCTGTTTACCAAGTAAAACTATGAGGGTTCCTCCGACTCCAGCACCCAACGATGCAATCGCCCAGCGATTCTCAGTTCTCGAAATGCGACCAGTAGAACCTGACGGCACCGTGGATAGCAACGACATCGCGGTCATAAGCGCTGAATACGAGTGAGCCGTTCTGCCGCTTCGGAAATATACACATAACAGATGACAACCGCTTGCACCTTTTGAGAACTAATGCTGATGGCGTAATTTCACAGTGATTGCAGTAGTGTTATTTTTCATTATCTCTTCCTCCCTTCATGCCCTCACCTACTGCTTCCCGCGCTGCTATTGGTCTGGCACTTGCGACGATCTATCTCACATGGGGAAGCACCTATTTGGCGATACGTATCGCGGTCGAAACGATCCCGCCTTTTGCAATGGCGGCGTTCCGATTCATCATTGCCGGCACGATTCTATATGCTTTTCTCCGCTGGCGTGGCGCAGCCAAACCCACTCTCCACCAATGGTTTAATAACTCGATTATCGGCACCTTATTACTATTGGGCGGCAATGCACTCGTGGGCTGGGCTGAGCAATTTATCGTCTCCAGTGTCGCTGCCCTCCTGATTGGAGTAGGCCCACTGTTTATGGTTCTCACGGAATGGGCATGGCCGGGTGGAGAACGCCCCACTCGATTAACGATTGCTTCATTACTCTTGGGATTATTCGGCGTCGCTTGGCTTGCCGCACCTTGGGAAAGTCAAAGCGAAGGCGGGCTCTCGCAAATTGGCGTTATCGCGATACTCTCTGCCTGCGCCTTCTGGTCTCTCGGAGCGATCTATTCGCGACACACCAAAAATGGCGCCAGCCCTTTCATGTCTGCGGCCCTCCAAATGTTGGGCGGGTGCCCCTCCATCATATTGGTCGGCTTGCTTTGCGGTGATTTCCAACGCTTCGATGCGTCTCAAGTTTCAACGCATTCTTGGTTGGCGGTGATTTATCTGATCTTCGTGGGATCTTTAATCGGGTTTTCCAGCTTTGTCTGGTTATTGAAAAACGTATCGCCGGCCCTCGCGTCCACTCATGCGTTCGTCAACCCGCTCGTGGCCGTCGTTCTTGGCTGGTGGATTCTTGATGAATCTCTGACCGCCCGCACCCTCACCGCCACAACTATAATCATCACGGCAGTCGCCATCATCTCACTACAGAAAAAGAAACGTAGTGATGTCGTCCCACCACGACAGGCTATCGCCGCGATCAAACCTTAAGCCACTCTCGGAGAGTCGCCGCATCGCGGAGGAAATTCTCCGGGGCATCATCCTTTACAAACTCTAGCATCGCATAGCGATCCCCGGGAACCTCGTGGGCAGCTTGTAAAAACTTTTGCCACCGCTCAGTTCCAGCAGCCAAGAAGCAACGCTCCTTAACTGAAGCCCAATGATAAACATGCAGGTGAGATAATCGCGGTGACATCTGTCCAATCGCTTCCACACAGGTCTCATCGCTCATCCCCATCAGGGGCTGCCAATAAGTATAAAGATTGGCGTGATCCACTTCCAAGAGGAGTTGATTCGTCGATTCATTCGTATCGGTTAACGTGCCTCCGTGAAACTCTGTAGCGACCCGCACGCCTGCTTTCGCAGCCAAATCCGTGATGCGGCGTAGATCTTCCACGACTCGCCGACGCTGTTCATCACTCACTGTCGTCGAACCCTCCGAGCCTGCCCATACTCGGATCACTGGCGCACCCAATTCTAAAGCAGAGTCCAGCACATGCGAAAAAGGCAGCCCATTATCTTCGCTGTTTCCCACCCGGAAATAACTGCCGTAGGCCGCTACCTCGAGTCCTGCTTCGCGGGTCATCTCACCAACTTCACGAGCACGCTTTAGATCCCCATGCGGGACATGCACATCACCACCCCACTCAATCCCGCGCAGCCCTGCTTCGCGCACCAGACCGATAATGGCTTCCGGTGTGAGTTGACGAAATGTGATCGAAACCAGCCCAGATGAAATCATTCTCAATACCCTGCTCCTACTCATAAAAACGCCAAGCCGCATTTGCATCTCCAAGCAGATTTGATCACCTTAACTTTAGTAGCCCTATGAAAATCCGATTCCTCATCACCCTCCTGTTGTTAGGCTTGGCCGGATGCAGCACTTTTGAAAAACGGGCCGAAGAAAAAGCCACCGCTTTTGCCTCCTTGGGTTCTGAAGCTCAGGAAAAGCTGCGCCAAGGCATGGTCGAGATCGGCTACACCAGCGATATGGTTTACATCGCATTAGGTGCACCTGATTCCAAAAGCGAGCGGACCACTGCGGATGGCAGCGATATGACTTGGATCTACAGCGCCTACTATTCGGAATATCGCGGCACCAGTAACGTGGGCTACCGCCGGATCGTAGATTACAATCCCGTCACCAAATCTTACGTCGTCTACTACGAACCCGTGCAAGTAGATCACTACGAGGAACGCGTGGAGGACCGGATCAGAGTCACCTTTCGCGATGGAGAAGTCTCAGTGATCGAAAAGACAAAGTGAGGAGATTAGGAGCGCGGCAGACCTTGGACTCCACAGTTGACCGATAGGAGGGCTGCCAACCATGCTCACCGTTTATGGCTACCCCTGAAAACCGTCGAGCACACTGGCGGGCCAATCTAAGATTGATCGCGGTCCTCTTGTGCATATGGGCTTTTGTTTCGTTCGGTTGCTCCATTTTTTTCGTGGAGTTTCTCGATCAGTATAAAATCGGAGGCTTCAAGCTTGGGTTCTGGATGGCCCAACAAGGCTCCATCTATGTCTTCGTGGTGCTAATCGCTTACTACGCCTGGCGCATGAACCGGCTAGATCGCCAATACGGCGTCCAAGAAGACTAATTCCAATCTTCCCCTTTCCCCCAACTCTACCCCTTAAGCTTTCATGACTGTTCAGCACTGGACCTTCCTCATCGTCGGTCTCTCCTTCGCTCTCTATCTCTATATCGCCTACCGCTCACGGGTCAGTTCCACTAGTGAGTTTTATGTTTCCGGTGGTGGGGTGAAACCTATCCACAATGGAATGGCCACCGCAGCTGATTGGATGAGCGCGGCCTCGTTTCTTGGCATGGCTGGAGCCATATCAATCATGGGACGAGACGGGGGAATCTACCTCATGGGCTGGACCGGCGGATACGTATTACTGGCTCTGTTGCTCGCACCTTATCTCCGCAAATTCGGGAAGTTTACCGTGCCTGACTTTGTGGGTGATCGTTACTATTCTCAATTCGCTCGAGTGGTGGCTGTGCTCTGCGCGATCATGATCTCGTTCACGTATGTCGCGGGACAAATGCGCGGTGTCGGGATAGTCTTCTCCCGTTTCCTTGAGGTAGACATCACCGCGGGTGTGTTCATCGGCACCTTCATTGTTTTTTGCTATGCTGTGCTCGGCGGCATGAAAGGCATCACCTACACGCAGGTCGCGCAGTATTGTGTGCTGATATTTGCTTACTCTGTTCCGGCAATTTTCATCGCTATTCACATGACGGGAAACCCCATTCCCCAACTTGGTTTTGGTTCCACCCTGAATGATGGCAGCGGGATCAGCTTACTCGACAAACTAGATGGGCTAAGCGTCGAGTTGGGATTTGCCGCCTATACCTCAGGTGTCAGACCGACCATTGATGTCGCGGCTTTCACCCTCGCCCTGATGGTTGGCACCGCAGGGCTACCCCATGTAATCGTGCGCTTTTACACCGTGCCCAGTGTAAAAGCCGCCCGCGCCTCCGCTTTCTGGGCGATTCTCTTCATCGCCATCCTATACACGGTGGCGCCGGCCATCGCCGCCTTTGCGCGCACTAATCTCCTCAGCACCGTCAATAATGCGACCTACTCGGAAGTGCCTCAGTGGTTTAACAATTGGGAAAAAACCGGCCTAATTAAATTCGACGATAAAAACGGCGATGGCCGCATCCAATACTACAACGATAAGAATACTGACCTTGATTTTATCGCCCAAACGAAAGCCGACGGCCGGCAGGGCAACGAACTCTCTATCGATCCCGATATCATCGTTTTGGCCAATCCCGAAATCGCCGCCTTGCCAAACTGGGTCATTGGGCTCGTGGCGGCCGGCGCACTCGCCGCCGCACTCTCAACCGCCGCCGGTCTACTTCTCGTGATCTCCAGCGCGTTTGCTCACGATTTGGTCAAACGCTGTATCAAGCCCGACATCTCCGAAAAAGGAGAACTCAACTGCGCGCGATTCGCAGCTGGTGCCGCAGTGTTGATCGCCGCTTATTTTGGCATCAACCCACCTGGCTTCGTCGCTCAGGTGGTCGCTTTCGCATTCGGGCTGGCCGCCGCTTCGTTCTTCCCCGCCATCATCATGGGTATTTTCCAAAAACGCATGAACCGAGAAGGCGCAGTCAGCGGCATGCTGGCCGGCATCATCTTCACGGCGACTTACATCATTTGGTTCAAGTTTATTCACCCCGAGAATAATACCGCGGAACATTGGTGGTTTGGAATCTCTCCGGAAGGCATCGGTTCGCTGGGCATGATTCTCAATATCGTCGTGGCGCAGATCGTGGCCAAATTCACGCCACCGACACCCGACCACGTGCAAGAAATGGTGGAAAACATCCGAGTCCCTCGGGAACTACAATCCAAGTAACCTGATCAAATCGCCAGGCCTGAAAAAGGCAGCGCGGTCTCGCTCTTCAATTCCCGATTCATGAGTGCATTCAATGCGGCTGCCGGAGCTTTTTCTGCAAACAGGATCTCATGAACCTCATGGAGAATCGGAGCATCGATTCCTCGTAACGCGCAGAGATCTGCAAAAGCCTGCGTAGTCAGGTAACCCTCAACCACGGTTTTGCGGTTGGCGTTAAGTTCTGCGGCACGAGCTCCTTCACCGAGCTCCTGACCAAATTTGCGGTTTCGACTCCATTCTCCGTGGCATGTCGCCACCAAATCGCCGAACCCGCTCAACCCGTAAAATGTCTCCGGACGCGAGCCCAGCCCCACCCCAACGCGCACCATCTCGGCCAAGGCCCTGGTCAACATCGCGGCCTTCGTATTGTCGCCAAGTTTCAGACCATCGCAGCATCCTGCTGCAATCGCGTAGATATTTTTCAAACATCCTCCGAATTCCACGCCGGATAAATCTTCACTCGTATAGACGCGCAGTTTGGAACTGCTGAGCGCCGTCTGGATCTCAATCAGATCGGCCGTAGGTGAGGCCGCCATCACCATTGCCGCCGGACATCCCTGAGCCACTTCAGCCGCATTGGTCGGACCACTCAGCGAACCGACTGGGATATCAACCAGCACTTCAGCCATCACCTCAGACGGGCGTTTCTGGGTGTCCAATTCTAACCCCTTCGCGAGGCTCAACACCAATTTAACACCCACAGATTGCGACAGCTTATTACGGATCCGGCCACAGGTATCACGTAACGCCTGCGATGGACATGCCAGCAAGACGACATCGGCACCGCGCAAGCCCTCCTGAATATCAGCCGTAATCGTCAATCCCACCGGCAATGGCACCCCCGGCAAGTAATCATGGTTCTCTTGGGTTTCGCACAAAGCTTGAGCATGCTCCACGCGGCGTGGAACCAAAGTCACCGGTTGCCCTGTGCCTGCAAGATGCACGGCAAAGGCTGTGCCCCATGCGCCCGCGCCTATGACCACAAATTTCATCCCTCCACTAATCATGGATTTTCGCTCGCGGCACGGATTATTTTTGCCTGACCCCATTCAAAAAATACTCACCCGAATCGTAATCATGAAAAATCTATGTCAAAATCTCTACGCCATCCACTTGCTTCTTGTAAACCAAAGACAATATTTCACACATAGATACTGTGTTGCGCGCGTTGAAAAAGTTGTTCCATCGTCCGGCCATTCGCATGGGTATGGCGAAAGGGCGGCGAGGAAGCCTGCGCAATCCGCGATTCGTGAGTTTCATGTCTCAGAATAATCGCACTAAACTCGATACGAATTTTCATGAGACCGTCATTCAAGGACGTCGCCTACTGCGACATGCCTTGGTTCTAATCATCGCCGGTGGCTGCGCTTGGGTCGTTCTGGAGAGCGCCAAGGCTATCTCGGTATTCTGAGTTACTCGGTCTTGCCGAGAGCCCTCACGTTTGTTGTCATAGCATCCATGATTTTTCCAGCACGCCTCTTTACTGTCCTCGCGCTTGTTTGCGGACTCTTTGTCACCGGTTGTATGTCGCCTCCCCGAGTCGGTGAAATCACCGTCACGGCCGTAGAGTTCATTGCTCCTGCACACGCACTTTCGCAGCCTCGCGCCGTCCTCACTCTACGCTTCATTAACGAAAATTTGATCCCCGTGGCCTTGTCAGGTTCGAAGCATAAGCTCTACCTCAACGGCACCTTTGTAGGGGAAATCGAAAACAAAGAGGCCATCGGTCTCGCTCCGAGTAGCGCAAAAACTCATGACGTGGCCATTTTCTTTGAGAACCTAGCGTTTGTGCGCCAGCTCGCCTCTCAGGCCAATCCCGTGGTCAGTTACCGTCTCGTCAATGTGATGGAATATCGGGAAAGCGACGAAAAGAACTACCTCAAATCGGAGACAAATTCTACGATTGATCTCTCCTCTCTCGTCCGAAAATAAAAAAGCGACTCCCGTATTCGCAGGAGCCGCTCTCAGTGCTGGAAGGCGATGAATCAGATCGCCGTCCCAATTTGATTGTAGCGATTCTCAGCGTAATCGTTGCTGGTCATACCTAGCATGGAGACAGCTACGAATGATGTGAAAGCGAGTGTGAGACTTGCGCCCAGTGCCAAAACGACTGGAGCGGTGAGAAGGATAAGGAGGAGATAGGTATTTTTTTTCATGGTTGTAAGTATTGTTGTCATAAAAACCCACGAGCCTCCGGAAAGTTGCAGAAAACCTTTGGGCCACAAAAAAACCGAGGCTATGGCCTCGGTCATTTTGATTAACGTATCGAGCTAAGCTCCGGTTATTGCCGACTCATTTGGACGTCTTAAAAGCTTCGCGAAACGACGCCCGCAAATACTCTTTATTCATCTTCGCAATAAAGTCGTGACTGATCAGTTTAGGGCAAGCAGCTGAGCACTCGTATTGATTGGTGCAGTTGCCGAAGCCCAGTTCATCCATCTTAGCAACCATGTTAAGCACGCGGGAATCACGTTCCGGCTGACCCTGTGGTAACAGCGCAAATTGGGAAACCTTCGCACTCACGAACAGCATCGCCGAAGCGTTTTTACAGGCGGCCACACAAGCACCGCAACCAATGCAAGCAGCAGCATCCATGGCGAGATCCGCGTTTTCCTTCGGGATAGGAGTCGCATTGGCGTCACACGCTGAACCCGTGCGCACACTTATAAATCCACCCGCCTGCTGTATCTCATCAAACGCAGCACGATCAGTGATCAGATCCTTCTGCACGGGAAACGGCTTGGCTCGGTAGGGCTCGACGACGATTAGGTCGCCATCCTTAAAGCTGCGCACATAGGTTTGGCAGGAGGCGATCCCCTCGTGCGGTCCGTGCGGCTTTCCATCGATGACGAGCGAACAAGTGCCACAAATTCCCTCGCGACAATCGTGAGCAAACGCAATGGGTTCCTGGCCTTGGCGTTCAAGGTCGTCGTTGACGACATCGAGCAGCTCCAAAAAGGACATGTTGGGATTCAGGTCTTTCGCCTGATAATCAACGAACTTGCCTTCGGACTCCGGGCCACTTTGGCGCCATACGCGGAGGGTGAGGGAAATATTTTTAGTAGAGGAATTGTCGGCAACCATGGTCGTGGGATTTATTAGTTCCGGTAATTATTTGTAGCTACGAGTGCTCATTTTAACGGTCTCGTAGTTAAGTTGTTCAGTGAGGCGGTTCGGCACGTTGCCTTCACCTTGGTATTCCCACGCCGCGACGTGAGCAAATTTCGCGTCGTCCCGCAGACATTCGCCATCGGGATGCTGGTATTCTTCGCGGAAGTGTCCGCCGCAGCTTTCTTCACGAGTAAGGGCATCGCGACACATCAGTTCACCCAGCTCGAAAAAATCCGCCACTCGACCCGCTTTTTCGAGGGCTTGGTTCAATGATTTGTCAGAACCCGGCACATTGACGTTGGCCCAGAACTCTTCGCGCAAGGCCGGGATCAGTTTGAGTGCTTCTTCAAGGCCTTCCTTGGTGCGAGCCATACCACAATGATCCCACATGATTTTACCCAGACGCTTGTGGAAGTGCGCGACGGTTTCTTTACCCTTCGTATTGAGAAGTCGCTGTGTAAGATCATCGACCGCTTTGGCCGCTTCCATAAAGGCGGGCTCGTCGATTGATGGGGTCGAGCCAGGCTTCAGGCCAGCGAGGTAGTTTCCGACCGTGTATGGCGCGACAAAGTAGCCGTCAGCCAGACCCTGCATGAGCGCGGAAGCACCAAGACGATTGGCACCGTGGTCAGAGAAATTGGCCTCACCGAGAACAAAGAGGCCGGGAGTGTTGGACATCAAATTGTAGTCCACCCAAAGGCCGCCCATCGTATAGTGCACTGCTGGGAAAATACGCATCGGGGTCTCGTATGCCGATTCGTCGGTGATCTCTTTATAAATATCGAAGAGGTTGCCATAACGAGCGCGCACGGTGTCTTCCCCGAGGCGGTTGATCGCCTCGCTAAAATCGAGATAAACTCCGAGCTTGGTCGGGCCTACTCCACGACCTTCATCGCACATGCGTTTAGCGGCACGAGAAGCGACATCGCGGGGGGCCAGATTGCCGAAACTCGGATAGATTCGCTCTAAGTAGTAATCGCGATCTTCTTCCGAAATATCATTCGGATTTCTGTCACAATCTTCCGCCTTCTTCGGCACCCAAATGCGGCCGTCGTTACGCAACGACTCAGACATCAGGGTCAACTTAGACTGATAGTCGCCAGAGACCGGAATGCAGGTCGGATGGATCTGAGTGAAACATGGGTTGGCAAAACAAGCGCCCTTCTTGTAAGCGCGCCATGCCGCCGTGCAATTCGAGTTGCGCGCATAGGTGGATAGATTGAAGACGTTGCCGTAACCACCGGTAGCCATAACTACACAATCGGCGGCGTGCCGAGTGATTTCACCGGTGATGAGGTTGCGCACCACGATGCCTTTGGCCTGTCCATCAATCAGGACGAGATCGAGCATCTCGGAGTAGTTGTGCATCGTCACCCCGCCCTGCCCAATCATTTTGGAGAGTGCCGAGTAAGCGCCGAGCAGGAGCTGCTGTCCAGTTTGGCCCCGAGCATAAAAGGTGCGAGAGACTTGAGCGCCACCAAACGAACGATTATCAAGCAGCCCGCCATATTCACGCGCAAAAGGCACGCCTTGGGCGACACATTGGTCGATGATGTTATTCGAAACTTCAGCCAGCCGATGCACATTGGCTTCACGTGAACGGTAGTCGCCACCTTTTACAGTGTCGTAGAAGAGACGGTGAACGCTGTCGCCGTCGTTCTGATAGTTCTTGGCCGCATTGACGCCACCCTGCGCTGCGATGGAGTGCGCGCGCCGTGGGCTGTCATGAAAGACAAAACAATCAACCTTATAGCCCAATTCAGCCATGGTCGCGGCGGCAGACCCTCCGGCCAATCCAGCACCGACCACGATGACGTTGTATTTCCGTTTATTGGCCGGATTGACCAACTTCATGTTGGATTTGTAAGTGTTCCACTTGTCTGCCAAGGGGCCGGGAGGAATATTCGAATTTAAAGTGGCCATGTCGAAAAAGCGTTAGGGTTGAGCAATCATGTTAGCCGCAGTCGTGCCCGCGGCAGGTTCCACCAGGCCGGTCAATATCGCGCCCGGAATCGCCAAGTTACCCAGAAAATAAAGAATACAGTAGAGCGCGACGACACGACGTAAGCAGCTCGCCCACTTCGCATTTCGCCAACCAAATGTCTGAAACATAGAATCGGTGCCGTGCCAGAGATGCACGCTCAACAATCCCACCGCCACGATGTAGAACAGCGAGACCAGCGGAGTGGCGAAACCGAGAAATATCATGGAGTAAACATCATGCACTTCCGTCCCCGCAGACGCGAGTGGGATGCCAAATTCGCGCACATCATGTTGAAGCACCACGGGCGATAAATTCGACTTAAATGTATCGGCACCGGCAAACCCGAGGGTGAAGTGCGCCAAGTGATAAATAATGAAGGCCAATACCACGATTCCGCTCATCCGCATGTAGCGCGACGCGACGGAAGCTCGCAGCCATTTTTTCACTCCATACGACTCAGGACCTCTCGCGGCGCGGCTTTCCATCGTCAAGACCACTGCGGCCCAAACATGAATGGCGACACAAGCTAGCAGAAAGAGACGAATTGCCCAGAGGGCTGGCCCCAATCCTTGGAGAAAGTGGGCGTAGCCATTGATCTGATCTGGAGGGAGAAAGATTTGCAGATTCCCGACCAGATGGCCGGTTACAAAACCCACAAGGATCAATCCAGTAACCGCCATCAAGAATTTTCGGCCGATGGAAGAGGTGAACAGAGTGCCGCAAAGAGTCATAGTCAGGGTGGAATGGGAAAATGTCTTCGCGATTTCTACGCGATACCTAGGTGACTCGTAGCGCGCCCCCCTAAATTTGTAAAGCGCGCCATCAGACGAATTTCTCTAAATTAGCCCTCCTAAACACGCCCAGAAGACTAGTCCCCTCCGCGAGGTAACGGCTTGAGCAAAGCAAACTTTCCACTCGCAGTCGGAGCGATCACCCGCCGCCGGAAGGCATTGACCCTAATATCGTCGCCCAGCATTGCCGCCAGATTGGTCTCCAAATTTTCAGGAGCCGTTTCATCTGCAACATAATGGAAATCCCAGCGATTCGCGCTCGTCTGCACGAGATTGTAGTGCCAACACGAAAATCCGTCGGGTAGCGCAGTATCAATATCGTAGACCGATACGACCGAACCATCGGGCCGGAAATACAAATCACGCTCGCGCCCCAGCAAACGGTAACCAGTCGGCAATTTCTGGACAATATCACCGGTATGATAGCGCAACAAAGGCATCGCCACGCGATCCCGCGTCGTCACGAAGATCCGAAACACATCAGCCAGTTCCTCACGCCAAGGAGCGAGTTCGATAAACGCATTCGCATCGACCACCTGCGAATTATCCTGAAACGCCTCGCCCACAAATAGGTAACCGGCCTCGGTCGAGCCATAGAGATCCACTTGATTGGCAGGGAAAACTTCCGCGATCCGCTCCCCATGCTGGCGACTCGCCTTGCCATAAGTCAGAATCACCACCTTCACGCTGGGCACCGTCACGCCGCGCTTCTGAGCCGCGCGAGCCAACAGAGAAAGATAGACGGGTTCGCCTTCGATCACCTCAGGCTTCGTCGCCTGCAGCTCCATGACGATGCGATCCCATTCTGCTTCAGGAAACGAAAACGGATCACTCGAAAGATTCAGATAAACCGTGCCATCAAAGTAACGATTAGGAAAGGGGTGATCTTCGTAGGGACATAAGTTGCTCGAACAACCGATCGGCGCGAGCACGCACTTCCGATAGGGTCGCCCGACGAACTGCTTGAGAATCGGTGACGCGAGGTAAGCGCGCTCGGTTTGCGCATCCCACCAGCCCTCCTCCATCACCACTGTCATTGGCAATTGTGTCGTGCCTCCCGTCGATTCGTATTCGTATCGATTGTCCTGAAATCCACGCTCGATCTCCGTGTAGTCCTCGAAAAAGGCCTGCGGGCCCTGCTTGATAATATCCTCTTTGGAAAGAGGAGGCATCTCGCGATAGCACGACCATTGCATCGTTTCGTCATGCAAAGGAAAGCGACGTCCATAGAGTGGACTATGCTCATAAATGCGCCTGATCTCCGCTTCAAACGAGGGTGGCACGTGCTCCTTTCCAGAGGTCGTGTATAAGGTAGCTGGGGAATTGGCGAATACGGGTGCAGACATGGAAACTTACTTGGGGCAGGAAACTCGCCCCCACGGTGAAGTCAAACGCCGCGACCCTTCAATTCTCGCCACCATGGCTCGAACATGAACAACGCATTGAGCACCAAGCTATGGGTGATCCCGCCATTGCGGGCTAACTTCAGCACCTCATCTACCGGCAACAAAGAAACCTCGATCTCCTCATCGGGGTCCCACGCGATCTCTGCCGTGCACTTCGCACCGGTGACCAAAACTAAATGCGACCGATTACTCTGAATCGCCGGGTTGGGATCCACCGATCCAAGCCACTGCGCATTGCTACCCTCAAAACCCGTTTCTTCACGCAACTCGCGTAAACCTGCTGCTAAATAATCTTCGTCCTGATCAATCATCCCTCCCGGGATTTCCAACGTAAAATCATTAAGCCCGTAGCGAAACTGCTTCACCAACACGATTTGATAATCAAGAGTCAACGCGATCACGTTGACCCAATCCGGCGGATTAAGCACCACGAAATCGCGTTCCGTTTCACGCACCGGGTGCCGAAATTTGACCTCATCCAAATCAAAAATACGCGTCTTTGCGAGTGAGCGACTGCTCAATCGTTCCCATCGAGAGGGAGAATTTTCAGACGAATGCATCGGATATAAAAAAGCCTCCTAGATCTAAAAAGACCGAGGAGGCGTAAAAAATGAAACAAGCGCGCTTACTTCTTTGGCATCTTGAGCGTTTGTCCGATCGCCAGACGATTCCAATTAACTCCGGGATTAACAGCCTGTAAATCGCTCCAAGAAACGCCCTGAGCCGTCGCTATCTTCGTGCCCCAGTCTCCAGCCTTCACGATATACTCATTCGGACCTGCCACCGCCGGAGCGGTTCGCTTGGCAGCGTTATTCGCAACTTGAGCTTTCGGTGCTTCACCCAACTCCGTGATTTCACCGCGAAGTTTCGCGAGTTCTGCACCCACTTGGTTAAAGGCATCTTGCGTCGAACGCGTCAAAGCACTCACGTCGCGAGTCACCTTTTCACTCGCAGAGGAGGAGGTGCCGACTTGGGATTCGAGTGAATCGAATCGTGCCATTTTCTCCTTATGTTCCGCCAAGATGCGGTTGACGCTGGAGAGTTTGATAGCGGAATAGCCGCCGAGCAGCAGCGCAATCACGCCGACGATAATCGCGCCGACCGGAAGCATGCTGTTATTTTCGCGAGAGATGGTATCCATGGGTAAATTAACCTTGAGAAGTAGCTAAATCGACTCTTGACGCAAGAATAGATTATTCGAGCGCCTCTCAAAAATACGTTTATTGCGGTTCGAATCTCTGCAACGAACAAAGTTTTTTTAAATGCGTCGTCACCATCATTGACAACCTCTCAAAAATCGTGCCCCTTGGTCGCTCTGTCGTCGGGGCGTAGCTTAGCCTGGTAGAGCGCCTGCTTTGGGAGCAGGAGGCCGGGGGTTCGAATCCCTCCGCCCCGACCATTATCCGCAGTATTCCGCAAATCGCGGACTGCGGTTTTTTTGTGGCCATGAATCCAGCTTACTCGCTGCCCGAGAGATTCAACCGGATGACCGACTCGGATTCCTCCGAAGTCTCCTTCTCTACTGCATCAGACATCGCGGGAGCATCTTCTATCTGCAGACTGATTACTCGCTGAGCCCATGGGCTGGCAGGATCGATCTGCATGATCTGATCGATATGAGACTTCACCATTTCGGCATCATTGTTTGAATGCGCCAATCGAGCGAGATGGTAAGCAGCCTCAACGCGCACACCAGATATTACGTCATCAGACGTCTCCAATACTTCTAGTGAACCTACGCCTTCGGCATTTTTGCCGACTTTAAGTTGCGACATCGCCAACCCAAGCGCAGCTCGATCAGCAAGCGGGCCATCTTCTAATGCCTCAACTGCCTTTTTATAGGACTCAATCGCGGCGGCACCCTGCCCACCTGCATAGGCGGCATCGGCGATTTGCACCCAAGCCACTGCAGCCAATTCGTGCCCGGCGTTGTCATCAGCAAATTGCTGCAACTTTTCAGGTGAATCCGCCAAGGCGTAGGCCGCTTGCACCGCCTGCATTTTTTGTCCGGCGAGATATTCAGTGATTCCCCGCCCAAGAATAACGAGCACGACCACCGCGCAGAGCGCGACCAGTAACGTGCGATTACGCTCCCAGAATTGGTGCAGCTTTTCTTCGAAGCCGGGAGTAATAGGAGTTTCGTCACCAGTAACGGCGGGAGAATGGGATCGGTCGGAATTGCTCATACGAATGGGTTGATGCTAAAAACCGTGACCCAAACAAACCCATGGCGGCATGTAAATGCCGGAAAATGGTCCCAAGCAAACCCTGGGTGCTCGTTTCTGTAAGGCAGGGCCTGGAATTCTAGACCCAACAGTGCACCCGACTGGAAGGCGCAATGGCCTATCCAATCACGTTCACATTACCCTTATACTTCTGGATCGGACGCACTCCCATCTCCCCGCGGGTCAACGCATGGAGGCCTTGTAATGCCGCACGAGCGCCTGAAATCGTCGTCATGATACAGACATTGTGAGCATAGGATGCCGCGCGAATCGAATTCTCATCGCGCCTTGGAATCATGCCGCCGGGCGTGTTTACAACCATCTGGATCTCTCCATTCTTGATCATATCGACTGCCGTAGGCCGCCCTTCGGAAATCTTCGCCAAGCGAGTCACCGTCAGACCGTTTTGCTTGAGGATTTCGGCCGTGCCACTGGTTGAAAATAGCAAGAAGCCCAAGTCGGCAAGTTGCTTCGCGAGCTCCACGGCTTCTGGCTTGTCCGCATCCTTCACCGAGAGAAACACATTACCTTTTATAGGTAGCCCCGGCTTTGCCGCTGCCTGAGCCTTGGCAAATGCGATCCCGAGATCGGCATCAATTCCCATTACTTCACCCGTGGAACGCATTTCTGGCCCAAGAGTGATCGTAGCACCCGGGAATCGAGCAAACGGAAATACCGCTTCCTTCACACACCAATGCTTGGGGGTCTGTTCTTGCGTATAACCGAGCTCTTGGAGTGTCTTCCCCGCCATCACTTGCGCAGCGAGTTTGGCCAACGGTATCCCCATCGCCTTGGCGACAAACGGCACCGTGCGCGACGCGCGTGGATTTACCTCCAGCACGTAGAGATCGTCGTCCTTGATCGCAAACTGAATGTTCATTAGGCCGATCACCTTCAACTCTTTCGCGAGCGCATGAGTAGCCGTGCGCACGACATCCAACATCGCGGAGGACAACGTATGCGGTGGCATCACCATCGAAGCATCACCGGAGTGCACTCCCGCAAATTCGATATGCTCGAGCATCCCGCCGATGACTGAAGTTTCGCCATCACTTATGCAGTCTACATCCAGCTCGATCGCGTCCTCTAGGAATTTATCAATCAACACCGGTTTGTTCGGCATCACTGCAAATGCATCGCGGATCACGGCCGAAAATTCAGCTTCGTTATAGACGATAAACATCCCACGGCCACCCAATACGAACGAAGGACGCAGCAATACCGGAAAGCCCACCTCGCGCGCACAAACCAACGCCTCGTCCACGTTCATCGCGGTGCGATTGGCGGGTTGCATGATATCCAGCTTACGCAGAATATTCGCGAAGAGTTCGCGATCCTCAGCGGCGTCGATGCTTTCCGGTGACGTGCCGATGATATTTACGCCGTTTGCCTTCAGGTCTGTAGCGAGATTCAGAGGAGTTTGGCCGCCAAATTGCACAATCGCTCCATCGCAACCTTCCTGCTGATAGATTTCCAAAACATCTTCCAAAGTGAGAGGCTCAAAATAGAGACGATCACTCGTATCGTAATCGGTCGAAACCGTCTCGGGGTTGGAATTGACCATCACCGTCTCGTAGCCTATCTCGCGTAGGGCGAAACTCGCGTGCACGCAGCAGTAGTCAAATTCGATCCCCTGCCCGATCCGATTTGGCCCACCGCCAAGAATCATGATCTTCTTTTTGCCCGATGGAGGCATGATCTCATTCTCATCGCCGTAGCTTGAATAGTAATACGGGGTAAACGCCTCGAATTCGGCCGCGCAGGTATCCACCAAACGATACGTCGTATTGATTCCCACATTTTTCCGATGTGCTCGCACCGATGCGAAATCACTACCCAGCATATGCGCGAGCTGCACATCCGAGAAGCCATATTGCTTCGCGCGACGCAACAATTCCGAGTCAAGGTCCGCGAGATTTTGCTGCTTCAACTCAACCTCCATCTCATAGATTTCGTGGATTTGGTGCAGGAACCAAATGTCGATCTTCGAAAGTTCGAAAACATCCTCAATCGTCAGTCTGCGCATGAAGGCATAGCGGATATAGAAAATACGTTCGGCGTTCGGCGTAGCCAGCCTCGAGCGAATTTCATCCAGCCCAGGAGCCTCATCCAGACCATGCTTGCCACCGCCACCAAATCCGGTCGCGCCGATCTCAAGCGAACGTAGGGCTTTCTGTATCGATTCCTTAAATGTGCGACCAATCGCCATCGCTTCGCCGACGGATTTCATCGCTGAAGTCAAAGTCGTATCTGCCCCCGGGAACTTTTCAAAAGTGAATCGTGGGATCTTTGTCACCACGTAATCGATCGTGGGCTCAAACGAAGCAGGCGTAACCCGCGTGATATCGTTTTGCAGTTCATCGAGCGTGTAGCCCACCGCCAGCTTCGCCGCGATTTTCGCAATCGGGAATCCCGTTGCCTTCGACGCGAGGGCAGACGAACGCGATACCCGCGGATTCATCTCGATCACCACTTGGCGCCCAGTCTCAGGATCAATTGAGAATTGAATATTTGATCCGCCCGTTTCCACGCCGATTTCGCGAATCACGGCAAAGGATGCATCACGCATCAACTGAAATTCTTTATCCGTGAGCGTCATCGCCGGGGCCACTGTAATCGAGTCGCCCGTGTGCACACCCATCGGATCAAAGTTCTCGATGGAGCAAATCACCACGCATTGATCCTTATGATCCCGCATGACCTCCATCTCGTATTCCTTCCACCCAAGGAGACATTCCTCGATTAGCACTTCATGCACCGGAGAAAGGTCCAACCCGTTGGCCGTGATACCTTCAAACTCATCCTTATTATAAGCGATACCACCGCCGGAGCCACCCATTGTAAATGAGGGTCGAATGATCAGTGGATAACCACCAATATCAATCGCGGCCACACGAGCCTCTTCCATTGATTTTACCGTGTGGGATCGTGCCACATCGAGACCGATCTTCAACATCGCTTGCTTAAACAGCTCGCGGTCCTCTCCTTTTGAGATCGCTTCCGGTTTCGCGCCGATCATTTCCACCCCGTGCTTCGCAAGAATACCCTGCTTGTCGAGTTCCATTGAAAGATTCAAGGCCGTCTGCCCGCCGAGTGTGGGTAACAAAGCCGTAGGTTTCTCCGCGATAATGATCTTCTCAAGCACCTCGACAGTCAGCGGCTCGATGTAAGTCACATCGGCAAATTCGGGGTCTGTCATGATCGTCGCCGGGTTGGAATTCACCAAGATGACACGATACCCTTCCTCTCGCAGAGCCTTACAGGCTTGGGTGCCAGAATAGTCGAACTCACAGGCTTGGCCGATTACAATTGGGCCAGCGCCTATGATGAGGATGGACTTGAGGTCAGTTCGTTTGGGCATGGAAGTGGATTTTAACGAAGGTTGCGTTCCCACTCATTCGTCGCAAGCGGGAAGTCTATCTAGCTGCAAATTTGCTCCACCTGCCTCCACTAAAGGGCTGCGATCTAGTCGCGGTGTCAGGTCTCAATCCCCAAAACCCTCGCAGCAGCAGCTGTGTCTCCATGGCACGCATGAAGCACCATGTCGCAATACTGCCTTTTTTGTCCGCTCAGATACTCGTCTAAATTCGGCCAGCTCTTCAATTCACTCAATCTCAGCGGCAGTTGCTTCGCCGTGATCACTCTGGTTTCCGAAGTGGAAACAATTTTAGAAACTACCTGAAACAGCTCCGTAAGATTGCCCGACCAATGATAGGATGTCAGCAGAGCCATCGCATCTTCGGTAAATTCCACCATATTCGTATCGAGGTGAGGATTGGCCGTTTGCAATGTGTAGTGCTTCACCAGTAATGGAATATCCTTCGAACGGTCGCGCACCGGCGGAACTACCACTGGAAGCGATGCGACCCGATAAAACAACTCGTCGTGAAATCTTCCCTCATCGACAAGGATTTCCAGATCCTCAGTCGTCGTGCAGATCAGGCGAAATCCCTGCGCAGTGTTACGTAGAACACTAACGAGTGCTTCTTGGATATCCATCGGCAGACATTGGATATACTGAAGAAAGAGAGTGCCCCCTTTCGCCTGCTCAACCCAGGTGCCATCGGCGCCATTCTGCCCAAGAAGACCTTCCCGGAAATTGGCTTTCGAACTTAACGAACAATCAATCCGCACCAATTGCGCTTCAGAATCACCCAACGATTCGTGCAACACTTCTGCCACCGCTGATTTTCCCGTGCCATTTTCCCCCTGCAAGAGCACTGGTGTGCGCACCGTCGCGAGCTTTTTCACCTGCTCAATCAGCTTGGTGATGGCCAAACTCTTACCAATAATCCGCTTTTCAATATCCGTTGTCTTGCCGCCAGGAGCCAACCCGCCCACGGCGCGCTCACTCTGAAATTCCTTAAACTCGATTCCCCGCTTGAGGGTCGCGATTAGCTCATTCACTCGAAACGGTTTTTGGAGGTAATCAAACGCTCCAAACTTGAGAGCTTGAATGGCACTTTCCGTGCTCGCGTAGGCTGTCATGATAACAATCACCGCACTCGGGTCGTATTGTTTCAGCTCTTTGAGTAGCGTGATGCCATCCATCGGCTTCATGTCGATATCGGCCAGCACCAGGTCAAATTTCTCTTCCTTGTAGCGGACCAACGCCTTCTCACCGTCTGTCGCGAAAGCCGTATGGAAACCGGTAGGATGAATGACAGCCTCCAGCATTTCATGGATGGACAACAAATCGTCGACGATGAGAACAGATGACATGGAAAGAAGACCTTTCTGGACGGAATAAACTAAGTCAATTGCGCGTGTATGCGCCGGCTATTGCAGTCCGCCGGCCACCGCGCCGAGTTGGAAGATCGGGAGAAACATCGCCATCACGATGCCGCCAACAACCACACCCAGAAATACGATCAACAGAGGCTCGATCAAGGACGTCAACGAATTCACCGTCGCATCAACCTCGACGTCATAGAAATCGGCAATCTTCGTCATCATCCCATCAACGTTACCCGTCGATTCACCCGCTTTGACCATATGCTTCATCATGGGCGGGAAGAAGGAGTTGGCTGCGAACACCTCGGACACCTGCCCACCTTGGCTCACATGCTTGGCCACATCTGAACAGGCATCCTCGATCTGCACATTATTGCTGGCCCCTGAAACGATTTCCAAGGTCCGCAAGATGGGCACTCCAGAGCGAATCAGGGTCGCGTAAGTGCGGCAAAAACGCGAAAGAGCGATCTTGTGGATCAGATTACCAAAGATCGGCGCCTTCACCAAAAAACTGTCCTTCATCCGGCGGCCCTTCGGGGTCGCGATGAACTTCTTCATTACCCAGAAGATCGCATAGCCAATTATCAACAGGTAGAAGAAGTTAGCCTTCAAGAAATCACTCAAATCGATCAGAAACTGCGTGGGTGCGGGAAGCTTGGCTCCAAAATCCGCAAACATCGCCGCAAACACCGGAATCACAAAGATCAGCAGCACGTTGACCAATGCGACCGCCAGACCAATCACCGCGATCGGATAAGTCATCGCCGACTTCACCTTCTTCGTGAGTTTGACCGAGGCTTCGAAATAGCCGGCCACCTTGCCTAAAATCTCCGCCAAACCACCACTGGCCTCACCTGCCTCAATCATGGAGATGAACAGCGAGTTAAAGGCCCGGGGAAATTTTCGCACTGCTTCGGAAAACGCATTACCCGTGGAAATATCCAACCGCACATCGCGAATGATAATCCGGAAAACAGGATCTTCTGTCTGATCCTGGAGAGCTTCCAAGCACTGCACCAACGGGAGACCAGCTGTCAGCAAGGAGGCCAGCTGTTGTGTAAAAATCGCCAGCTCCTCCATCGGAAGCTTATATTTCTTGGCCCGCTTTTCGAGCGACTTCTGTTTGGCCAGTGCCTGCGCCGCCATCAATCCTCCCGCTTTCTTTGGTTTAGCACCTTTGGGTGAACTTTTCGACGATGCCGAGGAAATCATGGCCATTTCCTCAGCCAAACGCTCCTCGTGAGCACCGCAATCCCATTTGCCGCCGGATTTCGCAAAAAAAGAGCGATAAGATTATACAGAATTCCTCAATCTCTCTCCAAGACAGGCTTGACCAACATCCAAGCTACGCGAAGCTCCCCAAACGCACGCGGGTGTAGTTTAGTGGTAAAACCTCTGTCTTCCACACAGATGTCGTCGGTTCGATTCCGTCCACCCGCACCACTATTCCGTGCGCCACGGCCAATGCACACAGCCGTCGAGATCGCTAATCAAAGCGAAATCCTGCCTCCCCTTGAAAACAAACGGAAGCACTTCGACCTCTTCCGGCAGGAATCGACGAGCAGCCTCCCAACTGCGACCGGACACATAAACATCGTCCACCAACAGAATCCGGCGCCACTCCCCCAAATCAGGAATCTTCGAAAGTAACTTGGGCTCAGGATGTCGCGGCTCATTGGCCTCATCGCGATAATTCAAGCCAATCACCCTCAATCCCACGCCAAGCTGTTGCGCCACCATTGCCGCCGGCACTACCCCACCCGACGCAATCCCCACCACTCCGTCAATTCGCGCGGGAAAATCCCACGCCTGCAAACGCGCGCAGAGATCTTCAAACTTCAGTGGCGTCATCAGACAACTCCGCCACCGGCTTTGGATATACCTTCAACAAAGCGAGATTGATCGCCAACAAGACCGCCATCCCGGGGAGTCCATTGCGCAACGATTCGATCCAGAATGCGCTCGGCGAACCGATATCGCCAAATGGGGCCACCGTCATCTGCACCAATGTCGAGGCAGCCTTTGCGGCCAGATAACTCACCGGTGCCAAAAACCAGAGACGGGGAGTGCGACGCACCATCCACCACGCCGCCACGGCAAAAACAATGAGTTCAAACCCGAGCACAAATTGCCAGCGCGATACCGGTAAACCTGTGATCAATAAATTCAGTGCCGGAGCAAACAAACCCACCAGCAAACCGGTGCGTAAACCGAACAAATAAACACTCGCAAACGCCGCCCAAAACATCGGCAGCAAATGGGCACCCAAAGGAATCTCTCCACTCCACGGCAACACATGCACGAGAAACGGAATCATCCACGCGATCGCCAGCAACACGACCGTCTCCTTCACCCCCGCTCGTTTGAATGAAGCTACCGCTGGAACTATTTGCATATCGTTATTCACGATCACGAAATTTACGGCGCGACACCTTCTCTGCAATCCACAATCTGGACTCCGGTGAACATCATCCTCCTGCATCCCGAAGAAATCGCGCGTCCCCTGCCTAAACAGGATCCACGTGCTGAACACATTCTCAAAGTGCTGCGGCGGCAGATCGACGATACTTTTGATGTCGGTCTCATCAACGGACCAAGAGGCAAAGCCACCCTAGTCGCCATCAACTCCGACGATCTTGAACTCGCGTATACTTGGTCAGCCGAACCACCGCCCGCAGATCCCCTCACCCTGATCATCGGACTGCCCCGGCCACAAACCGCCCGAAAAATATTACAGGAAGCCGCGACGCTCGGTGTCAGCGCAATCCATTTCGTCCTGACACAACGCGGCGAAGCCTCTTACGCGCAAAGCACCTTGTGGAGCTCTGGAGAATGGCGTCGTCACGTGCAGGCCGGAGTCGCGCAGGCCTTTTGCACCCGCATCCCCGCAGTCACCCACGGCCAAACTCTCGAAGCCACCATCGCCGCGCTCCCACTCGACTCCACTCACCTCGCCCTCGACAACTACGAAGCCACCACCGCCCTATCAAAGAGTAACCTATTAGGTTACTCTTCAGTCGTGGTCGCGCTTGGAGCGGAACGCGGATGGGCCCCAAAAGAGCGCGATCTATTACGACAAACCGGTTTCACGATCGCTCATCTGGGTGAACGAGTGTTGCGGCTCGAAACTGCCGTCACTGCAGCCGTCGCGATCATCAAAGCGCATCGAGGCCTCATGTAGCGCGCCGGAAGAAACCCACCGAGGGCTGCCGCGCGCCTTTACCTAGACGTTTTACCAACTCCCAACCTTCGGGGGCCAACTCGATTTCACCCGGCATTTCAAATACGATCCACGGATCGGCATGCAAAGCCAGCAACTCTGCCAATCCGCTGAACAATCGCCCAGACACCTCCGGGATGATCTCATAGGGCGGATCGATAAACACCAGATCCGGCAAAACAGATTTGCCCCACGGCAGCGTCAACGCATCCGCCGTCACGACATTTGAATCGGTCAGCTCGCGCCTCAGGCTTTTTGCCACCGCCGCGATGTTCTTCTTAATGCACCCCGCCGCGCGGTCATTTCGTTCCACCCAAGTTCCGCTGCTCGCGCCGCGACTTAGCGCCTCCAATCCATAGGCCCCACTCCCAGCAAACAAATCGAGAAAATTCGCATCATCCACCCGCGACCCTAGGCTCGAAAACACCGCCTCGCGCATCCCATCAGTCGCCGGTCGCGTGGTATCCCCCTTGGGAGTGACCAAAGTAATTCCGCGCGCCTGACCACCGGTTATCCTCATAGGCGCAGACAAAACCACTGAGAGTGGTTGGCAAACGAGAACGCCTGCACAAATTCATGTGACGATGCCGCCCTCTTTGCCCATTTCGGATCACTGCGATGGCTACCGATTCTTCAATCCCAGGGTGCACATCAATCGAAATTTGAGAGACGTGCTGCGATGGCGTATGATCAATCGCAACGAATGATGGCCGCGAACCGCCGAAATCAAACCTCACGACCTTCCGGCAAACCAGATCGAGACGGCATCGCCTGCACCCGGATCAACCACGCCACCACTTTGCTGCGCAGTTCCAATATGAGGTGAATTATTGATCCTGTCTTTAGTCCTTGCGCGGGTCCTTGGGGGTCGCTTCGAGCCACGCTGGTTCATGGCAGCACAACATTGCAATCCCGAGGAAGCCGAGCAAATCCACCGCGAGAGGGAAGAGATGTATCGCCGTGAACTGGGGCACCTTTCAACTCACCGACGAAGGCCGAGATGCCCCTCCGAAAGCATTAGCCGCGACCGGTATCTCCGCCTCCGATTTCAGCGTGCTCGATCCTGGGCAGACGATCTGCGTTTGAACAGAAGCTTTGATTCTCACTTCACCAAATTTGCTTTGAGGTAATCAAAGCTCTGGCGCAGCGAATCGATCGGATCACCGGGGCAAGTATCCTGTTCGACGATAAACCATTCGCAGCCACCCACCTCGGCTTCGGCGATGATGCGATCAAAGGGCAATGTGCCGGCGCCGATCTCACACCACTTTGGAGCGCCCTCCGACGTGAAACCATAATCCTTTAAATGGATAAATGGCTGACGACCTCGCAGCTTCTTAACCCACTCAACCACATCGCCACCGCCATAATGGATCCAATAGGTGTCGAGCTCGCCGACGAGATTTTCTGGCGACGTGTTCGCGTAAATATATTCAAGCACCGGAGCTCCATCCATCTTCACGAATTCGATTCCATGGTTGTGATAACCAAGCTGCATTCCTGCCTCGCGCAGCACAGCCCCGGACGCATCAAGTTTTCGCACCAGTGTTTCGACATGCTCGCGATTCGTGAAATCGATATCCTGCGGATAAGGATAAGCAGTCAGCTTACAGTCCAATCGCTGAAGTCGCTCCACCACTTTTTGCGGTTCGTCCAACACCTCGTGAGAAGGCTCGTGGGTCGCGCAGATCTTCAGACCCTCCCCTTGCATGATTGTCACGATCTCGTCGTCCGCGATTGGGCCGAGCCCACTGAGCTGGGCGGCCTCGTAACCGATCTCGCGAACACGCTTGGCGGTCCTAGCGAGCGCCTCCGAGGTTTGGCAATAATCACGGAGGGTATAAAACTGAGCAGCAACTTGAGATATTTTCATGGGATACTCTAAACCCGTCATCGTCGCCCTTTCAGGTCAAGAGCTCACCGCACAAAAAAGCGCGCCCCCATGAGGACGCGCTTGAAATTTAAGAACGTGGCCAGGCTTACATCTTCGGCTTGCCCTGCGACAAACGGCGGGCCCGCAGACGCAGACCGTTCAAGCGAATGAAACCAGTGGCATCATTTTGGTTATACCAGCTCTGCACGCCTTCCATCGACGCGATGTTTTCATCGTAGAGCGAATACTTCGATTTCGAACCACATGTCATCACGTTACCCTTGTAGAGTTTGAGTCGCACTTTGCCCGTCACGAAACGTTGGCTCTCATCGATAAACGCCTGCAAGGCCTCACGCTCTGGCGCGAACCAGAAACCATTATAGATCAATTGCGCGTATTTCGGGATCAGGCTGTCACGCAAATGCATGAGATCCCGATCCATCGTGAGTGCTTCCACCTGGCGGTGGCCGTGCATCAAAATCGTGCCACCCGGGGTCTCATAGACGCCACGCGACTTCATGCCGACGAAACGATTCTCGACGATATCCACGCGACCAATGCCGTGCTTGCCACCGAGCTTGTTGAGCGCCTTGAGCAATTTGCCCGGCGTCAGCTTCTTACCGTTGATCGCCACGCAATCGCCCTTCACGAAATCGAGCTCAACATATTCTGCCTTGTCGGGAGCATCTTCCGGTGCAACGGAGAGTTTAAACATGCCCTTGTTTTCTTCCGTGGTAGGATCGAACCAAGGATCTTCGAGGATCCCAGCTTCGTAAGATATGTGCAGGAGATTGCGATCCATCGAATACGACTTCTTGAGCGAAGCTTCGACGGGGATCTTGTGTTTCTTACAATAGGCAATCATCTCAGCGCGGCCAGGGAACGCTTCACGGAATTCGTCGACCTTCCATGGCGCGAGGATATTGAGCTTAGGATCGAGCGCCATGTAGCTCAGTTCGAAACGGCATTGGTCGTTCCCCTTACCGGTCGCACCATGCGCGACCGTATCAGCCTTTTCCTGCTGGGCGATTTCAACCTGCGCCTTTGAGATCAGCGGACGCGCAATTGAAGTGCCTAGGTAATACTGGCCTTCGTAGATCGCGTTGGCCCGCATCATTGGAAAGATGTAATCCTTGGCGAATTCTTCGACAAGATTCAGCGTGTAATGCTTCGACGCGCCCGTCTTTTTAGCCTTGGCCGCAAGTCCCTTGAGCTCTTCTTCCTGACCGACATCGGCGGCGTAGGTGATGATTTCAGCTCCGTAGGTTTCTTTAAGCCACTTAACGATGACGGAGGTGTCGAGACCCCCAGAGTAAGCGAGAACGATTTTTTTCATAGTCGGTAAAATTGGAGATTAGTCGCGGACAGTTTGCGTGAGAGAAGCCATGATCGCCTTTTGCATGTGCAAGCGATTTTCAGCCTCGTCAAAGATGATACAACGCGGGTTGTCGAGCACGGCTTGTTCCACCTCTTCTCCCGCGTGGGCGGGAAGACAGTGCATGAAGAGCGCATCGGGCTTCGCCGCCGCAAACAACTCTGCGGTCACCGCGTAAGGAGACATCGTCGCGATGCGTTCCTGTTTTTCCTCTTCCTTGCCCATGCTCACCCAGACATCGGTGTAAACCACATCAGCATCGCGAGCGGCTTCCATCGGATCAGTCGTGAAAGTGTATTCTTTCGGGAGACCTTCTTTTTCGAGCAGAGCGTCAAGCTCGGGTCCGGGTGCAAATTCCTGCGGTCCCGCAAGAGCGATCTGCATTCCGAAATGAGCCGCGCCGAGAATCCATGAGTAAGCCATGTTGCTCGCGGTATCACCGTAAAACGCGAGCTTACGCCCCCTCAACGAACCCACCAGATCACCATCGGTGGCCCAACGTTCGGCCATTGTAAACGCATCCGTATAAATTTGGCACGGGTGCAAAAAGTCCGTGAGCGCATTGATCACGGGAATGTTACTAGCAGAGGCGAGGCGTTCGACCTCGCTGTGATCGTAAGTCCGCACGATCAGCCCATGAACGAAACGCGACAGCACCTTGGCGGTATCCTCAACGGATTCGCTCGTGCCGAGTTGGATGTCGTTTTTATTCAAAAACAGCGGATTTCCACCGAGCTCATGAATACCGACTTCGAAAGAAACTCGTGTGCGCGTGCTCGATTTGGCGAAGATCAATGCCCAGGTCTGTCCGGCCAGCGAAGGCGGTGTATGACGGCCGCGCCCCTTCTTCAAACTCTGCGCCAGCGCAAAAAGCCCCGGCAGCTCATGTGCCTTGAAGTCAGTTTCTTTTAGGAAGTGTTTCATGGGAAAGCCTAGCACCCTACACCCTAAAGAGAGCTCTTCCGAGTGAAAAGTGACTCGTTTTGTTACGCTTTGGCATCGAGCACGGCGCGCAAAATAGCGACCGATTGGGCCAACTCCTCAGGCGTCGCCGTAAGCGGAGGCAATAGGCGAATCACATTGCCCCCCGCCGCCACCGCCAACAGACCGCTTTCACGCAAGGCCACGACATAGGGCGCCGGATCAACCGCCATTTGCAGGCCGACTAAATAGCCGCGGCCACGCACGGACTGCAGCTGAGCCGGAAAATCGGTGGCCATTTTTTCGAGCGCCTCGATCCAGAACGGACTTTGAGCGCGCACTTTTTCCAGCAATTTCTCTTCCTCAATTACATCCAGCACCGCCAAACCAGCCGCACACGCTAATGGGGTGCCGCCAAAAGTAGAACCGTGTGAACCCGCGTGAAACAGATCCGCCGCACGTTCGGCGATCCAGACCGCGCCGATCGGATAGCCACCTCCCAGCCCCTTCGCCATCGCAATCGCATCGGGCCGGATACCGGAAATTTCATACGCATAGAAGGATCCCGTGCGGCCAATCCCACACTGCACTTCGTCCACCAGGAGCAGGAGATTGTGCTGATCGCACAGCTTCCGCAGCCCAGTGAGAAATTCCGGCGTGCAGGGATTAATGCCGCCCTCGCCTTGAATCGATTCGATTAGAATCGCCGCAGTATCTTCGTCCACCAAATCGGCGAAGCTCTGCAAATTATTGAGCTCTCCAAACGAAAAGCCGGGTAGTAATGGATGAAACCCTTTTTGAATCTTCTCCTGAGGCGTCGCGCTCATGCCACCGAACATCCGGCCATGAAATGCTTTTTGGGCACCAATGATTTTGTAGCATTTGCCGTCTTCGCCGCTTTTCGCGACGCCGTGCAAACGCGCGAGCTTGATCAGAGCCTCATCAGCTTCGCCTCCGCTGTTGCAGAAAAACACCCGGCCCGGCCCGGCATAGCCAACCAACCGCCGCGCGAGCTCACCCTGATTGGGGTTACGGAAAAGATTACTCGTGTGAATGAGTTCGCCCGCCTGCTGCTGAATGGCAGCCACCCAATGCGGGTGACAATGCCCTAGGGCGCTCACCGCGATTCCGGAAGTGAAGTCGAGGTGAGCCTTGCCCTCATCGTCCCAAACCTGCGCACCGCGCCCACGCACCAAGGTCATAGAAGCCTGGCCATAGTTCTTGAGCACATACGTATCATAAAGATGAGCCGTGCTCGTGCGGGTGATAGAAGGAGAGTTCATAGACGATTATTATTACGGCAATTTTTCATCCGACAACAACCCCCCAATAGCCAAATAGAGGGAAACTCAGTGCACGATCTCGGTGCCCACACCCTTGTCGGTGAAGATTTCGAGCAATAAACTGTGCGGCATGCGACCATCAACAAAGTGAACCCGTTGCACGCCTTCTTGCAGCGCACGAACCGCGCTGTGCACTTTCGGGCGCATGCCTTCGCCGATTATACCCTTCACTTTGAGGGAATCGACCTGACCGACCTTCAATGTTGAGATCAGCGACTTCGGATCGGCGGGATCAGAAAGCAAGCCCGGCACATCGCTCATGTAAACCAACCGACGTGCGCGCAACGCACTCGCCACCCGGCTCGCGACAGAATCTGCATTCACGTTGTAAGGCTTACCGTCGAGCCCAGTTGCCACTGGCGAAATCACCGGGATAAATCCGGTGCTGATTTCCTTTTTGATGAGTTTCACCTTCACCTCCGTCACCTCGCCCACAAAACCCAAATCCACGGGGTGGCCATCATCGTCATTCACCAGCTTCTCGCAAACGAGCACACTGGAGCCGGGCATCCCCACGGCCTTAGCACCCGCCGTGCGGATCGCGTCGCAGACTTCCTTGTTCACCACCTCGTCGAGCGTCCGCTTGACGACGGCAATCGATGCTTCGTCGGTCACCCGCAGCCCATTTGTAAATTTCGTTTCGAGCCCCGACTCAGCCATCGCCTTGGTGATCGCTTTCCCACCACCATGCACCACCACGACATTGATCCCCGCCGCCGCGAGAAACGCGATATCGTAGGCCACCATCGTGCGTTTTTCGGGGTCTGGGTCGTCCATGAAGCTGCCGCCATACTTCACCACAAAGGTGGATCCACGGAATTTCTGGATATATGGCAGAGCCTCCAGCAGGACTTTCGCCTTAGCGGTGATTTCGGAAACGTTCATCAGGAGTTAAAATAATTGGGCGCGACGCCGAGAGGAAGAGGGTGAGAAAGTGTAAATGCTCGCATAAACGAGTAAATAGCTACTCACGCTTTAACGCACTGAGACCCGACATATCCACTAAAATATATTCCTTAAATTCTGCCATACGATCTCACCCATGAATCATGAGATTCGCATGGCCGACGATTCCATTCCGATCCGATCAACCAAAGGCGGCTTTACGTAGCCCTCTGAGGGTGGTGACATCGCCGAGCGATTCAATTTCAGGGAGTGGTCGCGGTTCAGTGCGTTTCCGTCGTCCGCTGAGTTGTTGGTAATGTTGCAGGTGTTCTTGCACGAAGGCGCGGGAACCGAGCACCGCTCCATCGCTGAAGTAGCGCACCCGACAGCGTAGCACGGCAGTCAGCGGCAATTCGCCTTTGTCTTTCATCACTTGCTTGAACTTTTCCGGCGATAGCTCGCGGCCCTTTGCCTGAGGACCAGAACCCCGCCCGAAGAGCATCTGACGGTAGGCTCCCTGTCCGCTCTTCCATGTCTTGGTGCCGAGCACGAAGTTAAGCCCTTCGCGAGAAGCGAGATTACCGGCGACGGCCTCAGCGTAGCCACAGAAGCGATAATCCTTGGGGTCTGACACGAGACCAGCACGCACCGCATTCAGATCAATGTAAGCCGCTATCGCGGCGGATACGCGGGAGCAACCTTCCACCAGCACGCTTTTGAAACGTTCGGCCCAGAGCGTGCCGTAGCGGTTATGAGAACGGTTATACCAGACCGAGAATCGTTGTTTCACTAGTTTCATGAACTGGGAAACGTCTCCCATCAGCGCGAGCTGC